>Ga0326727_10008951_pt1 | contig 25012 bp, 29 predicted proteins | sample MB2enrmetagenome_FD_207643 | JGI IMG/M metagenome (GOLD analysis project Ga0326727, IMG submission 207643) | Lab enriched peat soil microbial communities from McLean, Ithaca, NY, United States - MB29MY | ecosystem: Environmental > Terrestrial > Soil > Wetlands > Peat | place: USA: New York... | reverse complement strand
TGTGACCCGGATGCCGTCGTCGTGAAGTTGCTTGGCAAGCTTCGCGACGGTGATCTTGCGAGGCGGCTTCGGAATGAGCTGCAGGATCCGTTGCAGTCGAACCGGCGACGTCGTCACGCGCTGGTCGTAGCATCCTCCGGGCTGGACGACGCTACCTTCCGCGTGGTGTCTGGAGGCGTTCAAAACGGTACGCTATCTGCGGCTTGGGACGGCGGTCCAAGCTCGGCGAAGGGGTCCTCGGGGAGAGCCGATTGGTGCCGCAGCGCGGCGGCCGCGTCACGCTCGCGCGCTTCGAGCTCGCGCACGAGGGCGTCGGTGCGATCCTCAAGGATCAAGAGCACGTCCTCTGGATGCTCCTCCGCATATTTCATGAAAATCTCGGCCCTGCTCATGCGGTCGGATCCACGGATGGACCGCTTGACGCGCTCCCACAGCGGCACAAGCTCATCGGGGATCGATGCCCTCACGGCGTCGTCGCTTTCCGAGCGGCGCTCGGCGGCCGACGCGCGATGCGCCTGCTGGGTGCGATGACGATTCGCGCTCTCGATGCGGCGCATGTCGCGCTGGAATGCGCGCTCGGCTTCAAGCTCTGCGCGTACGCGTTTGATCCGGTCGCTGATCGCGCGCGCGGCCGTGCGGCGCACGGTGCACGTCTGGCGCGCCTCCGCGCGCTCCGCGGCGACCGCATCGCGTAGCTCCTGGAGGACCCGCTGCCGTAGCGCCTCGACACGTTGGCGGACCGAGAGCCTCTCGGCTCGGCAGCGTGCCCTCGCCTCCTCGAGCGCAGCTTTGCGATCGACGCGCGCTTGCCGCACCTGGGCACGAAGGGCGGCGAGGTGCTGACGCTGCTTCCGTTTCTCATCCCGCGCGATCTGCGTCATCAGCTCACGTCGCTGCCGGCGCGCAGCGGCGGGACTGAGGGCGTACGGGGTCATCCGACCTCTGTCAGATCGCGGGTGCCGTCGGCCGCCGGGCCGTTCTCCCCGGGCGCGCCGGCAGGATCCGCTGCGCCCAGACGAAGTGGTCGAAGTACCAGCTCGGTTGGCCGGGCGGCGTGGAGATGGCCGGAGGTGCCGCCGACGAGGGCGGGGAGAAGGGCCGGACTTGGACGCCCTCGGGGATCGCCGCCCCTTTGGCGTCGGTCACCGCCCCTCGGCTGTAGCTGTCGGTGACCAGCGGACGGTCGTCCGGCGAGAGACCCGTGTCGCCGAGCCACACGAGGACATGCGTCAGAAGACCGCTCAGGATCGTCGTCTCGGAGGCCTTCAGTAGAGCGAGGATCTCGGTCGTGGGCGTGTCGCCGGCGATGTAGAGGAGGTCGCCCGTTTGCAGGGTGTTCCGGAGGACGCTGTAGGCGCTCCGGTAGCCTGCCCCGGCGTTCATGGCGGCCAGGGCGTCATCGACCTTGCGGGCTCGGTAGGTGGCCGTCCCGTCGTTGTTGTCGAGGATGGGCGAGGTCGACCAGAGCCCGCCTTGCACGTGGGTGCTTGAGTCGAGGTAGAGGCCGAGGCCGTAGTTGTAGAGCCAGGACGCGTAGTCGGCGCAATCGACGCCCTGCCCCACCCACTGCGACACGAGATCGCCCGACGGCAGCGCCAGGCCGGCGTACCAGCTCGCGTCGGGGTGCCAGTCGGGGATGTGGTGGCGGCGGTAAGGGTACCCGACCATCGAGGCCGCGAGCGCCACGAGGCGCTGGCGCTGCCATGAGGTCGCGCCGGACGTGGGCGGGGTGGGCGGAGGGTACTTCCGGGCGCCAGGCCCTCGCAGCAGCGACCCGCCGCGCTGTTGCGACTGGGCGGGAATGGTCTCGTAGGCCGCCGCCGCGTACCAGCTCGACGCATCCGGGAAGTACGCGGGCTCCGCCTCCTCCTGCCACAGGCGCCATGGCGGCGCGTCGAAGCCGGTCGTGACCGCCGCCCACGAGGCGTGGAGCTTCAGGCGGTAGGGCGATGCGTAGTAGGGCGCGGAGGGACTCGTGAAGAGCTGCGAAGGCTCAAGGATGGTTCGGCCGCCGTACTCCCTCGCGCCCATGAGCGCGGCGCTCCGCAGCCGGTCCGTGAACGACGCCGCAACGGACGGCGCGCTCATCGTGCGCCCCTCGACGCGGGCGGCGTCTCGATGGCGGCCGGCGGCGGCAGCGCGTACGCGGTGAGGATCCGCTTGGCCTCCGACCAAGCCGCATTGCTCGTCATCCGTTGCCATGCTCCGACAGAGCGCGACCAATGAAAGCCCGAGCCCTTCAGCTCCTTGCGTACGCTCTCGGGCGGGATGCAGGGGAAGACGATGCGGACGCGGTTCTCAGCTTCGGAGACGGTCGCGCCCCCGATCGTCTCCGGAGCGCGCGCCGGAGCCGCGGCGCGCTTTTCGAGGTCGGCGATGCGCGCCTTGATCCGCGCGCTCTCGGTGGAGGCGTTCTGCAGCGCGTAGGCGGGGAAACCGATGCGGCCCATCGGGTCAGGCTTCAGCAACTCCTTCACCCTCGTCTCGGAGAAGCCGAGCCCATTGAGGCGCCTGGCGACGTCGCCGCCCGCGCGAATGGCGATGTTGGCATCGCGCATCCGCCCACGGTCCTTGTCGACGTCGGCGAGTTTGACGCGGAGCTTCGCGACAGCCTCGGGATCGTCGCTCGACACGGCGTCGCTCTTCTCGGCACGGTCGGCCCGCCGCTCGAGCGTGTCGGCAGCGCGCGTCAGCTCCACGCTCTTGCGCATCGACCTGTCGATCTTGCCGAGGTCGCGCTCGTGGCGCTTCTGGGAATGGTGCCCGACGAGGATGGGCTGTCCCATCGGGATCGCGTCGCCGATGGACTTCGCGCGCGCGTGGGACGCCTCGGCGCCAGCGCGGAGCTTTTCGGCGCGCGTTCGCTGCCGCTCGATTCGTGCCGCCTTCTTCTGCTCGTACGGGTTCGGTCCCTTCGAGGGCGGGGCGACACCGGCGGGACCTGCGCGGAGGTGGCGGGCGGGAGGCGCGGGTGCGACGTCGATCGCGGACGGTACGTTCGAGGTCGCGTCGGGCGCCTCGAAGGCGAGCCCGAGCTGGGCGCGCGGACGGCGCGACCGGCGCGAACGCGCGGCAGGGGGAGGCTCGGGCGCACCCTTTGCCGGAGCCGCCGGGCGCGGCGCGGGCGGCTCGATGGCGGGAGGCCGGGGCGCCTCGATTCTCACAGGCTCGTCGGGCTCCGTCGATGAGACGACGGGGTGCTCCGCGATCGCCACGGACGCCGCCGGGGGCGCTCGTCTCGGAGCGGCGTGCGGCCGGGACGACTTCGCGTTCTTCGTAGGCGAGGCGGGCGGTGACGAAGCCTTTCGTCCGCGCGGCGGGCGTGCCGCGACCCCGCGCCCACCCGTCCGGATGGTCTCCTCGGCCGTGGCGATCTCCTGACGCGTCTTGGCGATTGTCTTCTCGGCGTCCGGTTCGAGAAGCGCGTGCATCTCTTCGGGGTGCGCGCGGGCGTAACGCCAGAGGGCCTCGGTCCGGGACTCTCCGGGAGCCGGACGGATCCCACGCGCTTTGTCGAGCAGGGGTGCGAGGCGCTTAAGGGTCGCGGGCGACATCGCGTTCTCCGAGAGCGACCGGGCGTGGGCCTTGTCGACCGCCACGCGTTTGGTCTCGTGCGTCCGGGTGATGCGGCGCTGCTCAGCGGCGTGGGCGTGCTCGATCTCCACGGCGGCGCGCGCCAGCTCGACCGCCGACGTCGACGAGCGCCGGGCCTCTTGAAGGCGCGCCCGCCGGTTGGCCTGGGCGGCGCCACGCGCCGCGCGAAGCTCGTTCTTGAGTTCGGCGAGCGCGTACGCGCGGCGCTCTTTCACCCATGCGCGCAGCTCGGTGCGCTGGCGCTTGCAAAGCTCGGCGAGCTCGCGCAAGCGCGTCTTCTTCGCGTAGAGGGCCTCGCGAAGGCGCTGGCGCAGGATCTCCAGGTTGGCGAACGCCGGGTCGTGCCGGTCGACGGACTGTGAGGTGGCCATCGTGGCTACTCCTCGGCCCTGGCCGGCGGGGCCACGTCGACGTCGATGGTGAGCCTCCGCGGAGCGCCCCGATTGCGCAACCGGAACGACAAGGCCTGCCACGGCTCGAGGTCGCACGCGACGTCGAGCCCTTCGGGAAAGAGACCCAAGGGCACGTCGGCCGCGACCACGAACTGCGTGTCTCGACCGATGCGCAGATCGATGAGATCGAGCTCGTCGAGGCGCTCGGTCTGGAAGAGGACCCGGGCAACGTGTCCACGCTGAAGCGGCTCGGTGGCAATGTCGACGACGCCCTCGGCGACGTCGAAGCTGTCCGTCCTCTCGATGGGCGAGAGCGGGACGCACGAGACGCCGGGCTGCAGGGGCTTGCCGAGAAGAACCGGCACGCAGCGCGAGCCGGCCTCGGCGGCCTCGACGAGCACCTCGATGCTCTTGCCTGCGTCCATCGCGATGCGGCGACGACCCATCGCCGTGAGGGCGAAGTCGACGCCGGTCGCATGCTCATGCCGGTCGCACGGCCGAGGCTCGAATCGGTGCGCTCCGATGCTCACCTGAACGACGCGCAGCCCCGCGGAGACGCGCACGCGCTCGGCCTCGAAGGGGATCTGCGGGCGGCCGATGAAGATGCGGCGCTCGCCCGGCTGAAAGGGCGGGTCGTTCGCAAGGTAGCTCCAGGCGGACAGGCGCGCGCGCCGGGTCGTCTTCGTCTCGCTCTTCGTCTTCTTGTCCATGACGTTGCCTTCTCTCTTTCTGCTTTCGGTAGGGGGGAACGGCACTGGTCTACGGAGGGCTGGGAGGTCTCACGCCGAGGGCGGCGCGCGCGCAGGACGGCTCACGACCGCTCTGCCTCGGCCTGGGATGCGAACGGGCCGCGCCGCTTGTTGTTCTCGTCGGACGAGTACCAGCCGGTTTCGAGCAGGCCTCCCGGAGGCTCGCGCCAGACGAACGGCTTGCCGGGCGACGGGGGACTCGGCTCTTTCGCGGCCTTCTTGAGCTTCTCGCGGATGCGGTCCATCTCGCCGTGGTCGTCGAGGCGGACGTCCTTGTGGAACCGGCTGTGGAAGTAGTCGGTCTGCGGATCGGAGCGATCCCAGTGGTAGGCACCGACGACCGCTTCGAGCTTCTTCTGGAGACTCTCGGCCTCGGGCGTGTAGCGGCTGCGGAACCGGTCGCTGTCGAACTCGGCTCCCCATTTGCTCAGGTGAAACGCCGCCTCGTTGAGGACGGGGAACGGCAGCTTCGAGGCCACGACCGTGATGCTCGAACCCATGGAGTACTTGTCGCTCGTGACGCTGTACTTCGCGGGCGGAAGCCTCTTGGCCGCGACCTCCGCTTTGATGTCCTCGCGAATGAGCTTCGCGAGCGCGGCGGTGTCGTGGACCTCGGGAGCCTTCACCGTGCTCTCGGTCCGCTCGCGCGTCACCTCGTTGGCGGGAGACAGCGTCGGAGGCAGAGGCGCTCCCGTCAGGACCGGTGCCGGTGGTGAGGTCGGGGGCTCGCCGCCTCCACCCTTTTTCTTGGGGGGCTTCGCGGCGGCGGCTCCCTTGTCGCGCGATAGGGCGTTGCCGCGCGCACCGCTCGGGCGTTTGCTCTTGCTCGCGAGCATGTCGCGCTCCCGAAGGAGTACGTCGAGCGGGACGCCCGGACCTCCGCCGCGCGGGATCTCTCCCGGACGCCGAGCCGCCGCTGGGGCCTTCGGGGCCTTGCCTGTCGTCGTGGCCGGTGTCGACGCCGCGCCTCGCTTCGGGGGCAGGGTGCGTCCGGGCGGCCCCTTCGGAGTCACGCCGCGGGGGGCTGCCGGCAGCGGTTGCGTACGGGGCAGCGACGGTCCCCGCGCCCCGCCCGGGCGCTTCGGCGCCCGCGGCGCCGACCGCAGCGCCGCCTTGGTCCGAGTGATCTCCTGGCGCGTCTCCTCGATGACGCGCTCGGCGCGCGGCTCGGCCGCCGCGTGCGCCTCGGCCGGATGGACCTGCGCGTACCGAAGGACCGCCTCGGCGCGCGACTCGCCCGGCACGGGTTTGACCTTCGAGCCGATCCGCTGGAGCAACGATGCGAAGGGACCGAGGAGGGCCGTGTGAAGCTCGCCGCTCCGCGCGGCCAGCTCGTGCAGGCGGTGCACCTCGGAGCGCCGCCGCGTCTGCTCATGGCCGATCCGCCGGAGCTCGTCCTGATGCGCGCGCTCCACCGCGATCGCCGCGCGCGCGGCGGCGATGTCCGAGTCGGACGCCTTTCGCGCCTCGGCCAGGCGCGAGAGGCGAAGGTGACGCGCCGACGCGCGCGCGGCTTCGATCTCGTACTCGATCTGTTCGAGGGCTCGCGTCCGCTTGCGTTTGAGCTCCTCGCGCACCGCGCGGCGCTCCGAACGGCAGAGCGCCACGATGTCGTTCATGCGCGACGTCTTGTCCGCAAGCGCCGTGCGAAGCTTGGCCTGCAGCTCGGTGAGGCGCACACGGAGTGTCGTCGGATCGCCCGTCGGGTTTGGTCGGCTGGTCGAGGATGCCATCTCGCGTTCTCCCGGTGACTCACGGGCGCGAGGTCGCGCGCCCCTTCTTCGTGTTGGTGCTCTTCGCGCGCTTTCGCGTGACGATCCGCTCGACCTCCTCGATCACGAGCGGCGCGCCCCGGTCATCGGTCGCGACGACGACGGTCTCGCGTGCGAGCTCCAGCCCGAAGACCGGGTCGATCGCCGAGCGGAGCGCGATCCACTGGTCGGGCGTGAGCCAGACGTAGTCGCCCCCAAGGGCGATCTCGACGAGGGTCGGCTCCCGCGCAGTGATGTCGAGCGTGCCGTACTGACCGCCCTGAAGGTTGCGAAACGAGATGAGCTTCTTCGGGAACGTCTTGCTGGTGGTCATGACTTCTCCTGGGGCGTGGTGGGTTGAGGGGACGGGGTCTCGGGTGAATCCGCAGCCGGGCCGGCCGGTTGCGCGGCGCCGCTCGCAGCGGCCGCCTTCGCCGCAGCGGCGGCGCGCGCCTCCACGATGTCGTAGAGGTGCGCGAGCATCGCGACCTGCTCGGGTCGGAGCAGGCCGACGATCTGGGGGAACTGCTCGGGCGTGATGCTGACGATGAGCTGCTCCAGCACCTCGATCGTGCCGACGATGCTGGCGCCCGGCCGCTCGCCGGCGGGGGCGAGCTTGGCGAGGATGAGCGGCGCGATCTGACTCAGCTTGTCGACGGCAAAGAGCCGGAGCTCCGAGCGGCGCGCGAGTTGGGCCAGCTCGATGTCCCGGTCGCGCGCGATCGATTGGAGCTTCTCCCGAAGCTCCAAGGCCTCGATCTCCCGGCCCTCCAGGACATTGACGCGCGCGTACGCCTGTTCGAGGAGGCGCGTGTAGTGGCCGGTGTTTAGTTCGAGAAGGTGTTCGTACTGCTCGAGGATGCCGCGCGAGTGCCCAAGCGACAGCCGCGCCGAGGCCTCCGTGTGCCGCATCAGCATCGCCGTCACACCCCGCTCATCGGGCGGATCGTTCGGCTGCCTCCACCCAGCCCCCGCATCGACGCGCAGGTACATCCGGCTGATGGGTTCCGGGCGATCGTCGCGGAGCGCGAAGACGCCGTACGCCAGCGATGTCTTGATGGCTTGCGCGTCGCGGACGGCCGTCCCGTAGATCGTCTCGGCCAGGGCGTGGGCGTCGGTCAGCTCGACCGTCGTCCACTCGTCGACCGTGTGGTGGGAGTTCTCGGCCACACGCTGGGCGAGGACGAAGCGGCTTGCGCCCTTCCGGATCTGCTCGGGGATCCAGCGCGCGAGCTCCGAGACCGGATCGCTCTCGACATGTGCCGTGACCGAGGAGACCGTCGACAGGACATTGGACGGCATGGTCATCGCACGGCCTGCACGCTGGTTCGGTGCATCAGCCAGCCGGTGAGGAGCGCGGCGAGTCCGACCGCCGCGCCAACCGCTACGAACGGCGCCAGGCCATGCGTGTGCCGGACGACGATCGCGGAGCCGTTGCCAGCCCCACCGGATCCGGCGCCGCCGGGCGTGGGCGATGGGGACGGCGCTGCCGCGGATGACCCCGTCGGCGACGAGCCCGCGGACGGCGACGCCGCCGTGGTCGCTGCCGGCATTGCCCCCGGGGATGCGGTGGGTGACGCCGACGGCGACCCTGCAGCGGGTGTCGTCGAGGACGAGGTTGCGGTAGGAGTGGCCGCGGCGCCCGCGGCGGGGGTCGCCGAGGCGGTGGGGCTTGCCGCTTCCGTCGGCGGAGCGACGGCGGGCAAGGGCTTTCCAAACCAGCGCACGCCCTCGCCATCGGCCTTGGTCGCCGCGAACTGCTCCATGGAGACGGTGCCCCATGCGCTCGGCGAATACTCGCCCTTGGGCGTGTGGAGGCGCTCGATGAGCGGGGCGACCGGCGCCTCGCCGAACCCGGCTTGCTTGGGCTCCGCCGGCTTGAGTCCGTGGGCGCGCGCCGCCTGGAGCGTGCGCCACATGTCGGCCTGCCCGTTGGTGAGCATGGTCGTGTAGCGCTCGACCGGGGCCTCGTAATAGCCGTGGGAGCGCAGGTACTGCGCGTAGGCCGACGGACCCTGCGCCATGGACGCCGCGAACTCGGCCGGGCTGTAGAGCACCGTCGCGAGCCAGCCTTTGGCCGCCTCGTACTGGTTCGGGTAGATGCGGTAATAGCCGACGTAGGGCGTGCCGTCGCCGCGGTGGTCGAGGTGCGCGGCGGCCCCGAAGAAGTCGTTACCACCGTGCGCCTGCATCCACTTCTGCGTCGCCTGGACGCTGCCCCAGTTGTTCGTCCCTCGCAGCGTGTCCTTGAAGCCGGGGATGTGGCGGCCGAACTGACTCTCGCCGAACGAGTGCCCGAGCAGCATCGCGCGCATCGCGTCGCCGAGCGGGCCGAAGCCGTGTTCGAGCCACGCCGCGTCGAGCGCCGCCGCGGCGTCGAGCACAGCCTGCTCCTTGCTGACCGCGCCGGGCGAGTCGACAGTCGGTGCGGCCGGCTTGTAGAAGGGAGCGGGGGCGTCCGGAATGCCGGCGGCGACGAGCGAAGCGCGCGTCAGCGGTCCGTACTTCCCATCGGCCGTCAGGTGGACGGACAGTTGATAGGTTTTCACGGCGGCCTGGACGGACGGTTCGTCCGAGCCGAGCCGCAGGATGAAGTCGGCGAGCTCTCGGGGCGTCATGTGAGGACCTCCACGTCGACACGAAGTTGGGCGGTTGGAAGGAACGTGAGCGTGATGGGCGTCGAAGACGCCGCCCAGAACACGCCGAAGCGGAAGCCCTGCGAGTCGAAGCGGTCCCGCCGGAACGCACGTCGCGCGGGACACGCCAGGGCGGGGTATGCGCCGTTTGCCGGGCGCGCAGTCGCGTCGAACACCATGAGCCAGCGGTCGGCCGGCACCGTCGCGGGGTAGCCCTCGACCGTGAGCACCTGCTCGGGGCCGGCGGACACGAGTCCTTCCGGCCCCGAGAGCGAGATCCAGTTCGTGCTGCGGAGCGTCTCGCCGTCGGACCCCGGCGCGATGAACGCCGCCATCCGACACAGCACAGTCTTGGGAGGCGGCTGGCCCTTTTCGTCGACCATCCAGCCCGCGACGTTGACCGTGCTGGCAACGACGGGGAACCGCAGGCGCCGGTAGATCCGGAGCTCGCGCGCGCGGACCGACGAGCCGCCGTGTCCCCATTCCACGCCGACGACCGGATAGATGGGCGGCGCGCCAGTAGGCGCGATGACGTCGGCCACCGCATAGACGGTGAACGCGCTCCCTTGCGGGACGCTGATGTTGGCGAGCGACTTACGCTCGGCGCCGTGCAGAGTCATGCGGTCGCCGAAGTTGACGTCGCGCGATCGAGGCGTGGCGTACGGCATGAGGGCTACTGACCCTCCGTCGTCAGATTGGCGGTGGCCGTCGCGCCCGCTGCTGGCAAGCGCAGCATCGCGCCTCCGGACGTGAGCGCGCGCGTGGCCGCCGGGCCTTTCCGTTCGGCGCGGACGACGTGCTCGACGGTCTCGGCAACCCCCTTGGGGAGCTCGATCCCCGGCGCGTAGCGCTGCACGTAGTGCCCGACGAGCTCCTCGGCGGCCTTCTTGACGGGCACGCGCTTGACGACGAGGTGCGCGAGCGTGTCGAACACGTGCCTCGGCAGGCCTTCGGGCACGCTGCCGCGTGCCGCGGCGAGCGCCGCGTCGGTAAGGTTCCCGTGGTGGGCGAGCTTGAGCACCGCCTCGAGCACGGTGTCGGTGACCTCCCTCAGCCCGGGCGGGATCGGGATCGCGCCGTACGCAGCATGGACCGCGATGTCGAGCGGCCCTCCGCCATCGAGGACCGCCAGGCCTGTGCCGAGCGCGGCGCCGATGCCGCTGCCGATGCCAGGCACGAGCGACGCGATCCCCTGGACCATGTGCACCTCGTCCGCGACGATCTTCTTCATCTCCTTGAAGTCGCCGTGCTGGATGGCGCCCGTCATCTCTTCGAGCTTCTTCATCGGTGACAGCTCGTGCAGCGTTCCGCCGACCAGCGGGACGTGCTCGGCCAGGCGCATGGGCGTGTCGAGGACGTGAGCGACGAGGCGCCCGCCCGTCAGCAGCGCCGACGCGGCGTGACGTGCCTCGTGGACGCCGCCCTCGGCCGCGTGCACGACCCCGCGCACGAAGTTCTTCGCGGTGATGTCGCCGAGCCTTGCCCGCATGACGACGCGCGAGGCCGCGACGATGCGCTTTCGTTCGTCGTCGGCGATGTGGGGCGCGCTCGCGATCAGGTGGGCTCCCGTCGCCGCGGCGTTGCGTACGACGTGCATGGCCGGAAGGGCCAGCTCCTTCGAGGCGGTCGCCGCGGCGTGAAACGTCTTCTCGGCCGACTTCGCGGCGTCTTGCTCGACCTTGCCGAGGTCGTGCGCCGCGTGTGCGACGTCGTGCCGGAGGCCGCCGAGCAGCGATCCCGTCTGGAAGACGGTTCCCCGCTCGACGCCAACCTCGAAGAGGACGTTCAGGGGGCCGAGCGCCGACTCCTCCAACTCGATCGCGATGGCCACGCGGCCCGATCGCGTGAGCACCACGTGGAACGTGCCCTGCGCGAGAACGTGCGTGTCGTGCTGGCGGATCACGACGGCACCCCCGGGGTGGCGAAGGGTGCGGACGCGGCGCTCCCGGCCTGCGGGGTCGGACCGCCAGCGGGAGCGGACGCACGAAGCGCCTGCGCGCGGGTCGACAGGATCTCCGCCGCTGCAGGGTATGGGCCTCGAATCGACGCAGCGAAGCCGTCGAGGACGACGGGGTCGGTCTCTTCCACCAGCGCCCGCATGGCCGCCTGGAGGACCGCCGCCGCGTCGAGCTGGGGTGTGGGCGAGGCGCTTGTTTCTGTGGGCACGGCCTGGACTGGTGGAGCGCTCGCCGTGGGCGCGGGCGAGGTGTCCACCGCTGGCGGTGAGGCGGCGGGGAGCGCGATCGGCGTGGCGGCGCCCGCGGGACCCCGAAGAGCCATCGCCTTCGCGTGAAGCTCGCTCGCCGCGAGCGGGTAGTGCGCTCCGAGGGAGGTCCCGAGATCGTCGAGGCGGCCCGGATCGCCCTCGTTCCCGAGCGCCGTCAACACTTGCGCAACGACGCTGGGGGGCATGCCGCGGTCGAGCTCGACGACCAGTCCGGCGACGGGCAGCTCGCGGCGAGCGGGGTGCTTTTGGTGACCAGCCGCCGCGATGAACACGACCACCGCGAGGCCGAGCACGATGAACAGAGCAGGCATGGGACAGACAGACCTCGGAGGACAAAGGGTGAAGGGACAGTGCATGGGGGGCGCTACGGCATGCCCAGCTCGCGGGATGGGTCTTCGAGGAGGCCCGACGCGCGGCGAACGGTGATGTGGTAGGTGACGCGCCTCTCCTGCGTGAACACGGTCACGCGCGGCATCGCGGCCACCTCGCCAGCGACACGGAGCTCCGCGATGCGCCAGCCGGCCAGGTCTTCGCAGTCGCCAACCCCGAGCTGGCGCGTCTCGGGGATGTCGTTCCAGTCGTCCTGGATGCCCGGCTCCTCTTCGTAGCGAACGCCGCTCTCGTAGAGCCTCGGGGTGTCGGGGTGAGCGCGCAGGTACGCGACGTTGGCGGCGATGAGGGCCTCCATCATCAGGCGCAGCACCGCCTCGCGCGAGGGCACGTCGAGCACGTCGAACGAGCGCAACCGAAACTGCGGTCCGTACATTCGCATCGGCTCCGAGTCGTGCCCCCGCGCATGAGCGACGGTCAGTCGTTGGTCTCTTCGACCAGCCCGTACAGCACTGCGCCGAAGTCCTGCGCCGCCGTATCCACGTTGTGGACCAGCAACGTGATCACGATCCCCGGAGGCGCCGGATCGAGCTCCATCTGCGTACCGACGGACAGCGACGAGAACGCCTCGCCAGGCATCTCGCCGGTGGCGGCGAGCTGGCTGTCCTTGCCGACCTTGATGTCGACGATGTTGAAGTAGCGGGCGATCGACTGCGCCACCGCGAGCCGATGTCCCTGAAAGCGCACCTGCGGCTTGACCTCGATCTCCTGGGTCGCGCCCGCGGGCACCTGCGAGTACACGAACCCGATCGGGAAGTTCCGGACGTCCTGCGAGGTCGTCTGGTGCTTGGGCGTGCGGCGCCGCTCGCGCTCCTCGTGCCGCTCGTGCTCCCGCTCGCGGTCGCGGTGCTCGCGCTCACGCTCACGCGGGTAGTAGTCGGGGTGCGGTCCCCCTTGCATGCCGGGGTGCATGCCGCCCATCGCCGGATGCATGCCGGGGTGCATCCCCGGGTGCATGCCGGGATGCATGCCGCCCATGCCGGGGTGCATGCCCGGATGCATGCCGGGGTGCATTCCCGGGTGCATGCCGGGGTGCATGTCGTGCCCCCCCGGGTGCATGGCGCGGGCATCGTGGATGGGATGCCCTCCGGGGTGTTGCGCGCCCGGGTGTGCTCCTTGGTGGAGCACCATCGGAGCGGCGCCAGTCTGATGCAAGAGAGCTTCGTAATCGCGATCCATGGGAGAACTCCTTCGTCGTGAGTTGGCAGGCAAGAGAGAGCCGTGCGCGCGCTGTCCGGGTGCGCCTCCGAAGAGGTCGCGTCCGAGCGCACGGGGGAGAGGTTGGGCGCGCGCGTCAGCTCACGGCGGCGTGGCGCGCGCGCCCGGCGGATCCCGGATGGACCCGCCCGACTTCGGAACTACTTCTGTGGCACCGCGTAGGTCGTGCCGCCGCGCGGGCCCGCGCCCGCGCCATTCGGACCCGCGGCGCCGGCTCCGGCGCTCGGAGCGCCAGCCTTCTCGGCGGCCACGCGGGTTGCCAGCTCCACGCCCTTGTTGTGGGCCCAGCGATACGCGCCGGAGCCCCACGCCGCATCGCCCACCGTGTGAACGAGCGCCGAGCCCACACGGCCCAAGACGTCGGTGTAGCCGACGACGTGAGCCACGAGGCCCGAGAGAAGGTCCACGGGCGCGCCGTATGGCGCCACGTAACCCTTGTCCCCGCCATAGCGACCGTTGACGAAGCCAAACAGCGCCGAGGTGCCGAGCGCGATCCCGCTCCCCGCCGCGTTTACGAGCTTCTTGCCGAGGTACTCCGTCGTGTCGCCGATCTTGCCCTGAAGGTTCAGGTGCCGCTTCGTGAGCCTATCGATGTGTTCGCGCGCGTGAGCCAGGATCTCACGGGGTCCGAGCCCCTCGGGAGGTTGGTACGGCGCGAGGTTCGCCAGTGCGGTTGTTGCTGATGCCATCTGGTTGTCTCGCTCCTTTCGGATCCCATTCGTGCGACCGACGGAGAGAGCGCGCAAGCCGTGTCCTTGACGGCTAAAGGAGCTTGCCCCCCGCGCTTGCCCCCCGCGCGGCGTAGCGTTCTCGGAGCTTGCCAGCGCGCTCGCCCCCCCGGGCTGTCCCCCGAACTATTTTTTCGTTGGGCTCTCGACGTGCCTCGTCGACCCGCCGCACGACGACGCTTGCGCCCGTTCGTCAGGTCGCACGCTCGCAAGGAAACGGTGCGCGCGTTCCCGGGTGCCGGGTCCACGGACCCCTTCCGCCGCGGCCCGACGATGACGATTGATAGGGCTTCCCGGAGGCATTGACCCATGACCATTCTCGGAGAGCACACCGTCCACGAGCTCAATGACCTCGTCAACGCGCTGTCGTACGAGGTGACCCAGACCCAGAAGGCCATCATCGCCTGTACCTCCTGGGCGCAGAGGGACCCCACGGCGTTCGCCGACTGGAACACGAAGCTCGTGCAGGCGATGGCGCCATGGTCGGACGCCCTGCACGTCGCGATGGTCCGCATCGGGGAGACGCCGCAGGCTCTGTGGGACGCGGTGCCCGCCGAGGCGCACTACCAAGGCTGCCTCACGGCGTACCACCCCTTCGACGACTTGATCCGGACCTTCATGCAGCAGTCCCAGTGCCCGATCTCGTTTGACCAGATGCCCCAGCCGACTGCGGCCGATTTCGATCTCGACGCTTACAAGCGCGCGGACAAGGCCACCAAGTGGCTAGAGCAAAAGGGCAGCGCAGCTGCCGGCAAGGCGAAGAGCTACGCGCCGGTCGTCGTCCTCGGCGTCGGTGCCGTCGTCGTGGTGCTCGTCGCCGTTCGGAGGAGCATCGTGGACGTTGTCGGCTGAGCAGCCTCGGACTCGGAGGGACCTCGTCGGTGCCCGGGTGGGAGTCCTGGCTAGAAGCGCAGCGCGTCGAACTCCTCGACCCCGTCCACAGCGCGGCGCCACGTGACCAGCATGGGGACCAGCCTTGTGAGCCGCTCGGTTCGCTCAGTTCCCACGAGGTGATCAAGGGCCTGCGAGACGATGAAGTCGCTGCCCGACACACCGACAGCGGTGAGCGGTTCGAGCGTCCCTGGCCGCAGGGTGTTGCCCGGACACGACAACCAGTCGGCCTCGGGTGCATGCTTCCAGTAGTCCGCGGCGGCATTCACGATACGGGCTACTCGGAGACCGCACGCGTGGAGCGGCCCTCGGTCGAGCATGTCCTTCTTCTTGCGCGAAGCCCATCCGGATCGTGCGGCCATGTACGTCTGACACGCGACGAAGCCCAGACCGATCACGTGCTCGGCTCGCTCCCAGAGGTTAGAGAAGTCGTCGCGGTCCGGATCGTCGCCCTGGTCGGCGATCTTGGTTAGCTGCATGTCGAGAAGTTGAAGCACCTCGATGAGGAGGGCGAGGTCGTCGTCGAAGCCAGACTCTGCGAGGTAGATCTTGGGATCAAGCAGCACGGTGGTCTTCCAAGGATTGCGCAGCCTTGGTACGGATGCCACAGACCTACGGCTCATGGTGACGTGCCCCGACGATCGCGGAGGCGCGAGCAGCGAAGCCGGCGCCACGTCGAACGCGAAGGCGATCCGCGCGAGCGTGAACAGGGTCATGTTGTGCCCCGCCTCGATCCGCTTCATGTGCCGGAGCGAGATCCCGAGCCGCTCGGCCGCTTCCTCCTGCGTCAAGGCGTGATGCTGGCGCACCTCCGCGATCCGTCGCCCGACGGCTTCGACGACGGTTTGGGGGTTGCGGCGTTGCACCGGGGGCAACGGTGCGTCACTTGACGCTGCGCTAGAGTGCCGCGATAGGGTCCCTTTGTGTGCGGGGTTGCGCCGTCGCGCGTATAGTGATCTGTGAGGGGTTTTCGCCGATGCGCCTAGCGTCCTTCCTTGGGGGAGTGCTCGTGAACGCCCTCGTGGCCCCGAACGCCCTCGCCGCCGAACCGTCAACCGCCGGCAAGGAGACGAGCCGCGGCCTCGCGGATGCGCTCGTGAGGCCAGGAACGGCGGCTGCCTCGTGAGCGACTCGCTCGGCCCCGACGACGTCACGCGGCTCACCGATCCGATGGTGATGCGCGCCCAGACGCGCGTCGGCCAGGTGCTCAAGGAGAAGTGGCGCCTGGACGTTCTACTCGGCGTCGGGGGAATGGCGGCCGTGTACGCGGCAACCCATCGTAACGGCAGCCGCGTCGCCATCAAGCTTCTGCACCCGGAGCTGTCGACGCACCACCAGGTCCGCACGCGCTTCCAGCGCGAGGGCTACGTGGCGAACGCCGTCGGCCACGAGGGCGCCGTGAGGGTCACGGACGACGACGTCGCGGAGGACGGGGCGGCGTTCCTGGTCATGGAGCTGCTCGACGGCGAGACGCTGGAGGATCGACGCGTCCGGAGCGGCGGACGGCTCGACGAGGACGAGGTGCTTTCGGTGGCCGACCAGCTCCTCGACGTGCTCATCGCCGCCCACGCGAAAGGCGTTATCCACCGGGACCTCAAGCCGGACAACGTGTTCGTGACGCGGACCGGACAGGTCAAGGTGCTCGACTTCGGCATCGCACGGCTGCGCGAGGTGACCTCCAAGAGCACGGCGACCGTGTCGGGGGCGACCATGGGCACGCCCGCGTTCATGCCGCCCGAGCAGGCCCGCGGGCTCTGGGACGAGGTCGACGGGCGCAGTGATCTCTGGGCGGTCGGCGCGACGATGTTCAACCTGCTCACAGGACAGGTCGTGCACGAGGGACGGACGGCCAACGAGTCGCTGCTCCTTGCGATGACCAAGGAGCCTCCGCCCCTTGAGTCGGTGCTCCCGAGCGCTAGTCCCGCCGTGTGCCACCTCGTCAATCGCGCGCTCTCGTTCGAGAAGGACAGGAGGTGGCGAGACGCGGCGCGCATGCAGGAGGCGCTGCGGAGCGCGTACCACGACCGCCACGGTAGACCGATCACGACCTCCCCACGCCTCGTGGTCCCCGAGTCGGTGCCCAACCGGACGCTCGCAAACATTCCTATTCCCCTCGTCCCGCTCGCCCCGCGGCTGCCGACCACGGGCCAACCTGTCGAGGCGGCGCGGAACGCCACGACGGTGTCAGGCTCAGCGTCCCGAAACCAACTGGCCGCGGTACTGGTCGCGGGCGCGGTGGCCCTCGGCATCACGGCGAGCGCCGTCGTGTGGGTCGTGTCCACCGTTCACCGGAGCGCGCCCACGACCGCGGGCTCTGTCCCGAGCAACGTGCCGGTCGTGGCGGAGCCGGCTGCCGTCTCGACCTGGGCGCCGTCTCCTGCGGCGAGCAGCGCGGCGGCAGCGTCCACTCCGCCCGTGGTTGCGGCTACCGATCTGCCAACCGCGGCGACTCAGGCGCCGCTGCCGGCCGCGGCGACGCCCCTTGGACGCGCGACCGCGACCGCCGCCGTTCCCGCGACGGCCCAGCCTTCGTGCAACCCGCCGTACACGATCGATCGAGCCACCGGAAAGAAGCACTTCAAAGCGGAGTGTCTATGAACCACGGGAGCCGTCTACTCATCGTCGTCGCTGCCGTCCTCCTGCCGTGCTCCGCCCGCGCCGCGGAGCCGACCAAGCTGGAGTGCATCGCGGCGAACGACGACGCGCAGGATCTCCGGCGGGCCGGCAAGCTGCGCGAGGCGCGCGCGAAGCTCGCGCTGTGTGTATCCGCGAGCTGTCCTGGCCCAGTACGCGACGACTGCGCCCAGCGTCTCGCCGAGGTGGACGCCGCGACGCCTTCGATCGTGTTCGAGGTGAAGGACGCGCGCGGCAACGATTTGAGCGACGTGCGAGTGCAGGTGGACGGCCAGCCGTTCGTCGACCGCATCGACGGCACGGCGCGGCCCGTGGACCCGGGATCGCACCGCTTCGTGTTCGACGCGGCAGACGGCGCGCACGCCGAGCAAGCGATCGTGGTGCGCGAGAAGGAGAAGGACGCGCGCGTGCGCGTTGTGCTGGGGACGGCCGACGCGACGCCGATAACCTCGCCGAACGTCGAACCTGCGAGGCTAGCGACGTCCTCAGCGACCCCGCCCCCGACGCTCGCGCTCGTTGCCGGCGGCATCGGCGTCGCCGGGCTCGCCGTCGGGCTCGTCGCCGGCATCATGGGTAGCTCGAAGCACTCGACGCTTGTCGGGGAGTGCCAGGGGAACACCTGCCCGCCGAGCGCCCAAGGCGACCTGAATAGCTTTCACACGCTCCGCACGGCCTCGACCGTCGGGTACGTCGTGGGCGCCATCGGAGTCGTCGGGGGCGTCGTGCTCTGGATCGTTTCGCCGTCGTCCAAGGGCTCGACGGGTGGCGTCGGCGTCTATGCCGAACCGGCAGCGCTTGGGCTCAGGGGGGCATTCTGATGAAGACACGCTCGTTGGTCGCTGGCTTCGCCGTCGCGTGCGCGCTCACGGCGTGCCCGCAGTCTGAATCGGATTTCACGGTCGGGCCGATCGCTGCGGACGCTTCCGGCGGAGGTGACGTGTCAACGTCGGACGCCCCCAACGGCGTCGGAGACGGCAGCATCGACGCATCCGGAACCAACTTCGACGGTGCTCTCGCCGACGCCGCGACGCCTGACGCCTCGCAAGGCGTCGATGCCGAGACCGACGCAGCGACCGCGGACGCCCCCACGCCTGGGTGCACGGCCGGAGTTACGGAGTGCACGAGTGACACGCAGATGGCCGTGTGTACCCCCGCAGGACAATGGGGGACCCCGTCCACTTGCCCGTATGCCTGCGTGAACGGAAGCTGCGGCGGCGTCTGCATCCCGGGCTCGACCGTGTGCTCGAACGCCGCCGCCACGGCGACGTGCGGACCGAACGGCCAATGGGGACAGTCGACAGCCTGTCCGTCCTCTCCATGCCAGCAGGAGAACCCGCAATACCCAGGGTCGCCGTGCTGCACGGGCAATGCCTGCGCTTGCACTGCCTACGGCAGTAGCCAGTGCCTATGACAGGTAGGCCCGACCCTCGGCATACGGGTCGCGCCGACGTCGTCACGCGTCGTAGGGGCTTTCTGATGAAGCCTCGGGCGCTCGTTGGGGCCGTCGTGGTGGCGTGCGCGCTCGCGGTCGCGGCCTGCCCGCAATTCGAGTCTGACTTCACCATCGCGCCTGGCGCCGTGGATGCCACGACCGGTGACGACGTGACGACCAAGGCGCCCGATGCGGCATCGGACGTCGCAGACACGGGCGCGCTCGACGCCTCCTCGGGCGACGTACTTCCAGACGGGTCATCCGCGGACGCCTTCGTCGATGGTTCCGTGGACGGCGGCACTGGACCCATCGACGCTGGTCCCTCCGACGCGGGATCCGACGTACGACCCGACGCAGGAATAGAGGCCGGCCAGACACCTTGCTGCGTCATCGACGACATCAGCCCCGCTTGTCAGTTCGTCCAGGGCGAGACATTCCCATGCTCCGATACCGATGCCGGCGTGTCGTGCTCCGCGCAGACGTGTACGGTCACCAGTCTAGGCGGGTGTGCTGGGGCAGTGACACCGTGCCAGTAGACTGGTGCGACGTCACGGACTCGTGCGGCAACGCCTGCGCGGGAGGGGTGCGTAGCCACCCCGACACTGCTCGTCACCGCCTTTGCGGTGAGCACGACGAGCTTGTTCATCTTGAGCAGCACGTTCCCCGGCTTGACACTCGCTCCACCGCCGGTCCCCCCGGGTCCGAGGGTTATGAGTTTCGTGAGGGTCTCACCGTCGTCCGGTGCGGTGACCAGGCAGGCAGCATCAACAACCCTCTCCGCCAGTGCCCTGCGACGATCCTCCCCAACGTCCTCGGCGCCTCTTCCTCCCGCTAGGCGAGCGACCACGGCGGTCACAAGTTCATCGCGCCGCTTGTTCGTCCTCGCGTGGTCTGCCATGAGGCGAGGCTAGCGCAGGAGCCCTGCTCCTGGACTGCTCGGTGGAGCGATGCCACGGGCAGCAGGGGCGGCGATCGTACCCACGGTCCGACGACTTTCCGCGTGGCGGCGCAGCACGGCGTGCCGCGCGCCCGCCGAGACTGCGAGCGCGAGCGAGGAGTGGGGCCGACCGGGCCGCCCGCACGTCGACCGCGCTGCCGCCGAGGGGCTCGAGCTACGCCCGCCGAAGGGCGGACGGAAGCCGAAGCCGACGCGCCGCCGATAGGCCCGTCAGCCGTCGATAATCACGAACGCCGCTCGCCGCGCACGACGGCCGTGCCGCCGCACTTGCGGACCACGTTCTTCGCCCGCATCGTACGCGGCGTGGTCCCAGAGACGCGTGAAGGCTGGACGCTCGACATCGTACGGGCACTCGTCTCGCAGGGCGCGTTCGAGACGGATCGCTTCGACTTCAAGGAGAAGCTGCCCGACGGCCGCGACGATGGCGGCAAGCGGCGCCTCCGGCGCGACGTAGCCGCCTTTGCGAACAGCTCCGGGGGGTTCCTCGTCTATGGCGTCAAGGACGACAAGGGCCTCCCGCCGGACCTTCGCATCGTCGGACTCGATCCGACCGAGGACTTCCCCGAACGGTTCGGCAACTACCCGAGCACATGCGAGCCGAGCGTCGAGTGGACCTTCAAGAGTCCGCCGATTCAGCTCAACACGCGCCGCATCATCCACGTCGTCCATGTTCAAGCCAGCGCTCGCAGGCCACACGGCGTCTTCGAGGACGAGCGCTGGTGGTTCACGAAGCGAACGAACAAGGGCACCGAGGCGATGTCGTACGACGAACTGCGCGCAGCATTCTCGTCCACCCGCGAGAAGCTCGCGAAGCTCCGCATGCTCATCGCGGAGGTACAGCACCTTCACGACCATGCTCAAGTCGTGAACGCGCGGGCGTCATCGCAGGGACGACGAGCAGTGTGGCGGGGCGCCCCCCCTGACCCGTACGACCACTCCGTCATCGCCGCGTTGACGCCCGACGTGCTCGACCTCATCGCGCACGACGCAAGGATCGTCCGCTTGCTGCCCGAGCTGCGTGCAGCGGCGCAGAAGGCGGAAGAGACCCGTCACGAGCCGTGGGTCGCGAAGATCACGCAGATGAATGCAGCCGGCGCAGCCCGCGCGTTCGGCGGCACCGCCTTTCACTTGCTCCAGGCCGCAAGGACTCTGCTGCCGCTCCTCCAGAAGGCCGAAGCCGACGCACGCCGGTAGGGTCGCGCAGGCGCCCTCAACCGGCCGCGGATCGTCACCGGGCGCTCGGCAGCTCGCAGCGCGACGAAGACGGTGCCTACGAGGGAGCTACTGGACGGGCTCGCGGTCGCTGGGCGCGGCGTTCGGCTCGGTTTCGGTCCGCCGTGGCGAAGCTGGCTCAGCGCTCGACGACGGACGAGCGCTGGCCTGCCGCCGGCAGGGCGCACCGGACCATGTCGTTGCTGCCACGGCTTCAGCTCTTTTTCCGCGAGCCGGCGGCGGACCGTCTCCGACGAGAGCGAACGATGGTTCGTCAGCCGCGCCGTCTCGTCGGCCCACATGGCGCAGATCGGACGGAGCCCCGCGGTACGTCGCCGGAGCATGCGCTCGTTGGCGCGCGGCCGATGGGGCTGCGGCTTCTGCGCGGCTGAGCACGACGGCTCCTGCTAAAGCAGGCGATCTCGGCGGAAGTAGTAGCGCCGGCCAGAATAGGAGACGGCGCCCCGCGGGAGGTGACCCCTCTGCACGCGCTTGCGCAGGGCCGCCACGGAGATCCCAAGGAACCTGGCCGCGGTCGACGCGTCGACGAGAGCGGGCTGGGGGCGGAGTGGCCCAACCGTGTGCGCCAGACTCGCGGGCGGCAGGGCCGCCGGCCCACTGGACTGGACGTCATTGACCCCCGCCGCTTCGTACGCCAGATGCGCAAGCGCGTTCGCGACCTCGGCGAGCACCGCGGCCCCGTTGCCAAGCATCTTGGCTGCATCGCCGATGCTCATGGCGAGCGGCGCGGTGGCATCCTGCCTCCGAGCTATGACAGGGTGGCCGGCACGCTCGATCGCCGCGCGGTGGGTTGGACACACAGGCTCCCGATTCCCAGAAGGGGACCCTGCCATGTACTGCCTCGCAAGGTAAGCGAGCTCCGCGAGGCCAGCCGACTGGATGGGCCCCGACGATCGGCGACAGAGTGCGGCGGCGATGTCGCCCGCTTCTTGCGTCGTACTTTGCGGCGTCGCGTGATCTTGGGTTCGCCGTCTGGCTTCAGATGACAACACGCGGGGCGCCGCCATCGGGCGAGGCGCCGGATCGCGAACGCGTTCAATTCGTCCGGCGCCGACACGCGCCAGTCGCCTACTAGGCTCGTGCGAGCCGCCCACGGTCTCATCATCGATGGCGTTCACGACGTCGATCTCGGTGTCCAGCGCTGACGACGTCTGTAGCGCGCGCGGTGTTCGGAGTCCCATGGTGTTCGCTTCCTTCGCCGGACGAGGTGTGTCCTGCTCGACGCGAACGCAAGCACCGCCCTTGAGGGCTAAAGGAGCTTGCCCCCCGCTGATGTCCCCCTGTCCGCTCCCCGGCGTTGCCCCCCACCCGAGCGCCTTGTTCTCCACGCTTGCGTCGCGATCTGTCCCCCGGCGCCGCCCCTCGCGCCGCCCTCCCGGCGACACCTCCCGAACTTTCTTTCGGGGGGACATGGGTTCCAGGGTGGGCGGCCACCATTCACACGTCGCAGGCCACGCGACGGCCGCCGTACCTGCACTCGTACGGACAGGACTCGAGCCGGCCTCGCCGCTCCTGCCCCGTGCCGCAGCCGAGCCGCGTTCCAGCCGCCCCCCGTGGTCGCGATCGTGTTCTTCGCAACCCAAGGCGGAAGCTCAGGGCCAGACGCGCCAGCCCAGTGCAAGCGCGGCCTCCCTCGGCATGGGAACGGGATGCGGCAAGGGGCTCACGTGCTGCCATCAGGCCTCTCTCACCCGACGGGCCCTCGGGGTTGAGTCGCCGCCGTCGCGGGCGCGCCGCTACCGTCGCACAGCGGGCATGTTATACATGACGCATGACACGTGCAGGCGGGAGCAGTGCCGAGACGGCGGGCGGCGGCGCCATGAGAGTCGTTCACGGCCGAGTCGAGCAAGGTCATGTCGTTCTCGACGAATCGTTGCCCGAGGGCTCGGATGTTGCCGTGATCGTCGCCGCTGGTGACGAAGCCTTCGACCTCGACGAACAACAAGTGGCAGAGCTTCGTGCCTCGATCGAAGAGGCGGATCGCGGCGAGTTTGTTCCCCTGGATGACGTGCTGAAGTCGAGGTGACGACGCTCGCAGTCGTTGTTACCCCGCGCGCAGCCCGGCAGATGCGCGCGGCGCTCGAGTGGTGGCGCGAGAATCGCTTGGCCGCGCCCGAGCTGCTCGACCAAGAGCTCCGTGGTGTGCTCGCGGTGATCGCCGCTGCCCCGACGCTCGGCGCCCCCGCGCGCGATGCGCACCTTGTCGGCGTGCGCCGTATTCTTCTCCGCCGAACCCGCTACCACGTGTACTACCGCGTCGACGTCGCTGCCGGTCGCTTGGAAATCCTCGCGCTTTGGCACGCCCGAAGACAACCACCATCGCTGTGAGCCCGATGCGCTCGCGCATCGTAGGGGTCCCCGGCCCTGGCAGCGTGGCCAAGTTCGCAGGGAACGCGCCGTTGTGGGCCCCGGCCATCCGTTGCGCCCGCGATCCCGTGTACCCTCGATGCGGGGATGACCAGGGAGCGCATCGTCGAGGAGATCAGGCGGACGACTGCCGAAAATGGCGGCGTCCCTCTCGGCTATCGGACCTTCGTCGACGTGACCGGCATCGGCACGGCGCAGTGGAAGGGAAAGTATTGGCGCAGTTGGAACGAGGCCGTTCAAGAGGCGGGGTTCGCGCCGAACCGACCGAAGGACCCGCACGGCAGGGAGACGCTCATCCTCGCGCTGACCAAGCTCACGGCAAAGCTCGGACACTTCCCCACGCAGGCGGACGCCTCGCTCGAGAAGCGGGCCGATCCAGCCTTCCCGGGCATGAGCGCGTTCGACAAGCACCTCGGCAAGCGGGCGGCGATGGTCGAGCACGTCAGGAGGTACGCAACCGAGCATGCGGCGTACCGTGCCGTGCTCAACGTGCTGCCCGAAGCCGAGGACGACGGTGCCGCAGGCGATGCCGAGGGGGGCGCCCAGGTCGACGGCGCCGTCTACATGCTGAAGCTCGGCAGGCACTTCAAGATCGGCAAGTCGTTCCGCGTTCCGCAGCGGCACCAAGAGATCGCCATCGAGCTTCCCGAGAAGCCCGACGTCGTGCACATCATCACGACCGACGACCCGAGCGGCATCGAGACATACTGGCACAAGCGCTTCGCTGCGAAGCGGACCAACGGCGAGTGGTTCGCGCTGACGAAGGTGGACGTCCGCGCCTTCAAGCGGCGCAAGTTCATGTAGGCCACCACGATGAACGAGACGATCAGGCTCCGCGCTCAGGTGGACTGGTCTCACGGTCGGCCCCAACGAGGTTCACGTCAATGCTGAGCTGCGTAAGAGTATTGAGCGCCTGGCGTGGGCGCGGCTCGTCGATCGTCTACTCGTTGGTGCGCGCATCTGAACGTCTCGAGGACCGAAAGGTCGTGGACGTCGACACGCGCGCGGCGAGGTACTCCTCGGGGGCACGGGGCTCGACGGCGGTCACGGTCTCCGAGTCGATCCCCGGGGCCGACGGGCGTCAACGGTCGCGGTCCCTGCGCGTCGGATACGATACGTTGATCGCGCTCTCCCCCCGAGAGCGAAGGGTACGGGCATGGTTCGACGGCGGCAGGATCACTATGAGGTGCTTGGCGTGACCCATGACGCGCCGGAGGAAGTCGTCCGCGCGGCGTACCGGGCGCTCGCAGCGAAGTACCACCCGGACCGAAACCCCGGCGACAGCGATGCAGAATTGAGACTCAAACGTGTGAACGCCGCCTTTCAGGTGCTCGGCAACCGCGAGAAACGCGTTCAATACGACGAGCTGACTCAGAGCCCGGAAGGAGACACCGAGCCACCGGCCACCCGCCCAAAGCGGAGCCCGCCACGCCGCTCGGTGGAGAATGATGACGCGGAGGATGCCGCGAAGAGCGAGCATCCACCGGAGCCGCGCTGGAAGGTACCGGGGAGCGGCGAGCGTGCGCACACGATCAGGGCGGACCGACCGTCCCGACCAGACAACACGGGCAGCCGCGCCCTACTCGCGTGCGCGGCGGCTGGACTCTCGCTCTACATCAACGTTCGGCGCGGGGGAGGAGACCTGGGCGGGCCGGCCGCGATAGGGCTCGTGATCGGCTGCGCCTTGTGTGCGTTCCGGAAACTCTGCGGCTCGTTTTCCGGAAACTCTGCGGTCTCCAGGAACGTCTTGAGCTTCGAGTTGTAGCTCGCCCTCGGGCAGGTGCTTGGTCCTGACAGAGGGTCCGTCGAGGC
>Ga0326727_10008950_pt1 | contig 25015 bp, 14 predicted proteins | sample MB2enrmetagenome_FD_207643 | JGI IMG/M metagenome (GOLD analysis project Ga0326727, IMG submission 207643) | Lab enriched peat soil microbial communities from McLean, Ithaca, NY, United States - MB29MY | ecosystem: Environmental > Terrestrial > Soil > Wetlands > Peat | place: USA: New York... | reverse complement strand
CGGGGGACAGGACAGCAGCAATACCATCGCGCGGCATTTCGCCAATTTCATCAACGCGATCTTCGACGGCGTCTGGGCCTCGGTCTCCGGCAGCGTGCTCACGGTCACTTCCCATTCATTCGCGAGCGGGTGGCAATATCACGTGTACACGGAACTGCCTGCGTCCAATACCGGCAGCGGCCACGCCACGGTGACTGGCGACATGCAAGGTGGCACGTATGGCGTGAAGTGGGTCATCGATCCGACCCAGACGCCGGTGCTGAACCGGGCGTTCCGCGACTGGAACACGGATTTCTTTGGCCTGCTCAAGGTGAACAACATGAGTGTGGTCTGCTCCTTCTCGCAGGAGCTGGTGCAGCCGCCGGACAACCCCGCCGGTGGTGCCGTGTGGGTTCAACGCTTTCCCGACGGCACGGCGGTGGAGACGGCCACGGGATTCGGCACGCTCAACAGTTCACAGATCGCCTTCAGCTCCGGGCCACAGAACTACATAGGGCAGGCCTTCGCCGCGATGGCGGCCCTGATGCTGGCGGCAGGATTGACGCCCAAACTCCAGTTCGGCGAAATCCTCTGGTGGTTCGTGGCGAACGCGTCCGGGATGGCGTTTCACGACGCGGACACGCAGGCCGCCGCACAGTCGGCACTCGGCCGCGCGCTGGCGACCTTCCACACGCCGAGCGACGATCCCTCGCTTAACAGCTACGCCGACGCGAACTTTCTCCGGACGCGCCTGTACAACTACGTGGCCGCCATCCAGAGCTACGTTCTCTCGCAGTGCCCGTCCGCCGTGTTCGAACTGCTGTGGCCGATGGACGTGAACGACCCGGACAACTGCAAGCTGCTGCGGTATGTCAACCTGCCTTCCCAGTGGACAACGCGCGCGGGCTCCGGCTTCGACACGTTCCTGATCGAGGGTTACCAGTATCCGGGAATCAATCACAGCCTCGACCAGGCCATCCGTTGCGCGTCGTACCCGTGGAAGGAACTCGCTTGGGACCAAGCTCACTGCCGTTATCTGATGGGCCTCTATTACGGCACCTGGCCATGGCTGAGGGAGTTCGTGAATGCCAATCGTCTCGGGCTGCCGGCCATCAAACTCTGGGCCTACGACCATCTCTGTCTATACGGGTGGCCAATACCCCTGCCCACCAGCGATGATCGCTCCTTTATCTACTGAAGTTGGCCGATGGCCGCTACGGCATACCTGGTGCCGTGGTTCAATGGCGGATGTCCGTGGCTGATGGTCTAGCGAGCAGCCCATCTTCACCCACGCTTTGAGAATCTGCCAGGGTGCCCGGAACCCATTGATATGGAATGACTTCCCCCCAATGGCTATAATGACGAAGGGATGGAGAACAGATGAAGTCCCCAATTAACGAAACGACACCGAGCCCCATCGTCGCCGTCCCGACGTTTATCAACGCCATACGGGATTCAGGGTACAAGAGTCCGGCGGCCGCGCTGGCAGAACTAGTCGACAACTCCTTAGAGGCCGGCGCGAAGCACGTATCGATCACGATTCGCCCAGAACCGGGACCAGAGCTGCGCCCGACGATTGCGATGACGGATGATGGATGCGGTATGCCACCATCGGTTCTGCAAATTGCGCTGCAGTTTGGCGGCAGCACAAGGTTCAACTGTCGGATAGGCTCCGGCCGCTATGGTATGGGCCTGCCCTGCGGCGCATTGAGTCAAGCCCGGCGGATTGACCTGTACAGTTGGCAGAGTCCATCGAGCGTCTGGTGGACATTCCTTGACGCGACCGCGATCACCAACGGCGCTCTTCGTGAGGTCCCGAAACCAACACTTCTCGGACGTCGGGCCCCATTTCAAACAGAGACATCGAGCGGGACGGTCGTTGTGTTGTCTGATTGTGATCGCCTCGACCCTGGCTCTCACACTGCTAACACGGCACTGAAGCAGGGTCTCGGCCGCATCTTCCGGCGCGCGATTTCTTTGGGGACCATTTTGACAATAAACGGAGAAACAGTTTCGCCGGCTGATCCTCTTTTCCTAGACCAAGGGTCCAGTTTCATTCGCGGCCAACTCTATGGTCAGCCCATGGAATTCCCGTTTAAGTTACCGGGCGGCGAAATTTCAACGGTGAGAGTGCGCTTCTCTGAATTGCCCGTTAAGAGGTTGTACGCGCTGTCCAACAATGAAAAGGCCAGCCAGGGGATCTCCAAGAGGGCTGGTGTTTCCGTTCTAAGGGCAGGACGCGAGGTCGATTATGGTTGGTTCTTCATGGGGTCAAAGCGAAAGGAGAACTATGACGATTGGTGGCGCTGCGAAGTTGAGTTTGATCCACTTCTCGACGAGTTGTTTGGTCTGACCCACACCAAGCAGCGAGTGAACCCCAGCCAACTGCTTTCAACCGTGCTGTCCCCCCACCTCGAAACAGTTGCGAGGACGCTGAATCGACGCGTCCGGCAGGCTTTTCAGCAGATAGCATCGCACCGCAGTTTCTCACCAGCCACTCGCCTCGCTGAGAGCCGTGACGCCCTTCTGGAGCCACCGCTATCGACCAGGCGGTCCAGACGAGGTGGCCCATCGCAGGTGGACGGAGAGCAGACTCCGTTATCACCCATTACCGGATTGCACTACCGCGTCTCCCGGCTCGGTCTTCCGGATGGGACCCTGTTCGAGCCTGAACTCACCGGTAAGACACTGACGATGAACCTGAATACAGACCATGCGTTCTACGCACAACAGCTACTGCCTCTCCTGGGGAACCGGTCCATTCGCTCCTCTGACGCGCTCGCCCCAGTAGAGGTTCTGCTCCTGGCATTCTGCAGAGCAGAGATCGGCTTGCACAAAAGGGCCGACAAGGAGGCCGCGAAAGACATTCGAAAGCGCTGGGGAGATGCGCTGACGGCCTATAGTGGCTAAGCGAGGATGATATTGAACAAACAGACAGCAATCGAAATGACGCCGACGCTGGCGCCGCGATCACTGCGCGAGTTTTATCGTTATGTATGCTGTCTCGCCAACATGCTCTCTTCCGCACCTGAGACGGACGCCGGTGTTTGGCGGGCACTCTCCTCGTTCCGTGCCGAGTTACGGCAACTGAACTCCTGTCCCTCCAATGAGACATTGAGTCTGCTATTGAGTCTCCACGTAGTCGCGGATCTCGTCGCACAGGGTTGGTCCATTTGCGCCACCGACTCGACCGTCACGCTCGCCTACGACCCAACACACGAGGACGCAGGTACTCGCTCGAAAGAGGCAGTTCGAAAGAACCATCTCGTCGAGCGTGATTCGCAACTGCGAGAACCAGCGGTCGCTGAGTTCATTCGGGGCATGGAGAAACGTAGACTCACATCAAAAGGATGGCACTCAATCCACTCGTTGATGCGGGACGGGAGAGACTTGGCAGAGAGACTGAGGCCCGCCGCCGAGATTTCTGACGCGCAGGAGCGAATCGAGCAACTTGGCCGCACAATCGCTCCCTACCTACAGTTCGTGGAAGCTGGCGGTGTCTGTGAGCAGACAGGTCTGGCGCTGTCGGACATTTGGAGGTATTTTCGACACACGTGGACGACCGCTTATCGGAGCGTGCCGGGTCGTTCGATCATGATTCTCATTCGTGACTCGGCCGCGCCCAATCACCCTGTAATCGGTATCGCCGCCCTTGGGAGCGCCGTTGTTCAACAAAGCGTCCGCGATCAGTGGATTGGTTGGGATTCAAATAATGGCGTCGCCACAATCCTCTCGAAGCCAACATCACGTACTGCCGCCTGGCTCTGGGCGGAACTGCGACAACGCATCCAGGCCGTCTTTGTCAAAGATCTCATTGAATCTGAAGTCATCGTTCGCAAAGAACTCGTGCAGCCGACGATGGCTACGCTCGCTAGATTGCGAGAAGAGGGCCAACGAGCAATCGAGCAACACAGGCAACAGCCCCAAAAGGGCCTCCATAAGAGCATTTCAAAAGCTGGCAGCCTCTCAAACGCCGAGTGGCAGCGGCGAGCACGGTCGCATCTATTCCGCGCCAAACGGTGCAGGGTATTAGCGACTCTTCTTGGCATTCACCTGGTCTTCACGGAAGATCTGTCCGACGTAAGTAGGGGCGCTTTGGCTGAAGCATTCAAGTCCAGCAAACTGCGGTGTGCCGTCGGTCAACTTCTCCGAATCGTGAAAGCAGAGCGGGTGGGAATTTGCATGATGGATATCACCGTGTGCGGTGCGCTCGCGCCCTACAACGCGCTTCTCGGTGGCAAACTTGTGGCGTCACTTCTTTGCAGCCCGGAGGTAACTCAATACTATGCAAAGCGTTACGGACAACAACAAAGTTTGATCGCCTCCAGCATGAGTGGCAAAGCGGTGATCCGGAAGCCAAGCCTTGTGCTCCTGGGCACGACGAGCTTGTACGGGATTGGGGCCAGTCAATATAACCGTATTCGTATCGCTGCTGAACAGCTCGGCGGCCGACCAGGGACCAAGATTGAGTACAAGGAACTCGGTCGCAGCGTCGGCTACGGGTCGTTCCATTTCAGTAGCGAGACGGTCGCGATCATTGATACGCTACTTGCGCGGACCAAAGACGGGCGCAAGGTGAACAGCATATTCGGCGAGGGCGTCAACCCCCTGATGAGGAAGATAAGAGAAGGACTCGACCTGATCGGTCTTCCCAGCGATCAGCTCCTCCTTCACGGCAACCAAAGAATTATATATGGTGTGAGCCTCGCAGAGAACTTTCGAGAGGTGCTCCTCGGCGTGCAGCGTCGTCCCAACTTCGTGTTGAGCCAGGACCAACCGCGTCGCGGGACGGCGCAAATCGCAGCCTTCTGGCAGCGCCGTTGGCTTGACGCTAGAATCCGTCGTCCGGGAATCCTGGAAATGGTGGCAGAGAACACGTTGGAATACCCTATACAACACGGCGCGCAGGTAGCGCTACCTTCTACCGACGATGCCCCAGGTTTGTTTGACGAAGACACTGCCTAGCCGAATCGCCGAATCGCGTTGTGATGCAGAACTGGAGCGGCCATTCAGCATCGGCCGCTGCGGAGGAGTCGGAACTTTCTCAATCCTCGCGGGGAATTACTCGCCGTCCGCCAGTCTGCCCAGTCTGCCAATGCCACGGTCAACTGGTCAATCTGCCGGGCGTGGGGCCGTGGGGCGCTTAGTCTAGCCATGCTCTTTCGGCTGCATGCCGAAAACGCAGCAGGAGCCAGTAAACCAGTAAACCGGAGGAACTCGCGTCATGTATTCTGGCGTTCAGTAGGAATATAGCCGCACCGGATGCAGGCGGCACCCGTACCGGGGGCGGGCCTGACAAGCGTTTCGAAGTCGCAGTTCGCGCAGCGGGCGATAGTTGCTTCCATATTCGAACGTACGGCTTGAATTCGTTCAATCATCACACGATCCGCGGTGCTGGATATCTCGGGGATCGGGAGTATTCGTTGCCACTCATCTGGCGAAATCGCATCCCCCATCCAGAGGCCGAGTTCACGGTTCACGAAGCGGTCAAGAAAGATGATCGCCCCTCGGCAAACAGACAGTCCTGCACGGTAATTAAACACCGCGGTGCCGTGCTGAAGGCTGTTGCGCAGACCGCGCAGTCGTTTAAGGGTGTGAGCCTCGGTCGTGCAAATTGAAACGCCATTCGCCTGAAGTCGCTTCAAGACGGTGGGATTATTTGGATGGTCATCGAGAGCCCTGGCGACGATTCGCTGGAGTTTGGCCTTCAGGAGTAGCTCGACGGCCCGGAAGAGTTGAGGGATCGCATTCAGGAGTTCGTCAGAGGTCTTGGAAGCCGCCAAATATCCGGTAACCCCGGCGCGCAACGCATGGCACGCGTTTTCGATCAAGTCGAGATCGATAGAGTCCTCGCTGAGTTGATAAGCGGGTGGGGGCACGAGCGCAACGGGCTCAAAGCCGGCCTCAAGGAGTATCGAAGGATCGGATTCGGTGTTGCGAAGAGCGTTCGCAATCACGTTCGGCGGCGAGCGCGCGAAAAACATGAACCTGTGCCGAGCTTCATCCCACTGCTGCGTCGTCCACAGCATCTTGGCGGATTCCACCTCACGAAAATCGACAAAGCTCATTTCAATCTCCTCTTCACACCGGCTGCCTCCCTCATCAAAAAAGTCAGACCATTGTTGTGCAGTGAGCAATCGCTTCGGGGGCGTCGTGAGTGGCGCGTCGAGTACAGCGTGCATTGCTCCGCATCCCATGCAAATCAACCGGTGCTTAGTCGTGTACACAACGTCGGCGCAATGGCAAGGGCAGTAAAAGTAACAGTTGTCATGTACACCGTGAAGGACGGCGGCGATCAACTCGGTCGAGAAGAGGTACGGCTCGCGGACGCGCGTCATGATGTGCGAGTGGGTGAAGTCCTGATGGTCTTCTGCCATCTGGTAAGGGTTGTCGAGGCCGAAGTACTCCCGGTGTGCGGCTTGCCAATCCCGACGTTCAGGTGCTTCGAAAGCGTATTCGCCCTCGAAAATGAGTTCGATACCCGAAGCGGGACCGATAGTGGTGGTCAGAATTTGGCTATCCGAGAGGACGTATCCCCGCCGAAGGATCTTGTCGTTCATGTCGGCTGCAAAGCCTTGGACATCTGCGCCAGTTGACGTGAGAAATCTGCGGGGAATCCAAAAGGTGACCACCTTTGTGAACGGAGCCGCCAATTTGACTTTGCGTGAGTCGTCGGCAGAATTGCCAGATGACATTACCCACATTTGCTGTTGGCGCGGACCTCTCGGCATTTCTCAGAGCACCTTTCCTAGCCGATCCTGAAGACCTCAGAATGTGTGTTGATGCAGACCAGCGGCGGCCCTTCAGTATCTGACGGTTGCTGGAGGAGTCGGACGTTGAGCATCCTGGCTCGCAGGTCGCTCGCCACGCCACTGGCAGACGGGTCTCCCGTAGTCGAGAGCGTCAACACCGCCGGCGACAATGGCGGAAGCCACGCTGACGTGACGATCACCGCATCCCAACTTCTGGGGCCTCGCTTTGATCCGACCCTTACTTCTACATCGCCGAACCCGCCGGCAATATCGCCGCTCCCTTTCCACGTCGGCATAGTCGCCCAGTACTCCATGCAGAGGTGTCTCACGTCACAGAACCGGCACACTTCAGGATCGGGTCGCGCTGGTGGGGGTATCTCACTACTTGCCTTGGCAGCGGCCGAGATCCGGCCCTTAAGCTCATCCCGCAGAGCAGCAAGCGCTTCTGCGCCGAGTGGAGCCAATTCGAGCCGACGTTCAGCATACGACAGGATAAGCCTCTCGGCCGGAAACCCCGCAGGATTTCGCACTGCGTCGTCTATCCAGAGCAACGCGTAAGAGCGCAACTGCTCCTGATGCTTCTCATCTGGAGTCCCAGACTTGAATTCCCAAATGGCGCATTTACCGTCTCGAACCTCAAGCATGTCAACTATTCCGACCCAGTTTAGAGGCGCCGAATGCAGCCTAATTTCGGAATAGGAACCATCCCCAAGGGGTGCTTGCGCGTCACGCCGATCTCCCGGCTGAAGCGACGAATGTCGAGGTACAAGGACAACGTGTAGCAAGTGGCTCTGGACCTGCTGCCGCATGATGGGAACCGCTCGAAGGAGTTCCGCACCGACTTGTTCTTGAACGCGCTCCATTCGAGGGTTGCCACGATGCCGCCCAACGACTTGCTCCATGACTTCATTCAAAACCCTAGTGAAGCCTCCGAGTGCGCGCAGAACCTCGACAGATGCGGCCTCGCGGACACTTTGACAGCCGCCCTCCGATAACGCGGCGGCGATCTTCTTCACGGTTTCATGTATTACTTGCCCTTCGAGAGCTTTTACACTGAGTAACGGAGGATAGCCGGTGCCATCCCAGACTGTGGGGTATTCTGCTGCGCGTAACGCCCATCGCCTCGGACACGATTCGACCTCCCGAAGCACACTGAAACTCCACGTGCTCGGCGGACTTGGCCATGCGCCGGGCGCAGAAACGGCACCAATATCACTTGCGCGCATTGCGTCTTCCCCTAGTCATTTATGACGCCCAGGACCTTCAGAATCTTTGCCGACGCACGCGGCAGATTTCGGCGAACGACTAACTCGTCAATCAGCACAACCGGCACCGAAGAATACTCCCGCACTTCTTCAAGACCTGGTTGTGACGGAACATCCCGACAGAGAGGGTGAGCGACATCGATGATCAATTGCCTCCCTCCGCTACCCGCAAGTATGGGCACAGTCACTTCTCCGATCCCAGGAATCGAAAAGGCCACATCGCGTTGCACGGTGACGGCCTTATCGTTGGACCGCGACAAGTCATAGAAGAGGGCATCCAACGATTGTTTAACTCGCTTAGGTGGCAGGATGATTGGCTCGCCATTCAGCACGTGACGCAGTAGCGCAGCACCCACGTGACGATCAAGAAGGTCATGTTCGAACTTGTTCTTGTAACTCCGAAGACAGCGATAGCACGAGCGGTCGCAGGACTCCGGGCAGTTTTCAAGAACGGCGATTGCACGCTCGAAGAGTGCCTTGCCCAACTTCCCGGCCTGTTTAGTAAAGCCTGCGCCCCCAGGCAACGTGTCGTACAGGTAGATCTCCGCTTCCATGCCGCGCTGGCCGCTCTGGGTGAGCGCTGGCCGAAACTCCGCTTGTAGTTCCTGCGATTCGAGTTCCAACAGGTCACAGGCCGCCTTCGCGATGGCCTCGCTGACGGTGCGCAATGCTACCTCGGTAGCGAGAATCCCAGGGTAGAGCGTGTGTGGCGGCGTGACGGTTAACGACATGAGAAGAACGTCCGTAATGAAATCGGTTCCAAGCACGATCCCAGTGCTCGTAGCATTGCCTGGACACGTCGCGTCATTCCCACTTGGGTATGGCTTGGGGTGCGGTGCGAACACCGCATGATTCGGCGCCGCGCTCGGCTCGATAATCCCGCACTTCGTGCAATAGTGGTAGCCTTCTTCACGCGGTCCTCGATTGGTGACGAGAAGGTGGTTCTTGAGGTGATAATGTCTGAGTTGAGGGGTGACGGTTACCCATTTCGACGGATCTGATGGGCTGGGGGCCATGAGCTTTGCGCGCGTTGCGTAGCTTCGCTCGGCGGGCTCGTCACTCGATGTGCGCTCGGCGATGAAGACAGGATGAGCAAAACCTGGCGGCCGAAGCCAGTACCGGGCCTCTCCCAGGGTGGCCTGTCGTCCGCAGGCCGGACAATCAAGTCGCTCTCCTTTACTCCCTTCGCTCAGCACTTGCGTGCGCGCATAGTGGCATACGCTGCATTCATAGTAGAGTCGCCGATTCTGCCACGCTTCGAAGAGATCGCTCCGCATCGGCGAATAGACGGCACCCGACACAAACAGCTTTCCAGACACCCACACTTCTTTGCCTGGTGCGTACTGGCTGAGCGCAAGCGCCAAGCCTTGCGACGGAGTAAAGCGGAACGCGGTCTTATACGGTGTTGACTTGTCAATGTCAAATACGAAGAACGTGGCAACGTCTGTCGGGAAGGCGTAGCGCGGCAACACGCCTTTGTACAACAATCTGTCAAGCAGAAACGCCGAAGTAGGTGTGCGGTCGTATCTCTCCGTGTCGCCGTCGTTTGGAACTTCAATGCTCACATCATCGAGTTCGTCGGCCGCGCCCGCCGGTTGTGGCGTTGCCGGAAGAGGTGCCTTTTTCGTCGGCTTAGGCATTGGTCAGTGCCTCGTCAAGAATTGTCAGGGTGTCATCCACAAGGTTGGATAAGAGTCTGCTCGCATCAGTGCTGTTCAGTTCCTGCGGTATCCACGCTCGGACCTCGGAGACCAATGCCGTCGCGTCGCCGCGAAGCCATGACTCAAAATCCTTCCGGTTCAGCGGCGACTGGTCTCCCATGAACTCCGCAACTGTTCCTAACACTGAAAACAGGGTGGCTTGGTCGATTCGCGGAACTCCGGGCAGACGGTCCTGGTGATAGCGCTGTAAAAGGTAGGCCGTGACATGGCGGCGAACAATCTCGTAGTTGTCCATCGCCAGTGTCGGATCGGCTACGTCTCCGCGGATCATTTCATCTGGAAACGAGAAGTAGTGCTCATCGTGGCTATCAGCGCTTCCGAACGCTGTCACCGTCGCAACGGCGTTCCCTCGACGTCCAGCCCGGCCGGCTCGTTGCTGGTAGTTGGCACGTGCCGGCGGCATGTTGCGCAACGCCACGCCCGACAGGGAGCCGATATCGATGCCCACCTCCATTGTCGTTGTACACGATAGGACGTCAATCGCGGGTCGGTCACGTCCATTGTCGTCGGGGCCAAGGTCAACGTCTTGAAAAAGCAATTCATGTTCCTCGGTTTTCGAGAACACTTCGGTGGCTTGGGCTGAACTTAACTGCGCCGTGTGCTCCGCCGCAAGAATCGAGACGGGGGCCTTCGAAGAGTCGAAGAGTGCGTCGACAGTCGGCTGACGATAGTAGCCTTTCCGCGCGCGAAACACAGGGTCAACATCCGGGTCTAGCGGGGCCGCGGATGGTCGGCCACAATTGACACACTTTGTCGAGCCTGGGAAGGGCCGCTGGGTAGTGCGGCAGGACTGACAGTACGCCCACTCGCCACCGACCGCTAAACAAACCTGTCCGCCGCGCAGGCGGTACTTGCCTCCGATCTGTTCGGTGAAGGTGGCCAAGAGCGTGGGGAGCCACTGCCCGTCGAATAGTTTGAGTTCGGGCTTTGAGAGGAAGGTCTTCAGAGTCTCGAAGCGTCCGGTTCCGTGCGGCTGAACGTCTCGTTGCCACCAGTCTGGTGGCATTCTGTCCAGCCAGAATCCTTGCCGGTGCCACGCTCGAAGCCAGGCGCGAGCGAGTGCAAGCTTCTGGTCGGGAGTTTCCGCGACGTTTGGAATGGATGGTAGCGTACTGAGCCTCGCGGTATGCATCGCCGTCTCGGCAATTGACGCGAGAGCGAGCGACTCTAGGCCGTAGTAAGGATCAGTAACGCATTCCAGGATCGGGCGAAGAAGGGATGCGGGCGCGTTGCTACTTCTCGCGGAAATGAGTAGCGTGAGGATGCGAATCGGGTCGTTGAGTGCTCCGGCCGCCACCTGGGTTCCCACATCATTCTCTATAGAGAAGGTTTCGCCTGGCAGGAGTTCAGTGTGCAGTCGGACGTTCATTACCTTGCTCGCTAGAACAACGGCAAGAACCGCATCTTCGAGCGATGCCAGTGGTTGGACGTTTGGGAATTGTGCGAGCCTGGCGAAGCCCCAAACCAAGAGAGTTCGAATCACATCCCTCGCCGAATACGATTGGAGGTTCGGTGCTAGGCGGGCCGCAGTCTGCCGTGAGTCTGAAAAGAGTAACACCTTGCGTCCGCGCAGCGGTGCCAGCTTCGTCGCTGGTTGGGGGCCAGGTGGCTGTATCTGAATCTGCTTAGTGATCAGTGCCTGGAACGGTTGGTCTCCTTTTGTTAGATGATCTTGGACTGAGGTGCGGCCGAATCCGGCCTGGCTCCCACACACGCCGCAGGGGCGGAACTCGCCGGGATTCCCGGCTGGTCGGCCAGTTGCATTGGGGCCTGGCTGCGGCACGACTCGGTCTTTGTTGATGAATACTTGGCGAAAACGCGGGCTTAGGTTCGCAGGATTAATGCGACCGGTAATGAGATCGAAGTCGATGGGCTCGACGTTAAGGCTGGTGGGTGCTTCAAGCAAGAGATCGATTGGTTCTAATTCCGAAATTAGTCCCTCCTCGGTTCTGAATGCCCCACCCGGCTCGGACCACAGGAAGTCTGGACTCGCGACATTGTCCGTGTAACCTCGGCCGTAGGCTGAACCACAGTTCCTGCACGTGTAGAGTTCCAGCACACGGGCACCACAGTCGCACGTTTCTCGGGGTTGACTGAACAACTTGCCTGTCGGCCCACCTCGGCTACCCTGCTCCAAGGCTGGGCACTGTGGGTCGAGGCAGATCCATAATCCTGGAAGGCCTCGATGAAACGAATGAACGCGGCATGGCAATAAACCCGGCTCTGACGGCGTTCGTTTGGCGAGGGTACCGAGACTAAGGAGGGCGGTGACAGCCTGGGCCGACGCTGCAGAGTTGACGCCTGGGAAGAGACGCTGGCCGAGCGTGTCCACGGGTAGTGCTTCCTTCATGGTCAGATTGACAAGTTCACTCATCGGAGGAAAGCCTTCCAAAGCTGCGTAAAGAGCAGGTCCCAGAGTTGACTTCGCCACCATCCGGTAGTCGAGGAACGGTTTGATGATCGCCAACCTTTGTTTATCATCCTCGGCTCTGTAGAATTCGAGGAGATCCAAACTACCGAGGATGTCGGCGTCCTGCGGACTACCTGGTCCGGGATTCGGGCGCGGTTCAAGATCCCCTTTGATCACTGCGAAGTCAGCAGGCCGTTTCCCGGTCAGTTGCGCTGCGAACCGTCCCGCGTATGTCGGATCTTTGAAGCTTGCGCTCGTGCAGATAACCTGGAGACGGTCGGGCGTGATCTCCAGCCGCTGCCGAAGTCGCCGAATCAATAACGCAACCTCAGCCCCAGCCGCACCGCGATATAGATGCGCTTCATCGATGACGAGCAAAAGCGTGTGTTGAAGGCTGCTGTGCAGCCACTCTCTCGTCTTGTCAAAGACGGTCCGCTCCAATGGTCGCATCAGCATGTATTCCAGCATCGAGTAGTTCGTGACCAAAACGTCGGGTGGCGCCTGGTGTACTTCGTGCCGCGTGAACAGTTCCGGATCATGGGGGAGAGTGACACACCGTTTGTACGTGTTCGTCTTTTCGTCGTACCATCGGGTTCCCTTGGCACCGTACCATCTCGCAAGGTCGGGCTTCGCTGGCCATTTGCCACGATTCCGTAAGGCCGCGACGAGATTCCATGCTTGTTGCTGCTCTTGAGACGGTGGCTGCCCAGCCTTTTCCAAATAGGAGACGTAGTAGTCGCCGATTGGCTTAAGCCTTTGCTGGTCTTTCTTGGGATCGCGGACGCCTGGATAGAGTGTGCGGCTTGTGTAGCGTGCAAAACGTGCGGGTCGACCTGCCCACTGCTCAAACCGCTCTGCGATTCGCGAGTCGCCAAACAGCAAACGCAATCGTCCGAGTTGGTCGTTCACAAGGGCATTCATTGGATAGAGGATGATCGCCCGAAGACCAGAGAGCGTTCGAAAGCTGCCGGGTGTGGATTTTGCTTCGACTGCAAGTCGTCCCAGGATTGGCAGCAGGAAGGATTCGGTCTTGCCTGAACCCGTTCCTGTCATCACCACTGCACTTCTCCGGTCAACAAGAAGAGCCTGAATGGCTTGTGCTTGGTGAGCGTACGGCGGATCATAGATCAGCCGCGGAGCGCCGGCAACCGTTGAGAATATCTCGGTCACAGTTGGATCGAGGCCCTTGATGTTCGCGAAGTTCGCGCCTTCTCGATACCGCGGTGTGGTTTCAAGGTACGGGCGTTGGCTTATCACACCGGGTTGATCCAGCAGATCGCGACGAAGCTTCACGAGAACCGGGTGACTCACGTGGTACGTTGCTTCGATGTAGTCCCGAAGGGAACGGTGGAGTTCCGCGATTGTCTCTCCAATACTCACTGCCATACTCATGCCCTCCCGTGTTCCTCGACAGCTACAACGGACATCCACAAAGATTGAACCAAGAACTGGCGCACGAACCCCAGATCTGATGGCGGAATGAGATACGAGAACAGCGAGCCGCGCACGTCAATCGGGGTGGCGACGACATCGAGTTGACGTTTGGCCCAGCGCGGTAGCGGCGAAAAGAAGCGCAACCGGGCGCTGCGGTCATTCTTGCACTCGCTCACTTCAGCGACCTGGGGCGTTCCGTTAACCGCATCAAGCGCGGCCTGTAGCCTCCAAGCTTCATCACATCCCCGCCATCCCCTGTTCTCCAAGGGGAGATCGACCAAGGATGCAAGGCGACCCGCGGAAAGCTTCGCGAAGCACCAAAGTGGCGTGCCGTAGCGCTGTTCTCGGCGCGCAACGAAACATCCTGTTGCAGATCCTGGCGTCTTCCAGCGCCCCCTGTAGTACCGAACGGATTCCGAAGGATCTAGGATAGTCATGCCAGCAGGCTCCGCTAGGCCGTCCGTGCCCTGGAGCATGGACACATAGCGATCCAGTATCTGCTGTGGCCCGGCGCTCTTGGGGCCCTCAAGCCAAACTTTGTGGGGGAGTTCGAAATAGCCTGCTGCCTTGAGCAGTGGTGCTGCCTGTGGAGCATTGTCAGCCGGTAATGACCGAACGTGACCTCGGTATTCCACCTTGTCAACCAGTTCCCGAGGCAGCCATTCCACCGACTCAGGGGCGACGCCTAGGAGCAATACCCTTCCGCTCGGAAGGAGAACGAAGCTCGGCGGCCCGACGTAAATACCTTGCGACGTCCCAACAGAGGGCCTCTTGTCGATCTCGATGAAGTCGCCATACGCAACCAACTCGTCCACGACCGCCTCCAAGCCAGCGCCGATCTCGCCTTCGGTGTCTGTAAGTCCCCGAAGTGATTCGACCACGCTCTGGATCAAAGCGCGGGCCGAGCACGGACACCGAAAACTCGCCGCGCGCCGGAGAAGGGCGGCAAGAATCTCAGGCGAGGTTATCAGGTACTGCGCGGGGTTGAAACCGAGCGTGTGGAGTACCATCTTCGTGACCTCCGCCGGAGATAGTTGTTTCATGTCCATTCCCATTGTTCGTGGAGCGCTCCGGCAGAGAGGGGTCTTGGCCCAGCGCTGATCTCACCAGCGAGCACAATGAACCGTGCTGCCCTGAAAATACTGTTGTATTTCAGCAAGAATTCGAGTCCCGTTGATAGCCTATCCTCAGCCCAGGGCTCCAGAGTGTCAGCAGCGCTGGCCAACCGCAACGCAAACTCGGCCATCCAAGGTCGACCGTTGAACGAATCGGGAGATGGTATGGCTGCGGTGTAGGGAACCAAAGGGAAAACCTTGTGAGCGAAGTAGTCCGCGCGTCGATTCGTAGGAAGTACGAGCACCTCCGACCCAAGAGAACCGATGATTGCTCGAACTGAGCCTTCGGGGATTGAGCGAACGATTTTCTGCAATATCGAGCGTGCTGCGTCGCTCGTAGGCATATCTGACAACGGAATGCTTGTGAGGAGCTTCGCCTCGCCATACAAAAGGTCGCAGATCTCCAACTCAATTCGCAAAAGAACTCGCCGCCGAAAGCTGAAGGAAACAGGGTGGTGTACGATCCTTGCCGTCGCCCATAGTTCGTACAGGCGAATGAGCGACTCGATGCTTTTAACGCTGCGTGGGCTGTGAGCCAATTGCGGGGTCATTCCAAGCCCAGCAAAACCCCTGATTACCGGCGCTGGTGGCGTGATCATCCCAGTTCGGGTGTCGCCACAACTCGCGACGAAGAGGCCGCTCGGCGGCGAAGTCGCGGTCGCACTGTAGAACACTTTCGTGGCCGATGTTTTTGGTTGATCAGGATGCTCGTATGGATAGAAGTCGACTACAGCAGTGTCGATATCGAGTCCCTCGTTTACCAGGCGCAATTGCAACCCATGGCCTCCCCGTTGGACCAACCATCGGAGAGGTCGGCGCTCGTGCTCGAACAGCAGGGTTGTCGTTCCGAGCTCGGCCGCGTCAAACTGGAGTTTGCAGTACTTCGCCGCATCGAATTCGTTGTCTAGCGCAGAGTCACCATCACAATGGTCACGGAATAACTTCTTCCATGCGGAAGCCGCTGCGGGCATCGTCATCGCCGGCATGACCTTGCGAGCCAGTGGAGTGGGTGCAGAGCCAGAGCACAGTTCAATCGTCGGAGTGACGCTCCGCCCCTCAGGACCATGCACCGCGATTGTGACGGCACCACGCCAAAGGTCGTCGAGTGATGCACGCTCTGGATCGACTGAGACCCGGAACAGGGACTTGTAAGCATCGAGGCGGGCCTTGGGGGCGCGAATCAGAAACTCCAGGACGCCTGATTGCTCTGCTGGATTGGGACCAGAGTTCTGAACGGCTATCTTCAGCCTGTGGATGCCTAAAGAGAGTTGTGGCAGTTCAATTAGTGCAGGGTGGTCTGCAGGTACGTGATGGAGTTGCAGGGATGGCATTCCGTCGAGTACGAGATCAACGTTGCGGACGGGCTTGTCCGACGCGATTCCCACGATTACGTGATCCGTCATCAACCATTCCGCCCAGCCCTCACCGTCCCAACTCGGTGCGGACAGCCCAACTGGCCACACGCGGATCGTCTGCCAAACATCGAGTCCAAGGCTGTCGAGATACGAACACGTGCTGGTATCTAGCGAGTCCGGCAGGTCAATTCGCGCGGTCGCAATCCCGGAGCAGCGTGCTCTCGTCGGGCTCGCTGGCGCGCGGATAGGCAATGAGCCCGACGCCTTGGCTACGATATAACTGTGGCCTGCTCGCACGGCGAGACCTCTCACTTCATACGCCGTACCATCAGCCCCGATCTTGAAGAGCCACGTGGGTCCCGGCCTGAGGAGGGAGTCGGTCCGCATAATAGCATCTAACTCGGGATCAGTCTTGTCGAGTTTGAGCAGGACCTGACCAGGCTGTGGCCACGCAGTTAACGCGACGCGATGCGGACCGTACAGGAGCCAGCCACGGCTCTGAAGCCTGTCCGAAGCACCTCCCACTGCGCACCTACTGGCTGCCAGCACGTCTCTGAAGCGCGGAAAACGACTGATCAGAGGGGTGAGGTCGGGTGTCTGGAGGTACACACTCCATTCGTCGGTCGCCTCAGGCACCAGAAGGAGCCTAGGTTCGATCTCAGGGATCTCCTTCTTTGTGATCGGTGGGGACATGCCGGGAGACGGCTGCTTGGCCGAGGAACCGCTTCTCCCAGCCGCCGAGATTCCGCGCAGCGAAACGCGCCTTGCCTCATCTTGCGCGCCTCGCAGCCATGTTCGGGCGCGCTGCTCACGCTCTAAGTCGGTGATCAGCCGTCTGAGCGTCACCGGGAGAAGGCTCACACTTGCGAGTTCGCTCCCACTCAGCAGCAGTGCGGCGGCGATGGTGCCAACGAGTGTATGTTCCTCGGCGAACTCCTGAAGACGTTGGACCGATCGCCCGCTTTCCGCATGGATGTAGTGGCCCAAGGAGTCCGGATCTGAAAGTAGCCTCGCCGTGAAGTCAAAGCGGAGTTCGTACAACAGCTTCGCCAAATGGTATTGGAGGTAGCCGGGAAGAACGGCATGTTGAATCGGCCAAGCGATGATTGAGAACTTTGACGCCCACCGTCCGCTTGGACGCATGCCCTTGTAGGTCTTGTGGAATCCCACGAATCGGTCGCGAAGCCACTCTCGGGGCTTCGCGCGACAGGTAGCCCAGCCCGGAGTCGTCTGCTCGAACGTCTGCCAGTATTCCTCGCCGTCGTACTTGTATCCGACCTCGGTGGCATAGACAACCCACGGCAACCAGAACGCGTCAGATGGCGAGCGGACCTTCAACGACGCTCGAACCTCGGTTTCGAGCGTCTGGATCTCGTCCCCTTGCAGACCGTGCTCAAGAGCAAAAATCCCTCCTCCACATGCCGCCCGCTGCCCCGCAAGGGCGGCAAAATGCTTGTGCATGCGATTGTGCCAATTCTCGAGCGACATGTCCGAAGCACCATCATAATCGTCCGCGGCACGTCGTGTTGGTCGATATTCCGTGTGCCACGCCGGCAGTCAGCCTCGATTGTCCTTCCGATTGATGGTCTTGGCCCACCTGCGGCGACGCGTTCGCTGGCGCGGCGGCAGCGTTCCAGGACCCACCGGCCCAGCCCAAAAGGCCACCTGACGCCCTCAGATCTTAAATATTCCTCAAGCCCGCTTACAAAACACACGGAATCCGTGAAGTCGGGATTGACAGATCTCGTTCGTACGATTACACTGGGAACGGATGGAGGTACGGTTCCGAGATCAATCCTACGACCAGTTGGAAGGCGATCCGCATTTCACCGGCGGATGGCCGCCCGCTGTCGTGAAGGCGTATCGGAACCGCCTCAACTACATCCGTCAGGCGCAGGACGAACGCGATCTTTATGCTTGGAAGTCGCTGCGGATGGAGAAGCTCCAAGGCAGTCGGCAGCACCAGCACTCTTTGCGCCTGAATGATCAGTGGAGGTTAGTAATCGAGTTCGAAGGGAACTCCCCCCAAAAGACGATTGTGATTGTCAACATCGAGGACTACCACTAATATGGCTCAGCGAATCAATCCGGAAGCATTCACCCCCGGCGAATACATCCGCGAAGAACTCGTCGAGCGCGGATGGACGCAAATGGACTTGGCGGAGATTCTAGGTCGGCCCCCGCAGGTTGTGAACGAAATCGTCGCCGGAAAGCGGTCCATCACGCCCGAGACCGCCAGAGGCTTGGGCGACGCCTTTGGTACGAGTGCGCAGCTATGGATGAACCTGGAGGCATCCTACCAGCTTTCAAGAGTGTCGGCCAAGGACGACACTGTGTCGAGGAGAGCGCTCCTGTACGGCAAGGCGCCCATCAAGGAAATGCAGCGGCGCGGCTGGATCGAGACGACCAGCAACGCGGAAATACTCGAAACGCAGGTCCTCGGCTTTTTTGAGATCTCAACCCTTGATCAGCCCATCCGGTTTGCTCACGCCGCGAGGAAGTCGACGGACGGCTCTCTCACGCAGGCGCAGCTAGCTTGGATGTTTCGAGCGAGGCAACTCGCCCGCGCGTTGAAGGTCGAGAGCAAGTTTTCTGCGGGTTCCCTCAACTCGGTTTTGACCCAGCTCGCCAAGCTCAAGCGCGACCCGGAGGAGGCCCGCCACATTCCCCGCGTACTGTCGGCAGCCGGCATTCGATTTCTTATCGTCGAGCCGCTGCCTCACACCAAGATTGACGGCGTTTGCTTTTGGCTTGACGCGGATTCGCCCGTCATAGCGTTGTCCGTGCGCTACGACCGTATCGATTGGTTTTGGCATACGCTGATGCACGAGATGGCCCACGTGAAGAACAAGGACGGCATGGAGTCACCGACCTTGGACACCGAGCTTGTAGGGGTTGATGCTCAACCGTTTGAAGACAAGGTCGATTCCGAAAAGCAGGCCGATCTCTTCGCCGTCAACTTTCTTGTCAGCCAGGCGAAGCTTGATAGGTTCATCGCGCGGGTCCACCCCTTGTACTCGAAGGTAAAGATCAGCGCGTTTGCCAACAGCAACGAGGTTCACCCCGGAATTGTCGTGGGTCAGCTTCAGCACCGGAAAAAGATCGCTTACGCCCACAGCAGGGACCTGTTGGTAAAGGTAAGGAACATCATCATCGCGTGCGCCCTGACGGATGGATGGGGGAGCACCGTGTCGGCATAGTCAGAAGTTGGAAAGGAGTACAGTCAATGGCAACCTATTCAGAGCAGTTGCAGCAAATCGCGAACAAGTACATGCGGGAGACAGGCATAACCACAGCCACAGCCCGCGAGATCGGGGCATGGGCCATAGAGAAGGGGCTGTGGGCACCCCAACCATCGGCATTGATCAGACAGTGCGCCGAAGAGTTGTCGCGTGCGATGCGCGAGGAATACGTAACCGACCCGCAGGGGCGACGGGTTCGTGCGAAGCATGTTGCGACCTTGGATCGCGCCGGCGAGCAAATGCCCCTGTGGGCAGACATCCGCACCGCCAGCCGGGAGCACATGGAAATCGCTTTCCAGCAGAGGCGCCAGCAGATCGTTGGCGACTGTCGGCAGCTCAAGGCCGACGTGGATAGCTACAACGAGAACTACAACTCCGGCGCGGCGATCCAGACGGTTTTCGACTTTACGGAAGATCTTGAGGAACTCGAGGCATTCAGCAGCGCTCGTTGACTTGTGGATGGTTGTGCTTCCCGCCTAGTTGAGCCTCGCCGGGGCCACATCCGAGGAACTTTTACTGTGAGCTTGATTCTGAATTTTTCGCCGATCCAATTTGATGACCACGAGATCAGCGCTGGACGGTTGCCCTACGGAAACGACGGGGAGCAGGTTTTAGAGCAGCTTCGAATCGACCACTACACCACCCATGTATTTCGGCGCGACGGACCGGACGGCATTCTCGCCGTCCCCGTCGTCTCCGATGCTCCGCTCCTCGGAAAGTCTGAGACTCTGCGGATCAAAGAACATCTCCCTTTGGCCGCCGCCCTGATTCGCAACTCACTGCTCACCTACCTCACCGGACTCGGCCGAACGGTATTGAGCTATGAGCCAATGAAGTTCATCGCTCGTGACGATCTTCTGAGATCGAGTGTTCCGCCGGGCGCTCACCAGCCAGACTGGCTGGCAGTTCGCCTGCTATATGAGCTTGCGATCCGTCCGGTCTACTTCTACAAGCAGAAGCCCGTGATCGCCGCAATTATGGACGTGCGCACAACGCGACTGGTCGAGCGGAAAGCATCTGAGTTGATCGCGGACGGCTTTACTCTGGAGGGGCACTACGTTGGCAGACGAGTATCGGGCAACGATCCTCGAATTGCACCGCACGCGAAGCTGTTGGGCCGAGTCACGTCGGTGGACGGATCGTTGCTGAAGTTGACCGATTCACCCGATCTGGTCGAATCGGTCGAGGCCAGTGAGGTCTGGCTGGAAAAGCGCGCGTTCGATGATTGCATTGCGCACGAGTTCGGAAACTGCGCGGCAAAGGTACGTGAAGGTCTGGAACGCCAGCGGGCGGCGCTGAGGCAGGGCAAAGCGCGTCTCGAAAAGATCCGGACCATTGTTGAGTTCTTGAGAGGGAAACAGCACGAAATGGCTCCGGGCGTATCTTTCGCTTTCGGGCCGCTTCTTGCGAGTTCTGACCGCGCGTTTCCCCGCATCGAAGATGCGCCCAAGCCCGTGTACGTCTTCGACCAGACTGGCTCCAAAACGAACACATGGCATGACAAGGGCCTGACGGAATACGGGCCGTATAGCGCTCAGGTGTTTACGCCGAACCAGCCCCGAATCGGTATCGTGTGCCAGCAATCCATGAAGGGCCAGGTCGAGCAGTTTGTGCGCAAGTTCGTGAACGGCGTCGTCTTGCCCGCGCCGAAAGGAGATCCTCGGCGGAAGAAGACCAATTACTTCGAGAAGGGGCTGGTCCGCAAATTTGCGCTGAAGAATGTCCAGTACGACTTCTTCCTCGCCGCGAACGGCTCTGTTGAAGCCTACAAGAAGGCTTGCCAGCAGGCTGTTGAGGCCCACGGCAATGGACAGAAACTCGATCTTGCGCTGGTTCAGATAGAGGAGCCATTTCACGACCTCGCTCCGCGAGCCAACCCGTACTTCGCGTGCAAGGTCTCGTTTCATACGCATCAGATTCCTGTTCAGGAGTTCGAGATCGAGACCACGCGACGGCCCGACAGCCAATTGATCTACGTCCTGAACAACATGGCTCTCGCCACCTACGCCAAGCTCAACGGCATTCCGTGGCTTCTGAAGGCAAATCCGACCATCGCTCACGAGTTGGTCATCGGGCTGGGGAGCGCGGACATTGGAGAGAGTCGCCTCGGCGAACGCGAGCGGTTCGTGGGCATCACCACTGTTTTTAGCGGCGACGGCAATTACTACCTTTCCAATTTGTCTAAGGCGGTCTCGATGGATGACTACCGCACGGCTCTTCTCGAATCGCTACGGGCCACGATTCTGAAGGTCCGTAGCGAGATGAACTGGCAGTGCAAGGATTCCGTTCGGCTGGTCTTCCATGCCACGTTCAAGAAGTTCAGCGGGGACGAAGTGCAGTCGATCAAGGACCTCGTATCTGGACTCGGCGATTACGACGTCGAGTACGCTTTCCTGCAGATGAACGAGGAGCACCCGTACATGCTGTTCGACAAGAGTCAGAATGGCGTCCCGGACTTCGAGTCAAACGGGACCAAGGGGAGCTACGCACCAGCTCGCGGACAATACCTCGAACTAGGTAATCGCGAAGTGCTGCTCTCGCTGACCGGCCCCAGGGAAGTCAAACGTCCAGAAGACGGCACGCCACGTCCTTTGCTTCTTAACCTCCATCGCGATTCGACCTTCACGGACATGACCTACCTGACCCGACAGGTCTTTGCCTTCGCCAGCCATTCGTGGCGCACATTCCTCCCGTCGTCAGTCCCGGTGACAATCCAGTATTCGAATCTGATCGCAGGAGCGCTTGGTCACCTCGCACTGATGGAACGTTGGAATCCCGAAGTCATGCTCGGCCGAATTGGCAAGACCAGGTGGTTCTTGTGACGGCGACTTCGGAGTTCCTGGTGGCCGACGCCCGTGCTGCGCTCAGAAGGCGGCTGGCCGATCCGGATCGGACGGAATTGAGCCGTGCATTCGCCGCCTGGCTCCTGCGCGAGCCGCAACTCAAAGCAGAATTTGCGTCACTCGTGGCGGCTGCCGCCGATAGAAAGGGCGCACAACAGGATTTCCAGACAGTAGCGACTCTTGGATACGGGGCGGAAGCTGGCGTGCTTGATGGCCCGCAAGTCGACGCGCTCAGACAGGGGCTTCGTCGCCAGGCCGGGCGAGAACCGTTCGTTGACGGAGTGCCAATGGCATTTTGCCAGGACGCGGTCGGAATCCTCGGCGTCGCGCTGGGCGTGAAGGCTGCCGCCGATGGACAGATCACTTCCGAGGTTGTAGGTTGGACCACGCGCTTCCTGAAGGCAAGCTACGACATGGAGCGTGCCGAAGATTGGCACCGTTGCCTGTTCGCGGCTGCGGATCAGCAGTTGGGCAGCCCTCAGAATCTCTCGGTCCCAACGTCGGCGCCCGTGGCCGACTTGCGCACCGCGCTCGTGGCCAGAGGCGTCCTGAACGATGAAGCGCTGGCTGCGGAGGACTCAGACCAGACGCTGCGGTTGGCTCTGACGGAACCGCAGGCCGACCTGCCGATTGACCGGGCCGTGCTGCGCCTCGCTGCAATGGAATTCGTCATACGTAACGCGGCACCCATTACGGGAGGCAAGTCCAGCGCCCGGTCGGCGGGGATTGGCGGTTCACTGTCGAAGAGGGATGCCAGTGTTCACGAAGTCGTCGGCAAAGATCTCTTCAACAGCCATACGAATGCGGAGATCATGAAGGACGTGAACGTGAAGAAGCGCCTTCGGGCCGAATGCCAGCTTACGTCGAACGACGCGATCAAGCGCTGTCTTGACCGCATCCGAGAGACGAAAGGATATCCGCTCTCGCGCGAGGTCACAAAAAAACGGGCAGCTCGGAATCAGACAACGGTCAAGAACGGTCAACGGCGTTCATCGTAGGTGATTGTTTTCAATCGCTTACTCGGCCCGAAACGGTCAACTTTGCCTTGCCCGATCTGGCCGTCAACAACTAAAAACCCTTTTCAGTCAACAACATTATTCACGGGCAATGTTCTGACCGTCGCAGCCGCCCTGAAGATGGAACCGAGCAAAGAATATGCCGGTTTCAAAACTACTATCGGTGGCGCAGGTCGGCGCGAAACTCCAGTGCGCACGGTCAACAGTTCGAAAGCTGATCACGGACGGCGAACTCCGTGCTTCGCGCATCAGCAGCAGAACGATAAGGATCGCGGCTGCTGACCTTCAGGCTTACCTGGATCGCCGTGCCAATACCTCGGTGCCCACCGGGGCTTCCGCAAGTACCAACGGGGGCACACGATGACCAGCGAGCACCTCACGGCGATCCTGGCCGAACGTGTCATGGGCTGGACCGTCGGTCCCGATCGCTTCATGATGGGCAATCGCGGTTGGATGCCGCGTTGGCGATTCCAGCCCACCGAGAAACTGGCGGATGCCTTGCGCCTCTTGGAGAAGGCCGCGCCTGAGGAATACAACATGCGTGGGGACAGCGAAGGCAGCGTCCGGGTCCATGTTCGAATTGGTGACGCTACGGGCGAGGCATGCGGCGCGTCGAAGCCGCGCGCCATTACTTGTGCGATTGCGCGTGCCCTTGGGATTGAGGTCGAAGCGTGATCCCGGCGCGGTTCATTCACCATGGATTCTGAAACCAGCCATTTCTTGGAAGCACTCTTCGCCGGCAAGCCGGATGATCTCTATTTGCTGCTCTGGACGTTGCCAGAGAAACGATCCCGCTGGTTCCAGAATGTCGAAGGCGCGATTCAGTTTGCGGAATCCCTGCGCGATCGGGATCTCTATGTCGGCGTCGGATTCTCTGGTCGAGACTACGGCGCCACCCACCGATGTGTGTCTGCTGAGGTGGCCGGCATCGTCGGCTTGTGGGCCGACCTCGACCTGAAGTCGGACGCGCACCCAAAGGCGGCGCTGCCAGCAAGCGTCGAGGATGCGATGACGATCCTGCCGGACCAGTTTCCGCCAACATTCGTCGTCCGAACCGGAAACGGCGCGCATGCGTGGTGGCTCTTCCGGGAACCGCTGATCTTCGAGTCAGACGAGGACCGCCGCAATGCCGGCGCGCTTGCGCTCCGCTGGCAGTCGCTGCTCCGTCTGAATGCCGCTGCCCACGGCTGGGCGTTTGATCGTCTCGCCGACCTCGCCCGAGTTCTGCGCGTGCCGGGAACGAAGAACTGCAAGGACCCGGCGAATCCAAAGCCGGTCGCTATCCAGAGCCAAACCGACCGACGCTACAATCCGAGCGACTTCGTGGAATTCCTCGAAGCCCACGGCGTGCCCAACGCCGAAGAGCAGGAGCGCGTCACGCAGGGATGGAAGGAGAAGGTCGCCGACAAGCCACTGTCCGTTAACCCGAATGCGACCGTGCCTGAGGAACTTCTCAATCGGCACATGGCCGTCGACCCGCGATTCAAGAGGACTTGGCTGCTCCAGCGCGAGGACCTCAAAGACCAGTCCCCATCCGGTTACGACCTGGCCCTCGCCAATTTTGGATTGGAAGCCGGTCTGTCCGACCAGCAGGTCATAGACCTGATGATCCAACACCGGAGAATCCATGGCAAACCGCAACGAACGCGACTCGACTACTTCCAGCGGACCATTTCAAAAGCATCCAAGCGAAACGAGAACCCCGCCCCCGCAAAATCCCTTGAGGTTCCGTTTGAGGAACCTGGCCAGCCATCGCCACAAACGAGGCCAGACTCTCCAACCGCGCGGGCACTCATGTGTGAGCAGATCTCAAACGCTATCGGCGTTCGCGTGCTCCGAATCGTAAAGATCGACGGTCAGGAACCGACCTACCGGCTGGAACT
>Ga0326727_10008948_pt1 | contig 25021 bp, 26 predicted proteins | sample MB2enrmetagenome_FD_207643 | JGI IMG/M metagenome (GOLD analysis project Ga0326727, IMG submission 207643) | Lab enriched peat soil microbial communities from McLean, Ithaca, NY, United States - MB29MY | ecosystem: Environmental > Terrestrial > Soil > Wetlands > Peat | place: USA: New York... | reverse complement strand
GGGCAGTTGGTTAGACTTTTCCATTCATCACTTTCATTCTGAACTCTGGAAGCCTGACTTCCAGACTTGAGGGACTTTCACCCTCGCTTACGCACGTCTTCTCCGAGCGCTCCAGCATTTCAGCTTTCAGCATTTCAGCTTTTCCCTTCCCTGCTCTGTCCTCCGTCCTCTGCCTTCCGTCCTCCGCCCCCACCCCCCTCCTGGCCATCGCCTCCCGCATCTCTGGTAATGTGAGCAGAAGGTCCATCATTTGCTCGAGGTCCAATCGCCGTGCGTTATTCGAGTGGTAATCCTCTATCTCCGCCATACTCGGCGTCCCCTCGGAGAAATAGACGTTGTAGTTCAGGTCACGGTTGTCAGCCGGCACCCGAAAGTAATCCCCCAAGTCCTTGGCCTTAGCGGCCTCTTCGCGCGTCAGGAGCGTTTCGTACGACTTCTCGCCGTGACGGGTGCCGATGACCTCGATCGGGTTGTCAGCCTTTAACAGCCGTTTCACCGCCTCAGCCAATACGCCGATGCTCGCCGCCGGCGCTTTCTGCACAAACCGATCACCGGGCCTGGCATTCTTGAATGCGAAGAGGACCAGGTCAATCGCCACATCGAGGTTCATCATAAACCGCGTCATACTGGGATCGGTGACCGTCAGCGGCTGCCCGGCCTCGATCTGCTGGATAAACAGAGGGATGACCGAGCCGCGCGATCCCATGACATTGCCATACCGGGTGCCACAAAAGGTCAAACCCATTTCCGCGGCTACTCGGGACCGGGCGATCATCACCTTCTCCATCAAGCCTTTGGATATCCCCATCGCGTTGATGGGATAAGCCGCCTTGTCGGTGCTGAGAACCACGACGCACTTGACTCTGGCATTCAGAGCGGCCTGCAGCGTGTTGTCCGTGCCAATCACGTTGGTGCGCAGAGCTTCCATGGGGTAGAACTCACACGACGGCACCTGCTTCAGCGCCGCGGCATGAAAGACGTAGTCCACGCCCGCCATGGCTTCCTGGATACTGTCCAATTGCCGCACGTCACCGATGTAGAACTTTACCTTCGGATCGTGGTATACGTGGCGCATGTCGTCCTGCTTCTTCTCGTCCCGAGAGAAGATGCGGATTTGACCAATGTCGGTTTTTATGAAACGGTGCAGCACAGCATTGCCAAAGCTGCCGGTGCCGCCAGTGATTAGCAAAACTCTGTCTTTAAACATACGTCCTCGATTTCAGAGTGGTGTCACTAGTTTCTCCAGCCCTCTGAGTACCTCCTGAGCCATTTCGTCCCAAGAGGACGCCCGTTCCCCTATCATTGCTTTTCCCGCCTCCACAAGCGTTCTGCGCAATTCAGAGTCGTTCTTCAACTTTAATATCGATTCGCAGATGCTCTGCGGATCAAAGGGGTCGAAGTACTCCGCAGCGCTCCCGCAGACCGCCCGAGCAAAGTCCATATTGCTTGTGAGAATTGGGCGACCATAAGTCATCGCTTCAATATATGTCCCGCTGAATGACTCGAGCAGCGTTGGCAAGAGCAAGGCATCTGTATGGGTATAATAGGCCCCGAGCTGCTCCTGGGGCAGAAGCCCCACCGTAAGAATATTGGGCCCCAACCCTCTGGCGCGAATGACAGCGAGCAGCTTCCTCGCCTGACGGGATTCGTGCGGGGAAATGGTCAAGACGACAACCACACCTTCAAGCTCCTTGCGATACCGCTCGAAAACCTTTGGGATAATCTCCAGGTTTTTTTGTGGGTAGTAACATGTCAGCACAAACAACTTGAACCTGTCCTGGAGCGGCCGGAGTTGCGCGGGAACCTCCACGCCCGCGGCGGGTTGCCTGGCATAAGAGGAGAATTGATTGGGGCAGAGCTTGATCGGCACCCCGGTTCTGTAGGAAGCTCGCAGCCGATCGGCAGCGAGCGCCGTCTGACAAAAAAGTAATTGAGTGTGGCGCAGCGACTTCCGGAGATGCCGCCGGTGGTAATGGAACATCAGCCGCTCTTCCAGAGGAATCTTCCCGAACTGGGAGAAAGGATAGAATAGGTGCGGGTCCTGAATCAGCGTGGCTTGCGGGGCGGGCGGCGACAGAAACCCGCGATTGGCCATGTTAAAGATGACGTCCGGACGGAATTGGCGGACGATGGCCGGGAGCGCGAAGGTCTCCCAGCGCCAGCGTTTCACCTGTTCTGAACACCGGTACCGCCCGGAATGTCGGTAAACCAGGTACTGGCATCGCGCCGCTTTCTGACAGCATTCTTCATAGCCCAAACCCGGCGGGATCGTGACAAAGTAATCGTGCTTGGGCGCGACGCGGCCGAAGGCGGCGATCAGGTTCCGGGCCACCGAGATTCCGCCACCGCCGCGGGAGCTGTGGCTGCTGATGAAGATGCGCATGACCCAAAATCAAGAGCCGCAGGGATCAATTGCCCGTTCACGCCCTCCGCTGATGCCGCACGCAATCCGCCAGCGCATCGGCCCAGCGCTCGGGCGTGTAGTACTGAATGAGTTGTCGATAGGACTGCCTCTGCGAATGGTCTGGTTGCAATTCGTTGCCGTGTCACGCCCAAAAGCCACCGTGCTTTGATGCCCTTGCGACACCAACATCGTGTGAGAATCGCTCGCGACCCGCCCGGTACTGCCAATGCCGCAAACTGAATTGATTTGCAAAATACTCATCGTAAGGTCAATGACCTAATCGCGCCATTGGGCCACCGGGGTAGCTTGGAACCGGACGCTTCGACAGCAGGGCGCCGGAGACCGCCAAAAATCGCTCTGCAGCCACCGCGGGCGACCAGCATTCGACGATGGTTCGCTGACCCTCCTCGGCCAACCTGCGGCGCAGCGGTTCATTTGCACCCAATTGAGCCAACAGGTTGCCCAGTTGCTGATAGTCTCCGGGCGTGAACAATAACCCGTTTTCCCCGTGGCGGAGCATCGTCTTGGCTCCTCCCGCCTCTTCGCTGGCCACGACAGCACACCCCTCGGACATCGCCTCGTTCAGGACCGCGCCCCAACCTTCCTGGCCGTTGCTTGGCAACACATCCACATGAGCGTTTCGCATCTGTTGACGGACCTGCGTTGCAGGTATGCTGGAGTGGAAGTCTATGTGATCGCCGACAGCAAGTTCTCGAACCAGTTGTTCTAACTTGTCGCGCCGTGGCCCGTCGCCGATCAGCGTCAAACGGACATCCGGGGCACGTTGTCTTAGCAAGGCGAACGCTCGAACCAGAGTATCTACGCGTTTCCACCAAAGCATGCGTCCCGCCCACAATATCCGCAACGTGCCGTCACGCTCAATGCAAGGCGGCAAGGGATCGGGCACGGCGGTGAAATAACCCCAGTTCCACAATCGTCCCTGAAACGGCGCTATCCGACGCATGTCGCCCGCTGCATATCCGCCCATGGGCAAAAAGTGGAAACAGGGCGATTGCGCCAACCGACAGAAACGGGCCGCCATCCAAGCGTAACGCGGATCTAACACCCTTGCCATGCCGAGCGGCGGCTTCCACCATCGCTCAGACATGTAGAACGTGAGTTTTCCGCAGCGCACACGGTCGGCAAGCCTAGCCACATTCCGGTATGTAGTGATAAGCACATCAGCCTCATCCCACCACCGTTCGAATTCGGCGCGGTCGGACTCGCTTTCGCCGGCACGCAGTAACCAGGTCTCGGATTCTTCCGCATCCCAGCCCAATGTCACGCGCTCGGCTATGGGAGGTTCCGTGGCAGCAAAACGAAAACTGCTTTTCCCCAGTCTTGACGCCAAACAACGTGCCAGGGGCAGTTGGTGGTGGCTGACAATGTTGGTTACATGCAGAAGATGCATCGCCTCATCCGCCAATATTCACAAGACTCCTCGATTTCGGATCCCATCTCTTGATCGGCCGGCAAGGGTTGCCGACGGCGATGGTGAAAGCAGGGATGTCGCTGACAACCACGCTACCGGCGCCAATAACGGCCTTGCGTCCGATAGTTACGCCGGGCAAAATAGTGCTGTTTGCCCCGATCCACACGCCGTCTTGGATGTTGATTTCCCCGCCTTTTCCTCTGCCGGCGCTGTGCGCTCCGAGCATATCGATTTCATGACTTCCACTGATGACGACAACTCGCGGCGCAATGTCAACGTTACTACCAATCGTGATTTTGAAGTGGGCATGCCCGCCGATAAACGCTTGATGTCCGATAAACGTATCTTCTCCGATGGACAAATTCCTGCTTACGATGGTTGCGGAAGAGACGATTCGAGCGGAACGAACACAATCCACGCCTGCAATCCGCAATAGTCGCGCGCGCAAGCAATACCATCGTGTTAACGGCGTGAAGCCGAATAGCTTGTTTACTAGCTGCAAAATGATTGAGCGTCCGGCCATCTTGCACTACTCCTTGGAATAGGCATCCCCGCTAATCGCGTTGAAAAACCGTTTCTGGTTCGCGTCATGCGAGTGGAAGGTCCGCGCAGTTTGGTTAGCCTCCCGAATCAGCGCGTTGCCCTCATTGTTGTATATCAGAAGTTCGCGAATTGCTTCAGTCAGCGTCTGCCGGTCGCGCCGAGAAACCACTCGCGCCCAACGGCACGCAGAAGCATATTTGGCAATGCCCGTGTCGGAATGCGCATAGACGATGATGGGACGCTGACTGAACATGAACAGGTGTGCTTTCGAGGAAATCGAAAGGCGAATCGCTGGGACGTATCCTTCGTCAAATCCCTCCGCCAAAAGAAGCAGATCGGCTCCCTTCAGATAGCATGGCAGCCTATCGTTCCCGGGATCGTCACAAATATCAATATAAAGCGCTTTGGCAAGTCGACGTGCCCCCTCGGGGTCGATCGCCGACGATAGTACAGCGACGCGAGCGAGAATTCCTTGGTCGTTCAGGAGCCGACAGCTTTCGTCGGCATCCAGCAACAGCGGCCAACGAAACCGGTTGAAGTTGCCGATGGCCATCAAGGTAAATGTGCCTGCCCGATGAACCCGAGCCGGTTGGGCCGACTCGAATCGCTTTGGATCGTCCGCATGGCAAAGGAAGGTGAAAGCTTTGCCGTAACGGGTCGCATATTCTTCGGCCATGGAGTGCCCAAATGCCAGCGGCACGTCGGTTGCGGCGAGGAGACGGGAGACGGCTTTTCTTACGATTGGACCAATCAACCAACGCAAGAGACGTGGTTCGCCCAATAGGCCTGCGTAGAGATACGTCGGCCAATCATCGGTACAAAAAAAGGCCAGCTTGGCGCGGGTCGCCTCTTTCAGCAGGACGGGCAGCCAGGCAAATGTCAGGTTATAACCTTGGCTGAAGATAATATCGGGACGAAACTCCTCAACCCACGCCTGCATTTGCAAGGAGACACGGGGAGCAAAAATCAATTCGTAGAGTCCCGTGTTGATCAGCAATCGCCTTGCCAGAGAGGCAGTCGAGACGGGTTGAGGTTGGTGGCCGCTCTGGGTCTGTGTGTTTCTTGCTATCTTATCCTGTATCTTCGACTTCAACCGATAAAAAAGACTACCAAAGCGCCTGTCTTGGACGCCCAGCCTGTAGTAGTACCCGAAAAAACCAGCATCACCAGTATCGCCGCTGCTGTAAATTTGCGCGAGCTTCTCGCGCGGCCAGTTGCCAAAAAGATTGCGAAGGAGAAGTCCGTTATTGTAGGAATCGGCTTCATTGATTCGTCCCAGAGCCACCACAAGCACCCTGGGATAATGCGGATTACCAAGTCCTGTATTATTAGTAACTTCCACTTTTTCGTTCCTCAGGCAATCCTGTCAGTCATATCTTCACCATACTGAGAATAGGATTGGCGCGGTGGAGTACAAGCGGCCCAACAACCATAGGCGAAACGCTTGAGCCGCCTGCAAACCGGTATGACCTTGTCTAACATGAACATCAATTTCAGCTTTGTTTCCATGGCAATCTCCTTGTGCTGGCCAAATGGGTTTCATGCTCCACTATGCGTGAAGCCATCCAAACGCAGGGGGGCCGAGGGATCATGGATCGTATATAAGGGGACGTCTCCGAAAAGGGATGCCCAGCTTGTGAACGTCGAAGGTGGTCCCATAATATAATCGCACGCCGCCAAGGAAAACAAATCGCCTGCCGGATCACTCGGCCCTTTGGCTATATCGAGTCCGTCGTACTTGCTCCGATCGAGCGGCTCATTGGACACCAACAGAAAGCGGACTTTACGATCCGTCAAGACTTTGGACATTTGTTGCATCAGCCGGCGAAAGACGTTGTCGTCGTAATAGTATTTCCCGCCGGCCCACGTGCGATAATCCCCACGACGAAGATGAACCCCGACTAAAACCGTGTTGCCTTCCCGATTCTGCCGGATGCAAGCATCAACGCGTTGTTGAATCTCCGGAACCGGAGAGAAGAACCCCTTGATACACGGCTTATGTTTGGCCACGCCAGCTTGGTCTCGGTAGAGCCATCCCCGGACCCACAACGACTCTCCGGCGGCAACGCGCGGATCCTTGATCACCTTGGTCGGCTCCATGCTACGAGCGCGGCCACTGTCGTCCCAAGCAAACGTCACAACCCCCGGTAGCATGCCAGCCACTTTGAAAAACAGGCCAATAGTGTTGACATGGGGCACGCGCGCCGCATAAGAGCATAGCCGCGATAGCGCGGCTTGCGGCCATCCCACACCTGGCGCTTTCCTTGGAAAACGTGGCAGCCGCTGGTTCACCGTCCCGGAAAACAGATGCGCATATCGCCTGAAGCCCGGGAAATACAGTGGTACCTCGAATTCATTTGCAGCAGGTATCCAGTGGGCTATCTGAAGCAGTTGGTTACAGGTCTTGCCGTATCCATAGGGGAGCATGATTCGTTTTAGCATGTTTTGGCTACGGAAGGCTGTTGTTGCAAGGGGCAGGGGAACGGAGCTTTCCCGGAGTGCCCGATTCAGGAACAGCCGAGATGTCCTTGCTGCTGTTTCTAGCCACCTGCCGATAGGTTTCCAACTGCTGTTGGATGATTCGCTGCCGGTCATTGCGCAGCGTCGCAGTTTTCCGCGATTCCCGCGAGAGCCGCAGGGCCAACTCCTGATCGGTCAACACCCGCTCCAGTTGGTAGGTGCACATCGCCTCGTCCCCCGGCGGGAAGAACAGGCAGGTCTCCTCGTCGCGACCCAGATGCGCGGTGCCGCCACTAAACGCGGCCACTATCGGTGCCCCGATGCGCATCGCTTCGACCATGGCCACGCAGTAACTTTCCACAAAGGACGGAATCAAAACAGATCCTGCTGACTGAAGCTCTTGCACGCTCTGGCTTGCCGAAAGCGGGCCCAGCCATTCCACCTGTGCCTCCATCCCCGCCTTGCGAACCAGCCCATTGAGCCATCGCACGTAACCTTCCTGACGAATGCCGCATCGCTGATACGGACCGGCGATGCGGACGCGCACGCCGGGACAATGCTGCCGGAGCGCGGCCACCGCCTGGATGGCAAGGTGCACTCCCTTGAACGGGGACGGGTAAGCGGACGTGGTGAAAACGACGGGCTGGGCAGCCCATTGCCACGGAGGCGCGTGTTCGAATTCCGTCCGCAGTGCCCGATCTGACTTGAAAAGATGGGCACCCGGATTGATCGTCTGCACCTGAGCCGCCATCCACGGCGACTGAGTGCTGATGAAACGGTGGCCCTGGATCATCTCGCGTTCCATCCTTCCCCAGCGTTCGTAATCACGCCGCTCATCGTACAGCGTGCGGCGCTTGAGCACTTCCTTGATGCCAATGCACTGCACGAGCTGAAGCGGTGCAAGCCCACCATAGAATACTTCGGCAATGGCCAACTTGAGCCCCTGCATCTCCAGCAGCGCGGGAAACGGGAGCAATCCCCGAGCCGTCAGCAATCCCCAGCACCCTTCCGTCCCCCAAACATGGACCAAGTCCGGTCGGAACTGGCTGGCGGCATCACTAATCTTTTGAACCAGCGACGCGCAGGGAAGCCCGTCACGTCCTTTTGGTGTGTTCCCGGGCACGAGCCACTGCGGCATCTGGCCGTAATCCGCGCGAGTGAATTGGTCCACAGACGCCGTTCCAATGATACCCAGTTCAATAGCACCCGAATCCAACAATCCACGGGCCATGGCCCCCAGCCAAGTACCGCCCGTGGCACCTCCGTCCTCATCATCCAGGATCCGGTTGCAAAGCCAAAGCACCTTCATTAGATTTCGTCCCTTTGCTTCATTTGGCACGATTCGGCGCTTCCGCGCTCATTACACTGGACCGGCAGACGGGCCTGGCAGTCGCTCATCCAAGATAGGAGAACCAGCAGGGTCCATAGCAGGCGCGCCCCATAGGAATCGTCCATCCGGCACAAGGTCCCCTCCCCGGCGGTTGTTCCAACAATTCTAGCGAATTCCGCACACCCCCGACTTTTGGCTACAGACCGGCCGTGCGCCAGCTCCAGATTACCGCAGTCAGCCACTGTGCTGCTTTTGCGCTTGCGCCCGGAACGCAGCACACCTTTTTTCGTCCGCCAAGCCGGCAGACCGCGTCTGGCGCAGCCGGACCAGATTCCACCAAAACGCTCGCAGCACCAGACTACCATTCAGGAAGATGTTTCGTGTCGGGTGCATACGCCGCTTATAAGAATCCCGCAGATCGACGGACCTGCGAATGTCACAGGCAACGAACATGCGGTAACAAAACCACCACAGCATTCCGAACAAACTCAGGTGGTGTTGCTTGACATAGAAGCGGAGTTCGTTGCGTGTGGCCATATAGGCGGTAAACAAGGGCACTTTGCGCGCGGTCCCCTCGCAGCAGTGCCAGATCGGAAAATTACAGCGGACCGCGCGAAAGCCCGCCTTGATTGCCCGGGCTACGAAATCATTCTCCTCCCCGTAGAGTTGGTAGGTTTCGTCAAACAGGCCGACCGCTTCGAAGACCTCGCGGCGTACCATCATGAAGCACCCCGCGATCGCAGGATCATCCTTGAACGCCAGCCCGGGAAAGTCGCCAAGCGCGCGACGCCATTCCCGCACATCGACCCTTGAAGATTTTCCAATGACATGGTAACCAATCACGCCAATGCGTCGGTCCAGTTGCGCCACCCGCATGCCGATCTTAGCCCACTGCGGATCAACCAGAATGTCATTGTTGGCCAACATGACCCAGTCATGGCCTTCTTCCATCGCGATCCGCACTCCCACGTTGTTCCCAGCCGCCCACATGAAGTTGGTTGCGTTTTCGACCACCCGCACTTGCGAGAAGGTCGCTCGGACATATTCCACTGACCCGTCCTTTGATGCATTGTCCACCACCATGATCTCCAAGCTGGAATGCTGCGTTGCCAAGAGTGAAGGCAAGGCGTATTCGAGATGGTGTCGTCCGTTCCAGTTGACAAGGCAAACCAGGATTGTGGGGGATCCGGTGGCGAGTTCGGCCTCGCTCTGGAAGCGTGATGTCATCCGTTATGCCTCCTTTCGTTGCGCCAGCGATCTGAGGAACTCCATCAGCCTTTCATTGATACCGCCAACACAGAATTCGCTGATGGCGCGTTCCCGCAGGGACTGTCCCATTCTCGAACGCAGGGATTCATCTGCTCGAAGGCTCATCAAATGATCAACGATCTCATTGACGGATCCCTCTTGGAACAATAGTCCTCTATCTCCTAGCATGAACGGAATGGCACCGCTATTTGAAGCAACAACCGGCAACCCCGTAGACATGGCCTGCGCCACCACATTTGGAAACGTATCGACCCATCCCTCAGTAGTGCGTGAGCCGAGAACCAGGCAATCCATCGCTCGCATATGGGCGGCAACCTCTGCCGAGGAAAGATAACCCACTAAATGAAGTCTCTTGGCCCAGCCTCCCTTCGCAGCCAAATCCAGCAATCTCCCCTTATCATCTCCGTCCCCGACTGTTAGAAGATGGACTTCCTCGGGCAGGCGGCCAATTGCTTCGCCGATATCCAAGATGCCTTTCTCCCATACGATGCGTCCCACGAAGCCAACGACAAAACCCTTCAATCCAAGTTTGGCACGCATGATTGCCCGTTCTTGATTGTCGGGGTGGAAGAGATCTTCGTCCACGCCAATCTGGGTTTGGATCAAGATAGGGCGACTATATCCCTCTCGCTGCATTTGGTCCCTAATCGCCGGATAATGGCACATCGCTGCATCAGTTCCATGGCACAACAACCACCACGAAACCCTTCGTAACCAGTATCCTGCAACACGCCGCGGATGGAAAGAGGCGAGTGGCGGAACGCGTGGATGAACACTCATGGTGAAAAACACTAACCGCGAGCCTCTTGTGAAGAGCCACCTCCAGAGCACCATCTGAATGGTCTGTATGCTCTCATGCGTCGGGAAAATGACGTCGGCATCGAACTCATGCAACTGGCGTCGAAGTCCGCGGAAGAAGTAGAACGAAAAATTCGATTCGCTCGTAGTTCTTGCTGTCCTTACTTGAAATCTCTCCTTTTCTTCATCCTTGCCCTCGAAAATCTGCTCCACACCAAAACGGGTCTGAGTCCACCTCTGAGGTACGACCAATCTAACTTGATTCGTTTTGGTCTCGGCCAACCTGCGCCAGCGAATCTGCGCGTGACGCTGTATGAGAGCGTGCGAGAGAACCAACAGTCTCATCAGTTCCTCCTATGTGAGTTCGGTTCAGTTTGTATCAGCGGGGCCTTGTTGGCACCTCGGCAAACCTCCCCAGACCCAGCGAGGTTCCTGCAGTTCACATCCAGCACGAGCATCTGGCGTCGCCCGGTATGCGCGGTGTCGATGATGATGTGACATTCGTCTCGGCTGAAACGCGGGTGGAGGTCGCAACGATAGGAACAGGCATTGAAAGGGGAGAAGAAGCGTCCCGCGGAGTGTACGCGGTCTGCGGCGGCATCGTAAAGCAGGAGTTGCCGGTAGCCCACTTCATCGGCATACGTGTCGGCGACCATGAAGCGCCCATCATGAGTCCAACTGGGGTGTCCATCACTGCGAAGCAGTCCCATAGACAGCCATTTCTGCACCCCCTCTCGATCCCGCACGAGGGCATACCCGCTGTCGGCTCTCCACGGGTCCACGAAATCGCGCGGGATGATCCTTTTCAAAGCTCGCCAAGCCCGAACCGTTATGGCCTTGAGCGGGTTCGTACTGCCGACCATGGAGGCATAGGCCTTCGTCAGCGGTTTCAGTTTCCCGGCAAAGTTGACGAACGTGGTCTCATCGCGCCAGCCCATGTGGGTGTAACTGTACTCGGCATGCCACGGCAGACAGAAAAGGTGGGTGCCGTCGGCATCGCTCGTGAATACTCGCGTGACATATGAGTCGTGTGAACCATAGCGGTGGAGGAAACCGAAGCGTGTGCCTGCCCGATTCCACATCAAGTGCTCCAACCAATGGGGTACACCCGTCATCGCAGGTGTTGGGTCCAAGTTCGCGATCTCGGCCGTGCGCAACAGCAACCGCACCGCCCCCGTTTCCAAGTCGATGGCGAGGATGCCATCCTCCGGGTGGACTGGCACATTCCACCGCTCATCTCGCACGCCCTCATAATGGTAGGCGCGGCAAAAGTAGTGCCGCTCAAAGCGCACGCCAAGGGCGCTTTGGCCCGACGGGTGAACGGCGTATACCGCATGAGGTATCGTCCGCAGATTTCCCGAGGCAAAATCGGTCACTCGGGCGACAAAATGGTCGCCCTCCTGGGCGTTGTATATCACCCGGGACTGGAAATCCGGGCCGAGCCACTGCAACATGGCTCCTTGCTGCCAGTTGAAGGCACTTGTCACCGCCAGCATGTGCCAGTGCCCGGTCTGCAAATCAAAGTAGCCAATTTCCGCCACATCAGATCGTTCGACCGGGCGGCCCTCGAAACTCACGCGGTGCGCCAGCAAATAACGCCCATCCGTGCTCAAAGGGGATTTGTCGTAGTAGCCGAAGAAGTGACTCTGGTCGGGCGGGGTAGCGAAAGTCACCTTTACCCAGTCCGCCAGCAGAATTCTCTCAGAAGCTTGCACGCTCGTTAAGGCCGCTGCCCGACACGACAGCTATATAGGTTTGGCAGCACGACCAGCCGCTCGGTCTCCTGTAGATGGACCCGCTCCACCACGGCCCGCCGAACGGCCCCCTGGCTCCAGTCGTGCAGGACCAAGATGCCCTGCGCACGGAGTTTCGGCAAATACAGCAGTAGATCCCGCTTCACCGCCTCGTACGAATGGTCACCATCCACGAAGAGCAACGACAATTGATCCGGAATTCGGTCAGCCACGTCCTGCGAGAAGCCGCGCACGGGTGCAATCACATTTGCCAGCGGCGCAGTGTGGCCTTGCCAGACCGCAAACACATCGGCGCGGCCATCTGAGACGGCATCATTCATCCAGGTGTCGATGCAGTAAACCTTTCCCTCACGAACCCCGGAGGCAAGACAGCAGGAACTGGCACCGTAGTAGCTGCCGATTTCCGCCATGAAGCTGCCGCGGGGCAGTGCGCGCGCAAAACCATGGAGGATCTGCTTCTCCAATCCTGTCATGTGCGTTGGGATGGCATCAATCCAGCCCGGATACGCGTGCCCGCACATGCGATCCACCCGGCATCGGAACGCCGTCCACGCATAACGGCCATGACGACGCACTTTTTCGGCGTTCAGCTTGGCCAGCCGCTGCCACAGTGACGCATGTGGCTGGAGGGTCGTTTTCATAATGTACCGTTCTTCTCTTGGCATTCCGCGTGGCCCTTGGCTGGTGGAAACCCGCCCGCGCCCCGATACTCAAGTGCGCCCCACTTGCGGGCGCAAAACGGTCCGGCTTGTGTGAGCGGCCCTCTTTGCCTGAGTGCGGCGGAGCAAATAGAGCGAGCCGCGTCAGCCCAGCGCACTCATGGCGGCGCGCACGCGGGTTCCGGTGGGATCGCGCAGGAGCGAGTCCATGAAGGCGCGGCGTTGGGGTTGATTCCACAAATGCGGAATTCCTCAAGGGCGCGCGCCAGCAAGGCCTGGGCCATGGGTTCCCGCAACTCCGGATCACCGTGGACTGTTTGAATGTGCCCCACCAGGGCTGACACGTCGAAGAGGCCAACCTTGGCCTGATCCGACGCTTCAACCTTGCCGCCTTCGACAGAGAGCCTGTGGGCTAGCATGTGCCGACCATCGGCACTAAGCGGCGACTGGTTGTAGTACCCGAAGAAATGACTGCGCTCTTGTGGCGTGGCGAAGGCCACTCGCACCCAGCGGGCAAGAACGAACGTATCGGACCGTGCCATGGACTAGGGTCAAGACAGATGAGTTGGGCGGACACAAATTCGAGAGTCGCGTTCTTCATAGGCTCTTGCAGGAGACTGCAACCAGCGCGCACTTTCGACACCACCCAATCCAATCGTGGACTTTAGATCCTTTAGACAGCAATAGGGCACGTCTCAAGACCAAAACGCCAACCCGGTATACGTGGATGGGGGACCCACATGAATTGTGAAAGTGCGTTCTTGTTGCATTCATTCATTCTTGCGTTACGGGCTGATATATCTTCACGCCACGACTTGCGGATTCAGCCTCTCCTTTCGAATGGCCGCAAAGATGTAGGCATAGCTCAGGACCATTTTGCACAGACGCCCAATAATCGAGGCCATCACTATGCCGTTTAGGCCATAGCCCAGATGAACGGAAACAAGTGCGAGCACCGTGAAGGATGCTAGTCCAGCATAAACGGCGATGTTCTGTTGCAGCAAGCGGCCCATGGCAATCAGCAACGAATAGGGCATCTCGAGAACGATCAGGGGCAAGTTCAACATCATCAGGCACATGGGAACGGCAGCCTCGGTGTATTTCGGAAGCACCCATTTCAAGGCAATCGGTATGGCAGGACAACACCCAAGCGCGAACGCCGTCATGCCGATGCCGCCCCAGAGCATCGGGCGCAAGCACAAACGCAAACAGCCGCGCACGCTGGCGTTACGGCCAAAATGTTCCGTCAAGCGCGGCGCATAGATAGCCGTGATGGCCTTGGAGACCTTGTTGACCGCCTCAAGCAGCATAACACTCGCGACCCACAGCCCCAAGGACCGCGCACCCAAGTATCTTAGAACCAGCGACATCTCCACCGCCGCCCATCCCACACCGGCTCCGTAACTGGCTGTGAATATCGGAAGCCCCTCCTTAAGCAAGCGCCACCATTCACGGCCATTGAACCGCCAGAGCAACCGCAGCGGCCGGCGCACATGCAGATACATGAGACTCGCGAGGCTGGGGAGACTGCTGCGCAGAACCAAACCAACGTAAGGCCAGAAAAGGAGCAAGGGCAAGCTTAGCAGTCCCGATCCAGCGGAGATAACCGAACTTTTCGCCGCCGTCTCAAAATCATGGCCTGACCGGTACGTTGCTCCAAGGTAACCGCCATAGAGGCTGCTGCCCATCGCCACGGCCTGTACCAGCCAAGCCAACGCCGCTCGCCAATTCCCGAACAGCAGCGCACCCACTGTCAAAGCCGTGAAGATGGCGGCCGCGAGCACCGCCACAGATACATTCCATGACTGGCAAATCTCGGCCACAGCCAGTGCCTCATCCCGTCGCCCCTGGCCAATATAGAGAGGATAGCGGCGCTGGAGCGCGTGCCAGAGGCCCAGATGCAGGAAAAACGCATAACTCGTCACAATGCCGAACTGGCGAAGGTAGCCAAGATCGTCCGGCCCCACATAACGCGACTGAACCAACGTGCCAATGATGGCAATGCCCATCGCAGCCAAATTGCCACCGGAGACTCGAGAAACCACCCGCACCGTTGGCGCGGACAGTAGTCGCTGAATGTGCGCCTTGATGGAGGCTCCCACGAAGGGCGAAAGTTCCATTCGGTTAGTGTTCACTCTTGTGGCAGCCGAAACAACATCCCCACCAAAAAGACCATGGCAATCGAACTTTCCCAGTACGGGTTCACCACCCCGGCGATCAGGAACAGCACGACGCTGGTCGCAACGACAACGGCCGTCCAATTCCTGTGGCGTTGCAGCCTTTGCAGAGCGCGGGCCAGCAGGAGAAGTACCAGGGCAACAAAGGCACCGCCCCCGCCCAGCAGGCCGTAAAAGGCCAGCATGTCGAACAAGCTCGAATGTCCGCCCACGACCTCGCTGTATCGGATGCTGCCGCTGCCACTGCCAAAGAGTGGAGACTGGCAGAATGCGTCAAATGAGTGCGCCGCCAGCACCCAACGCGATCCTTTCTCCGCGTCTCGGTGCGAGTACCCGCCCGAGATTGGGTCCTCCCACAGGCGCTCGACTTTTTCAACAGTCGGCGCCATTAAAGGAGTGTCACGCAAAAGCAGGGCGGCACCCGTCCCCACCAAGAGAAGGCAGAGCGCCACCGCGAGAACTTCGAAAAACCGCTGTCTGACGAACGTGAGGCTGAGCAGCGCGGCGGTAGGAATCGAAAGCGCCAGCAGGAGAATGGCCGTCGCAAAATTGCAGACGGTCACGGAAAAACTGATGGCCGCGCAACCAGCGAGGAGCGACCAGCGCAGCGCTCCCTGCTCGACCAGCCCCCGCCAGACTAAGATAGGCAACAGCATTGCCTGCAGCGCAAAACCGGCCTGGTCGCCATAGGACCATGTTCCGCCCAGCTCCGTCCAGGCAGCGCGAGAAACCGTGGGATCCTCCTGCATGACGAGACCCGAGAATGCCGACTGCACCCCAACCGCGGCGATCAAGGCGATCTGAAAACTCCGGACACAGCGGTCCTCGTGCATAAAGCCGAAGCCCATCAACAAAGCCAAGACCAGCAGGACCGGTCCCATCACACCACGCCAGTCTGTCTCGGCCGCCCCCCAAAGGTACATCTTGGAGAAAACGCCGAACCCGTACCAAATGACCAGCAGGACCATAAGCCAATTCCGCCTTCCGTTGCGGACCACATTGTTGAGAATGGTTTTGATCGAGCCTTCTAACCCGGAAACCACCAACGCGAGGGCAAACAAGGGAAGCATGCCGACCAGGCCATGCAGGGCGACACCCACTGACTTCGTGAGCGACGCCACCCAGGTCAGCATCGCCAGTCGGAACGCCCACGTGCAGTGAAGCACCGCAGGATAGCCCGCCCCGGCCCTGGGAACCTGCCAGGCAACAGGGTGTCCGGGGCGGGCGCCATTGGGCACCACTGTGTTCACCATGCTATTTCTTGCGGTTGGCATCGGAGCGCATCAAGAATTATGTTGGCAACATTAAGAATCAGAACGCGGGAAGGGCAGGGAGTAATGGTCAGTCTTTACGGCGGAGCTGGCAGCGTGAACAGGTTTGTCGGCCCAATCTGGCTGGCAGGTATCTGCTGAAAGCCCAATGCGAGGACATCGGTGTTTCGAACGTAATAATCGCCAACTGCTGACAGCCTGAACTGCGGGTCGGCCGAAATCGAATGAACGTCTTCTCCTAATGCTTGCCAAGTACTACCCCAGGTGAAGTAACTTGTTGGCAGTTGGATTAGGGTTGAAATCGTTCCGCCGTAAACATATACACAATTGAAGTCCCAGAAATTGGACTTTGCGTAATTCGAGCCAGCCGAACCAGCATAAATGTAGTTGTAGGCCCCATTATGACCGCGTGGGTGATAGACTAAGATATTGGTTCCGAATGTGTTTCCTCCTGCTGTTAAGCCCTCCGCAAAGATGTTCGTCGGTGCCACGTTCATCCCGCGGACGGATGCCCAGACGGATTGACCCTGCACTGAATAATAGCCCGAAACCATGCCATTAGAAACCGCCAACCATTCCGAATCGTTGGTCGCATAGCAGTGAAAACAAAGTTCCCAGTTGGTCGTTTGCAGGAAGATGTTGTTGTGAATGAGATTATCCCGTCCACCGTTGATAAGGATGTCTCCGCAGGCTATTTGATCTACTATGTTTCCATAGATGTCCACACCATTCCCGAGTGCGTCGATGTAAATACCTTTGCATTGAGTGAAGTTTGTCTTTGACCTGCTGCTTGTGCCATCTCCCGCTCCGTAGCCGATGCAGTTGTGGATATAGTTGTAACGCACAATGCTACCACGATAAGAAATCCACTCAGGCTCGGCGTAAAAGTAAATCGGCCCAACGTCCTCCGTTTCCTGACAAACATCGTGAATATGATTGTATTCGACAGTCTCGGCCACGACGGGGAAATAACCGTCAACGCAGCCCACTCCCCAACGGGGACAGTTGAAGATCAGATTGTGCGAGGCGCGATTGCCCGTGCCCTTGAGCCGCACGCCAGCTACCGCTTTTTTCACCACGCCAACTTGTGTGATCGTATTGTAAGCGGCGTAATTGCTGCTGCACGTTAAGGTCCTCGCTCTGCCACCATCGCACAGCACTCCATCTGCGCCGATGGAATAGATGGTGTTGGTTGCGACGCCGTTGTTACTTCCGCCATTCACCCAGACGCCGTAGCCGGCACCAATCTCCTGGTAATAGTCACCAATATTGCGAATCGTGCAGGCTGAGACCATGCAGTTTACCGCGTTGGTCATCGTAATCGCAATGCTGCAAGCACCCTCAAAGGTGAATCCCTGAAACCAGACATTTGACGTGCCACTCGCCAAGGTCACGAGGTTTGTCACAATCACAGCATAAGCTGGCGTGGTTCCGGGTGCGCTCGGCGCGAACCAATAGACGAAGTGCGTTGATGGATTCACATAGAACTCATTGGTCGTGTCCAATTCCTCGAACACGTTTTGAATATAGTAACGGTCGCCAGCGGCAGGAACTTGATCCGAAGTGATTTGTATCGTCCGCGTCGAAGCGGTGAGGCCTGTTATCGGACTAACGCGATTTCCGTGATTCGAGGTGCAAAACCAGAAAACTTGACCCAAGGTTGGATTAGCCCAGGTCGAGACGTTGGGCAAATCACCCGACGCATAAGTGAAGCTCCCAGAAGTACCGGTTGCCATGGCATCAAAGCTGGAATAAAACCCAGTCGGGTCGGCAGGGTTGTAGTTTGGAGTGCGGGCGAGGATTTGGCGCTGGGCATTGAACAGCAGGGTACGAAACGCGTTATATACTCCCTGGGTGCTGGCGTTGACGCACAAGATATTCGTGTGCCACGTCTGCCAGTTCGTCAACGGCAGGCCGCCAATCCAGTCCACCGTCTCGCCGGGATAGCTGCGCCACACAATAGGTTCACTCACACTCTTGCCCGAGTCCGCACTGGTCAAGGCCAGCGCGTTGGTGACGCAGTAGGTGCCACCGCGCACATAGACTGTTGCTCCCCCAGCAATGGGCACTAACGGACGCAGGGTGTTACGGGCTTGAGTGAACGTGGCGAATGGATGGGTGATATTGCCGCTGGCCGAGTCGCTCCCGTTCGTGGCGACGTAGTAGGTGGCTGCGGAGCCAAGGCCGTGGGTGGCGGCTAACGCCGCCAAACTAAGGGCGATCAGTTTGACTCGCGGGGCCGCCCAGATCCAGCGGCCGGTCCGCCGCCAGCCAGTCATTATGTTCCACGTCTGCTCTGTGTCGCTCATCGGTCATTCAGCATTGTAGAGAGCAGAAAGCAGCAAATCAAAAGCTGAAAAGCTGACATGCTGAAAAGCTGAAACGGACGACGGAGGACGGTGCGTCGGTGCGTCGGTGCGCCGGTGCGTCTGAGGACGGAGGACGGAGGACGGAGGACGGATGACGGTGCGTCGGTGCGCCGGTGCGTCGGTGCGTCTCAGGACGGAGGCTCTCATCTGATCAAACGCTGAAAAGCTGAAAAGCTGAAAAGCTGAAAGGCTAGAACAGGACTACGAGACTACGGGACTACAGGACCATGAGACCATGGGACCATGGGACGGTGCGACAGGGTTTCGGTATTTCTGTACAAAGCTGAAAGCGGCTCACGGGCACAAGACAGGAACGGCTTGCCGGCCGTAGCGGCGGTAGACGGAAAAATCTTTGTCTAGTGTGACGACCAAAGAGTCCTTTTCTTCCTCGCTCATGGTGACCAGGCAGGCGTCGGCAAAATCCATGGGCAAATCCCGGTATTTTTCCATGAGCGACAAAATCCGCCCAATATTGTATCCGGTGTCAAAAGTCAATTTCAGGACGCTTTCGTCCACGAGCCGGATCACCGCGGTTTGGTCAAAGCGCGCATACGCCAGACGGGCGCAAGCCTCCGACAACACGGCGTCGCAAGTCTCAAAGGCCTCGAATCTGGAGAACTGGGCGGCCGCCCAACCGTGGTTGGCGTCATCGGTGAGATAGGCAACAATCGGGCCGGCATCAATGAGGTTTTTTCGCGCCATATTGCCGCAAATAATCTCTGCTGGTGGAGAGGTCGCGCGGGGCGCCTTTGAAAATGCCGCACAAATGCTTCGATTTCTCCAGAGCGGAGCCGCCCTGCTTGCGCTGGATCATTTCCTCGACGCTTTGACGCAGCAAAGCCGACACGTTCGGGTTGATAGCCCGCAACTTTTCGCGCGTGCCGGGACGCGCTTTGAAAATAATCGTTTCCATGCCGGAAGGGTAATACGATTTTGGCAAAGATCAATATACAAAGGCGAAAGGCGAAGCAAAGGCGAAAGCAAGGCTAAAGGCTGAGAGCTGAAAAGCTGAAAAGCTGAAAGGCTAAAATGGTCAGAGACTACAGACCACTGACCACTGACCACGGAGGACACGCTGAAACACTGAAAGGCTGAAACGGACTTTAGGATGGCACCGCTTTTGCTGTTGTACGGGAACGAAGCAAATGGACAACGTGCAACTGCTGGTCGCGAATTCGATACCAGCGCTAAGCAATCGCATTGAATCTTTGGTGCTGGATGCCTGTTTTGATCAAGCGGGCGTGGAGACCACCCGGATTGGGCGGGCGGATGAATTGGTCAAACTGGCCTCTTCCGGCGCTTACCAACTGGTGATTGTGGCGGCGGATAATCTCCTGCCACCACCGGGCTTGCGCAAATGCTGGGTCTCCGCAGACGAGGCGGTGCGGGCCATCCGCGCAATCCGCGGCCGATGCGATACGCCGGTGATCGCGGTGTCAATCTTCCCAGACGAATGGTCATTGGTGGAGGCCGGTGTGGGATGCGTGGTGCGGTTGCCTTTCGAGAGTGAGAAACTGGAATCGGAGGTGCGGCGGGTACTGCGAATGGCCGATCAGGTTCAAGAGTCAAAGCCGGGCCGATTGTCTTTGAATGAGTTGGTTGTGCGTCGTTTTGGAACGGCGTAGCGTTCCGCGCTTTTCACGTGAAGTAGCGGGAGAATTGTTCTTCGCAGGGTCAATCCGGTGCGGGACCGGCGCACCCGGTTTTGGCAAGGCGTTGTTTGGTGGAGCGGCTCATGGGCCTGCCCCCCACGGAGCGGATGAAGGTCTCAACCTCCTCGACCTCGCTGCTGCGCCCAGTCTTGCGGGGGGCAGGAATGGCGGGAAGGCCCTGCAGTCCCTTAGTTGCTTTCGTAAATCTGGTCGTAGCGTTCATGGTGCAATCTAAATGCTGAAAAACTGAAATGGACGACAGAGGACGGAGGACGGTGCGTCGGTGCGTCTGAGGACGGAGGCCATGCTGAAAAGCTGACACGCTGAAAAGCTGAAACGGACGGCAGAGGACGGTGTTTCGGTGCGTCGGTGCGTCGGTGCGTCTGAGGACGGAGGACGGAGGACGGAGGACGGAGGCCGTGCCAAAAAGCTGACCACGGACCACTGACCACGGGACCACGGGACAACTAGACCACGGGACCACAGGACAACGAGACCACGGGACTACGGACTTAGGGACTTAGGGACGCTGGGACGCCGTATTCAAAAGCTGAAATTGGGAAAGCGGAAAGCTGAAATCAGACCGTGTCAGGACTTTACTGGTTGTAGCAGCGGGTTCTCTGCAACTCCAGCAGCCCACGGTTTCGCAAGCAATGTCCCATCCAATGTGGCCAGCTTCAGCCCGTGCCGTTGCGCCAGGGTCACGAGGGGCGCATCGGTGGTGTCCTTGGAACCGGTCTCTGGCGAGGCGATGCCGTCCACATCGTCGGCGAGGGCCAGTCTTCCAACATCCGCTTTACGTTTTCCGTCGTCATGGGCGGCGCGCCGGGCGGCGCTTCCAGCAACACGTCATCGCCCTCCCGCACGAGGCGGGCTTTTCGGGGCTGCGACTCCGACGGACGGAGACGCGCGGTGAGGAAGCGGACCAATTCTTCTTTCTGTTCCGGCGGCAGCGCCTCGGCGGCGGACTCAATTTCCAGCAGTGTGCTCATCTGGAGACTATCGTCTCAACGCAGAAATTTGGAAAGCAGAAAGCAGAAATCAGCCAGAGGTCGGAGGACGGTGCGTCGGAGGACGGAGGACAGGTTACTGACCACTGACCACGGGACCACGGGACCACGAGACCACGGGACAAAGCAGAAATCGCCAGATCAAAAGCTGAAAAGCTGACATGCTGAAAAGCAGAAAGCAGAAAGGGGCAAAAGCATGGAGCGAGGAGCAAGGAGCGCGGAGCAGGGAGCAGGGAGCTTGGAGCCAAATGCTGAAAAGCTAAAACGCTGAAAGCTGACAGGCTGAGATCAGAGCTCAGAGGTCAGAGCGAGTAATTTGCGGCGCTCCGCGGGCGGCGTGCCAGAAACGAAGCACATAAATGACCGTCGGGGCATGAATCAACAAGAAGCCCATGTATCTACCAGCTTGCGCGCGTCTTCCGCGGGAACTCCCTCCCCTCGCCTGGCCTGCTCACGGGCGGCCCGTAGGCCGGCCAGAAGCTCGATCTGCCGGGCAATTTCCTCCAAAGGTGTATGCTCCGGAAGCTTGCCGATGAGGTCAATCACAATCTCTCGATTACTCATAATGTAACTATCCGCTCAAAACTGGAATTTGGAAAGCAGAAAGCAGCAGCAACCAGAAGACAGAGGACGGAGGACGGAGGACGGACTACGGACCACTGACCACGGGCTACGGACCACACGCTGAAACGCTGAAAAGCTGACAAACTAAATGCTGAAATTCTGACAAGCTGAAAGGCTGAAACACCTGCCCAAAGCTGAAAGCGGAAAGCAGTACTTTACAAATCAGTAATCAGGAAAACAGAAAGCCAATCGAAAATTCAAATGCCGTAGTGAAGACCGACCAAGCGAGGGAGTGACCCGCCGAGGCTTGCCCGATGCGGTTTGAAGCCAGGAAAATCGAACCAGCCAATCTCACCTTGCTCATTGACGAAGGCCATTCCCGGGTTGATTTGTGCCATCGCAGCCCGTTCAATTTCCTTCCCGGCAACCTCGGCTAAATCGAGCCAGCGAGTCTTCAATTCGACAGGCTCGAACCGGGCGCCCATTTCACGCAATTCCGCCGGGTTAACGCGCGAGTTGCGCCGCATTTGATTTAGCAATAGCATGGGATTGTAGCCGGGGTCCTTGGCACACGCAGCCCAAATCACGGCCGGTAGCGGATATTTTTCCGCATTGGACACGATGTCCACCAAATCCCTGGTTTCTGCGCGCCCCGCCATAGCGAGGGCTTTGTTGGTCAAGGCATCGAAACGGTGCAACCTCCAGCCCAACAGTTCGTCTGGCTCAATGGGAAAAAAGCGCCAGGCGGAATCCTGACACCATTCCAACTTCACACCGTCTTCGCCCCGCTCAATCCACGCCCGGCGAAACGTGGGCGTCCAAATCTCCTGCCGGATGGAACAACCAGCCTGCCGGAGGGTTTCAATATCGGCTTCACTGGCGCGGATCACGGCCTGCTCCACGTCGTGGAAAACGTCCACGTCCGCACTCCAGCGAATATTATCGCGGGCATGCAGAGCTATGCCGCCAGCGATGTAGCTTTCCGGCGAACGATTCCGCGCCAGCCATCGGAGCACTTGGGACTGGAAAGGAGTTAGAGGCACACTTGGATTTCACGAGCAGCTTTCCAGGCCGCCGCATCGCCATTTTCACGCAAGCGACGGATGACCAATTCCACATCGGCGCGATCCAGCAAGGGCGCCGCCGGCTGCCGCATCCAGAAACAACCGGCATAGTCCGTCAAAGCGCTTTTGGCGCGACTCAACGCTTCCGGCGGCACTTCCGTTTCGATCGCATTGCCCTCGTCTTGCACGCTATCAAAATGCACTAGCTCGGTTGCCATTGCAAGAGGCGTCTCCCAGGCCCGCGCCGTCGGTGCGTCTGAGGACGGAGGCCGTGCCAAAAAGCGGAAATTGGGAAAGCAGAAAGCAGAAACAGCCAGAGGACGGAGGACGGAGGACGGAGGACGGAGGACGGACCACTGACCACTGACCACGGGACCACGAGACCACGGGACCACAGGACAACGAGACCACGGGACAACTAGACCACAGGACCACTGACCACTGACCACGGGACCACGAGACCACGGGACAACTAGACCACGGGACCACTGACCACTGACTACGGGACCACGGGACCACGGGACCACGGGACAAAGCAGAAATCGCCAGATCAAAAGCTGAAAAGCTGACATGCTGAAAAGCGGAAAGCAGAAAGGGGCAAAAGCATGGAGCGAGGAGCAAGGAGCGCGGAGCAGGGAGCAGGGAGCTTGGAGCCAAATGCTGAAAAGCTAAAACGCTGAAAGCTGACAGGCTGAGATCAGAGCTCAGAGGTCAGAGCGAGTAATTTGCGGCGCTCCGCGGGCGGCGTGCCAGAAACGAAGCACATAAATGACCGTCGGGGCATGAATCAACAAGAAGCCCATGTATCTACCAGCTTGCGCGCGTCTTCCGCGGGAACTCCCTCCCCTCGCCTGGCCTGCTCACGGGCGGCCCGTAGGCCGGCCAGAAGCTCGATCTGCCGGGCAATTTCCTCCAAAGGTGTATCCTCCGGAAGCTTGCCGATGAGGTCAATCACAATCTCTCGGTTACTCATAATGTAACTATCCGCTCAAAACTGGAATTTGGAAAGCAGAAAGCAGCAGCAACCAGAAGACAGAGGACGGAGGACGGAGGACGGACTGCGGACCACTGACCACGGACTACGGACCACACGCTGAAATGCTGAAAAGCGGAAACGGACGACAGAGGACGGTGCGTCGGTGCGCCGGAGGATGGAGGACGGATGACGGAGGACGGATGACGGAGGACGGAGGCTTTCATCTGATCAAGTGTCCACCCGGCAGGTGAGTCGTGTCCTTTTCCTAAGCCGTTCCCCTTTCGTGTGTTTGGTGTATTTCGTGGTTTGAACTGCCGTTTTTCGGCTCGATCTATTCGCCGTGAGTCTGGGCGGTTGAGAACCGGAGAGTCATTATTTCTCCTCTGCGCCTGTGGAGCTTGTCGGCAGGTTTGCGCACTCCGTGCCGGTCAATTCGCAGGCCGGTTTCCACTTGGCCCGCAATCTACGGATTGCGTTCTTCGCTCTAACCACAACTGACTGACCACTGACTACTGACTACTGACTACTGACCACGGACCACAGACCACGGACCACGGACCACGGACTACTGACCACTGACTACTGACTACGGACCACGGACCACGGACCACGGACTACTGACTACTGACTACTGACTACGGACCACGGACCACGGACTACGGACTACGGGCCACGGATGACGGATGACGGATGGCTGGCTCCCGGGTAACGCACTTCGGCTGAGCCCAGCAAGGGGCAAAGGCCGCTAACGCGCAGCCGGCAATTGGGATCAGCCGCCGCCAGCATGGGTGTCGGTTTTCGGTCGGTCTCCAGGTTCTTGCGCCATTGTCCGGGGCTGAGGCCGAACCGGCGTTTGAAACAGGCGTTGAAAAGGCCCAGGTGGTTGAATCCGCATTCCTTAGCCAGGGTGATGAGCTTGGGGCCCGGGTTGCGCAGCAGGGAGACGGCTTTGAGCAAGCGCATCTCCATGCGGAGCGCGGCGACGGACAGGCCAAAGTGCTGGTGAAACAGGCGGTTGAGGTGACGCCGGCTGCAACTGAACCGACCGGCCAGCTCGTCCAAGGAGAGGTTCAGGATTTCCTCAGCGGAGACTCGCTCAAAGAGGCGAATCATGCGTTCGTCGGGCCGCGGGCCGCGCCCGCCTGGAGGCCGGATTCTGCGGAATTCCGGTTCATCCCCGAGGTTTGTTCTTTTGGGTGGGGCGGGTAGGCTGGGAGAGTGAGTCAAAGTCTGCTTTATCATGCCTTCGGGGTGCGGGAAGGCTACGACTATGTCCGCACGGAGTATCG
>Ga0326727_10008947_pt1 | contig 25024 bp, 19 predicted proteins | sample MB2enrmetagenome_FD_207643 | JGI IMG/M metagenome (GOLD analysis project Ga0326727, IMG submission 207643) | Lab enriched peat soil microbial communities from McLean, Ithaca, NY, United States - MB29MY | ecosystem: Environmental > Terrestrial > Soil > Wetlands > Peat | place: USA: New York... | reverse complement strand
ACTGTGACGACCGCCAGGCTGTGCGTCTTGATACGCAGGTAAAAGGTGGTTTGCGCCGCCGTCGCAGGGACGACGAAACCGAGCGATGCCTGGCTGCGATCGCGGTCCTGATAGGGGTGAAGATTGCCGGTCACCCGCGTCGCCCATCCGGTCGGTTGCGTGGGATCGGGCTGGTAAAGACGCACGTCATTGAGAAATGGCGGGAGAATGTAAAGCACGACCTTGCCACCCGACGCCGGCGCCGAAACGCGTAACCGCAGCCAACGCACGCCATCGGTGACGCCCAGGGACATCAATGGCCCGACCGGTGTGAACGGTTGTCGAGCCACCTCGTTGAGCGTCAGCGTGCCGGACGGGTCGTCGAATGCCGCGCGGTCAATCGTCAGGTCGGCAGCGAGCGTGGGAACGGCCAAGAACGCCGAGACGACCAGCAGCGTAACAAAGGCAAAGACAGTCTTCATTGATCCCATCTTCCCCAGTACGACGGCGTCGCGCCCGCTGGTCGATATCAAAATAGCCGGATTCCGGACCAACCGAAAGATCGGCATTATCGCCGCCTTCGCGGCAGAGGCGGGCAGGCGAGGGTGCCAGAAAGCTGACCAGGAGGGCCGGCGTCCCCGCCTGCCTATGCCGCGACGCGGCAGAATTGCGCCATTTCGGCTGCGCCGAATGATGGGCGCTTCAGGCCTCTCCCACTCCTTTTTTCGTGAGCCTCTTTCGCCCGTCCCACCGACCCGCGAAAGACGGCGCCGCCAATCCGTCAAAACTTCGGTGCAGAGGGACCCGGCGCGCCCTGGTTACGGGACGGGATCCGGCCTGGGGCCGGTCGCTGCGGCCAGGAGTGATTCCAGTGCGGCGCGTGCCCAGTCCCGGGCCCTGGGGTCCCTCAACATCCTTGATGCATGGTGGTAGCCCAGGCAGATGGACCGGAACTGAAAGGCCAACTGGTCCCGGTCCCAGGTTGGGTGGGCGAAGGCGTCGAACAGTTCGGCGGCGCGCCGATGGGTCTGGCGTTGGAGTAGCTCCAGAGCCTCCCGCACCGGTCCGTCCCGGTCATCGAACTCCATGCAGGCGCCGGTGATGGGACAGCCGCCGGGCAAGTCCGGGTCGTCGATCCAGTTCTGGATGGCCTGAAGCTGGTAGCGCAGTTGCTGGGGCCCCGGCGGCAGGTCCGGGGGCGGCGCAACGCGGGCCCGCACCTGTTCGGCGGCGTGCGCCAGGGTCGCCACCTGGAGCATCTCTCGGGACCCGAAATGGGCGAACAGGCCGCTCTTGGACATGTCCAGGGCAGAGGCCAGGATACCGATGCTCAAACCGTCCAGTCCGTCCCGGCGGGCTTGGCGCACGGCCTCGTCCAGGATCCGACTCCGCGTGATGTCGCCTTTGTCCGCCAATGCTCGCTCCTCCATCCCAGGATGGAAAAATCGTAACTGCCTCTTGCGCCCGGCAGCAAGTGCGTTCTAAATAGCACGAACGTTCGATTTAATTGATATCATCATCCTGCTGGCCACCATTTTCCTTCCAGGAGAGTCCGATGAACGATCCAGCCATGACCGTCCAACAGTCAGTCAATTTCTCCGCGGCCCAGTATGGGGCTCCCGCCAGGTGGCGTGACCATGAAATGGATCACCCGCGTCGGCACCGTGTCCAGGGCAAGACCTTCCTGGGGTCTGTGCTGGGGCTTACCGGCATGGAGGTTTCCCTCGGCTCCATGCTGCCGGGCGAGGCCATGACTTTCTTGCATGCCCACAAGCAGAACGAGGAACTTTATTTGGTGGTCAGCGGCACCGGCGAGATGCAGGTGGACGGCGAGCGCATCCCGCTGCAGCCGGGCAGCGCCGTGCGCGTGGCCACTCCGGGGCTGCGTGCCTGGCGCGCCAGCGGCAGCGAGCCCTTGACTTACCTGGTGGTCCAGGCCCGGCAAGGCAGTCTGGAACAGGCCACCACCAAGGACGGGATTCTGGGGGAAGGGGCACCGGTCTGGTAGGACGCCGTTTCTGAAGGCGCAATCCTCGTTGTGTCGATGGTCCATTCAGGCAAGGGACCGGGAACAGGAATTTCACGATGACCCTCGACAATCATCTTACCCGCCGCACTCTCCTTCAGGTCGGCTCGGCCATCGGACTGGCCGCGGCGACGTCCGCTCCGATCGCCGCCGCCGAACGCTGCGGCCCCATCGTCAGCGGCCTGCTCGGACACGTCTGCGTCGGCAAGGGAAAGCTGGCGGTGGTCGTTCTGCACGAGTGGACAACCGACCACCGAAACTACGACCCGGTGCTGCCCTATCTCTCGGAGGATGAGCACAGTTACGTCTTCGCCGACCTGCGCGGCTACGGCTCTTCGAAGGGACTGTGCGGCAAATATTCGATCGAAGAGGCCGCGGCCGACCTGCTTCGTCTGATGGATCATCTTGGACATCACCAGTTCTGCGTCGTCTGCCACTCGATGTCGGGCATGATCGGCCAGTATCTGGCGTTGGTCGCCAAAGACAGGGTGAGGGGAGTGGTCGCGATCTCCCCCGTCGCGCCCACCGGGTTCCAGGACGAGGCTCAGGTGGCGTGGTGGCGCACCGTCGTCACCGACGACAACGCCGCCCGCAAATTGATCGCGGCGCGGACCGATAACCGCTACTCGGCCGCCTGGATCCGGCGCAAGCTGCGGCTCGTCCGCACGTCCTGTACCCGGGAGGCGATGAACGGTTACCTCGATATGCTTGCGGGCACGGACTTCTCGGCGCAGGTGCGGGGACTGGATGTGCCGGTGCGGCTGATCGTCGGCGCACACGATCTTCCCGCCTTCCGGGCAGAGGCCGCCGAAAGCCTGTTTCGCGGCCTCTATCCCAACCTCACGGTGACTGTCATTCAGGATGCCGGACATTACGCAATGCTCGAGACGCCTGTCCTGCTCGCGTCAATGGTGGATGCGGCCCTTCGGGACATCGCGCCCGGTCAGGCGTCACCCGAAGGTCACCGAGTCCCCGTTGCCGACATAGAGATCGCTGACTGAGCCATGCGAGCCGGTTCCCCGCACGATCGGGAAACCGAGTTTGGTCATCAGTTCCACGGCGGGCAGGCCGGTGCAGTGGTTGCAGGCGATCCGCTCGAAACCGTATTTGGGCATGTCGCGGATGATCGCCTCCTGGGCCGCCTCCAGGGGGCCGAACGGAGCCAAGTGCAGGCCGCCGTAAAGGCCATGGACCCTGTCGGCGGCAGCGAGCGTGCCGGTGGCGACCTCCATGATCCGGGGCAACCCCTGATGTCCGCATCCGGTGATGACCACCAGCCCCTTGTCCTGGACATTGGCGTAAAGCGACTGCTCGCCCTCGGTCTGGAGAACGATCGGCACATCGAAGGTCACCGCGGCCAAGCCAGGCGTGATCGGGTTGACGCCCCCGGCCTTCAACCGGATCAGTTCACCGGTGTGGGTCTGGGCGTTATGAGCACCGGCGGTGGGAAAGTCGGTCCCGGCCATGAAGCGGTAGGCCTCGGGACGAAAGGTGGCCGGAATGTAAATGGGAATGTCGCGGCGAATGTCCAGCACGACCTGCAGTGCGAGCAAATGATCAATATGCTCGTGGGTCAAGAACAGGGCGTCGATGGTGCCGTCGGCCAACATCCTGTCAACCCCGGTCTCGGCGAAGCGGCGCTTCATGTAGTCCTGGTTCCAGCCGACATCGATCAACAGTCTGGTATCCTTGCCGTCGAGCCCCTCCACCTCCACCAGACTGCAACTTCCGCCGGCATTGTCGGCGCTCCACGGGACTTCCCACTGGTTGGCATTCCAGCCACCGCCGGCTTTGACGTCGGCGTTCACGCGGTCGTTGCTGTGCCAGCCGACCTCGGAGATGCAGGTGATTTTGACCGATCGGCACGAGCCAATGTCGATCCTATGGCCAGAAGCGGCGGTCATCGGTTCCGGCATGCGCATGATGGAATCACGGGCCAGCAGAGCCGCCGGATTGAATGTCGCCAATACTCCCGCTCCGGCAACAGCCCCGGTGAGAAACCCGCGCCGGGAACAGCATGGGTCAATGGTCGGTTCCGATAAATCGTGCTCGCTCATCACACTCTCCTGTATCGCGATGTCGGTTTATGCATAGGCCACCGCGAGGACGAAGGTGATGTGCAATTGTGCACACACGCTGTCGGAAAGAGGGCTGCGGTCAGTCGCCGGTTTCGTCGATCAGTCGCCCCTCGATCAGATCGCGACGGCGCGACAGATCGCGTGCCAAATGGTCCATCAGGACCCGGATGCGCGGCGTGCGCTTGAGATCTGCATGGGTCAGGATCCACATTTCCTGGCCCAATCCCTCGATGGTCCGGAGGCGTCGCAGATTTGCTTCGCCATCGCCCAGATAGCAGGGCAACAACCCCAGGCCCAGGCCGGCCTTGACCGCCGCGACCAACATGCCCGTATGGTTGGTTCGCAGCACGACTCGGTCGGAGGGCACATGGGCGGCCATCCATGCGGCTTGGGACAGATCGCCGCGGCCGGCACTGTAGCCAATCCAGTCGTGGTGGAGCGGATCGGGAGCCAATTCCTCTGACGCGGCATGGGTCCGGGCGGCATAAATGCCGTGCCTGAGAATGGCGATGCGCCTGCCGACAAGGCTTTCAGGTGGCGTGCGACCGACACGGATGGCGATGTCGGCTTCGTGGTGTGCCAAGCTGACCGCCGTGGGGGAAATGGCGATTTCGACACGGATGCCGGGATAAAGAGCGCGGAACTCAATCAGCGAATCGGCAATCCAGGGCACCAGCACGCCTACCGTCGAGATCTTGACGGTGCCGGTCAGACGCAGGTCCTGGCCGGAAAGCCGGCGCTCCAGCACCACCAGATCCTCGTCGATGCGAACCAAGGGCTCCAGCAGATCGCGGCCAATGGCCGTCAGCATATAGCCGTTGGGATGGCGATCGAACAGCTTCAGCCCCAGGGACTCCTCCAACTGGACGATGCGCCGAAGGACGGTCGAGTGCTTGACGGCAAGCGCGCGGCCGGCACCAGCCAACGTCCCTTCACGTGCTACGGCCAAGAAAAACTTCAGGTTTTCCCAATCCATCGGCTCCTCCCTGTGGACCCGGAGTCACTGAAACCGTACCTTTGGCGGCGAACGGTCGTCGGGCAACTCCGGAAGGCATGCGCCATGCCCTTGTCGTCACCGTGGTCGGCGGTATCGCGTTGGAACGCCCGCAAGCATCACTATGGTGTGCTAATTCGCACAGCGCACGTCAAAATTTTGGGTATATAGGTTAATTCTCAAACATGGGACGTTCTCCCGGTCGACGGCCTTGTTCGTCCAGGAGGTTTCCGTGTCCGCAGTCATGAACTTGCCACGCCTTGTCCGGCCAATGATATCGGCAGCCGGCTTAATCACCGTCGCCCTGGTGGTTGCGGTCATGCCGCCGGCGGGGTTGCCTGCGGCGGACGCCCGCGCCGGCGCCTTGGTGATCGGCACCATCGGCTTGTGGGTATCCGGATTGGTCGCCGAATCGGTGACCGCGTTGATCTTCTTCACCATCGCCATGTTGGCCAGGGTGGCGCCGCCCGAGGTGGTGTTCTCCGGGTTGGTCTCCTCGGCGTTCTGGCTGATTTTTTCGGGCCTGGTGCTCGGAGCGGCGATCAAACGGAGCGGCCTGGGCGACCGCATTGCCGCTCGTTTGGCCGGGCTATTGGGGTGGACCTATCGCGGAGCCGTGATCGGGGTGGTGCTGTTTGGATTGGCGATGGCCTTCCTGATGCCCTCCGCCATGGGGCGCATCGCTTTGATGCTGCCCATTCTTTCCGCCCTGGCCCTGCATCTGGGCCATGCCAAGGGCAGCCGCGGATACAACGGATTGGTGCTGGGCGGCGTTTTCGGCACCTTTCTTCCATCTTCCGCCATCCTGCCGGCCAATGTGCCGAACAATGTTCTGGCCGGCATGGTCGAGACCACCATCGGTCAACCGCTGGCCTTTGGCGACTATCTGCTGGTGCATTTCCCTGTGCTGGGCCTGATCAAGACGCTGGTGCTGATCGGGGTGCTGCTGGCCCTTTACAAAAGCGACCATCAGATAACGGTTCCGCGCGACATTGCATCTGTCCAGCCGTGGTCGGCAGCCGAGCGACGCCTTGCCCTGCTGTTGGGCGTCGCCCTGGCCTTTTGGGCCAGCGATGCGTGGCACCATATTTCCCCGGCCTGGGTGGGGATGGCGGCCGCGGTGATCTGTCTGCTGCCGCCGGCCGGCCTGTTGCCGCCCAAAGCGTTGCAAAGCATCAACCTGGAACCGGTGTTCTATGTCGGCGGGATCATTAGTCTGGGCGCCGTGGTGGCCCACGCGGGACTGGGCCAGCGTCTGGCCATGTGGGCGCTCGATGTCCTTGCCCTGGCACCGGATCGTCCCCTGACCAGTTTTCTGAACCTGTGCGGGTTGTCGACCCTGGTCGGCCTGCTGACCACGCTTCCCGGCGTACCGGCGGTGATGACGCCGCTGACCTCGGCGTTCGCCACCGCCGGCGGCCTGTCAACCGCCGCCGTCCTGATGGCGCAGGTTGTGGGATTCTCCACCGTGATCCTGCCCTATCAGGCGCCGCCGTTGGTGATGGCCATACAGGTTGGCGACCTGCCGCGTGCCGAGATGAACAAGCTGTGCCTGATCACGGCTGTCATCACGATCCTCGGCCTCTGGCCCCTCGATATCCTTTGGCTGCACTTGCTGGGACGAGTTTGACCCAAAGAGACGTCTCGCTTGCCCCCGCATCCTGGGCAAGGAGGCCTGGGGGAAGATTGGGGAAATGAAAGAGAACAGCCCTTTATGTCAGTGAAAAGAGTCCGCCTGCAATGAGGTTGCCAACCGCGCCGCGGGAATGAACCCGGCTTGCGCCTGGTCGGCCTGGTCCGCCACCCAGCCGCCACCGAGGGCTTCGTAGAGATGAACCATGCCCAATATGCGGGCTTGGTTTGCTGCGGTAAGCCTTTCCTGGGCGGAAAACAGGGTTTGCTGCGCTTGAAGTACGGTCAGGAGGTCGGTCGCGCCCTGACGGAATTGGAGTTGGGAAATTCGGAAGGTTTCTCGGGCCGCAATGACCTCCTGTTCGAGATGATCCGCCGCAACCCCGCCGTTGGCGACTTGCCCGAGCGCCGTTTCGACATCGGACAGCGCTCTGAGAACAGTGGCGCGATAGGCGGCGACGAACTGCAACTGGCTCGCCTCCGCCGCGTCCTGTTGCGCATAGCGCTTGCCACCGTCGAAGATCGTCTGCAGCAGGTTGGCGCCATAGGCCCAGGCGTAATTGGATCCATGGAGGAGCAGGGTGACCGCCGTGCTTGCGACGCCGCCGTCTTCGGTTAGCCTGATCTGTGGCAGGAACGCGGCCCGGGCGGCGTCGAGATTGGCATGAGCGCTCGCCAAATTGGCCTCCGCTTCGGCCACGTCGGGGCGGCGCCGCAACAAGTGGGAGGGCAGCCCCGGGGCGATGGCGGGGATGCTCAGCGTCTCCAGGTCCCGCGCCATGATGTCGAACCCTTCCGGTGCGCGTCCAAGCAGCAGGGCGAGAGCGAAGCGCGCTTCCTGTTCCTGCTCTTCGAGGTTGCTGAGTTCCGCCTCGGCGGATTCCGCCTGCGCCTGCTCGCGCACCAGATCAAGCCGAGAGGACGTGCCCGTCGATACCTTGAGTCTGATGATGTCCAGGATGCCTTTGATCGCCGCGATTTCATCCCTGGCGATGGCGACGCGATTGCGCAGGGCAAGAATATCGACATAGTCTCTCGCGATGCCGGCGGTAACGGTAAGCGCCACGACGTCGCGGGCGAACCGCGAGGATTTGAGCGTTTGGTCCGCGGCGCGCAGATTGTCGCGCGCAAGGCCCCAGAAATCGATCTGATAGCTGGCCCCGTAGGTAAGATTGTAATAGGTCCCGGTCGCGTAGCTGCTGCCTCCCTGTCCGAGAGCGTCCACCGTATAAGGATTGCCTCCCGCACTTTGGGTTCCGACGCGAAAGCCGAGCTGCGGGAACAGAGCAGACCGCTGGACGTCCGCCTGCGCCTGCGCGCCCATGACCCGTGCGGCTGCCATGGCGAGATCGACATTGTTCGCCTGCCCTTGCGCGATCAGGTCGGACAGTTCTGGGCTGGCGAAATCTTGCCACCACGCCGCCTGTGGCCAGATGCGAGCCTGTGGGGCAAGCGGCCCCGTGAAGCTTTCCGGGACAAATTTCGGCATCAATGGCTGGGGCATCTCGGTGGCGCAGCCGGCGAGTCCGAGCGCCAGGGCGAAAACAGCGCCGCGCTCGGCGATCCTATTCATGGTGGAACGCTCGGGCAGGGTTGGCACGGGCGACGCGAAGGGCATGGGGCAGCACTGTCGTCCAAGCGATGAACAGCGCGATCGCGCCGGCAGCCAGGAAATAGACCGGACTGAGCGCAATTCTATAAGCGTAGCCGTCCAACCAGCCGCGCAGATAGAGCCATGCGGCCGGCCACGCGATCAGGTTGGCGATCAGGACCGGTATCGAGAAATGCCAGAGCAACAGCCGCACGATGTCGCTGGTGCGTGCGCCGCAGACCTTGCGGATGCAGATCTCCTTGGTGCGCCGCTGGGCGGTGAAGGCGGCGAGGCCGAACAGGCCCAGGCAGGCGACGAAGATGGCGATCCCGACGAAGAGCCCTAACATCGCGCCCTGCCGCTCGGTCGTGCCGAATAGCTTGTCGAAGCTGTCGTCGAGGAAATGGCGGCGAAGGGCAACGGTGGGTGCGAATTCCGCCCAGCTCTTGTCAATGAAGGCGAGAGCGCTGGGAGCGTGGCCGCCTTTCACCCGCACCGAGATGACGTTGGTCGCGTTCGGCTTGTCGGCGAAGATAATCGGATCGACCGCGTCCCGCGCACCGAAGAATTTGGCGTCGCTGACCACGCCGACGACGCGCGCCGGCGACCGCCTTGTGCCGACCAGCACGGTCGTTTCCACCGCCTGTTCGGGCGTAAGGCCCAGCTTGCGCGCCTCCTCGGCATTGATCAGGATGCTTCCGCCGGCTTTCACCTCGTTGCTGTCTTTCACTCCGTCCATCAGATCCTCGCCGCGGTCTGCCGAGAGCAGCCGGCCGGACAGGAGCCGCATGCCGTAGACGTCGAAGAAACCGGGCTCCGCACTGATGATGCGGGTCGAGCCGTTCTGCAGCCCACCCGAAACCTGGGCCGAGGTACCCTGCCACGGACCGCTGAACGGCACCGCGCTCGAGCGGGCCACCCCGGCGATATCGGAGCTGGAGGACAGCCTTTGCTCAAGGCTCTTGACGTTTGCCGCCGGAAGAGCGTCAACGCCTTCCAGGACCACCATATTGTCGCGGTCAAAGCCGAGGTCGATCTGCCGCGCATAGCGAATCTGCCCGAACACCACGAGGACGACGATGCCGAGCCCTATGGAGATGGCGAATTGCGCAATGACCAAGCCGGTGCGCAGCAAGCCCGAGCCGGTTTGCCCCTGCGTCCGGATGCGCAGGGTCGCAGCGGGCCGGAAAGCCGACAGGATGAACGCGGGATAGAGTCCGGCCAGCAGGCCCGCCGCGGCGGCGACCCCGACCATCCCGAGCAGGAGCGGCCAATCGGCCAGATAGTCGAAGGTGATGGGCGCGTCCAGCAGGCTGTCGAAGGGGGCCATCAGCATTTCCACCACCGCCAGCGCCAGAAGCAGTGCGATCAGCGCCGTCAGAACGGATTCCCCCAGAAACTGGCCGATCAATTGCCGCCGTTGAGCGCCCATGACCTTGCGCAGTGACACTTCTCTCTCGCGGGTCGTCGCCCGGGCGGTGGCCAGATTGGTGAAATTGAGGCAGGCGATCGCCAGGATCAGGACGGCGATGGTGGCGAACCCGTAGATCGTGGTCCAGCTTCCGGCCTGATTGTTGCCGGTCTCGACACCCACCAGATGCATGTCGGCAAGCGGCACCAGGCGGGCTTGAATGAGTTGGTCGCCGGATATCCGAGTCTGGATGATCGAGCCCGGATCGGCGTTGCGGCGAAGGACATCCTGGATCTTGCGTGTGACCAGGGTGGGCTCGGCACCGGGTGACAGACGGCTATAGAGATAGGTGGATCCGTCGAACCATCGCTTCTTGCCGGAGTAGGCGTCGGCCGTCGATTTGTTCGAAACGTAGATCTCCGACTGAAACCCGCTATTGTGCGGCGGATTGCGCAGAACGCCGGTGACGGTGAGCAGCGATGTCCCGCCGACGATCAGTGTCTTGCCGACGGGGTCGGCGTCGCCGAAATATTTGTGCGCCATCCGTTCGCTCAGCACGGCGGACTCGGGGCCGGACAGGACCGAGGTCGCTTCGCCGCGGAGCAGCGGCAGATGAACCAACGAGAAAAAGCCGGGATCGACGAAGCTGACGGTTTCGGGGAACTGGCGGTCGTCGATCTTAACGGTCATCTCTTCCGGTACCAGCCGGACCGCATCCGCGATCTCCGGAATCTGATCGATCATCGCCACGGCAAGCGGGAAGGGCGCATAGGCCGAGTCGTAGGGCGTGCCACCGGGCCAGTTCCAGTTTGTCTCGACGCGGTAGACATTTTGCCCCTCCGCTATCCAGCGGTCGTAGGAAAGCTCGTCACGGACGAACAGGACGATGAAGATCGCGCAGGCAAGTCCGACAGTGAGCCCGGCGATATTGACGAAGCTGTGCAGCTTGTATCGGGCGATATTGCGCAATGCAGTGACGAGATAGTTGCGGAGCATGGCGGTTCCCTCAGAGAATCCGGTGGATGTTTTCCGCGACGACGGCGCCGTCGAGCAAATTGACGATCCGATGGGCGTATTCCGCATGGGGGTGTGAGTGCGTCACCATCACGATCGTCGTGCCGTCGCCGTTCAGTTCGGTGAGGAGTTGCATGACATCTTCGCCGTTGGCAGTGTCGAGATTGCCGGTTGGTTCGTCGGCCAGGATCAGCTTGGGCTTTGAGACCACCGCGCGGGCGATGGCGACGCGCTGCTGTTGACCGCCGGACAGCTGCTGCGGCATATGCCGCGCGCGATGGGCGATCTGCAGCCGTTCCAGGGCCTCCTGCACGCGGGCTTGGCGCTCGGCCGGCGAGACGTCCCGATGATAGAGGAGCCCCATCTCGACATTTTCGGACACGTTCAGCTCATCGATCAGATTGAAACTCTGGAATACAAAGCCGATGGCGCTTTTGCGCAGGTCGGAGAGCTTTGCTTCGGAGTAGCCGGCGACGTTCTGCTCATCAAACCAATATTCGCCGGAACTGGGGTTATCGAGCATGCCCGCGATGTTGAGGAAGGTGGATTTGCCGCAGCCCGACGGCCCCATCACCGCCAGGAACTCGCCGCGGGCCACGTCGAGATCGACGTTCCGCAGCGCAGTCGTCTCCAAGTCAGTGGTGCGATAGGTTTTGCTGATATGCTTGAACTTGATCATGTGCGCCTCGATGCAATGGGTTGTCGCGGTGTCACGGCGTCTCGAACGCGATGCGGTCCATGGTCTGGAACGCTTGATAGTCGGAAACGATGATCCTCTCGCCTGGCCTCAGCCCCTCCACCACCTCGACATAGTCGGGATTGCGGCGCCCCAGCCTCACGCTGCGGCGGACGGCCGATCGGCCGTCGGGCGCCAGCACGAATGCCCAATTGCCGCCGGTACTCTGATAAAAAGGGCCATTGGGCAGCAGAAGCGCGTGCGCCGTGCTGCCCAGTTCAAGTTTCATCTCGATCGCTTGGCCGGTGTGCAATCCGGCCGGCGGCACGCCGTCGAAGTCGAGATCCATCTTGAAGGTGCCGTTGGCGACCTGCGGATAGATCTTGACGACTTTGGCCCTGGAGTCGCGGGCGTCGATGGTGAAGAGCGCCGCTTGCCCCGGCAACACGCGGCCGAGATAGAACTCGTCGACTTGGGCGACCAGCTTGAAGCGGTCAAGCGAATCGACCTGGCCGAGTACGGCGCCCAGGGGTTTCGATTGCCCGACCTCGGCATCGAGCGCGGTCAATCGGCCGTCCATCGGCGCCCTGATGGTAAGCGCGGCGATGCTGGCGTCTGCGATTGTAGAGCTCTCCGCCAAGCTGGCCAGAGTCTTCCGAAGTTGGGTCAGCTGCGTCGTGCGCACCCTCTGTTCGGCATCGCGCGAGGCGATGATCGCGGTCCTGAGCGCCTGTTCGTAGGCGTACTCTTCTTCTTCCTGCCGGTAGGTAGCGGGAGCCAAAGCGTTTCCGTCCAGAAGAATCTTGTCTCGGCCAAGTTCGCCTTTCAGCTTGCTGATCTCATGGTCGATATCCAGCAGATCATGCTGATATTTGAAGCGCGTCTGTTCGAGCTGCAGTTCGGTGTTCTCCAGCATGTTGATCTGGCTGGCGGTACTGGCCTGATGCGACGCGACCTGCAGCTCCAGGGCCGGATTGCCCAGAATGATGAGCGGCTGCCCCGCCGCAACCGTCGCGCCGTCCTCGACCAGAACCTCCTTTACCCTGCCGCCCTGATCGGCCGCGAGATGGGCGGTGAGAAGCGGCGCCGCGTTGCCGCGCAGGGCAATGAAATCTTCGAACGCACCCTCGGTGACCGTTCCCAGGGTGAGGCGGTTGACGGGGACTCGATAGACGTGACCGCCACTGCGGGCCTGCAGTCCAACGGCGACCGCCGCGACCAGGATTGCGCCGGCGGCGTAGCCGCCATAACGGCGCCATGCTGGCCGCCGTGCGATGGCCCGATCCATTCCACTGCCTGCCGGTCGCTGCATGTCTTGCCTCTTCACCTGTCATGTGCCGACATACGCAAGGCTGATGCCAAATCAAGAAATGAATAATTTCAATGTGTTAATATATATGGCTGGAATCGAACTGCACGAAATCGTACAGTCGAGCGAACAACTATGCCCGATAGTGAACATATGCCGCCCGTTCCAGTAAACGCTGCCCGCATTCTTGTGATTGATGACGAAGAGGATATCCTTCTCGCCGCACGTCTATTGCTGAAGCGCCATTTCGCGTCGGTCGAGACGCTGACCATGCCATCTCAGCTGCCCGACCTGATCAAGCAGGACAGGTTCGACGTGCTCCTTCTGGACATGAATTTCGCGGCAGGCGCCGAGGATGGCGCCGAGGGGATGCAATGGTTGACGACCGCACTGGCCATCGATCCGGAGGCCGTCATCCTGTCGATGACGGCACATAGCGAAGTCGCATTGGCGGTCGAGGCGATGAAGCGCGGGGCGGCCGATTTTGTGGCCAAGCCTTGGGAAAACGAAAGGCTGGTGGCCACTCTTAACGCCGCGGTCAATCTGCGTCGGTCGCGCCGGGAAGCGACCGAGTTGCGCCGCCGCAATCGTGGGCTTGTTGCCGCCACCCATGGCGGGACCGAGATGATCGGTACGTCGCCCACGATGCTGCGCGTGTTCGAGATGATCGGCCGTGCCGCGCCGACCGACGCCAACGTGTTGATCCTGGGCGAGAATGGTACCGGAAAGGAACTGGTGGCCCGCGAGATACATCGCCGGTCGCGCCGCGCCGCCGAGGTGTTCCTGCGCGTCGATCTGGGCGCGCTGTCGCCACAACTCTTTGAAAGCGAGCTGTTCGGTCACCGTCGCGGTGCCTTCACCGACGCCAGGGAAGACCGGGTCGGGCTTTTCCGCGCCGCGGCCGGCGGCACGCTGTTTCTGGACGAGATCGGCAATGTTCCGTTGCATCTGCAAAGCAAGCTGTTGACGGTACTGGAGCGGCGGGAGGTCGTGCCGGTAGGGGCCGAGAAGCCCGAACCGGTCGACGTCCGTGTCGTGTCGGCCACCAATCTGGCGCCGGAACGGCTGGGCGACGAGAATCTGTTCCGCCAGGATCTGCTCTATCGCATCAATACCGTCGAGATCGTCTTGCCGCCGCTGCGCGAACGCCGCAGCGACATTCCGATGCTGTTGGAATATTTCACGACGCTCTATGTGCAGAAATATAATTTCGCGCCCAAGCGTCTCAGCGCCGACGCGCTCGATAAGCTTACCGCCCATGACTGGGCCGGCAATGTCCGCGCACTTCGCCATGCCGTGGAGCGGGCGGTCATCCTGAGCGACGGAGACATCCTCGAAGCCGCCGATTTTCCGGTGCCGGCAACTGCCGGGAAGGGGCGAGAAACCGCTTTCCCCGGCCTGTCGAGGCTCGACGCCCTGGAAAAGGAGGCCGTTTTGCGGGCGTTGGAGCAGCATCGGGGTAATGTCAGCCGGGCATCGGAGTCGCTGGGCCTGACGCGGACGTCGCTTTATCGGCGGATGGAGAAATATGGGCTATAGCCGTTTCAATGCCGGTGTGGCCCTGCGCGCCGCCTCGTTGCTTGTTACGCTCGTCCTGCTTGCCTGGATGCTGGTCCGGACCCACTGGTATGTGGCGATCGTCCTGTGCTTTGTCGCCGTGCTCGCGCAGATCGCCCTGTTCATTCAGTTCGTCACCCAGGCGGGGCGAGAGGTCGCGAGGTTTCTCGACGCCGTCGACTTCGATGACGCGGCTCAGAGCTTTTCCGGGCTGGGCGGGGACGGAGCCTATCGCGAACTGGGGGCGGCGATGGCGCGAGTGTCGGAACGGCTGCGGGCGAGCCGAATGGAGCGTGAGGAGCAGGCCCGCTATCTTCAGGCGTTGGTGGCGCATGTTCCGGTGGCGCTGATTTCCGTGGACCAGGCCGGTGGCGTCGAGCTGCTCAACATGGCGGCACGGCGGTTGTTCGAGACCACTGTGCGGAATACCGGCCAGTTCGCGCTGTATGGGGTGGCATTCGAGGCCGGGATGGACTCTCTCGGACCGGGCGGTACGGCGGTTCTCAAGATGGACCGGGCCGCCGGTGCGATGCAGCTGAAAGTCGCTGCGACCGACCTCGCCCTTGGTGGCAAAAGGCGACGCCTGATCTCGTTGCAGAATATCGAGAGCGAGATGAGCGCCCACGAATTGGCGGCATGGCAGACCGTGATCCGGGTACTGGCTCACGAAATGATGAATTCGCTGACGCCGATTTCCTCGCTGGCCGCCACTGCCCACACGCTGACCTGCGAAGCCCTCGAATTGATGCCGCCCGATAGTCCTGCCGCTTCCAAATTGCTCGATGCGGTCAGCGCGCTCGATGCGGTCGCGCGGCGCAGTGAAGGTCTGCGGCAGTTCGTGCAGAACCATCGTCGACTGACCAAGCGCCTGGAGGCGCGCATCGAAATGGTCCGGCTTTCACGCAGCTTCGCTGAACTGCGCCGTCTCTTGGAAGGCGACCTGGCCGCGCGCGATATCCTTTTGACGACGGTGGTCGAGCCGGAAACTCTGGAGGTTCCGGCAGACCCGGAACTCCTCGACCAGGCCCTCATCAATCTTGTCCGGAACGCCATCGAGGCGCTATGCGAGGAACCTGCGGGCCGTATCGTTCTCTCCGCGCGCCGCGGTCCGGACGGCCGCGTCGTAATCGCCGTCGCCGATAACGGTCCGGGCATTGCCCCGGAGCGACGGGAGAAGGTCTTCGTGCCGTTTTTCACCACGAAGCGTCAAGGCAGCGGCGTCGGTCTGACGCTGGTGCGGCAAATTGCGACGGTCCACGGTGCGACCGTAGACATTTCCGCGGCGGCCGCCGGCGGTGCGATCATCAGCCTGCGGTTTTAGCCCCAACTTCCCGGAATTATGGCGCGGCCGCCACGAGGGGGCAACTAGGGAACATTTCGCTGTCGCGAAAGCCACTGGTGGTGCAAAGCATGGGGCGCCGAAGATCGTTACCGGGCTGGAGCCCGATGGTAGAGTGTCGATGGGCACCGCATGTCCGTCGCACCAGACTGTGGTCCAGCCCGAACCCGGAACGACCACCTCGGAGAGCGTGCTCGCGGACATGCCGCGCCGGATGCTGCGTTCCGAACTGCCGCACGACATGGTGCCATCGAGGATCAAGACCGTGGCTTCCATGCCGTCGTCGGTAAACGGGAAAGTCGATCAGCGGAAACGCGATGAGATGCTGGACGAACCGTCGCGTCCGCGTACCGACCTTCAGGTCCATTAAGATGTCGATCTCGCTGACGCCCGCCGGACAGCCCCCGGGCCGCCTAAACGGTGCGGCGCTTGTTGCCGCGACGGGTTTCGCGAACGTGGCGGACGGCGTGACCAAGACCGTCCTCCCGATCGTCGCGCTGCGCGCAACGTCTGACCCGGGCATCGTCGGCCTGACCGTGGCGTGCCTCGGCCTTCCGTGGGTCCTGAACGCAGTCGCGATAGGCGTCATGGTCGATCGACTGGACCGGCGAATGCTGCTGAGCATCGCGCAGATATTCCGCGTCTTGGTCGTGTTCGTGCTTGGCGCGGTGCTGGCCACGCGCGGGCTGACGATCGCCTTACTGCTCCCTTGCGCCTTCATGTTCGGCGTTGCCGAAGTGCTTGCGATGACGGCCGAAACCGCGATCGTGCCGATGGCGGTTGCGAAAGCAAGTCTCGGGCGTGTCAATGCGTGGGTCGCGGGCATGGAGAAGCTGCTTGGCGACTTGGTCGGACCGCCACTCGGGGGCGTGCTGCTGGCGTTCAGCGCACCTCTGACGCTCGGGGCGTCCGGGTCCTGCTTCCTTGCCGCACTCGTGCTTGCCCTCGCACTCCGGGGCTCGTTCAAGATCAGGCGTACCGCCGACGCGGGTCAGGCCGGTGTCGTTGGCGACGTCAAAGACGTGTTCCGACTCTTCTTCCGACGCCAGGATCTGCTCGCCATGACGCTGATCGTCGGAATCATGGCCGGTTGCTGGAGCGCCTGGCAGGCCACGCTCGTGACCTACGCGGTGGCGCCCGGCCCGATGAACATGACGCCCGCGACCTATGGCTTCCTGTTGAGCGTCCTGGGCGCAGGAGGCGTCGTCGGGGCATCGATCTCGCAGGGCCTGACGAGAATGATCGGGCAGCGCTGGGTGATGTTTGGGGATGTTCTGGGTACGGCCGTCATGCTCGGCGCACCCGCCGTCAGCTCAAACCCGATCATCGTCGGTGCGGGCGCTTTCTTCGGCGGAGTCGGAGGGATGCTCTGGGTCATCAATGCGCGGATGCTGATCCAGCGAACGCTGCCCGGCGAGATGCTCGGGCGCTTCTACGCGGTCTACAGGACGATCAGCTGGAGCTTCCTGCCGCTCGGCGCGGCCTTGGGCGGCTACGGCGCTCGCCTTGTCGGGGTGCATGTGGTGTTCATCGTCGGCGCAGGGATCTCCGCATGCCTGACCCTGCCGTTCTTCGCTTTCCTGAAACCGAGCATGTTCCGGGAGGTGGTTGGGCACCAGCCCGGGGACCGGCGGGCCGGCTAGGCACCAACCAGGAGTGGCCTTCGCCAGCTTCGATCCCCGGCTGACCGAGGCCATTCGGCACAGCAGGTCAATGCCGGTCCTTGCCAACGTCAGGAACCCACGCGCCTTGGCCAAGCGGCCTCGCCAGTGATCCCTGGGAACGGTTTTGGTGCAACCCGTCCCGGTCACGCCCTCCTCCTGGCCATGGCGGCGACTTCGGTGGGCCGGTGCCCCTTGATGAGCATGGCCTCTGCCTGCACGTCTAACCACCAGGGGTCGCCCGCCGACAGCCGGAGCACATCGTCCATGCCGATGAAAACGAGGGATGGCGAGAAATCCAATCGGTCACCGTCTTGGCGCAGTTGCCCTCGGATGGCCTCGGCAACGGCATCCTGGTCGTCTGCCACGACAACGACGGCAATGTCGACATCGCTGTCGTATCCGTCCTCGCCGCGAGCGAAGCACCCATAGAACCAGGCGGCAACCACCTCCGGTCGGTCGACGGCCGCTTTGATAGAGGTCGTCACGGCGGCGATACGCTCGGTCTCGGCCCGGAATAAGGCCTCCAAGGCTCCGGCCAGTGGATTGGCTCGGTTGAGTCGGTAGAGCACCGTACGCCCGCTACCGATCGTCTCGACGATGTGGCCAGAAGGGTGACGCTCAGATCGCCTCCATGCACGCACAACTCACGCAACGTTCGGACGTTGCCCCGACTTCCGAGGATGTTCAGCGGGTAGCGAAGGGAGCTTTGAGTTGGGGATTGTCTTATGCACGGGTGATGGCAAAAAACCTTTTCGTATACAAAAATATTTTGTCATTAAACAACGTATTTTGCTCTGCTGGTTCGGAGCCATTGGTAAGTGCAAGGGGGGCGACCGACGCCTCCCTTTCTCCTAAGTTATGTCAGGTCGTCGGTATCAAAGGTCACGGATGGGAATGTCCGTCCTGATGTGTCCGGGGTGCCTATTCGGCGATCGCCGGCCGGTGTCCTAGGCCGCGCGCTCGCCGGGTGCGAACTTTGTCAAATGTTGCCCCAAGCCCAAAAAGCACCAAGGGCCTAGTCGGTCGATTCACCATAAGTGAAGGTGGTTGGTATTGTCAGTAGCGCCGGCGTCCCCGCCGGTATTGCCGGAACGGAGGCCGTCGCTACTGCAGTCATACAACCCTTCAACTTAACGGAAGCGGCCAAATAGCCTTTGAGCCGTCCTAAGTTCAGTCAGAAATCAGCGAGTGTATCGCCGACAGGAATGCGTCGGCCTGTGTCATGAGATCTGGCCGTAAACCGGGATCGGGTTGGTCGTCCGAATAGTCGGACAGAAGTCGCTGATGTTCGGCTTGGTTCAGCTGACGTCCCAAGAAGGAGGGGAGAATGCCTGGCTTAGCGAAAGTCTCGCCGAAGCGAGCAATCAGACCGGAAGGTGTCTTGGGAATTTCGACGCCACGGTGCGTCAAGGCCGCTCAAGCTGCGTGGTAGAGTGCATAGTAAAGCCTGTTGACCGCACCAAGCGAGTCATCATCCGCCAACACAAGCTTGCAGGAGCGCAAACAGCGCTTTGCTTGCCCGAAGTCACCGGCAGCATCATTCACAAAAGGACGCCTTCGCGACGTATCGTCTCGGCCAGGCGAGACCGAAATGCGGTCGAAGGCTGTCCAGCCTCATCGGCCGCCAAAGCCCATGCCTGGATATGAACCCCGTGATCGATCTCGATGGGATAGGTCACATCCAGCAATGCGTCGTCGGCGCGCGCAAGAGACGAGGGGGCATTCCGCAAGATAACGGCAAGGTCGAGATCACTGTCGGGCCGATGATCGCCGCGGGCGCGACTGCCGAATACATAGAGCGCGGCCAAGCCGTTGCCGTAAGCGCGCACCAAGGCCGCTTTGACTTTCTGCGCAACTGCTTCGCTTTGTGCGTCCATCAAACGACCTCTCAATCGTCGCCGTGATTATAGGGCAAGGGCGTTGTAAGGCAAGATGAAGCAGTGGCGCCATCCTCCTGGGAGACGACCGCAAGTCTTTGTCTGCACATCGTTTTTTCGCCTTTGGCTTGGCGCTATGGACGATTCTGGCAGCGCCAGAGGACACATAAGTCATTGATTCTACTGAAATCGCATGGCGCTGGCCTTTCCTTGGTATTCCGGTCGTCACTGCCCAGCAGAAGCCGTACCAATGGCGACCGCGTCGGCCACGGTACCGGCATGGGCGGAAGCGGCCAGGGCCGGCGGCGATGAGGCGGAGAGTCTCACGCTCGGTTCTGCGAGAGGCTGGCGGCGAAATTCCGCCGGCCTACTCACCCATCGGTCCGCGCCGATGTCGCCCAATCGACAGGACTGCGCCCATGACGGTCGTTCCCGAGACCAATGCTAGTTTCCGACAGCGGACGTTGCGCTGAACTCTATGCCGATTGTTCCCGGGCCAGAGCACGTTAATGGTGTCGGCTACCGTGTGATCGCTTCGTCGACGACAGCGGTCGGTCGGAGTGAAGATCGGCTACCGTCGGGTGCAAGGCAGTCGTTCAGCGACCCAGTTACACTTTCTTACACTTGCTCAACCCCGGATCGGCGGAGGACGAGACCGGGTGAGAGTTACACTATGTTACACGCAATCCCCAGTGCACTGGTGTAAGCGTAACTCTTCAAGTGTTTTTGACTTTCTTCGGACCATCAAGGAAACCATTATGAAGTGTTTGGCAAAGGGTGGCGTCCTGACAGCAGTTGCCGGCGCCGTCATGATCTGCGCTGCGGGGAATGCTTTCGCCGATCCCAAGGATTACAAGTTCGAGGCGGTACAGTCACACCTGATGGCGGCCAGCGATGCCGTCGCGACAGTGCGGCTGGTCCATGTCCCGGACAACAAGCCAGTGGCTGATGCCGTGATCATCGCCAGCAAGATGGAAATGCCAATGGCCGGCATGGCGCCGATGGCAACCAAAGTGACCACCGTGAAGTCGAACAAGCCCGGCGAATATCCTTTCCGGACAGACCTGGCCATAGGAGGCTCGTGGACGCTGACGGTGTCGGCGAAGGTCCAAGGCGAGTCCAGCACAGTCACCGGCGCCGTTCCGTTCATGGCGATGAAATAGCGGTCGGCCGGCGATGGGGGGCGGGACAATGGGCAAGCTTAAATCTCTTTCGCTGATCGCTGTTCTGTTGTCTCTGTCCTCGTCGGCCTGGGCCGAAGGCATGGCCGATCTGACAGGCGATGGCGATCTCGACGACCTGATCGCCATCGCCCGGCAGATGAGTCCGGACTTGGCGGTGGCGGCGCTGGAAAGCGATGCCGCCGCCGCCAAGATCGTCGGCGCCGACAGCCTGCCCGATCCCAAGCTGCAATGGCAGGCCATGGATATCCCGCGGGATTCCTCGACCTATTTGCCCGGTCGCCTGCCGCGCACCGACAAGCTGTTCGTCCAGCAGGACTTCCCGCTGTGGGGCAAGCGCGACCTCAAGCGTGAGATCGCTGTCGCCCAGGGCCGCAAGGCAGCGGAACTGAAGAAGGTGGTCGAAAGCGAACTGGTCGCCCGGGTCAAGATCGCCTACGCCCAGTATCATCAGATCCACCGGGCGATGGATCTCGATCATGAATTGCTGCCGAGGCTTACCGCCATCGCCAAATTGGCCGGACTGCGCTACGGGCAAGGCGTCGGCCGCCAGCAGGAGGCGACCAGCGCCGAGATCGAGAAGACCGAGCTGGTGGCCGAATTGACGCGGCTGGACGCCGACCGCCGCAAGGCCAAGGTCCGGCTCAATTCGCTGCTGGGACGGGAGGCGAATGCACCGATCTCGGAAATGCCTTCGATGCGGACCGTCCCGCCGAACCTCGACCTCGCCGATCTGACCGATCGCGCCCAGCGCTTCAGCCCCGACCTCAAGGCGCAGGCGGCGGAGATCGATGCGGCGGAGCATGGAAGCGAATTGGCGGAAAAGAGCTGGTACCCGGACATCGGCGTCACCGTCGGCGTGGTCAAGGCCAACGGACGTTTCGACGGCTACGAGACCATGCTGGAAATCAACATCCCCATCCGCGGCGACCTGCGGGACGCCGAGATCGGCGAGGCCAAGGCGATGGCGAGCGAGGCGAAAAGTAAGCTCAGGGCAAAGAGCCTGGAAATCGAAACCATGCTCACCGACGCCTATTGGAACCTGGTGGCCGCGCAACGCATGGAAAAGCTGATGGTCGAAAGCTCGCTGCCGCAGGCGCAGATCGGCTTCGAAAGCGCGGCCCATAGCTATGAGTTGGGCAAGGGCGAATTCATCATGGTGCTGACCACCGAACAACAGTGGCGCAAGACCCATCTGACCCATCTTCAGCTGCAACTCGAACAACAGATGGGACTGGCGGAAATCGAAAAGCTGACCGGAGGCGAGCTGTGAGCAGAAGAACATCGGCCAAGGGCATTGCCGCCGCTGTCGTCGCCGCCCTGGCGGGCGGCTATTGGCTGGGGCAAACGAACCGTTCGCCGGCCGTTAGCACCAGTCCCGCACCCGCAACGACGACCGCCGCACCTGCGGCGACAGGACGCCACGGGCAGGAAGCCGCAACGGCGGCGCGCACCGTCATCTATTATAAGGATCCGACCGGAAAGCCCGAATTCTCGCCGGAGCCCAAAAAGGACGCCGCAGGCCGGGACTTCGTCGCTGTCTATGCCGACGCGGAAACAGCGACGGCGTCGCCGCCGCCCGAACCGTCCGCCACCGCCCCAGCGCAGGGCAAGGGCAAGATCCTCTATTACCGCAATCCGATGGGCTTGCCCGACACCTCGCCGGTGCCCAAGAAAGATTCCATGGGCATGGACTATATCCCTGTCTACGAAGGCGACGACAGCGGCTCGACGGTCAAGGTGCCGATCGACAAGGTGCAGAAGCTTGGCGTGCGGACGGAAGTCGCTTCGCTTCGCAAACTGATCCATACGGTGCGCGCCGTCGGTACCGTACAGATCGACGAGCGGCGGATGGCCCTGGTCGCGCCGAAGTTCGAAGGCTATGTCGAGACGCTCCGCGTCGACACCACCGGGCAGGCCGTCCGCCAAGGCGAGCCGCTGATGGAGATCTACAGTCCCGATCTGGTCCTTGCCCAGCAGGAATATCTTGCGGCTTGGAAAGGCTTGCAATCCCTCGGTTCCGAGGCCAGCGACGAGGCCCGGGACTCGGCCCGCATGCTCGCCGACGGCGCCCTCCAGCGCCTGCGCAACTGGGACATTTCGGACGCCCAGGTGCAAAAGCTGAAGCGCGGCGGCACCACTATGCGAACGCTGACCTTCGCCTCGCCGGCCACAGGCGTGGTGCTGGACAAGAACGTCATCCGCGGCCAGCGTTTCATGCCGGGCGACGTCCTTTACCGTATCGCCGATCTCGCCAATGTCTGGGTCATCGCCGATGTCTTCGAGCAGGAACTGCCCTATGTGCATCTCGGGCAGGACGCCGCGGTGACCTTCAACGCGATGCCCGGCCAGACCTTTTCCGGCAAGGTCACCTTCATCTACCCGACCTTGTCGGCGGAAACGCGGACCGCGAAGCTGCGCGTCGAAATGCCCAACCCCGACCGGCGCTTGAAGCCGGCCCTTTACGGCACCGTCAACATCGCCGCCCCGGCCGAGGACCACGACGTGCTTGCCGTGCCGGATTCGGCGCTCCTCGATTCGGGGACGCGCAGGGTCGTGCTGGTAGAAAAAGGCGAAGGCCGTTACGAGCCCCGCGAAGTCAAGACAGGCGCGCGGGCCGACGGCTATGTCGAGATCCTCGATGGTCTTGCCGCCGGCGAAAGCGTCGTCGTCACCGCCACCTTCCTGATCGACGCCGAGAGCAATCTGCGGGCGGCGCTGCAAAGCTTCCAGAAGGGAGCGGAGTAATGATCGCCAACCTCATCCGGTGGTCGGTGAAGAATGCCTTCCTGGTATTCGTCGGCACCATCGCCATCGTCGCGGCAGGCGTCTACGCAACGCTGCATCTGCCACTCGACGCGCTGCCCGATCTCTCCGACGCCCAGGTCATCCTCTATACCGACTACCCGGGCCAAGCGCCGCAGGTGGTCGAGGACCAGGTGACCTATCCCTTGACCACCGCTATGCTCAGCGTGCCGAAATCCAAGGTGGTGCGGGGTTTCTCGTTCTTTGGCGCCTCCTTCGTCTATGTCGTGTTCGAAGACGGCACCGACATCTATTGGGCGCGCTCCCGCGTCCTCGAATACCTGAACTTCGCCTCGAAACGGCTACCGCCGGGGATAACGCCGTCGCTTGGCCCGGATGCCACCGGCGTCGGCTGGGTCTATCAATATGTTGTACTGGCCAAGAACAAGAGCCTGGCCGAGCTACGCACAACCCAGGACTGGTATCTGCGCTATCAGCTGGCCAAGGCGGAAGGCGTCGCCGAGGTGGCCGGCGTCGGTGGTTTCGTCCAGCAATACCAGGTGGTGGTCGATCCGCAGAAGCTGCAAGCCTACAACATCCCGCTGGACAAGATCACCCAGGCCATCCGCAGCAGCAACACCGATGTCGGCGGCCGTGTGGTGGAACTGGCGGAAACCGAATTCGTCGTCCGCGGCCACGGCTATCTGCGCGGTATCAGCGATCTGGGCCAGATCGTGCTGAAATCGGACAAGGGCACGCCAGTGCTGCTGCGCGACGTTGCCCGCATCGAACTGGGTCCCGACGAGCGCCGCGGACTGACCGAACTCAACGGCGAAGGCGAGGTAGTCAGCGGCATCGTCCTCCAGCGCTTCGGCCAGAACGCGCTGGACGTCATCAAGAACGCCAAGGACAAGATCGCCGAGATTGCCAGCGGTTTGCCCGAAGGGGTCACCATCGGGTCCGTCTACGACCGATCGGACCTGATCTTACGGGCGGTGCAGACGCTGAAGCACACGTTGATCGAAGAAAGCCTGATCGTCGCCGCCGTTTGCGTCATCTTCCTGCTGCATATCCGGAGTGCCTTCGTCGCCATCCTGATGCTCCCCGTCGGCGTCTTGATCGCCATCATCGTCATGCATTTTCTCGGGCTGACGTCCAACATCATGAGCCTGGGCGGCATCGCCATCGCCGTCGGCGCCATGGTGGATGCCGCCATCGTCATGATCGAAAACGCCCACAAGCACATCGAGCGCATGAAGCCGGGCGAGTCGCGGGTGCAGGCGCTGATCGACGCCGCCATCGAGGTTGGGCCGTCGCTGTTCTTCGGCCTCTTGATCATCACCGTCTCGTTCCTCCCGGTGTTCACGCTGGAGGACCAGGAAGGTCGGCTGTTCAAGCCGTTGGCGTTCACCAAGACCTTTTCCATGGCTGGCGCCGCCGCCCTCTCTGTGACCCTGGTCCCGGTGCTGATGGTGTTGTTCGTCCGCGGCAGGATCCTTCCCGAACACAGGAATCCGATCAACCGCTTCCTCATCTGGATCTACCGCCCGGTCATCAAGGGCGTACTAAAGGCAAAAATACTGACTATCGTGCTGGCCCTCGGCGCCCTTGGCTTGTCGGTCTATCCGATCGCCCAAATCGGCAGCGAGTTCATGCCTAATCTGAACGAAGGCACGCTGCTCTACATGCCGACGACCTTGCCTGGCCTTTCGATCACCAAGGCCGGAGAAATCCTGCAAACCCAGGACAAGATCATCAAAAGCTTCCCCGAGGTCGCCTCGGTCTACGGCAAGGCGGGGCGCGCCGAGACCGCCACCGATCCGGCGCCGACCGAGATGTTTGAGACGGTGATCAACCTCAAACCGGATGAAGAATGGCCGCCCGGGATGACGCTGGACAAGCTGACGGCGGATCTGGACACCGCCTTGCAGATGCCCGGGGTGAGCAATGC
>Ga0326727_10008945_pt1 | contig 25026 bp, 20 predicted proteins | sample MB2enrmetagenome_FD_207643 | JGI IMG/M metagenome (GOLD analysis project Ga0326727, IMG submission 207643) | Lab enriched peat soil microbial communities from McLean, Ithaca, NY, United States - MB29MY | ecosystem: Environmental > Terrestrial > Soil > Wetlands > Peat | place: USA: New York... | reverse complement strand
GCCGCCTACGGTTACATCCAGTGCAAGCAGCGCTACGCCAGCCAGGCTGAGGTCATGGCCGTCGCCAAGGGCTATCGCGACCGCCATCTGCCCTTGAGCGTCATCGTGGTGGACTGGTTCTACTTCACCAAGATGGGCCAGTTTGACATGGACCCCAGGTTCTGGCCCGACCCCACCGCCATGAATAAGCAACTCCACGACATGGGTTTTGAGACCATGATCAGCGTCTGGCCGCGCTTTGTGCCGGAGGACCGCTACTACGCCGAACTGCGCCAGAATGGCTGGCTCATTCACCTGGCTGACGGCACGCCCATCAACGGCCTGCCCTACGACCGCGCCGGCTCCGACATCGACACCACGAATCCCGAGGCCGCCCAGTGGTACTGGAAGACCATTCACGCCGACATCCTCAGCCTGGGCTTCGATTCGCTATGGGCCGATGAGACCGAGCCCGATCTGCCGCCCAACGGCGCGTACTACCACATCGGCCCCGGCACGCAGTATTTCAACGTCTATCCCTACTTCCATACCAGGGCGCTCTACGACGGCTTCCGCAAAGACGAGCCCGGCCGCCGCGCGCTCATCCTCTCCCGCGACGCCTATACCGGCGCGCAGCACAACGGCGCCATCTTCTGGTCGTCGGACATCTATCCCACCTGGGATACCTTCAAACGCCAGATTCCTACCGGCCTCGATTTTGCCGCGTCCGGCCTGACCTACTGGTCCAACGACACCGGTGGCTGGCAGTATCTTCCCGCCGAACACCATCCCGCCCATCCGCCGCTGCTCGACCCCTCTGACGCGCGCGGCAACATCGGCGGATACGACGACTACCCCGAGCTCTACACACGCTGGTTCCAATACGCTGCGTTCCTGCCCATCTTCCGCGCCCACGGCAGCCGCCCCGCCAACGAAGTCTGGTCCTATGGGCGCCAGGCCGAGCCCATCCTGGAGAAGTATCTGCGCCTGCGCTACCAGCTCATGCCCTACATCTACTCCCTCGGCTACAAGACCTGGCTCACCGGTGCGCCCTTCCTGCGTGCACTGCCTCTCGACTTTCCCGATGACCCCAACGTCGCCGACCTGCGCGACGAGTACATGTTCGGCCCGGCGTTCCTTGTTGCGCCCGTCACGGAGCAGGGCGCCACCAGCCGCGAGGTCTATCTCCCCGCCGGCGCTGACTGGTACAACTACTGGACCAATGAGCGCGTGAAAGGCGGCCAGACCCTCACCGTCCAGGCGCCCATTGACACGCTGCCCCTCTTCGTCCGCGCCGGTTCGATCGTTCCGCTGGGCTCGGAGGTCGAAAGCACGCATGAGGCGCAAGCCATCGCGAAAGTTCGCGTCTATCCCGGCGCCGATGCCAGCTTCACGCTCTTCTCCGACGACGGCACAACCTACGCCTACGAGAACGGCGCAGGCTCCGTCACCCGCCTGCATTGGGACGACGCCCGCCAAAAGCTGACTCATACCGGCGCCGTAGCCTGGAGCGGCCCGGACAGCGCGATCGTCGACGTCGCCGGCCATTGAAGCCGGGTGCCCCAAAGCAGGGTGTCCCAGGTCCCGATTCTGGAGCCTGGGAGAGCGCCGGGTGCCCCAGGTCCCGATTCTGGGACCTGGGAAACCACGAACCTCGATCCACCCCTTCAACGGGCTGGTTCGTGGCACCCCTCCCGATACCCATCCACGTCCCGTCAGCGTCTAAACCCCTGGCTGCCTGATTTACAATCACGAGGTAAGCAGGAAAGAACTGAATGACCCTTTTTCCCATGCAATTCAGCCGGGCGCGCGTGCACTTGGCCAAGCCGGCAGCTGCCCTCGCGGTTGCAGCCCTTTTAGTCGGCTGCGGCAGCCAGTACCGGCCCCCGGTTACGCCTATCAATACCACCGGACCCGCTGCACAGCCGCAGTCCTTCGCGGCGGTGGTTTCCGCACCTTCGCCCACGGCTCCCGGGATCGCGACCATCATCGATTATTCGGGTGACACGGTGATGGCCCAGGCGCCTATCGGTCCCGGTCCGGTGCTTTTCACGCTCGATGCAAGCGGCTCCACGGGCTACACCGTCAACAGCGACGGCACTCTGACCAACTTCCAGGTCTCCACCAGCCTCCAGGAAAAGAATGAGCAGTTTTCCACGCTCCCTCCGACCACGGATTCCGTAAACCTGTTTGCGCCCATCACCGGGCTGTGGCTCGCCGATCTCAATGGGGATGTCACCGATGTACTCACCGGCTATCCTGAGACCTTCAAACTCGCCGTTCCCGTCGCCACCACTCCGGTGACCATCGCGGGCATCAGCACCGCCACTGAGCGCTATTACGCCATCAGCCAGGACTTCGACAGTCCCCAGGGGAGCGACCCCAACGGAGTGGCCTGCAATGTCTCGCCTGCCACGGCTCCGGTGAACGGCGAAGCGGACTCGATCGAAGTTTCCACATACACGGTCTCGGGGCGCATTGCACTGACTCCGTCGGCTGGAGCCTTGCTCGGCCAGTGCCCCGTCTATGCGGTGCAGAGCCCCGACGGCCAGCGCCTTTTTGTGCTCAACCGGGGCAGCGACACCATCTCCGTCATCAACAGCCAGCTCAACACGCTGGACGCCTGCACCCCCTTTCACAACCAGGCAGGTCAGCTTGTGAGCTGCCATCCCGCGTTGCCCCTGTCGCTCACTGCGGTCAACGCGTTGAACGCCATAACCCCCGGTTCCGGCAATCCCCCCAACGGAACCGCCGGAATGGGCACGGTGGCTGGTCCGGTTTACGCCGAATACAACTCCGCCACCAACCAGTTGGTGGTGGCCAACTATGACGGCGCCACCGTCAGCGTGATCGATGTCAGCCTGGACGAATACGGCAACGACAGCGCCACCTTCGGCACCACGTTCACGATTCCCGTAGGTGCCAACCCCGCCAGCGTGACCGTTCTGAACGATGGAAGCCGCGCGTATACCGCCAATCAGGCAGACAAAACTGTCACCATTGTGAATCTCACCAGCCACACCGTGGAGAAGTCGCTGCCGGTCATCGGCCATCCTCGCACCGTGGTGTCGACGCAGAATTCGCTGTACGGCAAGGTCTATGTGGCCTCGCCTGACAGCCCGTACGTCACCATCCTCCGCACCGATCAGGACATTGTCGACACCACCGTGCTGGTCGAGGGGAACGTGGTGGATGTGCGCGTGAGCACCCAGAACGCCGTGAGCGGCAATACGAATATCAGCAGCCGCAGACCGGGTCACGGCCAGCCCTGCTACCTGCCGCCCAGCCTGCTGCCCACCAACAGCACCCTCACCCTGGCCGCCTGCCAGACCTTGCCGGTGGCAGGGCAGTAGCGCGCCTCAGCAACGGAACAGACAGAGCGCCGGAAGGGTCATCGCTCGCTCGAGGGAGGGCCCTTCCCGGTTCTTGTGCTTTCGTTCTCACCGCCGGGAAGAGTCTTTTCGTTAACGCACGTTCCCGCTCTCGTACGCCGTGCGCGGATCCCTGATCTTCAGGATCGGCAGGGGCGCATTCGCCGGCTCAGCCGGCTTGCGATCGTCGAAAACAGCAAGCCAAAGCCTGGGCCGCGCCGCGGCAGCCTCAGCCTTGGTCAGCAGGCCCTTTGCATAGAGAGCTTCTACCGAAGCGCGCAGCTTTCCCTCCTCGAAGTTCACCTGGCTCTCGAGTTCCAGCAGGAATTTCTCATCGCTCTCCCAGGGCAGTACGGCGTACCGGCGCAACTGCCAGGGCATCTCCTCCTCGGGGACGCGTAGCATCTGCGCCAGCAGCCGATGCCGCGTCTCATTCGTGAGCGGAGAAGGCGAATAGCATCCGCTCAGTTGCCAGTTGGCCGGAGTGCGGCGCCAGGTGATGCGGTCGCCTCCGGCTTCAACCAGTACCCCGTCGTCATCGCTCGCCGGCGAATTCTCTTCCAGGCTGTATTGGAAGAGCGGTGGCCATCCCGATTTTGGCGGTCCTTCCACCTCGTCCGGACACTTCCCGTTCTCGTGCTGCCCTGGTTTGCAGCGGTAATCCCCATGCCAATCCGCTCCCGTCACGCAAACGACGAGCCGTTCTTCCGATAACGACAGGACACTGGCAGCGAAACCCGGCGGAGGCGCCTTCGAGAGCTTCATGGCGGCAATCCGCGCCAGCAGCAACTTGTCCCTGGGTTCCAGGGCCATGCGGAGGGGCTCCACTCCCTCTCCCCTTTCATACCACTTCAGCAGCAACGGTTCCGCGTCATCGGAGGACAGTCGCGAGGCCAGTATCAGCGTCTGTTCCGGAAATGAGGAAGCAACCGCGGCCAGCGCTTCCGGCGGCACCTGAACTTTTCTCTCAATCAGCGCATACAGGATTTCGGACATCGCTATAAGTTGCTCCGGATCCGGATGATACGGATCCACTTGCTGCGGATTCCAGCGCGCCACCAGTTGCAGCATCGTGGTCACAATGCCTTCATCGTCGTTCTCGGCTGCGAAATTTGCGCCGAACGTCACCATGCGCTGATCGTCGCTGTGCAAAAACTTCTCAATCAACTCGGCGTTGGCCTTGGTGTTGTAGGGGCGGTCGGGGTCCTGGGCGAGACTCGTCGTGGCAGCAATGCAGAACATCGTCAAAGCCAGCGCGATTTGAAGCTTGAGCATGCCGCAAAACTCCTCAAATGCACTCAGACTCTGTTCAGGCCTAAGCAAAGGAAGACCCATCCGATGGGACACAAGCCGGGATAGCCCTAAAGACGATTCCAACTGTGCGAACGTTCGCATCGTGGCCGAAGTCGCCCACCTCCTGCTCAAGAGTGATTGGCAACACAGACCCGAGCCGCACCCCGGTTCGAGCATGGACGCGGTAACGCTTACGGGTATGCCAGCAACACGCTACCGTCGAGGCATGCCTGGGATTAACAGGCTGCGAAATAATCGATTCGGAGGGAGGCGGGGGTTTTAACCCCCGCATAAGGCCAACAGATAAAATGCTGGCTTTAGCCACGGCGGGATATCTTCTGCCGATTCCAGCCAAAGTCCGTTTTTTCCTCAGCCTGTGAAGTCCGTTCCGAGGGAGATGCCGATGTCCTCGCGTAACAAATCCAGCCGTCTAACCCGGCGCCAATTCGTGGCCGCTGGCGCTCTCGGAGGCGCAGCCCTCGCCACCGGTTGCCACTCCCGCAAGTACGCGGACTGGGAGTACCTGACTGAAGATCAGGCCCGCACGCTGGCCGCGATCTGCGATCGGATCGTTCCCGCCGACGACTTTCCCAGCGCCTCGCAGGCCGGCGTTCTCACCTACATCGACCGTCAGCTCGTCCGCCATTACCGGCGCCATCAGGACGCATACCGGCAGGGCCTGGAACAGGTTCAGTCCATGAGCCGCACGCGCTTTGGCCAGGACCTTGGAGCGCTTTCGCCGCCCCAACAACTTGAGGTCGTCAGCGCTCTCGAACAGCAGAGCCGGCCCTTCTTCGATCTCGTGCGCCGCCACACGATGGAGGGCTACTATGGCTCGCCACGCCACGGTGGCAATCGCGACGCCGTGAGCTGGCGCATGCTGGGCGTCACGGAGCCGCAAGTGCGCGGCCGCGCCCAATACGACCTGACGAAAGGCCAGCCCTCATGAAGCGAGTGAATGCGGTTGTGGTAGGAGCCGGCGCGGCGGGCGGCATCGTAGCCAAGGAACTCGCGGTCGCCGGCCTGAGCGTCGTCCTGCTCGAGCGCGGCAAGTGGTACACCGCCCACGACTGCCGCAAAGACGACCTGCGCAACCAGCGCACCACCCCGCTGGGAAACGCATTCGGGCCGGAGGACGACGGCAATCCGCGCGTCTGGGTGGATGCCGGCGGCACGGCGCATACGACGCTGCCCAGCGAGGGTGGCTACCAGAACGACGCCGCCTGCGTCGGCGGAGGCACGCTCAGCTATGGCGCACAGGCCTGGCGCTATCTGCCCCAGGACTTCCGCATGAAGTCAACCTACGGCGCGCCCCCTGGAAGCTCGCTCGAAGACTGGCCCATCTCCTACGACGACCTGGAGCCCTTCTACGAGAAAGCCGAGTACGAAATCGGCATCTCCGGCGACTATTCTGGCACGCCTTTTCATGGCCCGCGCCGCCGTCCCTTGCCCATGCCGCCGCTGCCGCCCGGCCGCGAGTTCTCCATCCTGGAGCCGGCTGCCCGGCGTCTCGGCCTGCATCCGTTTCACATTCCCATGGCGCGCAACAGCGTGCCCTACAACGGCCGCGGCCCCTGCATGCGCTGCCGCTGGTGCGTCGGCTTCGCCTGCGAAGTGGACGCGAAAAACGGCTCGCAGAACACGGTGATTCCCATTGCGCTCAACACCGGCAACTGCGAACTGCGCACCGAGTGCATGGCTAAAGAGATCCTCACCGACGATCGCGGACGCGCTCGCGGCGTGGCCTACTTCGACGACCGCGGACACCTGCAGGAGCAGCTCGCCGACATCGTCGTGGTCTCTGGGTGCGCCATTGAGTCCGCGCGCCTGCTGCTGAATTCGCAGAGCCGGCTGTTCCCAAAGGGCCTGGGCAATCGCCACGACCAGGTCGGCCGCAATCTTCAGGGCCACCACTACACCGGCGCAACCGGCTACTTCGATTTCGACACCTACGACGACATCGGCCCCGGCGCGGACATAGCCATCACCGACTACAACCACGGCACTCCCGGCCTGTGCGGCGGCGGCATGCTGGCCAACGAGTTCATCCGCCTGCCGATTCACATGCTCGACCGCCTGCCTCCCGGCACGCCCCGCTGGGGACTGGGCCACAAGCAGGCCATGCGCCAGTGGCATCGGCGCTCCATCGTCGTCATGGGCCCCACGCAGCAGATTCCTACCGCCGACGGCCGCGTCACCGTCGATCCCTCGGTCACCGACAAGTGGGGCCTGCCGGTGGCGCGCATCTCCGGCAACGTGCATCCCCACACCTTTGAAATCGGCGAGGTGCAGGCCAAGCGCGCCGAAGCCTGGCTCAAGGAGGCGGGAGCGATCAATACCTCGTTATCGGCCGGCAAGCCCGGCGTCGTATCGGGGGGCCAGCACCAGGCCGGCACATGCCGCATGGGCAACGATCCGCAAAGCTCGGTCGTCAACCGCGACTGCCAGATTCATGACGTTGACAACGTCTTCGTCATCGATTCCAGCGTGCATGTAACCAACGGCGGTTTCAACCCTGCGCTGACCATCATGGCCGTCGCCTACTTCGCGTCCAGCGCGCTGGTCCGCAACTGGAAGGGAACGGGATTCCGGTCATGATGCGTCTCCTGAGAATTGCCGCCATCGCGCTCGTTTCCGTGGTCCTGCTTGCCGTCGCCGGCACCTACGGCGCCTCCTACTACTACACATCGCAGCACGGACAGGGCTGCGCAAGCTGCCACGAGATGGCCTCCTATGTGAGCGTTGTCCATGGTTCGCCGCATCGCAATGTGGGCTGCATGCAGTGCCACGAGGCCAGCCTGGCCACCAAGCTGCGCCACATCCGCGTGCATCTCACCCGCAGTTGGCCTGAGGCCATCCGCCTGCGCGATACCGACGTGCTCGAGATGACGCCCAACTGCCAGAACTGTCACCAGCATGAGTACGCCACCTGGCGCGCCGGCCCCCACAGCGCCACCTACAGCCAGATCTTCACCAATCCGAAGCAGAACTCCCAGCAGCACCTGATGGACGACTGCCTGCGCTGCCACGGCATGCACTTCAACGGCGCGATACGGGATCTTGTCCAGCCGCAGGATACAAAGGGCCCGTGGAAGCTGGTGCGCCCCGCCCTTGCCGATCAGCCGGCCATGCCCTGCCAGGCCTGCCACCAGGTCCATCGCGAAGGCTCTCTCGATGCCCGGCCGCAAAACCGCATCTCGGTCGCGGGTCAGCCGGTACACGATTCGCTGGCCTACTTTGACCGCCGCGAAGGCATCCATTTTGCCGCCGCCGCGCTCGCCATTCCGACCTTGCACGATCGCGACCGCCTGGTGAAGATAAGCCAGGACCCGCGGGCCGCGCTCTGCTACCAGTGCCATGCGCCGCGCGTACCCGAAGCCGGCTCAGACGCCGCCCTGCACGGCTGGGGGCCGCAGACAGGCTCCGGCGACGACCGCACCCCCATCGGCGTGCACGAGGGCCTGAGCTGCCTCTCCTGCCACAACGGACACAATCAGAACACGCGCGCGTCCTGCAAGACCTGCCATCCGCAAATGTCCCACTGCGGCATCGATGTGGAAAAGATGGACACGACCTACCTGAACGCGGCCAGCCCGCACAACATCCACTGGGTCCGCTGCACTGATTGCCACCAGCAAGGCATCCCCAGGATGAAGCCGGCTGCAACGCAGCAGTAGTTTCGATTTTCATACACAGAATCTGCCGCGGTCGACTCCGCGGATTAGATGACTCACTGGGGCCATCGCCACCACTTTAGCCATATCTGTGCCATCCATCTTGCTATGATTATTCGAAATGCCGACAGTCCTAAATGAGATCACGCATGCCTATCCGTCAATCGCCACGAAGTTGTCGGCCTTAGCCACGGATGAGGTGTCGGATTCACGGTTGATGGCGGAACTCGCCAGCCATATCGTTGATTCGTTCGAGGCCGGAAATGTTGAAGACGCTCGCCCTGCTTTCGAGTTAGCTGAGCGGATGATTGCTGCTGGCGCAGATGAAGAGAGACACGCCGCCATCGTCGGTTTCTTGGAAACAGTTCAAAATGTTGCTTCCCATCGAAGGCTTGGGCCGACGGCATTCGAGCGTTTCCTCGGACCGTTTTCTCAGCGCGCGTGGGCGGAATTGAACGAAGTCTGGAAAGGCAAGACGAGTTTGGCCGATGTCGTTGCATCCGAAACCGGAGCGAAGCTTAGTCCACCCTGGTGGCAGTTTTGGAGAAAACGGAAATCGCGGGCGCCAGGTGAACTGCTAAACGAGGTTCAGGATCCGGAACTGCGAAGAATCATTGAGCAGATCACTCGCGAGTAGCCAGAATCGAATTCCAAACATCAATTCCTAAGTCTCATCTTTAGTCGCCGCGTGTTCCCGAGTCTACTGCCCCGACAGCACGATCGGCGGCGTAGGCACATCCGATCCGCCCTCCTTCTCGATGGTCACGCCAAAGCCCGCGACGGCAAGATTGGCCGGCTCATTGGCCAGGATCATAGCCGCGTTCCCGCTGCTATCGGGACTAAACGTGCCCGCCGGCAGAGGCTTCCCGCCGCCCGGCTGCAAAATCCATAGCTCGTACGTCTTCCCAGCCGGCAGCGGCTTCAGATTCGAAGCCGTCAGCAGCAGCTTGCCGCTGTGCGCCGCATAAACTACCCGCCCCTCCGGCGGCGGCGACGCCACCGGCGTCTGGTGCAGCGACACCTTTTGCGCCTGCGACGACGTCAGCAGCTCCATCAGCTGATTCAACTGCGCAGAGTCGATCTGCCCTCGCTGCGCCTCCGCCAGCAGCGGCCCAATCTCCGCCCGTTTGCGGAAATCGTCGACCGCCACAACCACCAGCAGCACAGCCAGCGCGCCCGCCAGCGCCCAGCTCCCGCCTCCTGGCCAGAACCCCGAAGTCTTGCTCTTCGCCTCCTCAATCTTCCCCAGCCGCACCGGCACAGCAGCCGGCTCCGCGGCAGTCCCCGCAGCAGTCCCCGCGGCAGTCTCGGTCAGCCGCGCCATGAAGCGCTCCCTCGCGCCCGCAGGCGGCGCAACCTCCGGCGTGGTTTGCGCATAAGCAGCCAGTGCCAGCGTATTCTGCCGCAGCTCTTCGGCGCACCGTGCGCAGCCCCGCAGATGCGCGCGCGCCTGCGCCATCTCCTCCGCGGACAGCGCGCCCATCGCGTAGAGCTTCAGATCGGCATCGGCAATGTGGATGCGGTCGCTCATGCTTCCATCGCCTTTCTGATCGTCATCAACCCCGCCCTGATCCGGGTCTTCACCGTCCCCAGCGGTGAACCCGTCTTCTCGGCAATCTCCGTATGGCTCAATCCCTGAAAATACGCCAGCTCCAGCGGCCCCTGTTGCTCCGCGGGCAGCGTCACCAGCACCGCGCGCACCTTGTCCATCAGCCAGCCCTGTTCGCTGGCCACAGTCATGTCCCGTGGGTCGGGAAGCGGCAGATCGTCGAGCGGGTCCAGCGGATACCGCTTGCGCAGCACGTCGATGGCGCGGTTCCGGGTAACGACGCTCAGCCATGCCGCCAGGTTGCCCCGCTGGGCAACAAAACTCTGCGGCCGCTTCCAGACCATGAGCAGCACTTCCTGCATCACGTCCTCAGCCAATCCCGGCTCGCGCAACACGCGCAAGGCAATGCAATACACGACCCGCGAGTAGCGGTCGTAGACCGCCGCCATGGCATCCTGGCTTCCTTGTGCCACTGCCTCAAGCAGCGCGGCATCGTCCATGGGTTCGACTCTCTCGCTTTGTGCTCGGCGTCCATCCTCATCTGCAGTACGCCGCGGCACGGGTACCGGATTGGAAGGATGGGGATCGGCCTGCATTGGTAACATTGCCAGCAGCCAACATAACCCACAGGAGTTGGTTTGGACAAGGCAACAAAAACCCGCATCGATCTTCTGCTTGTCGAGCGCGGCCTCGTCCCCAGCCGCGAACGCGCGCGCGCCCTCATCCTTGCCGGCCGCGTCCTGGTCCGCGAACAAAAGATCGACAAGCCCGGCGCCACAGTCGACGCCGACGCGCCCATTCGCCTGCTCGGCGACGATCCGCCCTACGTCAGCCGCGGCGGACTCAAGCTGGCCGCCGCGCTCGACCACTGGCAGATCGCCGTCGCCGGCCGCGCCTGCGTCGATGTCGGCACCTCCACCGGCGGCTTTACCGACTGCCTGCTCCAGCACGGCGCAGCCCACGTCACCGCCGTCGACACCGGCTTCGGCCAGATCGCCATGAAGCTGCGCAGCGACTCTCGAATTCGCCTGCTCGAACGCACCAACGCCCGCTTCCTCGCTCCCAACGCACTCGAACAAGGCCGCACCGGCGCCGAAGCCGGCCCCGCGCTCACCCTTCTGGTTATGGATGTCTCCTTCATCTCAGCCACGCTGCTTATCGGCCCAGTCCTCGCCGCCGCGCCTCAACTCCAGGAAGCCATCATCCTCGTCAAGCCGCAATTCGAAGCCGGCCGCAGCCACATCGGCAAAGGCGGCATCGTCCGCGACCCCGCCGCCCACCAGCTAGCCATCGACAAAGTCGCCGAATGCGTCCGCTCGCTCAACTGGCAAGTCGTCGAGACCATCCCCTCCCCCATCACCGGCGCAGAAGGCAACCAAGAATTCCTGCTGTATGCACGGCGAAGATAGCCTGCACTTCAGCGCGCAAATGCGCCCGTGCGCTTGGGATCGTAGTCCAGCTTCACCAGCCCGTCGCGGTAGTCGATCCGAATTGTCAGTTTGCGCAAGGTCGCATCGCCGATGAGTCCGGATATCTCCATTCCGGTGTCCTTTGAAAACATCCAGGTGTCGAAACTGCCGATATGGGTGATGTATTGGTTCACCGCCGCAAAAGTGAGCGTGACGTCGCCCGCGGAAAAAGCCGTGTCGACAGGGTCGCCGGTGCCCCTCACCTCATATTTGCTGTTCTTGTGCCCCTCGGCTACCCCATGAGATGCCAGAGGGGAAAGCACGGTATACCCTACGGCGGTGTCAAGAAGAAGCAACATAGGGTACTTGCCATTGGCGGCGGCAGGGAGAATCAGATCGCTCCCTGAACGATAAATGGGAGTGTAGTCCTTCATTTCCGGCGCGACATACCGGTCATAGAGGCCACCTTCAGAGGTCCCAGCGGGCCTGGCCGGCAGCGGTCCGAGAATGAGTTTGTGTGACGGATTGTCAAGGGTCACGAGAAAATCGGAAAGCAGGCTCATCGAGATGGAGCCGTCCGCGTCGTTCCAGAATTCCCCGCTCATGACCTGCACAGCGCAATCGCGGAACTCTATGCCGCCGATCGAAATGGATTCCGCATAGGCAACGTAGCCCGCCCTCGGTCCCTGAGATCCTGTGCCAGCGACCTGGTTCTGGAAAAGCGGCTTGAGTCCCATATGTTCGGCTGCCGATCGCAGAATCAATAGCCCACTGACACCCTCTATGGGAAGCCGTGGGTTATAGCTCGTGTCAATCGAGAGTCTGACGCGGTGGTCGTTCACCTTCACATCCATTGCCGTGTAGGAGCTGAACCCCCTGATGCTTCTGATCTCAGAGAGAGGAATCTCAACCGAAGCCGGTTGCGAGGCCAAAGTGCAAGGCCTGTGCGGTTCCTCTGACCATTTCTTCAACTCGTCCAGATCGGTTCGCATGCCGCTCAGGTCTTCTTTACTGTCGCCCCTTGGACCTGCCAGGTAAGCCTGTGTCTCGGGAATCCGTTGTGCGGTGGGAAGCCCGCTCATCCACGCCGCCCGTATCTCAGGATCCTCGGGATCCAGTTGATGTGCGCTCGCCAGCATCTTCCGCGCCGTCGAGTATCGCGAGCCCAACCCTGCTAACCTTGCGAACAGGAGCATCGTCCTGGGATTGCACGGGTCTAGCTTTGCCGAAGCGCCGGCTGTCTCCGCCGCGTTCCACGGCTCGCCCTGCCTCAGCTCCACCTCGCCGCGCAGCGTGAGCAGAGCGGCCGAAGCGGGCTTATCTCCGATGAATGAATGAACGGCATTTGCGGCATCCATGACTTTCTGCTGACGCAGCAAAGAGTGAACCAGCCCGACGACGACTTCCGTTTCGCCGGGATTCTTGGCTAGCTCGGCTTGGTAGAGTTCGACTGCCTTGGCAAAATCGCCTGCCAGAAAAGCCGAGTCCGCCTCGGACGGGGCGGGATGGTGGACAACGGTGCAATTCATTGCCAATAACAAGTGCGCAGGAAGCCATTGCATCCCGAGCGCAAAGCCCGCACACACGAGTAACCGCGCAAAGCTCCCCAAAACTGAACGCTGCCGCATCTTACAAATCCTCAAGAATGCTACGCGCAACATGATACACCCGACTTACTCCGATCCGTCAGGAAACGCGCCGTCTTTTGAGGCGGCCTTCTCGCAATTCAAATCCGGAGAGAGATTGAGTGCCGGTCCTCTTCATTCAGCCGCCCCATCCGTTACACTGGGACCGCATGGTTCGCGTCGCCATCGTCTGCAAGCCGCACAAGGAAGAGCTGCACAAGCTGCTGCCGGAGCTCATCGCCTGGCTGCGTCACCGCGACTATGAGCCGGTGGTCGACACCGAGAGCGGCCAGTACACCACCGATGCGCCCGTGGTCGATCGCACCGAGATGCCTCAGTGGGCGCCGGCGCTGGTCATCGTCCTGGGCGGAGACGGCACGCTGCTGGCCGCTGCGCGCACCTTCGCCGCCAGTGGCACGCCCATTCTCAGCGTGAACCTCGGCCTGCTCGGCTTCCTCACCGAGGTGCGCCGTGCCGACCTCTACGCCACCCTGGAAAGCTGGTGCGAAGGCTGCCACCAGCTCGATCGGCGCACCATGCTCCACGCCGCGCTGTGGCGCGAGGGCGCGCTCCACTCCAGCTTCGAGGCGCTCAACGACGCCGTGGTCTCCAAGGGCGACATCGCCCGCATGGGCGACTTTGCCGTCGAGCTCGACGGCAAGCTCGTGGCCCGCTTCCGCGCCGACGGCGTCATCGTCTCCACGCCCACCGGCTCCACGGCCTATACGCTGGCCGCCAACGGCCCCATCCTCACCCCGGACGTCGACGCCATGGTGGTCACGCCCATCTGCCCCCACCTGCTCACGCTGCGGCCCATCGTGGTCCGCGGAGACGCCCTGCTGACCGTGCGCGTCGAGGGCGTCCCCAACCAGGCCCTGCTCACCGTCGATGGGCAGCTGGCCGTCGCCCTGCAGCTGGGCGACGAAGTCCGCTGCCAGCGCTCCACCCACACCGTCAATCTGGTCCGCCTCAGCGAGAGCGGCTTCTTTGAGGCGCTGCGCAGCAAGCTCAGCTGGGGCGAGCGCTAGCCGCTCAAATCAGCCACAAACCCCAACCCGCGATCCAAATCAGTCACAAACCCACCGTGCCCCATCCATGTTGTCATTCTGAGCGCAGCGAAGCGGAGTCGAAGAACCTGCTTTTTGTCATCCCGGCGCATGGGTGGGAAACCACGAACCCTGACCGGCGATTCAAATCGGCCACAAACTGTCTGGGTGGGATACCTCAACCCCCAACACGGAACCGCCACCCCACCCGCCGCGTATCACTCTCCAGGCGCCCGTGCACGCGTCCAACCCTTATGCAGAGCTTCGGAGACACACTCGGCCAGGTCTTCCGCGCTATCGCAGGCAACAAGCTGCGCAGCTTCCTGACCATGTTTGGGATTGCCTGGGGTGTGGGCTCGCTTCTGGTCCTCGTCGGCCTCGGCGAAGGCTTCCGTTCCGGCCAGAAACGCAACCTGGCCAAGATCGGCAATGACGTCGTCATGATGTTTGACGCCACCATCCCGGCGCTCGCCAACCAGCACACCGGGATGCGTCCTTACCAGCTCACCGTGGGCGACGAGGCCGCGCTGCGTAGCTTGCCGGAGCTGCGTTCGGTCACGGGAATCCTCAACCGCAACGACCTCTACGAGGTGAGCGCCTGGGCCAACACATCCGGCCAGGTGCTGGGCGTCGAGCCCAATTTTCCCCAGGTCCGCTTCGTGCCCATAGCCGAGGGACGCTTTCTGGATGCCGCCGACCTGGCCGAACGCCGCCGCGTGGCCGTGCTTGGGTCCAAGAGTGCGATTTTGCTTTTCCCCGGCCGGCCCATGCTGGGCGAATCCATCACCATCGACGACATCAGTTTCACCGTCATTGGCCGCGCCGACTCCATCAGCCGCGGCAACAACGACTCCGACAATCAAAAGGTCTATATCCCGCTCACCACCATGCAGGAACTGTTTGCGATGAAGGGCGACAACGTCTCCCGCGACGCGCTCACCTCCATCCAATACCAGCCAGCCATCAAAAACGACTCCACCGCCGCCGTGCCCGCGGTGCACCAGATAATCGCCCAGCGTCATGGATTCGACCCGGTGCTGAAAGACGCATTCGAAGAGTTCGACAGCATTCAGGAAGGCAAGCTGGTCGGCAAGATCTTCGACGCCATGGACATCTTCCTGGGTGGCGTGGGCATTGTCACGCTGGGGCTGGGCGCGGTGGGCATCATCAACATCATGCTCGTCTCGGTCACCGAACGCACGCGCGAGATCGGCCTGCGCAAGGCCCTGGGAGCCACGCAGCGCAGCATCCTCGCGCAGTTTTTCTGGGAGGGCCTGCTGTTGACCGGCGTCAGCGGCCTCATCGGCGTAGCCATCTCAGCGGGGTTCATGGGCCTGCTTCAGACTTTTTTGACCGGCAAGATGCCCGGTTTCGATCCACCGCGTCTCGTCCCCTGGTCGGCGGCGCTGGCGCTCGTGTCTCTGGCGCTGTCGGGCATCGCCGCCGGCCTCTACCCAGCCAGCATCGCCGCGAAACTGGATCCGATCGAAGCGCTGCGGAGAGAGTAGCGATGCCAGGGAACAGGGAACAGGGAACAGGGAAAAGGGAAAAGGGAAAAGGGAATGACTAAACAGGTCGCTGAAAAACTCAGGACAGAGGGAGGCGGGGGTTTCAACCCCCGCGCATTGCAGCCAGATTGACAGCGGGCTTTAGCCCCGGAAGAAACTGATCACTGATCACTGATCACTGTCCACACGGAAGGGAACCGCCATGCTCAAAGACATTCTCGGACAGGCCTGGGAGGCGATGGTCTACAACCGCCGCCGCACCGCCATCACCATGATTGGCATGGCCTGGGGCATTGCCACCGTGGTGCTGCTGCTGGCCTATGGCGCCGGATTCAGCCGCGCCATCGAGGCCATCTTTGCGCAATGGGGCGTCACCCTGATCGAGGTCTATCCCGGCCGCACCAGCGAGCAGGCCGGCGGCGAAAAGGCTGGCGTCAAGGTGCGCTTTCCACTTGAGGACGTCGACAAGGTCTGGAACGGCGTCCCCGGCCTGATGCACCTCACCCCCGTTGTCTTCCTCGACACCACCGTGCAAAACGACCTGCATACCTACACCTGGACGGTGATGGGCGTCCGTCCCAGCGCGCAGGACATCTTAAAGTTGGACCTCGACGACGGCCGCTTCTACGGCGGCCAGGAGGAGCAGCAGCGAGCCCATGTGTGCGTCATCGGTTCCGAAGCCAAGACCAGGCTCTTTTCAGGCGGCTATGCGGTCGGCCAGGATATCCGCCTCAACGGCATCGACTTCACCATCATTGGCGTGATGAAGCCTAAGATGAACGAAGGCGAGAACGATAACAACCGCCATATCTATATCCCCTTCAGCACCATGAGCGACCTGAAAGACACCAAGTACATCGATGGCATGTGGATGAATTATCAGGGCGACAACGCGCAGGTGGAGAAGGCGCTGCGCGCAACGCTGGCCGCGGCCCACCACTTCCGCCCGTCAGACCACAACGCCATCTTTGTCGCCAACCTGATGACGCAGCTCAGCCAGTTCCGCATTCTGTCCATCGCGCTTCAGGTGCTGCTCACCATGGTGGGCGCGTTGACGCTGGGCATCTCCGGCATCGGCCTGATGAACATCATGCTGGTTGCCGTGCAGCAGCGCACCCGCGAGATCGGCGTCGAAAAGGCCCTGGGCGCGCGCAAGCGGCACATCCTGCTCCAATTTCTGGCCGAAGCCTTTGTCATCACCGGCGTAGGCGGAGTCAGCGGCATCGCGCTCGCCTACATCGTCTCGGCGCTGGTCGGCCGCATCCGCTTCTATAGCCTGCTCGCAGAGAACGCCGAAAAAGCCGATATTTATCTCAAAATATCTCCCACCACCGTCATCGTAGCCACGGTCATCCTCGCCATCACCGGCCTGGTCAGCGGCATGATCCCCGCCATCCGCGCCTCCAACCTCGACCCCATCGAAGCGCTGCGCTACGAGTGAACCCCAGATGGGTTCCGACGGCAACTGAACGCACGAATCCGCGCCGCGGCAAAGAGAATCCTGCCAGAGACTGCCATTGATCTGGGCTGAAGATTACTTAAGAGAATTGACTGGCTCCTTCTTCGCCTGAACAATAGAGTTGTTTGCTATGAAGGCGTTCATCCCCTGCGGGTCCATTGGCATTCGGATCCGTGAATCGCGTGTGGTTCCGCAACCCCAAAGGAGCAATTCAATGCGCAAAGTGGCTGGATTCCTGGGCTTCCTGCCCAGTTCCCTGATGGTTCTGGCCTTTTCGGGACTGGCAGCGCTGCCCTTAGGCCTCGCGGCCCAGGAGTCAGGCTCTTCGGCGGTGCAGCCGGCAATTCCGCAGAGCCAGCCGCCCGCCTTGGCCGCTCAGAAGATTGTCCCGCAGTTGATGCGCTACACGGGTCTGGCCGCAAATCGCGCCGGAGACACGGTGGAGGCCACATTCAGCGTGTACTCCAGGCCGCAGGGCGGCGACCCGCTGTGGTCTGAGACACAGCGCGTGCAGGTCGGCCAGGACGGCAGATTCACCGTGCTGCTGGGCTCCGTCACCGACGGCGGCCTGCCACAGAACCTGTTTTCGGCCGGCCAGGGGCAATGGCTCGATGTCAGCATTGAGCGGGCCGAGGAGCAGCCGCGGGTGAAACTGGCGTCGGTGGCCTACGCCATGAAGGCGGCGGATGCGGAGACGCTGGCCGGGTTGCCGGCCGCGGAGTTTGTCACCCAGGAGCAGTTAGGCGCCGCCGCGCAGGTTCTTGAGGCCGGTGTGGAGGCACTGGGCAAAGTGAATCCCGAGACCACCCCCACCGGGAGCGGCACAGCCAACATGATTCCCAAGTGGACCGGCTCGTCAACGCTCGGCGACTCGCTGATTTCCGAGGTGGGAACCAATATCGGCATCGGGACGACAGCTCCCGCCACCACCCTCGATGTTGACGGCGCCACCACTGTGCGCGGCGAGCTGAGCCTTCCGTCCGTGGCCGCGACAGCCTCGTCGGGGAAGAGCTCGCCCGCCTTGGAACTCGAGGCCAGCACCTTCTCCAGCACCACCAGCGCCGCCGTTCCTCAGAAGTTCGCCTTTCAGGCGGTGAGCAGCGGGAACCATACCGCCAGTCCCACCGCCAATCTTGAGCTGCTGTTTGGCGCGGGCTCGGCGGGGCCCAGGGCAACCGGGCTTTCCATCGCGCCCAACGGGCAGATCACCTTTGCCGCCGGACAGAAGTTTCCAGGAGCCGCCACGGGCACCATCACCGGGGTCTTCGCGGGCACGGCTCTGACCGGCGGCGGTTCCACCGGCACAGTCACCCTCAATGTGGACACCACCCAGGTGCCGTTGCTGTCGGCAAGCAACACCTTCAGCGGCTACCAGACCATCAACAACAGTGAGTATGTATCTGGCAACGCGACTGTGAGCGGAACGCTGACTGCGGGAACGACATCATCGCCCGCCTATAGCTCTCCGGACAACGACGGCGTGAATGCCGTGACGGATTCAGGCGCCGCGGTTTGGGGCTACTCCTGGCATGCATACGGCGGGATTTTCGAGAGTACAAACGACACCAAGATCCAGGCCGGCCCTGACTATTTTGTCCCGGCGCTTTGGGCGACGAACTATGGAAGCGGAGGTGCGCTGGAGGCGCGCAACTCAGGCTACGGTACAGCCGCGTTCATTTACAGCTACGGCCAGAGCAGTATTTCTCAGGACCAGATCAAGAACTACAACGCTGCGCTGTGGGCCGACAGCAGTGGGATGAACGGAATGATCGGCTCCAGCGACGGGTATAACGGCGGATCGTTCTTCAACAATTCGTCGGGATACGCGACCGTGCTGGCCAAGAACTATAGCTCTGGCGGGACAGGACTGGCTGTTGGCGTAGAAGGAAAAGATTTCGGCGAAGTCATCCGCGCCGAGGGATCGCGCGGCGTCTGCGGCATCAATACCTCCGGCGACGTGAGCTGCACCGGTGAATTGAAGGCGCTGGCCGCCACCCAGGGCGGTGCGCGCCAGGTGGAGACCTATGCGGTGCAGTCGTCGGAGAGCTGGCTTGAAGACTTCGGCTCCGGGACGCTGGACCATGGCAGGGCCGTCATCCAGTTCGACGCCACATTTGCCGATGCGGCCAACACGGGCGTGGAATACCACGTCTTCCTGACGCCCAAGGGAGATGCACAGACTCTTTACGTGACCAACGAGGGGCCGGCCGGCTTTGAGGTGCGCGAGTCCGCGCATGGCGTTGACTCGATCGGATTCGACTACCGCATCGTCGCCAAGCGCAAGGGACATGAGACGGAACGGCTCGTGGATGTGACGGAGCGGTTTGCTCAGGAGAAAGAAGTGGCCGACAATCCGCCCACGCGTCCAGCTGGGCCAGCACCTGTTATGAATCATCCGATGAACCAGCCCAGAATGCACCAGGCCTCGGGAACGCCGTGGCGCACGCAAGCGACGACGCCAGCGCCCGAACACAAATAGCGCCGTTCTCCCATCGATGCAGAGCGACCTTGAAAGGCTCGACTGCACAGGCTGCGGAAATACTCCGTGCTTTGAAGGGGCACGACTTCACCGCTTGCTGAAAGAACTCAACGCGGAGGGAGACGGGGGTTGAGCGGAGGGAGACGGGGTTGAGCGGAGGGAGACGGGGTTGAGCGGAGGGAGACGGGGGTTGAGCGGAGGGAGACGGGGGTTGAGCGGAGGGAGACGGGGGTTTCAACCCCCGTGTAAGGCCAGCAGAATGAGGCCCGGCTTTAGCCGCGGAAAGACGCTTCCCCAAGATTCGCCCTTCTTAAACAAGCTGTTCATTCGTGCCGCCAAGGCCGCATAAAACGTGGGCATTAGCCCCAGAGGGATCGGTTTCCGAACCCCCGAGCCATTCTTGAAACACGCTCCAGCGTGAAAATGGGATGGAGCGTGTCGCAGAGCCTGCGCTCCCTGCCAAGAAATACTGTCCACTGTTAGCGGTCCGCCGTCCTTACACCGGCGGCAGCCCATTCACCACCGGCACGCCGGCGGGCAGCGTAAGCCTGAAGACACTCAGCGGAAGCGGCGCATTCGGTTCTTCGCCAGAAAAAGTAAACCGCGTCAGCGCGCCGTCGATCTCTTCAATCTCAATGGCCGTGATGGTCCCCTGCCCAGTTACGGTCAGCGCCACCCGCGCCACGCGCTTCTCCTGCCCTTTCGGCACGCCCGTCAGAATGAACTGGCCGTTCGATCCCGCCGACACCGCCAGACTGTCCATCTCTTTTTCGAGCTTGGTGTGTCCCAGCAGAAAGCGCAGCGGCGAGCGCAGATCGTCGAGCTCTTTCGCGGGCAGGCGCTGGACTTGAGGGTCGCCCTGCGCATAGAACCAGGCAAAGCTGCCGTCGAGCAGAAACACCTTGCCCGCCGGCTCCGAGTAATCCCACTTCATGCGCCCCGGCTTCAGCAGAAGCAGCGTCCCGCTCTCGGTCCGCTTGATCCCCAGCCCCTCGTAGCTCTCGGTAAAGCCGGCCTTGAGCGAGTGCAGCTGGTTGTAATGACGATCGACGCGCGCGGCCATCTCCTCCGCGTTTGGCAACGAACTCTGTCCAGAGGACAAGAGGCCGAAGGCCGCGGCCAGAAGCAATCCGCCGCCCCTCAACAATCCCCTCATTGAATCGGCTGCGTGCAGTTGGTCCCGCCCGCCGGGTCCTGCTTGATGGTGCCGAACTGGTCGCTGCAATACCCGCGATCACCCGTCTTGCCCACCGTCTGCGGCACCGCCGTCACCTGGTAGCCGGTATACCGGTCGGTGCCGTTCAGTGTCACCTTGGTGCAACTGCCCACCGAGAAGAGGTAGCCCGACTTGACGCCCGAGGCCAGGTCGTTCTGCAGAATCTGCGCCGCGGTTGCCGAAGGCGGCCCTGCGCTCGGATCGCCGCCCAGCGCCTGCAGCGAGCAGGCGTAACCGTTGGCCGGGAACGTGCTCTCGTACTGCATCTCCGCCTGGGCGATGGCGCGCATCGACTGCTTGGCTGAGGTTTCGTTGGCGCTCTTCTTCAGGCTGCCGATGGTCGGAATCGCCATCAGCATCAGGATCAGAATGATGGCGATCACGATCAGCAGTTCCATCAGTGTGAAGCCGTTCGGCCCCGTGCCGCGGTCCGCCCCGCGCATCGAACAAATCGAATTCTTGCGATTCATGGGTGTCCTTGCCTCTTGGAAGCAGGCCGGCAGACCCCGGCCCATTCGAGAAAATGCTACAACGTAAAGACGCGGAAGGGAAATCGGACGCTCGAAAGGCGGCCGTTAGCCGTCAGCTGTTAGCTTTCAGCCATCAGCTCCAAGCCTTCAGATCCTGCTGCTCGATGTTGGGCTGCTCATTCGGGATGCGCACGAACGCTGGAGCCCGCACGGAGAGCTGAAAGCTGAAAGCTAAGAGCTAATAGCTGCTTTTCAACACACCAGCCGTGTCCGCTGCAGCTTCACCCCGTCCAGCCGGCCGAGCAGCGTCACCGCGACGCGTTCCGGGTCAAAAAGCCGCTGCGCCATGGCCTGCACCTGCGCCGCCTCCACCTGGTCGATGCGGGCAATGACCTCCTCCACTGTGAAGAACTGGCGGAAGTAAATCTCCTGCCGCGCCAGGTTAGCCATGCGCGAGTTCGAACTCTCCAGACCCATCAGGATATTGCCCTTCAGCTGGTCCTTGGCGCGGGTCAGCTCTTCCTGGCTCAGCAACTCATCCTTGAGCCTGCGGAACTCGGCCAGGATCAGGTCCACCACTTCGATGGCCTTGCCCGCCGACGTGCCCGCGTAGACGCAGAGCGTGCCCGTGTCGCGGTAAGGGCTCAGGTCGGAGTAGATGGAGTAGACCATGCCCCGCTCCTCGCGGATGGTCTGGAACAGCCGCGAGCTCATGCCGCCGCCCAGCACCGTGTTCAGGATCAGCGTGGCATAACGATTGTCGTCGGTAATGGGCGGCGCCGGCACGCCCAGGCAGATCTGCACCTGCTCCAGCGACTTCTTGTTGCGCATGACGATCCGCGCGCTCGCCGGGGGTGCGCTCAGCTCGTGCAGCGCCTCGCCGCCCGCCAGACCAGAGAACTTGCCCGCCACCACCTCCGCGAACTGGTCGTGATCCAGGTTTCCGGCCGCTGAAAACACCATGTTGCTGCCGCGGAACCGGTCGCCGTGGTAGGCAAACAGCTTCTCCTGGTCAAACCGGGCCACCGTCTCGGTGGTGCCCAGGATCGGCTTGCCCAGCGGATGGTTTCTCCAGAAATTCTGCGTGAACAGCTCGTGCACCAGCACGTCGGGGTTGTCTTCGTCGATCTTGATTTCTTCAAGAATTACACCGCGTTCACGCTCGATGTCATTGGAAGCAAAGGTCGGGTTCAGCACCAGGTCGGTCAGCACGTCCAGCGCCACCGGCACGTGATCGGCCAGAGACTTGACGTTGAAGCAGATGGTCTCCTTGCTGGTAAAGGCGTCCAGGTTGCCGCCGATCGAGTCCATCTCCCGCGCGATCAGTTGCGCCGACCGCGAGCGCGTGCCCTTGAACAGCATGTGCTCCACAAAGTGAGAGATGCCGTTGCTCTCGGCCGCCTCGCAGCGCGAGCCCGACTTGATCCACACCCCCATCGCCACTGAGCGCAGATGGTCCATGCGCTCGGTCAGCACGATCAGGCCGTTCGGCAATACGGTGCGGCGAAGGTTTCGCTCAGAGCTCATCGTTTCGGTTCGATTTCGATTGTAGGCCAACGGCGGCGAATCGGCACCCTGCCCGGCGTTCCGTGGCTTTGCGGCTTGGCCTGTCTTTGCCGGCAATCGTCGGACATCGCTGCAAGGGAAGCGGAAATGCTCTATGCTGACCCCAGCCATGACCGGGGATTCCAGACAGCTTGTCTCATTAGACGCCGCAAAACCCGCGGAAGAAAGCCTGCGCCCTCTTTTTGGCCTGGACGCCAACGCTCTGGCTGCCCGCATGGTCGCCGCCGGCGAGCCCGCCTGGCGCGGCAAGCAGCTGGTTGAAGCTATTTACCATCAACGGCTTACGGAACTTTCTGGAATCACTACATTACCCAAATCTCTGCGCATCCGGCTCACCGCCGAGGGCTGGGAAGTCGGCCGTCCCAGGATCGTGCAGGTCTTCCAATCCGTCGACGGCACGGAACGCTACCTGGTCCGCGGCCGCGACGCACAAACCGTCGAGACAGTCTGGATGCCCGAAGGCGACGATGGCGAATCCGGCGACGAAACCGACCTCGAGTCCCCAACCACGCCGGGTGCCCCTGGTCTCGATTTTGAGACCAGGGAGTCCACGAACCCCACTCGACCCGTTCCAAATCACCCACAAAACCTGGGTGCCCCATCCATTCCGCGTTCTTCTGCGGAATGGGTGGGAAACCCCGAACCTCAACCCGTCCTCAATCAAACCGTCGAAGAAAACAAAAGTAAACCCTGGAACCGCGCCACCATCTGTGTCTCGTCCCAGGTCGGTTGCGCCGTCAACTGCCAGTTCTGCCTCACCGCCAAACTTGGCTTCCAGCGCAACCTCGACGCGGGCGAGATCGCCGGCCAGGTGGTCGCCGTCCTGGACCGCCATCAAGTCGAAGTCGGCCGCGACCGCGTCAACCTGGTCTTCATGGGAATGGGCGAGCCGTTCCTCAACTACGACAACTTCAGGGCCGCCGTGCGCCTGCTGGTCGAAGAAGTCGGCATCAGCCCGCGCCGCATGACCGCATCAACCTCCGGCATCGTCCCCGGCATCGAGCGCTTCGCCCAGGAGCCGGCCGCCGTCCGTCCCAAGCTGGCCATCAGCCTCAACGCGCCCAACGACACCATCCGCGGCGAAATCATGCCCATCAACCGCAAGTGGCCCATCGAGGCGGTCATGGACGCAGTCGGCCTGGTCCAACTCCGCCCCCGCGAGCGCATCACCTTCGAATACGTCCTGCTCGCCGGCGTCACCGACCAGCCCCAGCACGCCGCCGAAGTAGCCCGCCTCGTCCGCCGCACCGGCCTGCCCGCCAAGGTCAACCTGATCGCCTGGAATCCCGGCCCCGGCATCGCCTACACCATGCCCCAGCCAGCCGCAGTCGAAGCCTTTCGCCACACCCTCGCCGCCGAAGGCATCCCAGCCTACGTCCGCAAGCCGCGCGGCCGCGACATCTTCGCCGCCTGCGGGCAGCTGAAGCGCACGGTGGAGGGGTGACTCTATTTTGAGCCCTGTAGACGCTAGGACGACTTATCCGCTGGAAGCTTCAAGGCGGCACAGCGTGATGCAAACTCGCACGAAAACGATAAAGGTCAATGCACCGAAATACATCAAGACCCGCGGCACAATCAGCGAATAAGGCCCATGTGGAACTGGGCGGCGAATGAAGCAAAGAATCTCTGCCAGCAAGGTAGCTGCCGTGTACCAACCCATGGCAAAGATCAGAATGCGCCGGAATGCGCGCGGGCCACAGGGCGCAACCCGGCAGAACGAAATCGTGTAAACAGCCAACCACGGAATAAGCAAAACGGCAAAAAGGATTTTACCTGGAAGATTCGGGAACAAATAGACAAGAAAAAGCGCCTGACCTCCGGCTCCGAAAAGCAAGCCCCAGCCTGCAATGTTAATCGCACCCATCGTGAAATGAAGACTCGAACGCTAGGGGATTCGCTCACGCTTTCATCGCTTGGTTTATGTGAATCCAGGGGCCCTCTCCTGCGATCGGGCTTCCTATTACGCCGCCGTCCGATCTGTCACTTCCAGCACGGTTCCCTCAAGTTTCTGCAAATAAGCCACAATCTCAAACAGATTCTTCGCCTGCGGATTCCCGCTCGCGCTGAACATCCGCATCAGCACCTTCGGCGACCGCCCCAGATCGGCGCCCAGCTTCACAAAGCCAATCGTGCCATTAATATATTTGCGCAGCACGGATTTCCCCGTCTCCACATCTCCGGAAATCATGCAGCCCACAGCCTCTCTCAGCAGCGCCCTGCGAAATCCCTCGCTCTGCTGAAGCCTGTTCTTGATCGTCTCGTTAAAGTCCTTCGTCAGCGGCATCATTCCTCCGTTTTCGTCTCTTGTATTCCTGCCAATGCGCCTGCGCTGCTTCGATGTCTCCCTGCTGGCGCTTCTTCGTTCCTCCGCCCAGCAGGATG
>Ga0326727_10008940_pt1 | contig 25036 bp, 26 predicted proteins | sample MB2enrmetagenome_FD_207643 | JGI IMG/M metagenome (GOLD analysis project Ga0326727, IMG submission 207643) | Lab enriched peat soil microbial communities from McLean, Ithaca, NY, United States - MB29MY | ecosystem: Environmental > Terrestrial > Soil > Wetlands > Peat | place: USA: New York... | reverse complement strand
AATCTGGCTGTAAGGATTGGCAATCTGACTGAAGCCAGGGTCCATCACTTGGCTTTGGGCTCATTGCTGTTCAGCCTGTTTCCCTTGGTCGAAGGAATCGGAATGCTCTTTCGCGTCTCCTGGGCCGGCTGGCTGGCCATCAGCGAATCCGCCTTTTTCATCCCGATCGAGTTTCACACCTTGCTCAATCCCCAGACGCCGTTTTCGTGGTCGCTTTTGGTGGTGACGATCACCAACATCACCATCGTTTGGTACCTCTACGTCAATCGCGACGTCCTCTTCCGTCATCACTGCCCCCGCCGCCGCTCCGACGCCTGAGCCATGTGACGTGCAGACTGCGTCTGCGTGCGATTGGTGACGACCTCAAGGCCGCTCTGCACGATTACGCCATTGTGGCCATCAACGACGCGCCGACGCGGATAGGAAAATCTACCTCGCTTACTCCATGAAGCAATTGTCGTATGGTCATTCGTGATATGGCACAGCCAAATCTCAATACAATCGCGGAACATTATTCTGAAATCCTGAAAGAACTTGGCGCTGACCTTGAATCCGAGGGGATGAAGGAAACGCCGATGCGTGCCGCCAAGGCTTTGGTGGAAATGACGGAGGGATCCCGGATGGAAACCGATCAGCTCACGAAGATGTTCAAGGCGGAGTGTCAGACGGCCGTCTGCCACGATATGGTGATTGTGCAAGGGATCAAGGAGGTCGGCTTGTGCGAGCATCACCTGCTGCCGATTCTCATGAGCATCACCATCGGCTATGTTCCCGACAAGAAGATCCCGGGGCTGTCCAAGCTCTCCCGGATCGCAGGATACTTCGCACGAAGATTCCAGAACCAGGAGCGGACCGCCCATTTGATTGCCGTTTTTATCGAGCAAATCGTCGAACCCCTGGGAGTGGCGGTGCTGATTGATGGCCAGCACCTGTGCGCCATGGCGCGTGGGGTCCGTGACACCCATTCCATCATGAAGGTGAACGTGATGCACGGAGCGTTTCAAAAAGATCAGCATCTGCGCAATGAGTTCTTGGCGAGACTGTCTTAATATCGCGAATTGGTCTTTCCAGAGAACGAACCTCGCTGGCGGATGCTCTCCTCTTCGTGGAATTTCATCCGCGCCGAAAGAATTGCCGCGCGTCCAAGATAACCCACCACGCAGCCCGGGTTGTTGCGATCCACCACTGGCAACCTGCCCACGTCGCGCTCCAGCATTTTTGTGAGCGCCGCGTATAATGGTTCGTCGGGAAACGCGACCACGAGATCCATGCTGCCGGCTTCGGCCACGGTCATCTCCGAATTCTGCTTTTGCCGGAGCGCCCGGACAATGTCCCCTCGGGTGATGATGCCAACGAGCCGATCCTGATCGTCCACAATCAAAGTCCCTTGTCGCCGACTTAAGTCGGAATCGCCGAGAGCGATCCGATCAGAAAGCTCTGAAAGTTTCATGGTCGCCGGGACGCTGGGCACTTCCTTGTCCATCACATCGCGCACGCGGGCAAGTTCGAAAGGATCAATGCTGTATTCGCGCGTAATGTGATGACCGCGCCGGGCGAGCTTTTCGGTGAGGATGGAGCGGCGCATGAGCAGCACGGTCACGGCCAGCGCTGCCACGGAACCGATGAGCAAGGCGGGAAACAGATTGAAGTCCCGCGTTAATTCAACAGCGAAAACCATTGCGGTCAGTGGCGACCTCATGGTGCCGCCCATCATCGCCGCCATCCCGATTAGCGCCCAGAGGCCGGGGTCTCCCACGGGAATCCATGAACCGGCGAAAGCTCCGAGTGCTCCGCCCATGATGAGCAAAGGCGCCAGCACGCCTCCGGAAGTGCCGGAGCCCAAGGCGATGGACCACACCAACGCTTTGGCCACAAGCAAACCAATGACGGCCGCTCCGACCAGTTCACCGCGCAACAAACTGTGGATGGTATTGTAACCGACGCCGAGCACGCGCGGTTCAATGAAGCCGCCTACGCCAATAAAGACCGCGCCGATGGCCGGCCACCACATCCAGTGAAACGGCAGCTTTTGAAAAATATCTTCGCAGGCGTACACGAGCATGGTCAACAGCCCGGACCCGAAGCCCGCCGCAACACCAAGGCCGGCGGCAATCGCCAATTCCGTGCCGGAAAGCGGTGCATGCGCCACCACTGGGAAAATCGGTCCGACGCCGAGCAACGGCACGCGCAGCACGGAGGCGACAATCGAAGCCACCACCACGGGAATGAAGCTGCGCGGTTTCCATTCGAACAATAGCAGTTCCACCGCCAGCAAAACCGCCGCCACAGGCGTGGCGAAGACGGCCGACATCCCCGCCGCGGCGCCGGCCACGAGCAGCGTTTTGCGCTCTGCCGCGCTCAGGTGGAATTGTTGAGCGAAGATCGAGCCGAAAGCGCCACCGGTCATAATGATCGGCCCCTCCGCGCCGAAAGGGCCGCCGGTGCCAATGGAAATAGCCGCCGAAAGAGGTTTGAGCAAAGCAACCTTGAGCTGAATGCGGCTGCGACCGAGCAGAATGGCTTCCAAGGCTTCAGGTATGCCGTGGCCGCGGATCTTCTCTGAACCAAACCGAGCCATTAATCCGATGATGAGCGCTCCCGCCACCGGCACCAACACCACCCATAATCCCAGATGATTGCCTTGTGGCACGGCCGGGCCTGCGGATAAGCGCTGATAAAACGCAAGATTTGTAATCGCGGCAATGAGCCAGATCAAAACGTAAGCGACCAGCGAACCTATCGCACCAATGACCAGCGCCATGGCGGACAACAGCAGCACACGGCGGTCGGTGCTGAAATCCGCCAATGCATCTTCAACGCCTGCGGCAGGCATGGCCTCCCTGCCCCTCAGGACTGATGGAATGACTGATTCAGTTTGCATCAAGCAACCGCATATTATATCGTGCCAAGATATATGTCAAACAAGAGTTGGCTTCGGCCGCATCTCTATTAGACTGGTGAGCGATGGCGAGACTCAGGCAACTTATCAAATCGCAGTATGAAACGCTGGCCGCGTTTCGCTACGCCCTGCGGCGTTTCATCCGATTCAGCGAGGAAGCCGCGCAGGCGGCTGGCATCACGGCACAACAGTATCAGGCATTGCTGGCCATCAAGGGTTTTCCTGCACGCGACAGGATCACCGTGGGCGAGTTGGCCGAACGATTGCAGCTCCGCCATCACAGCGCAGTTGGATTGATTGATCGGCTGGTGGCGGAGAAATTGGCCGCTCGTGAGCCGTCGGCCAAGGATCGCCGCCAAGTGCTCGTTCAACTCACCCGTCGCGGCGAAGGAATCTTGGAGCAACTTGCTTCCGTCCACCGCGAACAACTGCGGCGAATCGGACCGGAAATCAGTCAGTTGCTCGAGCGGCTCAATAGTGCCGAAAAATAGAAAAAGCGGCCATGCAACGATTTCTCTTTTATTTGTTGATCCTGGCTGTTTATGGATTGGGTACCTCGCTGACGCTGGAACAGGGGCGGAAATTGCGGGTCCCACAATCTGCTGATCCCAGTACGCCGTCATCTGCTGTCGGCGCAGGCAGCATGCCGGGGGTGGAACCGTCCGCTTCGCTCGTGGAGAATCTGCGGGAGAATCTGCAAGACCCCCTCACACGCCTGTTCGTTCAGTTGATTTTGATCATCGTGGTGGCGCGGTTGTGCGGCGCGCTGACGATGATGGTCCGCCAACCGGCGGTGGTCGGTGAAATGATTGCGGGGATTCTATTGGGGCCGTCGTTGCTCGGCTGGCTGTGGCCTGACTTGTTCCATTTTGTCTTTCCCGCGTTCTCACTTGGCTCACTGCGGCTATTCAGCCAGATCGGTGTGTGTCTTTTTATGTTTGTGGTGGGGATGGAACTGGATGTGAGTCAGCTCAAGCAGCAGGCGCGGACTGCTGTGTTGGTCAGTCAGACGAGCATCCTGCTGCCGTTTCTGCTGGGTATGGTGAGTTCGCTGTTTCTCTTCACCGGGTTTGCTGGACCGGCTACGGCGTTTCCGGCCTTTTCGCTGTTCATCGGCATTTCGATGAGCATCACCGCTTTTCCGGTGCTGGCGCGGATTCTTGAGGAACGCGGGCTGACACAGTCTCCATTGGGTGTCACTGCCCTGATTTGCGCCGCTATGAACGATGTCACGGCTTGGTGCGCTTTGGCTTTGGTAGTGGCCATCGCCAACGCCAAGAGTTTAGCCTCGGCCGGACTCAGCATCGGTCTGGTGGTCCTGTTTGTAGGCGTCATGTTGTTCTGCATAAGGCCACGGCTGCCGCGATGGATGGGCCGGGCTGCCCAGGCCGGCGGCAAACCTGGAAAAGGGATGATGGCCAGCGTCATGACGTTCGTCTTTGCGTCGGCACTGGCGACCGATGTGGTGGGGATTCATGCGCTGTTCGGGGCATTTCTTGCCGGCGTGGTCATGCCCGCACACGGCGAACTCCGCGAGTTTCTCCGACTGCGGCTGGAGCATTTTAGCTCGGCGTTTCTCCTGCCGTTGTTTTTCGCCTTTACCGGCTTGCGCACTCAATTTGGATTGCTGAACGACACGAGCGGCTGGCTGATTTGTGCGGGTCTGGTATTTATCGCAACGGCTGGCAAACTCGGTGGCGCCATGCTCACGGCGCGGCTGACCGGAGTGAACTGGATTGATTCGTTTGCACTTGGGGCGCTGATGAACACGCGCGGATTGGTGGAGTTAATCGCCCTGAATATTGGTTACGATCTGAAGATTCTTTCTCCGCGCATCTTTGCCATGCTGGTCATCATGGCTTTGGTTACGACCTGCATGACCGGTCCATTGCTCACAATCAGCGATTATCTGCGTGCCCGGAGGCCGCTGGCCGCAAATCCGCTGTGATATTTCATCGGCTATTCCCCGAGATTCCTCCGCAAGAGAGCATTCAATTTGGCCGGTGACAGGACCATGATGGTTTTGCCTTTGACGGTCAGAAGCTTCTGTTCCCGGAATGTGGCCAAAGTCCGCGATAAGGTTTCACTCACTGTGCTCAATTCCGCCGCCAGCACGCGTTTGGCCATGGCCAGCTCAATCCGGACGGGCTGTTCGCTTTGGAGATTCGGGCATTTTTTCAGGAGCCAGTTCGCCAGCCGGGTCTCCACATCTTTGAGAGTCAGGTCTTCGAGTTGGCCGACCAGCACCCGCAGGTGGCTGCTCATCGAACCCAGCATGCGCAGAGCGAGTTCGGGTTGGCGCCGCAGCAACGCCAAAATGCCATCCTTCTGCACCAGCAACACCTGGGTCGCTTCCAGCACACGGGCATCAGCGGGGTAACCCTTTTCCGACGCCAGCGCCACTTCGGCAAAGGAGTCGCCCATGCGAAAGACGTGGATGATCTGCTCTTTGCCCGCTGCGTTGACCCGGTGGACGTTGACGGAGCCGCGTTGCACAATATAAAAGCCGACGGCCGGGGATCCTTCGTGAAAAAGGTACTCCCCTTTGGCGAGTGATTTTACCACGGTGACATCCGCAATCCTTTCAAGGTCTTGCGTAGGCAGGCCGGTAAACAACTGGCAGCTTCGCAGCGCGGCCGTGAGACCGATCCTTTTTAAATCACCGGAGACGAGAGACATGGCAGGGATGATTCAACCATCTTTACGCCAGAAGTAAACCATCCAGTCCGCGCCCGAACCCCGCTCCACTTTGGAGGCAAAGCCCTCGGATCCCAACTTCTCAATTAACGGCGACGGCAGAAATGGCGCGACGACAATCAAGCCCTCCTCCGGCTTGAGCGCATCCACCCGTTTTTGGATTTCGGGAAATGGCTCGACGCTGCGACGAATCAGGTCGCGCACGTCGAAACGTTTAAAATGCTTCAGCGGAGGCATAATCAATTCTTAACAAGTTTTACCAGGGTTTGCACGGTTTCGCTGATGTCTTCGTTCAATCCAGTTTGTTGATGGACGATTTCGCCTTTGGCGTCCAGCACTGTGATGGCGTTCGAGTGCGCGAACTGGCCGGCCGCATCCTTCTTATACTTTACGCCAAGTAACAATGCAAGTTCCAGAACGTCGTCCGGTTTGCCGCTCAACAGGGTCCAGTTTTTGGCCGACAAATCCCATGCCTGACGATAGGCGGCCAGCACCTCTGGCGTGTCGCGTTCCGTGTCGAACGAAACCAGCGTGAAGCCGACCTGTGCCCGCTGCTCCGGCGTCAAAGCGGCGCTGATGCGTTTCAGGTCGTCGCGCAAAATCGGACAGGCCGAGGCGCATTTGGAAAAGAACATCAACACGACTTGCGGCTTGCCGGCCAAATCGCCAAACTTGATGGCTTGGCCGCCGTCCGTCGTCCACTTTGATTCAACCTGGTAAAGCGATTTGTCGGTGTAAGCCGGCCTGAAGCCCGCATCAACCTTGACCGCACAACAGGCGCAAACCGGGGCGTTGGTTTTTGAATCCGCGGCGCTGAAGGACTCAGCGTTCGCCACGAGCGCGGCGACGAGAGCGAATGAGAGTGGGGATGCTTTCATAAATCTTGGGCGCAGCGAAAACCGAGGTTGCGGATGCAGTAATCCGCCTTGAGGCTGCTGCGAAAAGCGTAGCGCATGAACGCAGGATAATCGTTCACGTCGCGCGCGCCTTGCGAACTGGCGCCGCAAAAGAACCGGCGGTCCGATCCGTCGCCCTCTGGCGAGCCGGTCGAAATCATGGCCGAGTTGAAATCGGCGACCCATTCCCAAACAAGCCCGTGCAATGCGCGAACGCCATAAAAATTGGTGGCGCCCGCCTCGACTGCTGGCAGCACGGCAGGCGTGGGGGAGGAATACCATTGCAGGATTAACGCCGTGAATTGAGGATCATTTTCGCCGTCAGGTCGCGTGGCGCTGGCCGAGGCGGCGTATTCCCATTCGGCTACGGTCGGCAATCGTTTCCCTTTCCATTGCGCGTAGGCTTTGGCGGCAAACCAAGAAACGTCTGTCACCGGAACATCGGCGGGCGCATTGGAACCCGGGTCGAGGTCGGCCGCCCAATTCTTGAGATAGAATTCGTCGGCAAAAATCTTTTTCACCTGCGAGCGTTGCCAGCGAGGATTGGCCCGGACGAATTCCAGGAAGCCAGCGTTTGTGACGGGCAAAATGTCGAGATGAAATGATTTGACCCGAACTTCCTTGGGATCTGATTCCGAGCGAAAATGCGGGTGATACATTCCGGCAGGAATCAAAGCCATGCCGGGCGGGGGAGTTTGTCCCAAAGCAGGGATGGCTGCGCCGAGGAGCACAGCAATGGCCGCGAACCAGTTTCGATTCCAGTCTTTAAATGCGGCACTTGCGACTGAATTGGGTCCGTGTCTATTCATAAGGGTTGGCCTGAGCCGGCGCGGATTCGTGACGAATCTGGACGACTTCCTGGACAGTTACGGCGGCGTTGGAGTTCCCCCAGCTATTGCCCACGTAGGTCAACACGTTCGCGATTTGTTCGTCCGTCAGATAGGGCAGCGGTATCATGGTCCCGTTATAAGGTTTGCCATTGACGACTATCGGACCGCTACGGCCTGAGATCACGCCTCGAATGATATTGCCTTTGTCTTTGGTCGCGAGAAAGTCCGAGAGCGCCAGCGGAGGAATCTGCCCCGGGAGACCCTGGCCGTTAGGTTGGTGGCAGACAAAGCAGGTTTGCATAAAAACTCCTTTGCCTCTCTGAAATTGAATTTGCTTGTTCAAATCGGCGATCTTTGGGTTGCCATTAATCTCCCGGGCGACCTCCGCGGTCAAGGCCGCAACTTTCTTCTGAGCTTCCGAGCCGGCGTCGGCCGCCTTGCCGATATAAGTGGCATCAACCTCTTTGCCGGAATAGACGAACACGTCTTGCGGGCCGTCCACTTTTAACATGCCGAGTGCGCCCTTGTTGAACGCGCGGAAGATCGCGTGATCAACGAGAACATAGGTGCCGGGCACCTTGACCCTGAAATCCACCACGACGGCCGAGCCGGGCGGCACGGCCGTGGTTTGGACGTTATGCAACACATTGGTCATTGTTCCGTCCTGGTAGAGCGTGTCGAATTGCCCGCCGATGATGTGAAAGGAGGAGGTAAGGTTCGGTCCGCCGTTACCGAAGAACAACCGGACGGTTTGGCCGACTTTCGCCATCATGGCCCTATCGCCGACGAGCGACTCCACCGCGCCATTGAACACCACGTACGGCGGCTTCTCGTCCACCGCTTTAACCATGTCGAAACCCTGCAAGCCTTCCTCACCGTACTGCCCGGTCGTGTAAAACTCTCCTTGCATGACGTAATACTCGTGATCCACCGGTGGCAAACCCTCCTTTGGCTCGACGAGAATCAAACCATACATTCCGTTGCCAATGTGCATACCGACTGGCGCGGTCGCACAATGATAAACGAAAAGCCCGGAATGAAGGGCCTCGAACGAGAACTGAGACGAGTGCCCCGGCGCGGTGAACGACGAAGCCGCACCCCCGCCCGGCCCGCTGACCGCATGCAGGTCAATGCTGTGGGGCATTTTATTGTCTTGATGATTGTTCAAATGAAACTCCACCTGATCGCCCTCGCGGACGCGAATGAAACTACCCGGCACATTTCCGCCGAAGGTCCAGAAAGTGTATCCGACGCCATCGGCCAGCAGTTTAGTGACCTCTCTTACTTCCACGTTGACGATCACCTTGGTCGCGTGTTTGCGCGTAATGGCCGGGGGTACATTCGGCGCCTCGGCCAGCACGGCGCTTTCCTCCCCGACGATTGCGGAGGCACTCGCGGGTTGCGCTTCAGATTTCGCCATCCAAACCGCGCAGGTCGCCAGCAAAAGGCCGAGGGCGCCGAGTTTTTTCAAAATATTCGCTTTCATAATCCTTCGCTTTTTGTCCATTCATCATGTTTGTGGACTTCGTTTGTGTCTCACTCTCGCACTTGGCGATTACGCACCATATATTGTCATCAGCATAGCAAGATACAGCCATCTGTTTTGTGTTCAAGAAGCCGGGTTCGCTGGGCCGCTCGGAGGATCCTGTGAAATAAGCTTCTTTGCCGCGTCAACGCCAGCCGCAATGCGCTCGTCGCTGACGGGACATGATCCTTTGCGAAATCCAATCTTGTGTAACTCCAGATGATCAAATATCTCGAACCCGGCGAGTTGGAGCGTGTGTGCGGCGCAATTCAGCGTGCAGCCGTCCACAACCAGAATGCGCTCCGCATTTGCCGCCTTGCGCACTAGGCTTTTCACGCGTCCGCCGATGCCGGCAAGGCAAGACATCTCGGTCGCGCCTTCCCTCGTGAGCCGACGGGCGATGCGGTCGGCCAATTCACCCGCGTCCGAGCAGCCGGAGCAAGCGTAAACCACCACAAGCGGCTTTGAGGTCGAGAGTTTGGCGATGGGAGCCGCACCGGCGTCCGGCATTGGCAAATCTGAATTATCGCTTTTCATAGGACATTTTTATTTCTTGCAGGATCAATATCGCCCTGCTTGGCGACGGCTGCCTTGACTTAAGTCAACCAGTTGCGTTTTTTTTGCGGGCTGTGAATTTCACAAGACCTTGACTTGTGTCAAAAGCGTCCGATGGCAGGTGTGCGAAAATGACGGTATGAGAAGGAATGCTGAACAGATTGCATCGAACGCTTTTGCCGATGTCGCGCCGGAATCCACAGCCATTGTTTTCGCCAACGAACGGCTGACGCGTGAATGGAAAACGATGGAGGCCATGATCAAAATTCATTGCCGGGATCATCACCGTGCGGCGGCGCTGTGCGCGGAGTGCCAGCAGCTCTTGGATTACGCACGGGTGCGGCTGGAACGGTGCCGATTTGGCGCGGAAAAACCGACGTGCGCCAAGTGCCCCGTTCACTGCTATCAGCGCACGCGCCGCGAGCAAGTCAAGACGGTGATGCGTTATGCCGGGCCGCGCATGTTGTGGGAGCATCCCGTTATGAGCCTGCGCCACTGGCTCGACGGATTCCGCAAAGCACCGGAAGTGTGATCCAGGATCGGGCAGAGCCAGATTGAAGTGGAAAACGGCCTCCGATAGCGAAGGCCGTTTGAATTTACGAATACAATATCGGTGTCAATGTCCCCCGCAGCATTCGACGACGGCGCTGGCCGGCGTGGCGGCCTTCAGTTTGGTGATTTTGACGCGGAATTCGTCCGGGCCTTTGACGAGGTGCTCCCAGGTGAAAGCCCCCGGCCATTGGGCGGAGAATTGGTAATAGAGCGGGACGGGATCATGGTCATTTAGCAGGATAAAATGGTCCCCGACCGGAAGGTCGAGCCATGTTTGGATGATGAGGCCGTGTTTGACGGAGCACGGAATTGGACGCACGTCCATAATTCGATCCGGCCCGATTAGATTTTCGCTTTGCATTGTTTTGTTCATAGATGTGATGGATTTTTGTTGATGTTAAAAATTTCCGGCGCCGGTGGCCTCGCGTCCGAATGCGGTCATCATCGAAGGATGCCACGGCGGGTCCCAGACCACTTCGACTTCGGCTTCAGCCACGCCGGCAAGGCTGAGGAGCGCCTGTTGGGCACCCCAGCGGATGCTTTCATGCATCGGGCAACCGGCGGTGGTGAGCGTCATCACCACGGCCACTTTTTGGCCGGTGACGGAGACGCTGTAAACCAAGCCCAGGTCAACAATGTTGCAACCCAACTCCGGGTCAACGACCTGGCGCAAGGTTTCAAGGATGGCCTCTTCGGTGATTTCGTTTGTCGTCATGCTATTTTTGCTGTGGTTGATGTCGGCAGAGTGAACGGCTTGAGCGTGGGTTTGAAGAAATGGGCAAGCATCTTGCCCACGTTGAGCGAGAGAGTCGTTACGCCAAGGGCCATGAAACCGCAACCGATGCGAACCTCTGTTTCATTGGACAGGAGGATGGCTGCGCACGTTCCGGTAAGTCCGGCCAGATAGGCCCAATAACCCAGTGCCTGCAACCGGGCCGAATAAAGGTCCGCCAGCGAAGGAACCTGGGCACGGCCAATTTGCCGACTGTAACGGCCGAACCAGACGAGGAAGGGAATGATTTTGTAAAGCATGCCGATGATCGCCAACGTGATCACGCCGATGAATCCGAGGAAGCCGTACAGATTTTCCAGTTGTCCGGTGAATGTGTTTAGTGGCAAACCGGGCCAGGACAGCACGACGGCCAGGACGGACAGCGGCAAGAGGAGCATGATGGCCGTCAAAAAATATTTGATGCCCCAATCCAACGCGCGGCGTTTGCGGGCACGCAGGATGGCGCTGATCTCCCAACTGTAAACCGCCAGCGCCGAAACGACCATCAGGGCAAAGGCCAGTTTCAGCGGACTACGCAGCAAAATCGTCACGAACGAGCCGGCCAGCCCCGCGTTGAGCAAGGTAATGCTGCAAATCGCGCGCCGCCGGCTCTGCACTTCGCTCAGCGTGAACATCGGGATGAGTTTATAAGAGACCCCAACAATAAGCATGGTGAAGAAACCGACGCCGCCGAGGTGCGCATGAGCGTGCATCGTGCTGATGGGATTAAAACGGGCCAGGAAACCGGCGATGGAACGTAATCCACCCAAGAGCACGCCCACAGCGCCAGTGGCAGACGATGTGGAGTCGTAAGCGCATTTCGCAGCCGCAACGGACAGTCCCGAAAGTATCGCCAGACAAATCCACGCGAGCGTGGCGCTGACCGCGGTGGCCGTGACGTTCCACCTCGGCACCCTCCATAGCGTTCGCGCCATGTTATAGACGAAGAGGCCGACCCCCACCCCCAGCACGCAACCAAAATGCCCCACTTGTTTCATGTTCCAGACTCGGAACATCCAGACCATGCCAACGAAGCCGACGAGATGAAAAGCGAATTGCCAGCGCGCTAGTCTTTCGCTGTAGAGCTTGGTTTCAAGCGCCACGGGCACCAGTTGATACATCGCTCCCATGACGACCGAGCAAATCCACCCGAGCACGAACAGGTGTGTCGCCGCGATGACGTATTGGTTGTAATGGTACCCGGCGAGGATGCTGGGCTGGAGCACGAGCCAGACCATGCCGGAGCACAAAGCCAGCAAACCGGTCAAGGTGAACGTGAGCGGCAGCGCGATGGAAGGCGCGTTTGCCCCCAAGAGCGAACCAGCGGCAGCCGCCCGTGCGGGCGATGGGTTAACGGCGGCGGATATGGGTAAGGAAACTTGCATTGGGTTGCTCTTCGGTTGTTGCGGCAAAACCACGTTCTTCCAGTTGCGCATATAGATGCATGGGCCGGCGATCCGTCCAGGCGCGCAATTCCGCGCCCGCAGGCAAAGCGGCCAGGGATTCAAGGATTTTGACCAGGGGTTGCGGCGGTTCAAGTCCACGCGCATCCACCTCCACGATTTCCGACGAGCCAGGCGCGGAGGCGCCGTTACAAGTTGCCGCTGGCGCGGCGTCCGCCGGTGGAGCATCGGATTGGCGAATGAAAAGCACTTCCCAATCACCGGGTTTGTTCGATTGCACCGTGTGCCGAAAGCCTTGTTTTTCCAGGACGCGAAAAAGCGGCACAGGCTCAAACGGCGCGATTAACAACAATTGTTCATCTGCTTGTAACGCCCTGGTCGCGTTCATGATTTTTGAAAACGGCTCGCGTCCGTTGCGAATGTCCTCCCGCACGTCCACGGTCACGGTTTTGTTTTTCATAGTTAGAAAGGGGTTCAGGCTTGGGCGGCCAAGGCAGTTTGGATTTGAGGCGCGGGATCTGGCGTCCGGGCTGGCTTGAACAATGTTAACAACATGGAGAATTGCTCTGTGGCCTTTACCGCGTGCGGAAGATTGGGCGGCATATACAACAAGTCGCCGGTTTTCAGGCTTCGCGGCACGCCTGCCAAGGAGAATTCACAGGCGCCTGACAAGATCTGAATCAGCGCGTGCTGGGTGGAAGTGTGCTCGGTCAGTTCCTGGCCGGCTGCGAAACCGAAAAGCATCGTGCGTGAATTGGGCGTTGTCAGCAAAGTGCGGCTGACAATGCCGTTGGGCGCGTATTGCGTTTCGCCGGGCAGCGACAAAACTTTTTCGCACCCGGAATCGATGAGAGGTCGTTCATTCATGCGTTCAACATAGACACTACCGGCGGTTCGCGCTTTGACTTGGGTCAAACATTCCTCATTTCGTTCAATTCCTTGACTTGGCTCAAAGAACCCCGGGCGCTGCTGGCGTAATCTTGCACTCATGAAGACGAAGATGATTCGGTCCATTCCAGTCGTAACCGGCTTGGTGTCTCCTTCGACACCCGGCAACAATTAAAAGAAGTTAAAAATATGCCAAAAAATTCTCTTATGCCGGGTGAGGGGCTTGATGCCAGGAAAATGCCCGGCCACTGGCTGCTCGCCCGGTTGGGAAAGCGCGTTCTGCGGCCCGGCGGCCTGGAACTCACCCACCGTCTATTAGCGGCCCTTGACATCCAATCCGGGGATTCGGTCGTGGAATTCGCTCCTGGCCTGGGTGTCACGGCGCGGCTCACGTTAAACCAGCACCCGGCCTCGTACACCGCCATTGAACGGGATGAGTTGGCTGCCGGCAACCTTCGAATTTTGCTGAAAGGCGCACGGCAAAAGTGCCTGATGGGTTCGGCGGAAAACACGGGCCTTCCGGCCAGCACGGCCACGGTTGTGTATGGGGAAGCAATGCTGACGATGCAGGGGCTGTCCCAAAAACAACAGATCGTCCGCGAGGCGTTTCGTCTCCTGCAACCGGGCGGGAGATATGGAATCCACGAGATGTGTTTTGTCCCCGGAAATCTGGATGAGGACATCAAAAACGCAGTTGAAAAGGGACTATCTGAAGTCATCCACGTCGGAGCCAGACCCATGACGGTCAAAGAATGGTGCGCTCTATTGGAAGCAGAAGGCTTCCGAGTCGAACACGAGGCAACCACCCCCATGCACCTTCTGGAACCCATCCGCCTCGTCCATGACGAAGGCATTTTTGGCGCGGCACGCTTCATCTGGAACCTCCTGCATGACAAAAATGCGCGCGCTCGTGTCGTGGCGATGCGTAAATTGTTCAAAAAGCATGAGGCCCACATAGCGGCTGTCATGCTGGTCGCGGTTAAACCCAAGATTTCGCCAATCACGGACGATTCAGTCGATTCTTCGCGCCTCTGTGCTTGCTCACAACCTATTCTATCCACAACTGCGTAACATTGGGCGGTCAGCCAGGAACCAGGGTCGTGCATGAAAAATCTCCTTGGGCAGCAGGGCTAAACAAGTTTTGTGCATGGAATGACAAAATCCGTGTAGTCGCATCCGTCGGCTTGCCCGATGGTTACCACATGCATCGTAATACGATACAAATAACATGTTGGCGCGCCAGCGTAGATGAGGCGGATTCCGCGGCTTTGGCGACGGAAGCCGGGAAAAATGCCAATTCCTTGACTTGGCTCAAAGAACCCCGGCCGCTCCCGGCGTAATCTTGCACTCATGAAGACGAAGATGATTCAATTAATTCCGATCTTGGCCGGGTTGGCGCTCCTTGCAGGCTGCAAACCGTCGGCAGAACAGCAAGCGTCTTTGAAAGTAGTGGAGTCGCCAACCGCCGTTTCCCTGCCTGCGACCGCGCGGATGACTTTCTCCGATCTGCTAGTGCCGCCCAAGCCCGAGGTGACGCCACAGTTCGTCGAACACGGCAAATCTGTTTACGCGCAAAACTGTGCCGTTTGTCACGGCACGAACGGGGATGGAAGAGGCGAAGCCGCCGCGTTTCTGCTGCCGAGACCGCGAAACTTCGTCCAGGCCAACTTCCGGTTGCGCTCCACTCCGCCCAGCCATTTGCCAACGGACGTGGATTTATTCCGCGCCGTGTCATTGGGCATGCCAGGAACGCCAATGCCGCCTTGGAGAGTCAATCTCAGCGACGATGATCGTTGGGCGGTGGTTGAATACATCAAAACATTTTCGCCGCGCTTTGCGAACACCAATGAGGATCGCAGGACCGTCGTCAGCCTTGGAACCCCGCCTTTGCGCGATGAAGTCACGCTGACAGAAGGAAAAGCTCTTTTTACAAAGTTGGCCTGCATCACTTGCCACGGCCCAACAGGCCACGGCGATGGTTTGGCAGCGGTGAGCCTGGTTGACGACAACCAGATGAGAATCAAGCCCCGGGATTTTTCCAAACCGGGCGCATTCAAGTCCGGTTACGCCACAAAAGAGATTGTCCGCACCGTGTTGACCGGCTTTAACGGCACGCCCATGGTTGGTTTTTACGGCGCGATCTCCAATCAAGACGCATGGAAACTCGCCTATTATGTCCAAACATTCGCCAGACCTGATGCGCCCGCCGCCATTGCGCGCGCGTCGCAGAATTTCCTCGAACGGGAGCAATTGGGCGAACCGGATGTGCGAATCAAACTTATCGAACGCGCCTGGAAATACGACCCCGCGGTCATCCGGGTCAAGAAAGACCAGATCGTGGAGGTCACTTTCGAACCGACCGACAATGGATTGGGCGTCGGTCACGGCTTTGCCATCAGCGGCTATGACGAAGCCGTGTTCCTGAACGGGGCGATGGTGGGAGCGCCCAAAACGGTGAAGTTCCGGGCGAACCATGCGGGCAAGTTCACCTACTACTGCGCGACGCAGTGTTCAACCGAGAAACTGCACCCGTTGATGAACGGGACATTGATCGTTGAAGACAATTCGCCCAAACAAACCGCTGCACTCCATTAATCAGAGAGAATTTTGCCCATTATGAAACTTAAATCCATTCTCACGTTTGTCGCCTTTGCGCCGTTGATGTTCGCAGGCTGCAATTCGGACACCACCGCCAGGCGCCAGAAGGCCGCAGCGCAATCCGCCTCGGCCGCGCAACAGGTCTATGTTGCGCCCGGCAAATTGGATGACTACTACGCGTTTTTGAGCGGCGGCCAGAGCGGCAGCATTTTCGTTTATGGCATTCCGTCCTGCCGGTTCATCAAGGAGATTCCCATCTTTGAACCACGCGCCGCCCTTGGCTATGCCAACAATCCCGGTTCGGAAACCTACAAACGCCTCGCGGCCACCGGCCCGCTCTGGGGCGACACCCATCATCCGGTGTTGAGTCAGACCGACGGCCGCTACGATGGCCACTGGCTTTGGATTAACGACAAGGCCAACGGACGGGTCGCAAAGATTGATTTGCGCACGTTTGAAGCCGTCGAGATCAAAGTCGTGCCCAACATTCAAGGCGCTCACGGTCTGGCAGCTTACCTGCCGACCTGCAAATATGTATTCGTCAATGGCGAACTGGAAATGGACGCCGTGGGCAATTCAACGGACGCCGCAAAATACCGTTCGATGGTCGCTTTTCTCGACGCGCAAACGTTGGAGACAAAGTTTGAAGTCAGTTTTGTGGGCAACGCCGACATTGCCAGTTCCGGCAAGGACGGTCATTACGTCTTCTTCACCGAGTACAACACGGAGAACGCGACCACTTCCGAAGGGATGATTGAAAACGACCGCGATGCGGTGGGGGCGATTGACGTCCCGTTGGCCGAGAAAACGCTGGCCGAAGGAAATTTCACGAAGATCAACGGCGTGCCGGTCATCGAGTCCGAAAAAGTCCCCGGTGTGCTGACGCTGATTCCCGTTCCGAAGAATCCCCACGGCTGCAACGTGACTCCCGACGGGAAATACGTGCTCGCCAGCGGCAAACTTTCACCGACGGTCAGCATCATTGACGCGAAGACACTTAAAGTGATTGCCGAACCGGAGGTTGGTTTGGGCCCGCTTCATACCACATTTGACGGCCGTGGCAATGCCTACACATCCCTGTTCGTGGATTCGCAGATCGTGAAGTGGAACATCGAAAAGGCCATCAAAGGAGAAACTGACTACATCGTTGACCGGGTGGATGTGCATTACAATGTCGGCCACACCAAAGCCGCCGGATCGGATACGAGTTACCCGAGCGGTGATTGGCTGATTTCGCTCAACAAGCTCAGCAAAGGGATGTTCCTTCCCGTCGGCCCGGCGATGCCGGACAGCCAGGAACTGATCGATATCTCCGGGGACAAAATGCGTCTGGTGGCGGCGTTTCCTTCGCCTCCCGAACCGCACGACGCGGTCATGCTCAAGCGGCAGGTGTTGGAAAACTATGTCGTCCAAACCTACGAACTCCAGCCGACGGCGGTGAAGATGGGCGAGGAAAAAGTGGTGCGCAACGGCAACAAGGTGGATGTTTACATGACCTGTATCCGGTCCAAGTTCATTCCGGAGCAGTTCGAAGTGCATCAAGGAGATGAGGTTCATGTGAAGATCACCAACGTGGAAACGGTGCGCAACATGACCCACGGCTTCGCCCTTTCCAAATACGGCATCAATCTTGGCATTGACCCGGGCCAGACGACTGAAACCACTTTCGTCGCGGATAAAATGGGCACGTATTGGTACTACTGCACCTGGTTCTGTTCCGCGCTCCATTTGGAAATGCGGGGACGCATGCTCGTGAAACCGCAAGGGGTGGCGCTGAACGAGAATCCGGGCGCAGTCACACCGGAGGAAAAGGCTCGCAGCGCCGCACAGCAGAAAGGGAACTCCTATGAATAAATATGCACGAAGCATACTCCCGGTGACATTTGCGGCCCTCGCCTCTATTCTTTTGCTGGTCGCATTGAAACTACCGCTTTGGGAGATGCGGCTCGAAGCCCCGCAATATCGCGATCAGGAGGCCTTGCATGTAGCCATGCATCCGAACGCGCTGCACGGTGATATCAGAGAATTGTCCGTGCTGGATAAATACATCGGCGTCCATATTCCCCCGACGCTTCCCCAATTCCGATGGCTGCCGGCATTGTTGATCGCAGGCGCCGTTTTAGGTTTTGCCGCCAGCCTCTTGCGAATCCCGGCTCGTCGCCATGCCCTGGTATTCGTCAGTGGCGCGCTGGCCGCGGCGTTGGCGCTGGCTGCGGTTCAGGCGATGTTCCAGATACACGACATCGGTCATAGACGAGATCAGAAGACAATTTTGGTCGGCGTGAAGGACTTTACCCCGCCGTTTATCGGGACCAACAAAATTGCTCAGTTCACTGTCAGCTCCCGTTTGGGGCTGGGGGCCTGGCTCATTGGCGGTGCGCTGGCATTGCAGCTTGGAGCAGCGTGGTTCAGCCGCGAACGCCACGCGAAACCCGGCAGCTTGAAAACAGCCTCGGCGCAAGGCGTTGTCCGTCTCACGCCGGCAGCTTCACACTCATCATGAAAGCCACACGCGTTCTTTTCATCTCCGGTGTTCTGCTGCTCTTGGCCGTCTTTGTCACCGGTATTTACATCGTGCCAAAGTTGCAATCCGGCAGCCCGGCCACCGCGCGTCAGAGCGATGCCTCGCGCGTGTCCTTGTCGGATGTCTTTTTGGATGCAACCTACGCGACGCCGGAGTTCATCAAACGGGTCAAGCTTGAGCCGTATCTTCAGCAGTGGGAGGACCGGGCGCAACCGTTTCTGATTGGCATCAACACTCACGTCGGCACCATTGCCCATCTTGATCTAAGCGGCAAACTCCTGGTCGAGGACAGTAACGGCGACCGCTTTCCTTCGCTCGGCACGCCGGTGGTGTTGAGCGAACATCACAACATGTATCTCGTGGTCTTTCCGCTGGTGGACAATTCGGGCGAACGGATTTTCGCAGCCAAGCGAGGCCATTTTCGACTGATTGTGGACGGCGTGGGCAAAACACCCGAACGGGTCTTTGAATGGAAATTGCCGGTGGTCGAACCCGCCGCGGTGCGCACGATCGCCAGTACGCTTATGCTCGTCCTCAGCGTTGTTGGCGCGCTCATGGTCATTCTCAGCCCGTGCGCCATCGAACTTACCACTTATTACACTGGCATTATTGCCGGCGTCGTCAGTTCCGCCGCCATCGCGGAACGAGGCTCTCGGATGCCACTCGAAGTGCGCGGGCGGATTCTTAGGAACCTCGCCGCTTTCGTGGCCGGGTTCACCATTCTCTATATGGCCAGCGGCGCCACGGTGGCCTTGATGGGTCAACAATTGCTCGGCATGCAGGCCAAACTTGAAGCCGGCGCAACGCTCAAGGAGGTTTTTTGCGGAACGCCCCCGAGCCGGATGAATGAAGCCATTGCCGCCGCCCCGCCGGAAAGCGGCGGCCACATGAGTCATCATTCAATTTTCGGAGCGTGGGCGCGTTACGCCAACTGGCTGGGTGCCGCGTTTCTGGTCTATTTTGCGCTAAAGTCTGTCGGCGTGCTCAAGCGCGGAGGCCAATGTTTTGTGTGGCTGGCACAACTTGGGCGCAGATTTCGCATGGGGATTGCCGCCGTCGTCGGGTTGGTTTCACCAAAGCGAGCTGCCATCATTCGGGCGCCTGGATTGAGCCTTCGGCAACCGGGCAATATCACGCCCATCAATTCATTTTGCGCCGGCTTGGGCTTGTCCGTTAGTTGTTTGACTTGCATGGGCGGGGCGATTCTTTATCCGCTCCTCATTTTCGTCGGCACCTCCACCTGGTATTGGGGTGCGTTGATTCTCGGCACTTACTCGCTGGCGCTGGCCATTCCCATGGCGGCCATCGCCGTGGCCGTTGGCAACTGGAGCTGGCAATTCGTGCATCGTCCCTGGCTCACGCGCGGTCTCCAATGGACCAGCGCCACCGTGATGATCACTGTCGCCGTATTGATTGCCTTCGACCGGACCCGTGTCATCAACTCCGTCGTGTTCACTGTGCTGACCGCGTTGGGAGGTAATACTGGACCCACTCTTGCGCAATTGTGAAACTCGCACTGGCAACATTTCTCGCAGCTTCAATCGCGGCTTCGGCCGCGACCGTGCCCGTGACGAGTTCAATCTCTTTCGCCCTCGCCCAGGCGCGAGACGGGGACACAGTTCTGGTCGCTGGTCCGCGTGTCTTTCATGAGCACGTTGTCATTGCTAAATCCATTCGACTGCTCGGCACGAACTCACCCGTCATTGACGCGGATCATGCAGGGACGTCGCTCACGATTGTCGCGCCGAACGTCGAGGTCCGCGATCTGACGATCCGCAACTCCGGTTGCAACCTCGCGACGTCTGATTCAGGCGTCATGATTACCGGCCGGCGCGCCACCGTCCGGGAATGCCGCATCGACAATGATGCTTTCGGGATCTATGTCCACAGCGGCGGCGATTGTGTGATCGAGCAAAACGAAATTTACGGAAGCACGAACGTGGCTTCGTCCGCACGCGGGAATGGCATCCATCTTTGGAATACGCGGCACAACCGGATTCTCGGCAACATCATCCATGACAAGCGGGACGGGATGTATTTCTCGTACGCGGACGACAATTTGATTGCGAATAACCGCGTCTATGACACCCGCTTTGGCATTCACTACATGTATTCGCACCAAAACCGGCTTCTGACGAATTCACTGAGCCACAATACCATCGGCGCCACGTTGATGTTCAGCCGCCAATCGCTGGTGGAGGGCAATATTGTCTTCGCCAATCGCCGGCACGGAATGGTTTTCAAACAGGTTGATAATTCCCGAATCCTCAACAACATCGTCGCAGGCCAAAACCGGGGATTCTTCATCCAGCAGGCGAACCAAAATCGCTTCGAGGGCAACACGATTGCGACCAATGACATTGGGGTTTACCTGAGCAATGCCTCCGAACAGAACGTATTCGTTGGGAATTCTTTCATTCGCAACACCCAACAGGTCTGGCAACCGCCATTTGAGACGGAGCAGGGCCGCCATGCCCTCAACTCCTTCTCGGAAGGCAGGCGCGGCAATTACTGGAGCGACTACACCGGCGAAGATCGCAATCAAGACGGCATCGGCGATACCCCTTATCATCAAACGGACGTGTTCGGTTACATCGTTGACAGGCATCCTGCTGCGCGCGTCTTAGCCCTCAGTCCTGCCCTCGCCCTCCTGCGCAAAGGGGAGGAAATCATGCCGCTGCTGGACACGGAGGGTGTGACGGATCTCGCGCCGCTCATGCGCCCATTTTCAAAATGAGCGCGTATCTTGAAATCATCAATCTGACGAAGCGCTATGGCGCGACCTGCGCATTGGACGGAGTCAATCTGACCATTGAACGCGGCAGCACGCTTGCCCTGCTCGGCCCAAACGGGGCGGGCAAATCAACTTTGTTCGGCTGCCTGCTGGGGCTTACGGCGCCCACCTGCGGGGAGATTTTGCGGGAAGGCCGGCTGGTGGCCAACGAGGATCGAAACACCTTTGGGTATGTTGCCGAGCGCGTTGCGCTCTATCCGCAGCGGACAGTTGACGAAAACGCGGCCTATTTCGCCCGGCTTAAAGGATTGCCCGTTGCCGAAGCCGCGCGGCAATTAAACCGCGTGGGAATGCATCTTGTAGGCGGCCGGAAGGTGCGCCATTTGTCCAAGGGCATGCTGCAACGCCTTGGGTTGGCCATCGCCCTTTGTGGCCAGCCGGAATTGCTCGTGCTCGACGAACCTTTCAACGGTCTTGACCCAGCGCTGTTTGACGCCCTGCAATCAATCCTTAGCGAGGAAAGTGCGCGGGGCGCAACACTGTTGGTTTCGACACACACGATGTCAGCCGTCGAACTGCTCGCAACCCATGTGGCCATCCTGCTTCAGGGCCGGTTGGCTGCCTTCCGCGCCGTGGACGATCTTCGCGCAGAGCACGGGGTTAATGATTCGCTGGAGACCATTTACCACCAAATCGCCCGGCGGGGACGCACGACAGGGGAGGTCTTCGCATGAAAGCCGGCTCCGCCACTGTCGAAACACAATACCCAGTGAACACGAAGAAATCTTCTGCGACGCGGTGCAAAGTTGCCAATCAGCACGGGGTTTCGTTCGTGGCCCAAGTGATGCTCATCGCAACAAAGGAATTTGGCGACCGGTTCCGTAGCGGCTGGGTAATTGCCTGTGTGCTGGTCTGGCTCGGAGCCATTGGCTTGACCAGTTTCCTGGGCTTGCTCCAAATAGGACAAATCGCAACACAAGGCTACGAACGCACCGTGATCAGCTTGTTGAATCTGGTCCAATATCTGGTGCCTCTTCTAGGTCTGCTTCTCGGCCACGATCTGATTGTAAGCGAGAATGAAGAGCGCACGATGAGACTCGTGCTGGCAGGCGGCGTGAGCCGAACTCGGTTTTTGATCGGAAAACTCCTCGGCGGCTGCTTGACACTCGCGGTTCCTCTCTTGCTCGGTTTCATCATCGCCGGCGCCGTCATCGGCCTCGCGGCCAAAGACGCGGGGATAGCCTCTTTTCTGCGACTGGCCATTTCCGGCCTGATCCTCGGAATGATCTTCCTCGGAATGGGGATCACCATTTCCGTTCTCAGCCGGACGCGTGTGCAATCTCTCGTCGCGGCCTTGTTGACGTGGTGTTTCGCCGTGTTCGTGTTCGATCTGATCGCGCTGAGTGTCTTTGTTTCGACCAAAGTGCCCGCGGCCGCGCAAGAGATCGAACTTGTGTGTGATGCCACCCATGTTAATTCGTCCGTGGACCTTCATTCAGACTTCGACAACGTCGCGGACGTACCCGCTCGACGCGCCACATCAAGCCCGACGGCGTCACTCGGCTGGCTGGCCATCAACCCAATTGATCTCTTCCGAGCTGTCAATCTGTCCGATCGACTGGAGTTTCGGGTGCCCGTCTCCACGACACTTTTTGCGGTGACACTTTGGTTCGCTGGGACGCTTGGACTCAGCTTATGGAAGCTGCGCCGAACTGATTTATGAAACCTAAAATTATTATTCCTGTGTTATGTGTCCTCACGCTTACGGCCGTTTTATCGGCCTTAGCCTTTAACCGGCATAACGAAGCCAGCAGCGGCCCCGTCGGCCATCCGCGAACCTTCCAGGTTCACGGCCAAATCCGCGCGGTGGATGTGGCCGGCAAAACCGTGCGCATCGCGCATGAAGAGATCCCCAATTACATGCCCGCCATGACCATGCCGTTTCCGGTCAAAAGCGCGGATATTCTTAAAGGGTTCTCCTCCGGCGAGAGTGTGCAATTTGAATTGGCCGTCACAGAAAATGATTCCTGGATCCCCCATATTGAAAAGATTACGGGGGATTCCCCGGCGGAAACAGCCGATGTCCAAACGACCAGCGCATCAGCGCCAACGCCCGATGCCGAACGAATCCAGACAGGCGAGGTTGTGTCCGACTTCGCTTTGATTGATCAGAACGGCCGCCCCATCCGATTGATCGATTTTCGGGGCAAGGTGGTGGTGCTTACGTTCATCTATACGCGTTGCCCGCTGCCCAATTTCTGCCCGTTGATGTCCAGAAATTTCGCCGAGCTTCAGGAACGATTAAGCAAGGAATTTGCCAACCAATATCAATTGCTGACCATCACGATGGACCCGGATTTTGATCGCCCAGACGTGCTGAAGGATTACGCGGCCCGTTACGGCGCGAATGACAAGGACTGGAGCTTTGCGACGGGCAATGCCGAACAGATCGGTTTCGTTGCCGGACTCATGGGCTTGTATTACGCGCCGGAAAACGGCCTGATCTCGCACGATTTTCGCACGGCGCTCATCGGCACAGACGGGCGCCTCGTGCATTTGTGGAAGAGCAACGTATGGACCCCCTACGAAGTGCAGCGCATGGTGCGGGAAACATTGACTCTGTCCAAAGCCGTCGCTTCGAAATGAATGACACGAAGCCTCCCATGCATTACCGGTTGCCACGCAGGCAACAGATGTGATCGGGTTGCCCCAACCTCGCCGAAGACAAGCCGATCATTCATGGTTTGCTCATCTCATATCGGCGGACGATGATTTGCCGTTGAATCAACCGTTTTGCCGCGGGTCAAGGCCGGGGAGCGTGGTGGTGTCGTTTCCAAAGGTTTTTGAGATGGCGCCCAAACGATGAAATCTGAAATCCTTGACAACCCTGAAAGCGAGAGTGTTTTGAGTGCATATACTGTTTCAGTCAGACCATCCTCGAAATCCCGCCGTCATTGCGCACACAACAGAGTGGTTTCCCATCCGCCGCCGAGGGCTTTGTAGAGGGTGACAAGGTTCTTGGTCATGGCGCGCTGGCTGTCCACCAATTGATCATCAGCGCCAAAGACCGAGCGCTCGGAATCGAGCACGCTCAAGAAATCGCCGTTGCCCGTGGTATAAAGTGCTTTCGCCAGTTCCAGCGCGCGCCGATTGGCGACGACTGAGTCATTCAGCGCCTTGTAACGCATTTGCTCGTTGGCGTAGGCGACGAGCGCGTTTTCCACATCTTGGAAGGCGGCGAGCACCGCCTGTTGATAAGTATCAAGCGCCTGTTCCTGGCGCGCGTCCGCCTCTTTGATTTGGGCATGGATGCGTCCGAAATCGAAGATACGCCAGGTGACCGTCGGCCCCACCGACCAGTAACGGCTGCCACCGGTAAACAAATCGCTCGCGCTAAAGCTCTGCAAGCCGGCAGTGCCAGTCAACGAGAATTTTGGAAACAACTCCGCCGTCTGAACACCGATGAGCGAAGCCCATCCGTCTGCCACGTATCTGGCACGATCTAATTGGCCCTCGCTTACCATGGAGGCAGGCACAAAACAGACCGTCCCCGGAACTTCTCCAGCAAAAAGCGTCCCTTCAACTCCTAGTAGGTTGTCAACACGCATTTTTATGATATTTCGTCGTCAAGGCTTGACCTGTTTCTTCCCGATTCTTCCCAATCTCAATATCATATCCGGTGGAAACAAATTGTCATTTGTTGTATGCTCTTGAGCTTCCACCAACTTTCATCGATCTTGTCCTTGGGAGCCGAGGGGTAATGTCTCCTATGCCACCTTGGGCATCTGGTGGATGTCAACGATTTTGTTGGCGACCAGTTCTTCCCACTCGTCGAGCGAGGGGATGGTCACGGCGGCATTCTTGGCATAGGCGCGGTGGACGGCCGGCGACTGCTGGCCGAGGTTCTCCTGGGCGCACCGCTGGGGGTAATACGCCTTGCGCGCGCGTTCGGCCCAGCCGTAGCGGTAGGAGTGAAGCGTGACGCCCTGGATGCCCAAGCCCCTGCAGCGTTGCTTGAACTCGGTGGCCCGGTCGCTCGACCGCACGGTGCAGAGGTGGGGGAACAGCGGCCCCTTGGAGGGGCGCCCCTTGAGGATTGCCTCGATCTTCTTGCCGTACTTGATCATGGGGGGCTTGAGGTTGGGATTCTCCTGCATCCGCTG
>Ga0326727_10008939_pt1 | contig 25040 bp, 21 predicted proteins | sample MB2enrmetagenome_FD_207643 | JGI IMG/M metagenome (GOLD analysis project Ga0326727, IMG submission 207643) | Lab enriched peat soil microbial communities from McLean, Ithaca, NY, United States - MB29MY | ecosystem: Environmental > Terrestrial > Soil > Wetlands > Peat | place: USA: New York... | reverse complement strand
ATCGGCCATGACGACGACCCCTGCCTTATCATCCGGAAGGAATTTGAAGCTGGTAATAAAACCGTCAATGGCGCCACCATGCTGGATGACCGCGTGCCCACGGTAGGTGGTAATGTCGAACGCCAGGCCATAACTGGCGCCGCCGTACTCCTTGAAGGGCGATTGCCCGGGAATGGCCATTTGCGGAGTCTGCATCTGCAAGGCGTTGTTCCGGGAGAGAATCTGCTTGCCGTCGATGGATCCAAGGTTCAAGTGGAACAACAAGTAGCGCGCCAGGTCGTCGGCGTTGCTGTTGATCTCTCCCGCCGGACCCACGGCGGTCTGCACGTAGAAAGGGATTTTAGAAACGAGTTGGGTTTTGCGATCCTTGCGATAGGGCTGGGCAAAGTCCGGGCTCTTCTGGGAGTCGGTGACCGAAAAGTTGGTTCCGGGCATGCCGATGGCGTCGAGCACGCGTTTTTGCACCGCCTGCTCCCAGGTTCCGCCGGAAATATTCCCACCCAGATAGCCGGCCGTCATGAACATCAGGTTGTTGTACTGATAAGCGCTGCGAAAGGGCTTGTTCGGCTCCAGGTAGCGCAGCCGCTCAATGAGTTCTTCCCGGCTGATATCCTGCGTGTACCAAACCAGATCGTGACGAGGCAGGCCCGAGCGGTGCGTGACCAGGTCCCGCATGGTCATCTCTTCGGTCGCTACCGAATCGTGCATGCGAAAGGCCGGGAAGTAATCGCGGACGGGCTTGTCCCAGTCGAGTTTCCCCTCATCCACCAGCGTGCCCAACATGGTGACGCTGAAAGATTTCGTCACCGAGCCGATGGCGAAGAGAGTCTTGGAAGTGACCGGCAACTGCCTTTCCGTATCGCGGTAGCCATAGCCCCTGCTAAGGATGATCTTTCCATCCCGGACGATGGCCACGCTGACGCCCGGCACTTTGAACTGCTTCATGGTCGCCGCAACATAATCATCAAACCCGGAAAGGCCCGGAATCGAAGCCGATTGCGCCGCCGCACCGGCCAGAGGGAGAGCCAGCAAACACGCGAGGACCGACCAAAGGTAATTGCGCCAAAACTCAAGTTTCTTCATGCTACGACCCCATGACACGGGAATTGGATTTTCTGTTTCAATCAACACGAGAGCCGCAAGGTGTCTTTCGCAATCTGCCCATCTCCACCACACGCCAGGTCAATGCCGCGCGGGGTATGACTTCGTCTTCCCATTGCGGCTGTTGGTCACCGTGAACTGTCCATCGCCATGCGCCTCAAGCTCGATCCAACTGGTGGGAAGATCCTTATCGACATTCACGATGAAGGGCTCAGGCGCATTCTCTTCCTTGCTCGCGTTCTTGGAGTAGTGCAACTGCCACACGTCCTCGATTCCCGGTGAACTGCGAATCGTGCGCAAAGCTTCCGGCGCGCCACCCTTGGTTTCGCCGTTGTTGACGATGGCCACGCGGGGCCGCAGCGCGTCCACAATGGCAGGGCAATTTGAAGCATCCAGGCCATGGTGGGTACTCAGGTAGACATCCACCGTCCCAATCTTGTTACGGGGGCAAGCAAGCTCCATCTCCTTGTTCCAAGTCAAGTCGCCCAAGTCGATGATGCGGAATTTTCCGAAAGTGATCAACGTGCCGACGGACTGTGCGTTCTCGGAAGGATCGGATAAGTGCGGAGGGGTGGAATTGCAAACGGGGTTGGGCGCACCGGCGCCCGGCAGCGGTGAGGTGATTTCCCTGCCGGCGGAAGTCAAGATGAGTACTTCGATTCCTGAAATTGGAATGTGGTCGCCCGGTTGGGCAAGAATGTGGTGGCCCTTCCCGCGGATCTGGAGGTAATTTATGACCAGAGCCTCGGCCTTGGCGTCTTTTTCAACCTCGGGGCCGTGATCGACGAAATTCGTGATGGGAAGAAGCTTCGCCAGCTCCGGCACGCCGCCCACGTGGTCCGAGTGGTAGTGCGTGATCAAAAGGTAGTCGATGTGGTCGACGCCCGCTTTCCTGGCGACAGCCGCGATGCGTGCCGGGTCACGGCCTTTCGGCAGAAGATTGCCGGTATCCACCAGCATGGTTTGACCGGATGGCGAGACGAAGAGCGTGGATTGCCCGCCTTCCGTGTCGATGAAGTACACGCGGAGGGTGCCCGCCGCCCGCAGCGGCGCGCTGAGAAATAGCATGATAGCCATCAGGAGGAGTTTGCGCATGGGGTGCATCCTAACACAGAATTGAAGTGGCGAATTACCCTCAGTAAGCCACTTTTTACTGCAAAATTCGTGTCGGTTGGACGCAAATGTCCGAAACTAAGACGTGAATGTCCGAATTGTTACGGGCATTATGTCCGATATTTGTTTGTTTTCATACACATTCCGGCTTTGAACGTATTTATTTTTATTTCTTTTTTTGCAGTTTTCCCTCGCGGACCTTCCCGAAAGCGTTGATAAGGCGCCACATCCGGCGCAAACAGGAGTCCTCCAGTCGTTGCATCTGTATTGAGAGGCATTGAAACGTCCTGGACGAATAAAGATTTGGGGATTAGGGATTAAGGGTTCGAGAAAACGTGGGCGGGGGATGGGGAATTCGCGCGCTCCAGGTTCAGCCTGCGCCGTCCCAAATCCCTAACCCCTAACCGCTCATTCCTGACCCTGCCCCGCGATGGCACAGGGCAAGCAATGAATACCCAGATTAGTATGCCATAAATGCTAGGCTTTGTCAACAATAAAATGAGGCTAGATTATGCTACCCACAAGGCAGGCGAAATGCCCGCCCGAAGAGGCGTAGAGAACCGGCGGGCGGGAGCCAGCGCGTCGCGTAGGGGTTGGGCTCGCCCTGCCCAGCGGCACGCCGAAGAGGTGCTCACGCACTCGACACGCCCCCTCGAAATCCCTTGCACGGCGGTCCGTAGCGGCGAGTTTATTCGTCAGTTGACGAGCTGAATGGTCCGTCGGCCGGCGGACCTTAGTTTGGTAGTTGGTGAACTTCTCTGGCTTGCATGACCCAGGTGGGGGCAGTCCATGAGCCCCCGGTGGTTGCTGTCCCGCTAGTTTGCTCATAGAACAAAAGTCCAACCGTGTCCAGCGTGGGAGTGGGGGTCAAAGCGGTCAACCCGCTGACTCCATCAAAAACCGTGTCGGGGTAGGTCAGCACGCTGGTGGCGGTCCCCCCAAAAAGTGTGCCGCAAGGGGTCATGGTGAACCCGCCCGTCACACCGTCCGATCCTGCGGCCTTCAAGGTCTTGAAGTTCCCCATGACATTGCGCGGCCGCAGAAAGACTTGGTTCGCAGCAAATCCGTCCGTCGTGGTGAAAGTCCCGAATACAGCAACGTTTTGCGCCAGACCGAGTGTTTTGGGGCCAAACGTGAAAGACTGCTGATTCCATTGTCGCCAGTTGGTGAAGTAGTTGGTGCTGCTAGTCAAGGTGACAGGTAGGTCTGAGTAAAGCACACCTCCGGAACCATTCTGTTGAAAAAAGGGTTCCAGATTGGGGTCTTCAACTTCGACGAGCAGGGTGAAGGAGGTAGCGTTTCCCGAACCGTCGCGCGTAACGTTGACAACCTTTCCCAGCAAGGCCAACATCACGCTAGCTGCGGACGTTTGCCCTTCCACGTCGACGATCTGGGCGATAATCTGACCGTTGGTGTTGACGATGGCATCGACCTCGACAAAGGTATTGGCGGTGAGTTCGGAGAGGCTCGTGGCCCCACCTCCTTCAAAGACTGTGCTGCCGTTCACCAGGACCGCCAAGGTCTGCCCCGTACCGTCATACAAAGTAAGTGGAAAACTGCCCGTAAAACCGCTCGGGGGGTTGGTGGTACTCGGGGTTCCGACAAGTCCGTAGAGGGCATCGGCCTCACCCACGGTCGACCCGGAGTTGGTGTTGGCGCTGACCGTGATTTCCGGGTCAACGGTCCCCGTAACTTGACCGAAGGCGTCAAGTTGCAGCGACTTACGCAGGTTAAAGTCGAGCGTGAGTCCGCTGGTGGTGGCACTGGTAACGACCAGGGCCGGATTGATCGTGATCGTGAGTGATGTAACCGTCAGGGTTGTCGTCAGGTTCTGGGCGCTCGGCGGGTTCGTCGAGGCGCTCAGAACAATCAATTGCGGGTTCGTTAGAGTTATTTCCAACGCGCCGTATGTTCCCGGCGGGACGTTTGCGGTACTCAAGATGTTGGTAAAATCCGCCAAGCGGGCAAAGTCCACAGTTGTCGGCGCTGCGCTAGTCACCAGTGACACCGTCTCCGAGCTAGTTTGCGATACGAGACTGGCGGAAGTGATGGTCACAAGGAACGATTCCACATCGCAGATCGGTGCATCCGTCCCGAAAGTGACAACCTCCCCTGGCGTGGGTTCAGTCGGAGCCCAACTCTCTCTCCCCCCGCACCCTGCCGTCAGCGCAGCGGCCAAAAGGCCAGACAGACCCGACAGAATCGTGACATTTTGACGGTACATGTCATGTTGGCCCCAGAGTAGTTAGATGCTCCCTTGGTGCTAAAGGAAGCATTCGTGATTAGGGAGGCGGTCTGCCCAAGGCAATTGCTTGGCTACGCCCGACCGTTTAATTAACGAGCTTGAATGCGACTAACCGCCTCATTTCACAATTTGGCAGGATACCTCCGCGCTGCTCGCAGCGCCCAACTTTGCCACAGGATTCATCTGCGGGGTCACACTTGAAGAGGGGTTGCGCCGTCCCGTGCTGAGAGTGGCTATATCAGGAGCGAGCCACAACGATGCAAGCCACCACCGCGGCCAGGGTCATTATGCCAAAGATGGGGAGAATCACCCGCCGCAGCGCCGGGCCGCCGAGGACTACGGCGATGCCGCCTTTCACCAGGGTATTCATCGCCCCCGCGAGCAGAATTGCGGCGCCGGCCGTGCTCCCTGCCAGAACCCCTTGCTGCGCCAGCCCCGCCGCCGAGATGGTGAACGCGTCAACATCCGCCAGGCCGGCGAGCGTTCCGGTTACATACATCCCGGACGCCCCGTAGTATTGATAAGCCACGCGGGAAGCGAACAGAATCACCGCGAAGAACAGTCCATATTTGATGGCGCCGCCGAGCTCCATGGGGTTTTTCACGTCCAGCGCGGCTTCCGGCTCGGCATCTTTCTGTTTCCACAGAAAGATTCCCGCGCCGGCGCCGGCCACAACCGGCAGGACCATGGGGAGAATCAGGGCATAGGCCAGGTGGGGATCAAGCAGAAAGCTCAGCAACAACTGGCGGGGGAACATGACGGTGGAGGCGATCACAATGCCCAGGGCGAAGCATTTTGCCAGCCCTGCCCCGGCCACGCGGGCCTTCTGGGAAAAGTCGAAAGTGGCCGCGGTGCTGGAGGCCAATCCCCCCAGCAGGCCCGTCACGGCCACTCCCTGCCGCGCGCCGAGCCAATGCATCAGGAGGTATCCAATCATGCTGACGGCGGAGACCAACACCACCATCGACCAGATCAGGCGCGGGTTTAGAACATTAAACGGCCCGAACGTACGGTTGGGGAGCAGCGGCAGCACGATGACGCTGACAATTCCAAACTTGAGGATGGCGTAAAGCTCCCCTTCCTGGATCTTCTCCGCGAGATGATGCAGGGGCGCCCGGATGGAGAGCAACAAGGCCGCGACAACCGCGAAAGTCGCGGCGGGAATAAGAAAACCCAGGGCGGCGAGAGCGCCGAGGATGAACGCAAGAATCGCGACGAACTCCGTGGTGGCCCCTTTGTTCTGTCCCCTCAACTTCGCCGCGTAGGCGGTGACCACCAGGGCGCACGTTCCCGCCAGCGCGATCGGCAACACCCACGGGATTCCCACCTGGGTCAGAAGACCACAGAGATACCCAGTGAGGACAATGATGGGAAAGGTGCGGACACCGGCAAAGACGGGTTCATTCTCGCCCAGGGCGTGCTCCCGTTCGAGACCAATCAGCAGGCCCATGAGCAGGGCCAGGGCGCCGTGCCAGGCAATCTGCGCATAGCTGGGCATCACCCTGCCACCCCGTCAATGGTGATGTGCTGGCTGGAGTCATAACCGGCGAAGTAGAGCTCCACACTCAGCTCGGGTCGTTCCTTGAGCAGCGCCGTCCGCGCGCGCCGCAGGTCTTCTTCCTGGCGCTGGCGCGGCTCCGGGGAAGTATGTAGGTGACCAGGCAATTCCTTGTACCAGCCGCAATCCTGATGCTGAATCAGGATCAGGCGCCTCAGGTCGTGCGCCTCCACCAGGTACCGAAACCACTTCCAACCCGCCCAGGAAAACTTCGGCAAGTATTCCACCAGCGTGAGGCACTGTGGGCCGCCGGGCAGCACCAGCAGGTCGTAATTCTCATCAAGGTTCAACTTGAGATTCAGGAACTCGTAGAATCCGGCTTGGAAGCGGTGGTCGCTGCAATGGACGGCCAGCACTTCGGCATCCGTCTCGTGCAACGTGGAAGAGAGTTGAATGCTCGGCATAAATCCCACCTTCTACTTTTTATCGGGGTTTTCCTCCGCCCGAGGCGGCGCGGGTTTCAATGACGCGGCCAGCTTCGCATCCACGCCGAGTTGCGAAAGCACAGTGGGAATATCCAGCCCTAACGCCTGGAGTTGTTGGAGTAAGCCGAAGACCAGAGCCGGCCCCGATTGCGCGATGCGCCCGATTCCGCCGGTGCCGTTGCCCGCCGCCCCGTTGCCCTGCTCAATCACCACCACTTTATCGATGTTGCCGAGCGGCGCCGCCACGGCGCCAAATATGCCTGCCGAGGCTTGCAGCACACTGGGCAACTTCTCGAGCAGCGTTTGCAGCTTGGCCGCGTCGTTGAACTGGCGCCACGCTTCCGCCTTCTTCAGGATGGCCTGGGCTTCCGCCACGCCCTGCGCTTCGATGGCGCGCGCTTGCGCCAGGCCCATGGCCTCGATCTTCGACGCCTCCGCGCGGCCTTCCGCTTCCACCGCCGCCGCTCGGCCCAAACCTTCCTGCTTTAACTTTTCCTGCTGCGCTTCCGCCATCGCGATCTGCGCGGACTTCTGGCCCTCGGCTTCCAGGATTGCCGCCTGCTTCTTGGCCTCCGCGCGCACGATGGCCGCCTGCCGCTCCGCCTCCGCCGGCTTGATTACGGTCGCCTCCAACTCTCTTTGCTTACGCAGGACTTCCTGCTCCTGCACGGCGATCTGTTCCTGCGTGCGAGTCTTCTCCACACGCACTTCTTCCGCCACCACCGCCTGTTTCGCTTTCGCCTCCGACAGGGGGCCGGCCTGTGCAGACTTGGCCTTTTCCATTTCAATTTCGGCCTGGTACTGCGCCTGCCTTACCTGAAACTCGCGATTGGCGCTGGAGATGTTGGCGTCCGCGTCGAATTTCGCTTTTTCGCCTTCCTGCATCGCCTGGGCGGACTTGATCTTGGCGTCGCGCGTGGCCTCCGCCTCACCAATGGTCCCGTCGCGTTTGACCTCCGCGGTACGCTTTTTGCCCAGCGCGTCGAGATAGCCTTCCTCGTCGCTGATGTCCTGAATGGTCAGGACGTCCACGCCAATGCCCATGCGTTCCAAGTCGAGCGCCGCCTCCGAGGTGAGCTTCTGGGCAAAGCTGGCGCGGTCGCTGTTCACTTCCTCCACCGTCAGCGTGCCGAGAATCGAGCGCAGGTGGCCTTCCAGGGTTTGGAAGATCACCTTCTGGATGGTGTCATGCGTCATGCCCAGAAAGCGTTCCGCCGCCGCCGACAGCGACATGTCATCGCCCTTGATTTTCACGTTGGCCACGGCCTTCACGGAGATCGGCACGCCCTTCAGCGTGTAGGCGCGCTTGATTTCCAGCGGAATCGTAAAGACGTTGAGAGAAAGGTAATCCACCTGCTCCAGCAATGGCCAGCGGAAAGCCGCGCCGCCCCGCACCATGCGATAGCCAATGATGCGGCCGTCGGGCAGTTTGTGGTGTCGGCCACTGAAGATCGCCACCGCGTTGGGCGGCACCTTGATGTAGTTCTTGGCGAAACGGGAAATCGCAACCAGCAGCGCAATGGCAGCAGCCGCAGCCAGAATAATTACAAAGGGCGAAAAATGCTCCATGATAATCCTCCCCAAGAACGATGGCGATTCAAGAGTAACGAGCAACCGAAGGACGAAAATCGAAACTCGAAATTCGAAACTCGCCGCGATTTTCGAGTTTCGAGTTTCGATCTTTGCTGGCTCCTCACCGGTCGTTGCTCCCCTATTCCGCGCGATCCACCAGAACGACGTCCCCGACAATGGAATTGATCTTTACCAGAGTGTTAACCAAAATCTCCTCGTTATTCGCCGCCCGGGCGACTTTTTCCACCACCGTGTCACCCAGCGTGCAGCGCACCTGGCCCACTCCCCCTTTGGGAATGGTGACGCTCACCTGGGCCGTGTTTCCCACCAAGTCGCCGGTGTGGACGTGGCTGGACGCCTGTTGGCTGTAAAGAAAACTGGCGAAGACATAGATCACTCCCGCGAAAAGGACTCCGCCTCCGAAGCCCATCGCCGTGCTCACGCCCACGCCGTAACCAAGGTGGATGCCGATGGCGCCGAAAGCTCCAAATGCCGTCACGAAGACGCTCAGGATGCGGCTGCTCAGGAGGCTGGGGCCGGCGCCGTGGCCGTCAGTATCGTGGCCCAGGTCGCCATGGTCGAACATATCACCCAGGATGGAACTGGCGATCACAAAGACGAAGCCGAACGCCGCAATCGCCAGAAAAGTAACAAACGCCGATGTGCTTGCCAAGAGAATCATGTCGGTGGCCTCAGCATTAGGAGAGTGCGCTACACCTCGCGAGGAACTGTCACGGCGCGGACGATATCTCTCGCAGTGACGGCTACTCTAAGGCCGGTTCGCGGCGAAGTCAAGGCGGGCTGGCCCGCGGCGGGGAATTTTGTCCGAGGATTTCAAGGCAGGGGGTACATGATCCAACCGAGTACCAGCGCCACACCCACAAAAGCCACAAACACTTCGGCGCCGTACAAGAGCCGCTCGCGTGGGGTGTTCTTGCTCAAGAGTCCGAACACCACGGAAACGAGGAAGGAGAACAGGAGCATGGCGGGAAGATGTGGAACTACCATATTTGAATCCTAGTGAAGAATGATGAGTGAAAAGATTGCTGATTGCCGATTTTCGATTGTCGATTTTGCCCAACCGTCAATCGAAAATCGGCAATTCTGCTCGTCACTTCCTTTAGGGCTTTCTGCCCATAGCAATGTCGTAAGTATCGAGAATCGATAGCGTGTTCAGCATGCCGGCCGCCACCAGATAGGCCGTGCCGAAGTCGGAGCTCACGAACAACGTATTGCCCCCCGCGTAGCCAAAAAAGCGCGCCACCGGCATAGCCAGGCCCACGCACAACTCGCCGAAATAGCCGAGCGTTTGAAGATAAGATCCGGAATCGGTGGTGAAGAACTCGCCTTGCATGGCGAGGCCCATCAGGAACATTGTCACAATCGCGGAGAAAAGGATCAGCGCACGCCACTTGCGGCCGAGCAACAAATGGCCCAGCCCCGGCACCATCCAAGCGGCCACGCACAACCGCACCAAGGTGGTCAGCTTGGGCGCAGCGGGGGCGGAAATTGTTTCTTGCGCAACTTTGTTGGCCATAGAGAGATTTAGGAACTAGGATCTGGGATTTTGCCTCTGATTCCTGAATCCTAAATCCTGAATCCTTGTCACCGTACTCCAACCTAACACACCTTATCAAGGCGCGGCAAGGATGGGCACGATCTCGGTTTGAATTTCCCCGGTCACACAAGCCTCGCGGGCCCCGGTGAACACATTCACTTCGCTCCGGACACCGAAATCATGCAAATAAATTCCGGGTTCGATGGAAAAGCAGGTGCGGGGGATGATCCGGCGCTCGTCGTGGGTTTCAAAGTTGTCCATGTTGGCGCCGTTGCCGTGCACGTCTTCACCTATCGAGTGCCCGGTGCGATGCACGAAGAAGGGGCCGTATCCGCTCAGCTTGATGACATCGCGCGCCACGTCGTCAACTTCATAGCCGTGCAGGGTCCGCCCAGCCTGCAGGGATACCTGCACCAGGCTGATGGCCGCGTCGCGCGCCGCGCGGACCACATCAAAAATCTTAGTGTATTGCTCGGGAACTTTTTCACCCACGTATCCCGTCCAGGTAATATCGAAATAGACCGCGCCGGGCTTGTTCTGTTTGCCCCAAACATCCAACAAGACAAAGTCCGCGGCGTGAATGGGCAGCGAGGCCTCCCGGGACGGCGAGTAGTGCGGATTGGCGGAATTGGCATTCACCGCCACGCAGGGAGGCTCGTCGGCGATAATGCCGTTCGCCTCAAAGACCCGCACCATTTCCTGTTGTACGTCGTATTCGCTGATCTCCTTGCCGTCGCGCACCGCATCCCGAATGGCCGCGAACGCCGTACGCACGGCCTTGTGCACCACCTCACCCGCGGCCTGGTGCGACTGCCATTGCTCCTCTGACCAGCACGACTCAAACTGCTGCACCAGGTCCGCCGAAGATACCACCTCCACGCCGCAGCTCTTCACCAGTTCCACCGTGCCTGCGTCCACCAGCCCCACGTATGGAATGTTGTTCAGGGCCGAGTACTGCATCGCCACGCGCGCTTTGCCGTGCAGCAGCCTGCTGAGCCCTTCGCGTTGCTCGCGCCAGGAAGAATAGCGCTCCACCGTGCCCGGCAGACCGTCGAGGTTGTGAGCCTCAATCCGGTGCACCAACCTCCCCGGCTCCCCGGCCTTGGGAATAAGGTAGTACCAACGGCGAGTACACATCACGGGGTTAATACCGAGCACGCGATAGGCAATGGCATCGCGGCGATGGTGGTCATAGAACAGCCAGCCGTCCAGCTTGGCTTCACATAATGCAGATTGAATGGCCTCGAGATTCACCATAGGGTACTCCTTTGTGGGGTGGAAGCCCCAATGATTCGCCGCACGTGCGGCTTGCCACCAGTCCCTAACCCCCGGTTCCCTGCCCCTGCCTTTCCCCGGGCTTGAACATATGATCGTAAATCACCATCAGCACCGCGCCCACCAGTCCCACCGCCGTCACCACCCACCACATTTGCTGGGGCCGGTGCAGAACGTCGCCGAACTCATGCAGAAGGTATCCGCCCAGGGGGCCCGCGATGAAATACCCGATGGCGATGGGCAGAAAAGCATAGCCCATATAGAGCCCCTGCTGGCCGGGGGGTGCAAGCCTCGAAATGTACTCGTAGTAGCGCGCCGATTGGGTGATTTCACCGAGCGCCAGCACGATCAGCGCCGCCACCAGCCCCAGGGTTGACGGGTGGATGGCCAGGAACAGCCAGGACATACTGGAGATAAGCAAACCCAGCGTCATCGCCGGAAACGCAGGAATTTTGCGCGTCAGGTAGCTCACCAGAATCTGAAAACAGATCACGGTGAGCGCGTCGATGGAAAGCAGGAGATCGGCGTTGGCGTTCGGATCGACATAGCCCCGCAGGAACAGCGGCGCGGAAATAAACTCCTGCCAAAACACGATGTAGAAGCTCGAAAAGATCAGCAGGAACAGAACAAAACGAAAATTGCCCAGCACCACGAACATGTTCTTGATGGCACCCGCGACGCTCGCCACCTGCTGTTCCCCCGAGCGCGCCGGCTCACGGAAAAATACCAGCGTCACCAGGAACATCAGAAACACGCTAAGGGCGGAAATACGAAAAACGTTTTCTATTCCCCAACCCAATCGTTTGCGCACCAGCCAGGCCACCACTGGGCCGAGCGTGCCGCCGATATTTACGATTGTGTAATAAATGGAATAGCCGATGGAGCGGACGTTCTCCGCGGAAGCGCGCGCCGTCGTTCCCGCCACGCAGGGTTTTACCACGGCGGGTCCGAGCGCCGGAATCATCAGGATGCCGAACACCAGCCACTTATCGCCGAGCGCCTGGCGCGCCCCCTGCATCCAGGGCGCCGAAAGCGAACCGAGAAGAAAATAGCCGACGGTCATGACGAGGTAGGCAAACATCAGGGCGCGGCGAAATCCGAAGCGGTCGGCGAGCGTCCCGCCCAGCACCGGCAGCAGCCAGACCACGAATCCAAAAGTTCCCATCATCCAGCCGGTGACTTCCTTGGAAAAGTGCAGTTGCTCGCTCAGATAGATGGCCAGCACCGCGCTGGCGCCGTAGTAGGCGAGGCGTTCGAAGAGTTCCGTGAAATTCGCCACCCAAAAGGCGCGCTCAAATCCGGTGCGAATTTCCCCCAGACGCTCGGTGAAGCTCAACGTTTCCTCCCGTCAGCATGCCCTGCCGCCAAGGTCTCGATCTGCGTGATGCTTTCTTCCGCCGAGCGCCCTGTCACGCGTAGCAACTTGCGCCGCGCCTTTTGGCCGGAAAGGATCACCACACACGCCTGCGGGATACGCAAGGCGCGGGCAAAGAAATGGACGCAAGCTTCATTGGCCTGGCCTTCTGTGGGCGGGGCGTGCAACTCCAGGCGCAGATCACCTGTGGCGTCCACGGTCAACCGCTCGCGCGCGGCGCGGGGCTTCACGCACAGCCAGAAGCTTACGCTTTCACGCTCAACCTTGAATTCGGGCACTCAAGTCCTCTCGCCAAAGATCGCGGTCCCCACGCGCACCATCGTGGCGCCTTCTTCGATGGCAACTTCGAAATCGTGGCTCATGCCCATGGAAAGCTCGAGCATGGAAACATTGGAAAGATGCCGGGCTTCGATATCGCCAGCCAACGTACGCAGTTGCCGAAAGTAAGGCCGCACGTCTTCCGAGTTCTCGAGGAAGGGCGGGATGACCATCAGGCCGCGCAGGTCGAGGGTTTCCAGCGCCGCGATCTGCTCCGCCAAGGCCAGCACTTCCGATGCCCGGATTCCCGCCTTGGAGGTCTCCTCCCCCAAATTCACTTCAATCAGCACCGGCAGGCGCGCAACGCCGGGGGAAGCTGCCTGTGCAAGTATCTCCGCCAGGCGCAGCGAATCCAGCGAGTGTACCCAATGAAAAAGTTCGCGCGCCACCCGCGCCTTGTTGGACTGAAGATGCCCCACCAAGTGCCAGGTTGCGTCCAAATCAGCAAGCCCCAGGCGCTTGGATTTGGCTTCCTGCACGCGGTTTTCGCCAAAATCGCGCAGGCCCTCTGCAAATGCCGCGCGAATCAATTCGGGCGGGTGTTTTTTCCCAACGGCCACCAGCCTTACGTCCTCACGTCGGCGTCCGCACCGCCGGCAGGCAGCGGCGATTCGCTCTTCCACCCGCGCGATGTTTTCTCGAATATTCGCGACCATCTGTCCCAGCAGACTCGAGCGGCCGGAGCCACGTGCAAATTTTTCCGACCTGGCGAATTAAAACCGTGCCATTCTATCACTCCCCGCCCGGCTTGGACGCGCCTTGTTAGACTTGCGAGCGGGTGTTAGCATAAGGACAATCGCACTATGAAACCTGGCCTCTTCATCACCTTTGAAGGCTTGGACGGCACGGGCAAGAGCACGCAACTACGCCGCGCTGTCCAGTATTTACGCAAGTGCGGTCATCGCGTGCTGGTGACGCGCGAGCCGGGCGGAACGCGAACGGGGGAGCGCGTGCGCGACATCCTGCTGGCATCGAAGACCGGAAAACTTGCGCCATTGGCCGAGTTGGCGTTGATGTATGCGGCGCGCGCCCAGCTTTTAGAAGAGGTGGTGCGCCCGGCGCTGGGTCGCGGCGAGGTGGTGGTGAGCGATCGCTATAACACGGCGTCCTTCGCCTTTCAGGGTTACGGGCGCCAGTTGGGCACAGCCACGGTGCGCGCCTTCGACCGGGTGATTTGCGGAAAAATTCAGCCCGACCTGACCATTGTCCTTGACCTCGAACCCGAACGGGCTCTGGCTCGCGCCCAAGGACGTGATACCCGGCGGCGATCCCGCCATGACCGGTTTGAGCGGCAGAGCCTGGCTTTTCATAAGCGCGTGCGGGCCGGGTATATGGCCATCGCCCGCAGCGCGCCGGGTCGGATTAAGCTGGTCCGCGCCGACCAGTCCATCGACGAACTGCAGCGCCAGATTCGCGCGCTCATCGAACCGCTGCTTGCCCGCGAAGATCGAAATTCGAAAATCGAAACGCGAAAATCGTGACGAATTTCGATTATCGATCGCGGTTGGATTCCTGCACTTAAAGATATGGGCTTCGATACCTTTCTCGGCAATCCACAGGCGGTGGCAGCAGTCCGCGAAATGCTGGCGAGCGGGCGCGTGCCGGGAGCCTTGCTGTTTGCCGGGCCCGAGGGCGTAGGCAAGAAAACGCTGGCCCTGATGCTGGCCAAGGCGCTGGTGTGCGAACGTGGCGCGGCGGACTTCTGCGACCAGTGCGCGCGCTGCCGCAAAGCCGAGCAGATGTTTGCCGCCGCGCGGGAAGATCTGGCCCGCCGCCGCGAAATCAAAGATTCCGCGCGCCGGGTGGAGGGCCTGGTTTACTTCGATCTCCAGATCCTCGAGCCGCTGACCAAATTCATCCTCACCGAACAGATCCGCCAGGTGCGCGCCATCGCCTACACTCGGCCGTTCGAGTTCGCGCGCCGCGTCTTTATTCTCGATGACGCCCAGACAATTCACTGGCAGGCCGTGGACTTGCTGCTCAAAGTGCTGGAGGAACCTCCCGAGACGACGAGCTTCATCCTGATTTGCCCGAACGCCTTTGAGCTGCGCTCCACCATCCGTTCGCGCTGCATGCGCGTCGCCTTCCAGCCTGTCGACCAAACCCTCATCCAGGACTTGCTGGCACGCGAGGGGAAACTCACCGAGCCCCAAAAGGCTCTGGCCGCGCGCGTGGCGGCGGGCAGCGTGGCCCGGGCGAGGAATTTCGACCCTGCCGAGTACGAACGCCGCCGCCAGCCCTGGCTGGATTTTCTGGAAGCGATGGCGCGGCGCGGCGCTCCCGGCGCTACAACGGACTGGCGGGGAGTGTTTGACTCCGCCCGCGCATTGGCGGAGAATCGCGACGATTTCGAAGGAACACTGAAAGTCGGCTATTCCCTTCTCTCCGACCTCATGCACATCCTCCTGGACCCGTCCGCCGACGTGGTGGTGAATGTCGACTTGCTGGCGCGCCTCAAAGACTGGGCGCCCAAGTTGACTCTGGGCGGAATCGAGAAACTCAAGGCCGGCCTTGATCAGGCTTACCGCCTGCAAATCCGCAACGTTAACCCCCAACTCGGGTTTGAGACGCTGGGCATCGACGTTCGATTTTCGATTGCCGATTAACAATTGCCGATTGAGGATGCCCTTTCAATCAGCAATCGAAAATCGTCATTCGAAAATTCGTTGGACGGGCAACGGGGGAGTATTCAACCGCCATCCAACGGTATGAATCTCGAGCAGCAAGCACGATTGGTACAATAATCAGACTGAAGCGTGTCCCTTCCGGCTAAAACGATTGCGACCGGTGGTTTCGTATGTTAGTATGTCGCCTATTCGCGGCTGTTTCCCGAGCATGGTCTTTATTCTATTGGCCGGATGTAACCGGGACGCCAGGTGATGCGTCTTAGGGAAGCAGAGGCGACCCGCGCATTTCACCGGGATAAATTTGAATCCTTGCCCGTCTGTTCGGGCTTCAGGAGCATACCATTATGAATCGACGCTTGATCCGTCCCACCCTGTCCGATGTGCAGGACCAAATGGGCGCACGCATGCAACGCAAGAAACCCGCTCCGCCGGAGCAAACCAACGCGGAGAATTTCTACTATCTGAAGCAGATGCAAGGCCGCACTCCCATGGTAGTGGTCTTGGATCAGGGCGAAACCATCCGCGGGGTCATCGAATGGTATGACAAGAATTGCATCAAGGTGCATCGGTCGAATGAGCCCAACCTCCTTGTCATGAAATCGTGCATCCGTTTTATGTATAAAGACGGCGAATCCCGTAATGGGGCAAACCACGAAGGGGAGGACCATCACACGCCAGAAGCAGATTAAATGGTCTCCGGATTCACGTCCGGTTTGCGTCTAGTCTGCCCACGATAAAGACCAACAGGTTGTTTATTAACTTTCCCCCCGAGTAAAGGCGGCACTCCTGACCTGACCAGTTGCCGCCCGCGGGAAGTGCTCATAATCCCCCATCGCGCGCGGCACTTGACAGCCTGTCGGGGCTCGCCTAGCATGAATTCGTGCAAGGATTTCTCATAAGGGATTTCATCGTGAGGGTTCTCACCATATCCCAATTCGATTCGCAAGCCATTCGGCGCCACGGGCAATGTTTCCACACCCTGCGGCGCGCGGGTTGGCGGCTGGCGTGGGTGGCTCCAGCTATTCTTTTGCTTGTGTGCATAGCCGCGGCGCAGCAGGATGAAAAGCCCAAGATCCCGGGCCTCGACAAGATCATCGCCGCCAACGAGCACCTGGCGTTCAACGGCACCGTTAAGTTGCTCGACGAGAAGCACAACACCCTGAGCATCAGTTCGATGGAGGGAGGGGACACGGAAATCTTCCCCATCAAGCACAGCACCCATGTCGAAACCATCGACGGCTTCAGGAAAAAACTGGACGTTCTCGCTCCCGGCACCCGTGTCATTGTCTATTACGACCAACGGTCCGACCACCGCACGGTAACGCGCATCGAATTGCTTGCCAGCGAATCCAAGAAGAAGGAGCCGCACTCTTAGCCGTGTCGCGGCGGCTGGGCTCCTGATTCCCTTAAGACTATTATGCGCATCGGCATCACCTGCTATCCTACCTACGGCGGAAGTGGCGTGGTTGCCACCGAACTCGGCATCGAACTGGCCGCGCGCGGGCACGACATCCACTTCATCAGCTATGCGATGCCCGTGCGGATCACCGAAGCCGCCGGCCGCATTCACTTTCATGAAGTGGAGATGCTGAATTACCCGCTTTTCGACCACCCGCCTTACACCCTGGCGCTCGCCACCGCCATGGCCAACGTAGCCGTCAACGAATCCCTTGACCTGCTGCACGTACACTATGCGATTCCCCATTCGGTCAGCGCCTATCTGGCCCGCGCCATGCTGAAGCCGCGCCGCCTGCCCTTCGTCACCACGCTGCACGGCACTGATATCACCCTGGTCGGCCTGGACCGCTCGTATCTTCCCATTACCCGCTTTTCCATCGAGGAAAGCGACGGCGTGACGGCCATCTCCGAATACCTTCGGGATGTCACGCAGCGTGAATTTGCCATCCGCCGGCCCGTCGAGGTCATTCCCAACTTCGTCAACTGCGACGTCTTTACCCCCGACAACGGCAAATGCCGGCGCGAAGAATTTGCGCCGCAAGGGGAAAAGATTCTCGTTCACCTGTCGAATTTCCGGCCGGTCAAGCGCGTGCCTGACGTCGTGGACATCTTCGCGCTGGTTCGCCGGGAAATCCCCGCCAAGCTTCTGATGATTGGCGACGGGCCGGAGCGGACGGTGGCCGAATGGATGGCCCGCGAAAAGAAGCTGAGTTCCGATGTGATTTTCCTCGGCAAGCAAAATCAAGTGCAGGACCTCCTTGGTTGTGCCGACGTGCTGCTGTTGCCCAGCGATATCGAATCGTTCGGCCTGGCGGCGCTGGAAGGCATGGCCTCCGGTGTCCCCGCCATTTGCTCGCGTGTGGGCGGCGTGCCGGAAGTTCTCCGCGATGGTGTGGAGGGTTATCTGGTGGAGGTGCGCGACGTTCAAACCATGGCGGCGCGAGCGCTCGATATCCTTTCCAACCCGGAAAAGCAGGCGGAGATGTCGCGTGCCGCCCGGCAACGCGCCCTTCGCTGTTTTTGCAGCAAGAGCATCATCCCCCTTTACGAAGATCTCTACCGGCGCGTCCTCAAGAATGCCTGAACCCACCCTCGCCTCACCCTACAGGTGCAGCGCGGGACAGCACCACCCTTTGAAAGGCTGCCGTGGCTGCAAGTCTAGCCCCATATAACTAGCCATAGTTGCCAGGGGCCCGGACGACGGGACGGGGCCCGCACCTTTCCCCGATCAGTGCTATTGCCGCTTCTTATGGGGGAAAAATGTCTATGCTTCAACTGATTGATATCGCGTGACTTATTTATAAACACAGGCACAGATCCCCACAGTATACGCCAACCCCTTGAGCCACTTGGCGGGCGGCTGGATGAACTGTCCGCAGGTCTACCCATGCCCGAACGCCCCTTTGGCGAACCCATTCAACCCGCCATTCTAGCCCCCTTCTTCTCGAATTGGCGTGTAGCCTTGCTAGCCATCCGCTCCCCATGAAGGCAGCTGAGATATGCAAGCCTCCCGCCCACTCTTCTGTTCCCGCTCCTCTGCGCTCCGTTTCCCGCTCCACCCATACCTTTCGTTCCCGCCGGCAAGGCCAGCTCATGAATTTTCCCAGAAAACCATTCTGGCATTGGCGATTGCGCCATTGTGGACGGAGCGAATTCTTCCCTGCCGCTCGGATTTCAAACATGGGAAGTCAGCGGGCGTGCCCCACACGGATCGAGTCCGGCCCCGCCGGCCTTCCCTCCCCATACAGCCCCCTCCCCGTCCCCTTCGACAAAGCGTGTTGCTCATAGCCTCACGTCACTCCGCCGTGTATATCTTTTTGATAGCCTAATGACAAATAGCGCAGCCGGCGACGGACGTCAACAATCGTCACTTTGCCGGTCGATTAGAATATTGAAAATAAACGGCATAAACTAAACTTTGCCCTTTGGGTTACGCCCGCTCAAGCGATGGGAGATGATCAAGAGATTCCCGGCGAGCGCCATTGAAAATGTTCTCCTAGCCGTGCCGTAGCCCGGATAGCCTCCCGACCCGTTCCCCCTTGATCATTCAATCGTGGACCATTCCGCATCGTCGCGCCCAAGGCGGTCGGCAGGGCCTGCACGCTTTCATTCCACAAGGCAAGCGTCAGAAGATCCCACCCCTTGCCCCGCGCTGAACCTGGCGCCGTGCCCTAGCACTGACTCGCAACTGATAATCGTCGATGTACTGAGAGTGATTACTTCGGGGTCACTTCACCTTCGTAATGCTCTTTCCAAGCATGGTTGTTCTTATCCAGATAATCGGCGTCGATGTTGAACTTGATGAGGAGGCCCGAATCCTTGGCGATCCAAGCCGTTCCCTTGCAGTCCTTGATGGTGGTCAGCACGATCCGGGCGGCATCCAAGCGCATTTTCTGGGAGGGAGTGGCAGCGGTTGTGTCGAAGGTAAACCTATCAGCGGGAGTGGTTCTCACCAGATCGGCGCTCGGCGAAGCCGTCACGGCGGATCCCACAGCGATGACCAGGTCCGGGTTGGTCATCACTCCGAGCGTCGCCAAATTCGCCATGCCCCAATTAAGCACGTCGCCCTTCTTCGCCCTGGTTGGCGTGGTGGTTGAGCCGCGCGTCTCCGTCAGGTTAATTTCCTCCGGGGAGATATCTGCCTGCAAGCCCACCGGGCCCATCTGCGGCGGTTGAGTCTTATCTTTGCCGATGTTTTCCTGCCCGTTAAAGGAAAAATGGAACGACGCCGTCGGCTTCTTCATCGCATCGATCAGTTTACCGGCGCCATCGCTGAGCCGATTAGCATCCGTCAGGTTCGGCGTGGAAGCTTGGGGCGCCGGCAAAGTACGCACCTCGGGCGTGGAACTGTTATTGCACGCCGTGAGAGCGGCCAGCAGCGTCAAGCCCAAGAGCATGGCAAACATTTGCTGAAGTTGTCTTACACGTTTCATTGCGGTATGACTCCTACGGGCAGACTTCCGCGGTGGTGACCGCGCGAACTCCGGTGGCCGCCATTTCTTCCAGCGCCTTGCGGCCGCCCTCTTCGGTAATGGGCTTGATCGCATCCACCACCAAATCCACCGTGAAGCCGCGCGCGCGCAAATCCCGGGCGTCGGCGAGCACGCAGTATTCCGTGGCCACGCCGAACACCACGGCGCGGCGCGTACCCAGGGCTTGCAATATGGCATCGAAGTTGGGATTGGCCTGGGCAGAGTAGGTGGGCTTTTCCACGATGTACTGGCCCACCCAGAGCGCCGGAGGCTGGAAAGCGCCGGAGCGGCAGGGAATAACCACGGGCCGAGGAAACTGGGTTTCAGGAATGCGTTGTTGTCCGGGAGTGCCGATGACGCAATGGGGCGGCCAGATTTTGAATTCGGGGTCGTCGGCCGCGTGCGCGTCGGCGGAGGAAATTACCGGCACATCATTCTGGCGCGCCCAGTTCATGAGGCGCTGGAGGTTGGGCACGATCTGTTCCGCCCCCGGAACATAGAGCCGCCCCGTCGGACGCATGAAATCCACTTGCGTATCCACGTCGAAAAAAACCAGGGGCTCAAGGATGGCGCTCACTCCTCAAAGTCCTCCCTCTTGATTCGATGCATTCACCGCGCCGAAGTGCTGCACGCGGATATCCTCCAGCAACTGTTCGAGCTCCGCGCTCTTCTCGACGGGGTAAACGGGCGCCCCGCGCAGAGCCTTGGAGGCTTTCGGCAAGCAGGCGAGATTGGCCAGCGTGCGCTCGCGGATTTTCTTCACTGGTGGGGCCGGGGCCAGGCGGCGGCCGGCACGCATGACCGGCGCGAGCAGGGGCGTAGCCTGCGGATAATCTTCCTGGGCGCGGGCGAGCAGGTCGTGATGGCATTGCCCGCTCTCGGTGAAGCGGAAGACCTGCTTGCGGCCGGGCCAGTAAACCTTCTCCTCGCTGAATTTGGTTTTGGGCTCCACCACGCCGTTGGTTTCAGTCTCCACCAGCTTGTAAACCACGCTCAATGCGGGGACATCGCGCGACGTGACCAGGTCCGTGCCCACCCCGAAGAAATCAATCGGCGCGCCACGAGCCACCAGATCCTCGATCTTGTATTCGTTCAAATCGCCACTGGCCACAATCAAGGAGTCGCGCAGGCCGTGGCGGTCGAGGATTTCCCGAACGTGCCGGCTCTTTTCCAGCAGATCGCCGCTGTCAAGCCGCACCCCGGGAACGCTGGTCCCCAACGAGGCCGCGATCTCCGCTCCCACCAGCGGATCGTAGGTGTCCACCAGCAGGATGGCGGTGTCGGGAAAAGTCTCGAGCAACGCTTCGAAGCTGCGCCGCTCGCTGGGGAAAACCTGCGTCCACGAGTGCGCCGCGGTGCCCGCCAGGGGAAGATCGTAAAGCGCCCCGGCCAGCACGTTGGAAGTGGCCACGCAGCCCCCCACACACGCCGCCCGTGCAGCTCGCACCCCGGCTTCCGGCCCGTGCGCCCGGCGCGTTCCGAACTCCAGCACTTTGCGGCCTCCCGCTGCCCGCACCACGCGCGCCGCCTTGGAGGCCACCAGGGTTTCATAATGCATCACCGAGAGCAGATAGGTTTCCGCGATCTGCGCTTCCAGCACCGGCGCGGTCACTTGCAGCATCGGCTCTTCCGCAAAGACCAGCGTGCCCTCCTCCACCGCGCTTACATCTCCATGGAAGCGGAATTCCCGCAGGTAGTCGAAGAATTCCGGCGAGACCGTCTGGAAGGCGGGCAGTTGGCGCAGAAACCGCACGTCATCGTCGGTGAAATGCAGGTTTTCCAAATAGGTGAGCGCCGAGTCCAGCCCCGCCGCCACCAGATACGAGCGCTGGGGCGGCAAGTGACGCACAAAGAGCTCGAACGTCGCGTGGCAATCGATGCCATGCTCGAAATACGCTGCCGCCATCGTTAACTCGTACAGGTCTACCAGTAGCGCTCGGTCCGTGTTCATTTCACCTCTGGCCGCTTTCACCCCTGATTGTCCGGCAGGGGAGTTGCGGGAAAACCAGCCTGCGGCTGGCACCGCACCACCCCGGAATGAGGGTGGCGAATCCAGTATGTCGTCGAGAGTCGAAGAGAGTCAAGCACGAGACTTTAGGCCATCGGGGCATCGGGGCATCGAGCCATCGGGCGATTGGGTCATCGGGTGATTGAGTGATCGGGCGATTTTCGATGTTCGAATTTCGATTTTCGAAGCCCGTGAATTGCCTCATCCTCTCACATTACCCAGCCGATATCCGATGTGGGGTAGTGTGGGCGGAACGGTGAATTCTTGGGTCGGAGGCCGTCCGTCTGAATTGCCCCCCTCTTCCTGAGTGTGGGCGGGCCGGTGAATTTCTTGATTGACGGCCGTTCGTCTGAATGGCCCCTCCTCATCCTGGTGGTCATACCCGCCGATATCCGAAGCGGGGGAGTGTGGGCGGCCTGGTGAGTTTTTGGTCGGTGGCCGTCCGCTTGAATTGTCCCGCCTCATCCTGGTGGTCATACCCGCCGATATCCGAAGCGGGGTAGTGTGGGCCGCCGGGTTGATCGTGAACGTGCAGGGTCGTTCGCCTTTCCGCCCTCCGCCCAAATGCCTTCGGCCCTCAATTCGTCGGGACTTGGCCCCCGGACTGCGGACCCGGTTTCCGGTAACTCCGTGGTGCATATCATAGCCTCACATGCTTGTCAGTTTCGCCTAGCCACTCGCCATGGTTTTGCAATAACCTCCTTTTGTTTCATCAATATAGTGGAGAGCCCGGTTTCGGATACTTTGTCTCCATTTGTTTTCAACAACATAATGGAGATTACCTGTATATTCCCCCCCCCGCGTTTTTTACCACGGGACCAGCCGAACTAAGTTAACCGATTTCCTTTTAACGACATAGAATTTATTAAGATCATCGATGTCCATAGCTAACCCATTTTATTTCTGGTACATAATGGAGAGCCGCGGCATTTTGTTGCGCGGGCGTCCCGCCCGCTGGCGCGGCAGCGTCCCGCTCCCGCAACGGCGAAGCGCCTGGGTCATGGCCATACCCATCACGTGCGGGACGCCCGTGCGACCTCGCCTTTTTCTCCACCCCGTACCCTGCGTCGCGTAGGGCCTAAGTGCCGACGCAGCAGGAGATGCGGCTTGAGTTCCTGCCGCTTCTTCCGCCGACGCTTGCCGGTCGTCGGGCGCTTCACGGTGAAGTGCCCTTCTGGTCCTTCCTGCGTTCCCTGTCGGTTTATCCCGGCGCATAACCCCGTTTATTTTCATAGACATATTCTGATGAAATCTATAAGTCCTGTCATTTCATACACATCTAGACAAACCCGAAATGTTTAATTTTTCGACATTTGTTTTCATACACATCTAGAGAAATACCTTCATTTTCGGGGGTCCCCCTTTTTGGGCGCTCAGGACCTCCTTCGAAATGAAATAAATCCTTGTAATTCAAAGACATGGATTTTTGGCCCAGCATCATCAAAAACCTCTAACTATCTTTTTTATCTATCACATATTCTCAGGCAGCGCGGTCCTTGCGTTCATCCGCGGGGCCTTCGAGGCGCTGCCATCGGTTGCGCAGGCTCGCGCCTGTCGAAAGTTCGATTCCTGTCAGGTGCCGGGTGTCAGGGACCAAGGGCTGGCAGCGAGTTCGATGCTGGGGAAACTCCGCGGAAACCCCTCCGGCATCCCGCGCCTAGCCCTAATACCTGGCACCTGACACCTGGTTCCTCGTCCCCGCGTCTAGACCCTCGCAGCTAGCCGTGGGGCGCGATTTGGCGCGGGCGCCCGTCTCCAGATGTGTGGCCAGCAGTCACCATGCCATAGGCCAGAAAAATTGCCCTGGAACCCGATAACGCAGATAAAGCGGTCAAATTGCAGCACCCCTTGGCGGGGGTTTTCGCAGGGTGATATTCCTGCCTCCGCCAACTTCCTTCCCGGCTCCGGCGGTCCTATTCGCGGTCCGATTCGTCGACTCGAAGCACCGGAAACTCCGCTGGTCCGATCGGATCGGACCGGTAATCGGGAGGGCAGGGGGTGGATTGAACCAGCACAGCGCGGGATCGCCCATTTCCGCGCGCATCGTACGGTCGGTCAGCGAACCGTCCGTCTTTCGTCTAGTAGCGCGGGTGTCCCCTTGTTCCGTATTCACCCTACGGAACGCCGTGCCCTACCCCTACGTCTCGACCTGTTCTAATGGCGCTTGAGAGGGAGGCTCACGGGCTTTGCTTGGGGGCGCCGATGGTGTTTTTCTGGTCCACCTTGAACACCTTGAAATCGGAATATTCGTGTTTATTCCGAAGGCGCCGCGACCTCCCCACTCGAATCGGCGCGACACTCATCCGGGGTAGGTCCCCAGGGGCTCGCGGGTATCAGACACAGATAATGGAACTCCTGATCTAGGCTGGTTTGCGCCTTGCCGGAACGATTGAGCTTTTCCTGACGGATTTTTCCGGTGGAGCTGGTATTGGGAAGATTCATGAAAAGGTCTTCGGTACTCCGGCCCGAGGCGGCGAGGGTGGGGCCGAGCGGCGATGGTCATGGGCGAGCTCGAAATCCGGCAAGCCTTGGGGAGGATCGCCAAGGTAGTCAAGGGGTCTCTCCTCTCGCGGTCTGGGCCTGGCGTTGGCAGCGGCTCGACGCCGCCCTGGTCATTGTCGTCTGCTGCTGACAAGGGAAACCATTGAATCAAAACTCCGCGCAGTGTATGGTATCTGCTCACGGAAAAAATCATCCAGAGGCATCCGCGGATCAGGTTATGGCAAATGAGAACCCGGCGCTTGCATCGATAAGAGAGCCCATGGAGCCCGTGGGCCTATTGGGAATAGGGGCCCTCCGGCTGCGGAACTTCATCGTCCGGCATCTGGAATTACTGTTCATCGTCCTCGTGGCTTTGATTGTAGTGGCGGTTTTCTATCTCCTCCCTTACAAGATTGCCTTCCTGAACTTTTTTTATCTGCCGGTGTTGGTGGCGGCCTACTTCCTGGGAAAGCGCGCCGCGGTGATGGGTGCGGTGCTTTGTTTCCTCTCCGGTGTGTTGTTCGCGTATTACCGGCCCGAGTGGTTTACCGTGACGGGCACGCACCTGAACGCCTTCCTGGTGCTTGCCACGTGGGGCGGATTCCTGATTCTCACCACCGCCGCGATCGGCTCTCTCCAGGAGAGCCTGGCCAAAGGCTTCTATGATACACGCCAGCTTGTGGATGAGCTGAAGAGGAGCCGCGTCTCCGAGGAAATGAAAGACAAAGTGGAGAAAACCCTTTACGCCACCATGGACCCGATCGTCGCCAAGCTGGCCACGGAAGGAAAGCTCCGCTTTGAGAAACGTGACATCAGCATCCTGTTCGCGGAACTTGCCGACTTCACGGTCTCTTCTTCCGAGAGCCGGCCGGAAGTGGTGCTGGAGGATCTGAACCATTTCCTGGGCCAGATCGAGACCATTGTGGAGTTGTTCTGCGGACATATCGACAAATA
>Ga0326727_10008938_pt1 | contig 25042 bp, 20 predicted proteins | sample MB2enrmetagenome_FD_207643 | JGI IMG/M metagenome (GOLD analysis project Ga0326727, IMG submission 207643) | Lab enriched peat soil microbial communities from McLean, Ithaca, NY, United States - MB29MY | ecosystem: Environmental > Terrestrial > Soil > Wetlands > Peat | place: USA: New York... | reverse complement strand
AGGCCATGGTGGCCGCCATCGGCGCCGGACTGCCCATCACCGAGCCCAGCGGCAACATGGTGGTGGACATCGGCGGAGGCACCACCGACATCGCCGTCATCTCACTGTCCGGCATTGTTTATTCGCGCTCGGTGCGCATGGCGGGCAACCAGATGGACGAGGCCATCACCAATTATCTGAAGCGCAAGTACAACCTGCTGATCGGCGAGCGGACGGCCGAGCACGTGAAGATGGAGATCGGCTCGGCCTTTCCGCTGGACAAGCCTCTCACCATGGAGATCAAGGGCCGCAACCTCATCGAGGGCATTCCCAAAACCATTGTCATCGACGACAGCGAGATTCGCGAAGCGCTGGGCGAGTGCATTGCGGTCATCATGAACGCCATCCGCGTGGCTCTGGAACGCACGCCGCCCGAGCTATCCGCGGATATTTCGGATCGCGGCATCGTGCTCACCGGCGGCGGCGCACTGCTGAAGAACCTGGACAAGCGCATTCGCGAGGAGACCGGGCTGCCGGTTTCCGTGGCCGACGCTCCGCTGGAATCGGTGGTGCTGGGAACCGGGAAAATGCTCAGCGACTTCAAGCTGCTAAGGAAGATCAAGATCGACTGAGCAGTGGGCAGTGATCATTTACGGCGAATCAACGCATCGATCGCACGGCCGAGCAGGTGCCACCAGAGAGTTCCAACTACACCCCATAGCGCGCATGCGATATCTCCGTATGCTGCACTGGTAAGCATGACGCCAAAGGCCATGATAGAAAAAGGCATATCCGCGATCAGAAGTATGCCAAACGGCAGTCTGGAGGGGCCGTTCAGCAGAGGTTGGCGGGAACCTGCGTAAAGAGCCCACATGGCGAGAAACAAGAAGGCGTGGATTGCGGGTGCGATGTACCTGGCTTGCGCGGATCTTCTCATGGGCATTTCAGCTAGTTCAAGATTTCACACAATGATCGAGTGAATGACAGGCAAGTAGCTCACATCTTATCAGTATCAAAACCGGGGGGCGATTGGCCCGCTTCTCAAGTCGACTCGCTTCCGCGCCTCGCGCCGCGCCGCTACGAAATCGACCGGGGTGGCGGCGCTTGATTTACCCTCATCCCACATCTGGCGCAGCCGCTTCAGATCTTCCATGCGCAACTCGCGCTTGAACTGCCAGTCTCGGATCGCCTCGCGCACAATCTCACTGGTGGTGGCGTATTCGCCGGTTTCAACAGCAGCCTTGAGAGCGCCAATCTGCTCCCCGGTGAGGGCAATACTGACTTTTTGAATATCTGGCATAAAGAAACTCCGCTCCATACGGAGCATATATTACTACTTCTTGCCCCAGATTTGCACTTTTTATGTGTGCGTAACAATGCCTTATTTTTCCGATCTGACATTTTGCCGGACCATTCTGGCCGTATTCTGAATCGCGAAAAGCGCGTGAAGCGATCAACTTCGATGACCGTCAGTATACTGGTACTATTCTTGCTCTCTGTGTAGCTTGCTCCTCCTGCCCGAGCCTTTGCCATGGAATCGTTCTTCGCCCGCTATCGGAATCTTCTGGTGCTGCTGGCCGTGCTGTTGGCGCAGATCATCGGGCTGGCGGTGCAGGTGCGCCGCACCGAGAGCGGGCGCAACACGCTCGACGCGAGTGATCCGACCGGAGTAAGGCTGATCCGGCTATGGGCTGATGCCGTGGTCACCCCTCCGGAGCAGATCTTCCACGCCGCCAAGCTGGGCGCGGAGGCTCTGTGGCAGAACTACATCGATCTGCGCCACGCCCGGGAGCAGAATCAGGAGCTGCAAAAGACCATCGACCGTCTCCGTCTGGAGCAGGCTTCGCTGATGGAAGACGCCCGCCAGGGAGAGCGGCTGCAGGCGCTGCTCAACTTTCAGCAGCGATACATCTACAAGACGCTGGCCGCGCAAGCCATCGGCACCAGCGGCAACGAGAGTTCGCGGGTCTTTTATATCGACAAAGGCTCCTCGGACGGCATAGAACGCGATATGGCGGTGATTACCCCGGACGGCATCGTGGGCAAAATACGCGAGGTCTTTCCCCGTTCCTCGCAGGTACTGGCCATCAACGATCAGACCAGCGGGGCGGGCGTAATTCTGGAGACAACGCGGATTCGCGGCATCCTGCGCGGGGACGCCGCGGGCCGGCTGCAGATTGTGGGCATCCTGGCCGACCAGCGCATACAGCCGGGAGAAAAGGTGCTGACCGCCGGGGGCGACCTGGTCTTCCCTCGCGGGCTGCCTGTGGGCGATGTGGTGCGCGTCAGGCCGGATCCCGACCGTGACTCGTTTATCGACGTAATCGTAAAGCCCGCGGCCCATCTTGACCGGCTCGACGAGGTGCTGGTGATTACTTCCACCGAGCCGCAGTTTTCGGCGGAGCAGCAGCGCGACCAGGCCACCAGCGAGGCGCTGAAAGGCGCGGAGGCTGCGGCCATCAAGCAACAGCAGAAAGCCTCGCAGATTATGGCAGAACGTTTGCCGGGACTTACCGATCCCAATGCGCCCGTGCCCGGCACAGTTCCGCCCGGCCAGAATCAGGCTGCACCCCCACAGGCGCCGCCTGTTCCCAAATTGCTCCACCCGCTGCACCCTGACCGTTTTACGCCAGGGGCCAAGCCTCAGCCGGCGCAGGAGCAGGAAACCACGCCGCCTGAACGCCAGGAAAACAAGCCGGAAACCAAACCAGAATCGAAACCAGACTCGGAGCAGGCCACTCCTTCGCCCACCCAAGCAGGAAGGAAACCATAGCCATGAGAATCCTGGCCACCCAACACCGCCGCGAGCTGGGGATGCGCAGCTATCCGCTGCTGGTGTATGTTCTGGCGCCGCTGACGGCTCTGGTGCTGCAGGCCTGGCTGCCACGATTGCTGCGCGGCCATACATGGTTCGACCTGCCACTGTTGATTACTGTTTATTTTGCCCTGGCCCGTCGCGATTCCATCCAGGGCACAATGATGGGCGCGGGGATGGGCATCTTTGAGGACGCGCTCACCCACCACGCCATCGGCGCGAACGGCATCGCCAAGTCGGTTGTCGGCTTTCTGGCCGGGTCGGTCGGAGTCCGCTTCGATGTGGACAATTACACCGTGCGGCTAATGCTCACTTTCCTGCTTTCGCTCCTATCCGGCTTTATTTATGTGCTTATCTACCGCGTTTTGCTGGGTATGGACCAGGAGTGGAGAGGGCTGGAGGAATTATTGAAGGCTGTGGGAACCTCGCTGGTTGCCTTGGTCGTGTATCCGCTGCTGGACCGGACACAGCTAAGAGACTGAGCAGGCCGCGAGCCGGATCGCTCGATCGGCATGAAGGAAATGGCTAATTACCATTGGGCAGGGAAGGCCCGCTGTTACCCAGTTATACTGCTATCATTTTTTAAGTGACCCCTGTAAGTTCCCTGACCATCCCTAATCGATCTGTATTTGTTCGTGTATCCGACGAGATAAACGCAGCCTTGGACAGGCATATCCGTCTCGTGATTGTCCTGTTTGTGCTGCTGTTTTTGGCCAGCACCATCGTCCAGGATATTCGGAAGCCGATGTGGGTAGACGAGTTATACACACTCTACACCTCGCGGCAGGCAACCGCGGCAGAGATCTACAAAGCCACGATGGATGGCTGCGACTCGATGCTGCTCTATGACATGATTGTCCATACGATTCTGCCGGTGGTGAGAATCGATGAGTTGGCGGTTCGATTGCCTTCCACGCTTGGCTACTGCTGCATGATTGTTTTTCTGCTGGCCTACTGCCGCCGGCGATTGCCAACTGCCTATGCGATGGCTGCCGCGCTGCTGGCATGTAATGCGCAACTGGATTACTCAACCGAGGGCCGCTGTTACGGCGTTGTGCTGGGCTGCGCGGCGGGCGCGCTGCTGTGCTGGCAATATGCCGTGGAAGGACGGCACAGAATCCTGGCGATTCCCTTGTTAGCCCTCTCAGCGGCGCTGATGACCGCCATGCATTACTACTCCATTTTCTTCTGGATTCCGTTGTTGCTTGCGGAAATGGCGCGCTGGCGAAGCTCTCGAAAACTGGATTGGGCCATTTTGGCCGCGATGACGCCAGTCTTGTTCGTTCTTGCCTTGCACTACCAGTTGATTTTGGCGGGCGCGCAGTCCCATAAGCATTTCTACTCCCCCGCTGAGTGGTCCAGCATCGCAACGTGTTACATCGATTGTTTTGAGAAGATGATGTTATGTTGCATCTTTCCCGCAACCGTGCTGGCCGTCTTTTCGACAATCCCGGATGGCCGGAGCGCAAAGCAGTCCAGCCTGATTCCCTCCGAGTGGGTTGCGCTTGGCGCCTTCTCGCTGATGCCGCTCTGCGTCATTGTTTTAGCAATATACACAACCCATATGTTTGTATCCAGGTATGTTCTCTGGGCTTTGCCCGGTGTTGCCATCTTGCTGGTGGCGCTGCTGTGCCGTGTGGCAAGGGGACGGGCTGTTGTAGGCGTAAGCTTTCTGGGACTGATGGTAGCCTACGTCGCAGCGGCCGGGGTCAAGCATATGCTTCAAAAGCCGGAACTCACAAAAGGCGAGGCGATACTGGAGTCGCTGGCATCGTTGCCGAATGGCACAGAACCAATTGTCGTTGCCGACCCTCATGTTTTTCTGGAACTGTCCTACTACGCGGATAGCCGCTTTCAGAAACGTCTCGTCTATCCCGTCAGCTCCGCATTGGATTTACGCTACTATGGCAACGATACGAATCCGATCATTTTTACAGCCCTGAGCCATCACACCAAGCTTCGCATCGTCCCATACGATGAGGTTATGGCAGCACATCCACGATTTGTTCTCGCCGCCCTGGATATCAACTACATGCCCTGGCATCTGATCGAGTCTGGATACCGCGTGGTTCCGATCGGTTCACCCAAAATCCCCTTGCTCTTTGAGGTTGAAGCCCCAGGAGCGAAGAATTAGGAAGCCGACCAGCTATATATGAGCCCATTCATTCTATTGGCCATTTCTCCCGGAATAAGCCTTGTGGCTGTTCTCCGTTTCCCCACTTGAAACCCGATTTTGTTCTGGAAAGCCAACTCCGCCGGATTCGCTGTATTCTAAGCTCAGACGATGTATTCCGGCGGCAGCACTCGCGGCGAAAAACTCCCCACCCTCAAACTGACGGTGGTGCAGTACGGGATTCTGTTCATCATGCTGGCCCTGGCTGCCGGACTTTGGCGTCTGCAAGTGCTGGGAGCGGAGAACTTTCGCCAACTGGCCGAGCAGAACCGCGTCCGCAAGGTTCCCGTGATGGCTGGCCGGGGAAAGCTCTTTGACCGCGAGAACCGGTTGATGGTGGACAATTACCCGTCGGTCTCCTGTTTTCTGGTCCGCGAGCAGAATCGGAGCGTGGACGCCGACCTGCCGTTGATCGCCCGCGGCTTGAACCTGGACCTGGAGCAATTGCGCGCCACGCTGCGCCGTTTCCGCGCCGCGCCCTCTTACCAGCCCATTCCCATCAAGAAAGACATCACCGCCGACGAGCAGGCCTTCATTGAGGCTCACCGCAATGAATTGCCCGAACTGGAGACCATTGATGAGGAGCGGCGGCTTTATCCCCGCGATGGCTTTGCCGCTCACCTGATCGGCTACGTGGGCGAAGTGAGCGCGGAGGAACTCAACCAGTCTCGCTTTGCCGCCTATGAGCCGGGCGACGTGGTGGGCAAGGCGGGCATTGAGGAAACTTACGACGAGGTATTGCGCGGCCAGGACGGATCTCGCGATGTGATTGTGGACAGCCACGGACGCGAAGTGGGCTACCTGAGAACGCAGCACGCCATTCCCGGACAGGACCTGAAGCTGACCATAGACAACGACATCCAGCGCGCCGCCGAGCTGGCCCTGGGAGACCGCAACGGCGCGGTGGTGGCCATGGACCCGCGCAACGGCGAGATTCTGGCCATGGTTTCCCACCCCAGTTACGATCCCAACGCCTTCGCCGTGCGCATCAACCGCGTCGACTGGAACCAGCTCGTCAACGACCCCAACCACCCGTTGATGAACAAAGCCATCCAGGCGCAACTGGCTCCCGGATCGACCTTCAAGATTCTCATGTCGGTCGCTGGACTCCAGGAGGGCGTAGCCCAGAAAATGCACGTCTATTGCACCGGCGGCGCGACCTTCTACGGCCAGTTTCACAAATGTGACCAGCACCACGGCATGGTGGACATCGAGCACGCCATCCCCTGGTCCTGCGACACCTTTTATTACACGCTGGCCGACAAGCTGGGCATCGACACCATTGCCCGTTACGCCAAAAGCGCGGGCCTTGGCCAGCGCACCGGCGTTGATCTGCCCAACGAGGCCACGGGCATCGTGCCTTCCTCGGAGTGGAAGCTGAAAAATTACCATGAGAAGTGGTACGTGGGCGAAACCGTTTCGGTGGGCATCGGGCAGGGCCCGGTTACCGTGACGCCCATTCAGTTGGCGCGCATGATCGGCGGCATCGCCTCCAACGGGCACTTTGTGCGGCCCCACGTTGTAGACCCCGACCAGCTTCCAGCCTCGTTTCGCCAAGCGCTCAAGGACACCTTTCCGGGTTCCGGCGAATCCACTATTGAACTCGATCCGGAGAGCTGGATGATCATTACCGAGGGCATGGCGCAGGCCACGACGCCTGGCGTCTATGACACGGCCGCGGCCTCGCATCTGGAGGGAGTCGATTTTGCCGGAAAGACCGGCACTGCCCAGGTTGCCAGCCATGCGGCCATCAAGCAGCTAGGTGGAGGAAAGGAATTCCTTCCCAACGGCTGGTTTGTCGGCGTCATTCCGCGCAGAAATCCGGAGTTCGTTGTTGCCGTGCTCTGGGAGCACGGCGACTGGGGCTCCAATGCAGCACGGCTCGCCGCCCAGGTGGCCACCGTCTACGTGAACAAGCAGCGAGTCAAGAACAATAACGCACTGGCGATGGTTCAAGATGCCTCGCCGGTCGAGATGGGCGCGGTCTGGACTGAATCAGCGTCAGCCGGCCAGAAACCACACCGAGGCGCCGATGTAGCCGCCCACCTGCGCGGCGGGCATTTCGCACTTCGCCCCGCTCCGCTGACCCCGGCCCAAAGCGTAGCCAGCACGCTGTTCCCCTGGCCGGCCTGGCTGCCCTCCTCTCCTCTGCGCTTCAAGGAGAGCCACCCCTGATGCGATTCTTCAGCCACACTCCTACGAAACCGGAACTGCCGAGAGGATTTTTCCTTAAGAAAAATCCGCCTTGCACAATTCCAGAAACAACATTGTTGCTGGAGAATCGCATCTGATGCGCCGCTTCTTGAGCTTTCGCGACTTCGACTGGCCGTTGCTGGGCATGGTTCTCATGTTGTGCGCCCTTTCCGTCTTTGAGGTGTACTCGGCCACGCTGCACACCAAATTCTCGCCTGCGCTGCAAGGTCACTGGTACGGCGCCTTCCACATCAAGCAGCTTCTGTGGGTCACCGGCGGCCTGGCGGCCATGTTCCTCTTTTCCAAAATCGACTATCACCGGCTGCTGGACTGGGCTTACTGGGCCTATGGGTTCTGCCTGGTTGCACTGGTGGCGGTAAAGTTCGTAGGGGTGACGGTGCTGCACGCGCGCCGCTGGATCAGGATTGGGCCCTTTCACTTTCAGCCATCTGAGTGGGTCAAGCTGATCCTGATTCTGGTTATGGCCCGCTACTTTGCCAATCTGGGCGGCAGGCGGCTGACGGGCTTTGACATCATCAAGTCCTTTTTTCTGGTAGGTGTTCCCATGATTCTGGTGCTCATCCAGCCCGACCTGGGCACCTCTCTCACCTATGTGCCCATCCTGATCACCGGCCTGTTTCTGGGCGGCATCAACATCCGCCAGACGCTGGTTCTTCTGGTCTGCGGCACGGTACTGATCGCCGGCGTCTGGAGCAGCGGCAAAATCCTCAAGCCCTACCAAAAGGCCCGCCTCACCAGCTTCGTCAATCCCGACAGCGACCCCAAGGGTACTGGCTACCAGCTTCGCCAGTCGCTCATTGCTGTCGGCTCCGGCGGCGTCTGGGGAAAAGGCATGGCCAAGGGCTCCCAGACCCAAGGCGACTTCCTGCCTATTCCCCATGCGGACTTCATCTTTGCCGCTTTTGGCGAGGAATACGGATTCGTCGGCGCGCTCTTCGTCCTGCTGTTATACTTTTCCATATTGATGCGTTTGATTCAGAACGCACAAACAGCCGCCGACCTGGCCGGTTCCCTGATTATCATGGGAGTAGTGGCTGTGTTGACCTTTCAGATTGCGGTCAACATCGGCATGGTCATCGGTTTTATGCCCGTCACCGGAATCCCTTTGCCGTTAATGAGTTACGGCGGATCCTCGGTGTTGTTTACGTTTCTGGCGCTGGGCGCGGCGATGAATGTGCGCATGCGCCGGTTCGTCAACTGACGGACTTGCAGATTCACCTTCTGTGTTCCCCCCGGAATAGTCCGGTCCGCAGGAGAAGAAGTTTTTTCAAGTATGTAGCCGGCCAGGTCCGGATGGATCGAGCGCCCGGCAGGATAAGGGTTCATGAGCACGCAGAGACGGGAAAACCGCTTCATCCCAGCGACGAAGACCTGTCGCCGGGGGTTCCGGTACCGTTGGCAGTGTACAAGTTGCACACGGCGCGCAGAATTTTCCGGGGAATCAATCCCCGGCCAGATCGCGCCAGACGGATGTGCAGGCGCCAGCGGTGGAACGGCCTCAATCATATGGATGGCCACAAACTCTCTGCAAACGGATTACCGTATCGTACGGCTTGTTCAGCTTGTTGGTCAGGAACTTCGCCATGGTTCGCCGCCCTTCGGGGCCGGCCCTGGCTCGGCCACCGGAACACCAGCGACTCACGGTTCATCCCCACCGCACATCCCCTTTCCTTCCGGCCACGCGCGTCTCCATCCCACCTTGCCGTGAGTCCCGGCAGGCAAAGCCGCCGGGCGGAAAGGTACGATGGCAAAGGAAATTTGTATCTCCAGCACGCCGCATGAGACGCGGCTGGCTATCCTGGAAGACGATCAACTCGCGGAAATCTATTACGAACGCGAAAACGAGTACACGCTAGCTGGTTCCATTTACAACGGCCGCGTCACCCGGGTTCTGCCCGGCATGCAGTCCGCATTTGTGGACATAGGCCTGGAGCGCGACGCCTTCCTCTATGTCACCGACTTCATGGAACTGGAAGACCAGGAAGAGACAGACGAGTTGGAAAAGGCCGCTGTAAGCGGCGGCGTCAAGCCTCCCCGCGAGGTTCGGCACACCGGCGCTCCGCAGGAGCGTGGCGCTCGTCCCGGCCAGAAACCAGAGCAGAAGCAGGAAACCCGCCAGGGAACTCCGGCAAAGGATCGCCAACTGACGGTTGAGGTTCTGCCGGAGACTGAGGCCGCTGCATTGCCCGCATCCGGCACTTTGTCTCTCTCAGAGCAGGCAGAATCTGGTGAAGAGGATTCGGGCGTTCCCGGCGCCAAACGCTGGCGCGGACGCCGCCGTCGTCGCGGCGGTCGTGGCCCGTCAGACTTACAACAGAGCCTGCCAGAGAGAAGAGAAACACCCACAGTCTCTATCGAGGAGGTCCCTGAGTCCGAACCCGAGGTTGCGCCGCAGATTCATGCCGGCGCCGGAATTTCCACGGACAGGTCTACGCCGCCCAGGCACGGAGCCACTTCTTCCACCCCAGCCCCGTTTGTACTGCCTGGCGAGTCGCTCTCCAAGTATGGAGGCACTCCGGCGGATGGCGCTCCGGCAGAAGATGCGCCCCGGCAAGTAGCCTTGCCAGCCCGTCCCGAGAGCAGCTTCAAGCCCGCCACGATGATCGAGTCCCCCATCGTGTGGGACGGCAGCGGCCTGTTGCCCGGCGAGTCGCTCTCCAAACATCGCGGCCGCAAGGACGAGCCCGCCTCAGAAGCAACGGCTGAGCCGCATCAACCGCCCGCGGACGAGCCCGCTGCCGGAGGCTTTGCTCCCGATGCTGTCGAGGAACAGGACTTCATCGAGGAGATCCGCGAGCCGGGTGCGGAATCTGCCCCGCGCGCGGAGGTTGCCACCGCGAATGAACTACTGGCCTCTGCAACCACGGAAGACGACCTGGCCGAAGAAGAGCAGCTCGAAGAAGAGGATGAGTTCGAGGAAACCTCTGAATCCGCGGCGGAACTTGGCGCTCCTGATCTTGAAGCCGAGACCTGGAAAGCCGAGGAGCCGGGGTCCCCACGGACAGGTCTTCGTCCGAGGGGTGGTGAGCCGGGGTCCCCACGGACAGGTCTTCGTCCGAGGGGTGGTGAGCCGGAAGACGATGCCGCCGCTTCTCACAACGTGGACCCTCTGCCTCCCGCCGAATTTCGTTTCTTTGGATTTGGCAGCAAAAAGAAGCCGGAAAAATCCGTTCCGGTTTCGACTTACGCTCCCGGCAAAGGCCTCATTGAGGAAGAGACCATCGAGGAAGAGGAGTTTGTCGCACCCCGTCATTCGCATCGCCACGGCAAAGCCGAAGCCCGCGATATGGACTTTGAAGAGGAGACGCTGCCCTCCCACCTGCGCTCCGGCGATCTGGGCGAAATGCTCCAGGAAGCCCACCTCGATCACCGTATTCAGTTGAACTTCGATGAAAAAGGCGGCGAAGAAGGATTCGACGAGGAAGGTGAGGAAGAGCCTTCCGCCGCCGGAGCTCCAGCCCAGCAACGCCCTGATCGCTTTGCCCGCGGACGCCGCGGACGCTCGGCAGCGCCATCCACGCAGGCCGGCAAAGGCCGCGGAATGATGCGCCGTTCCATGCAAACCTCTGACCTGCCCATCATTAGTGATTTATTGAAGTCCGGCCAGGAGATTCTGGTCCAGATCGCCAAAGAACCCATCGCCAAGAAGGGCGCGCGCATCACTTCGCACATCGCCCTGCCCGGCCGTTTTCTGGTCTTCATGCCCACCGTCTCCCACATCGGCGTCAGCCGCAAGATCGCCTCTGATGAAGAAAGACAGCGCCTCAAGCGGATTTTGGTTCACGAGCGCGGCGAGGCCTCCGGCGGATTCATCGTCCGCACCGCCGCCGAGGGCGCGTCGGAAGAAGAGCTGCGCACGGACCTGCGCATGTTGCTGAATCTCTGGACGGAGATTAAGAAGCGCTCCGATGAATCCAAGTCTCCGGCCCTGATCTATCACGATCTGGGGTTGATCGAACGCATTCTGCGCGATCAGGTCAGCAGTAACTTCTCCTCCATCTGGGTCGATTCCCAGGACAATTACGAGCGCATCGTGCGCTTCCTCAACCGCTTTTCGCCGTCGCTGGTTCGCCGCGTCAAGCTCTACACCAAGGAGACCCCGCTTTTCGAGCACTTCGGCATTCAGGACGAAATCTCCAAGGCACTCAACTCCAAAGTCTGGCTCAAGAGCGGCGGCTCTATCGTGATCAACCAGACCGAAGCGCTGGTGGCCATCGACATCAACACCGGCAAATACGTCGGCAAATCTGCACGCCTAGAGGACACCATCGTCAAGACCAACCTCGATGCTGTTCCGGAGATCGTCCGCCAGATCCGGTTGCGCGACCTGGGCGGGATTATCGTCATCGACTTCATCGACATGGACGACCGCAAGAACCGCTACAAAGTGATGGCCGCCCTGGAAGAAGCGTTGAAGAACGATCGCGCCCCCACCAAGGTTCTCCAGTTTAACGACTTTGGCCTGGTCGCCATCACCCGTAAGCGCGTTAAGCAATCTTTGGAACGCACACTCTCCGTCCCCTGCCCCACTTGCCATGCTACCGGCATGGTTAAGAGCGCGACCACAGTCTGCAACGAGATTTACACCGAGTTGCGCAAGATGAAGAAGCACTTCGAGAACTCCGACGTGCTTCTGCGCGTCAATCCCGAAACCGTCAAGGTTCTCAAATCAAACAACGCCAGTTGGATCACCGAGTTTGAGGAGCTGACTGGCAAGAACATCCTCATCAAGAGCGACGCAACCCTGCATCCCGAGCAGTTCGACATTCAGGGATAGCGCCACAACCCGCATCAACGACACAGGCCGGAGCGATGCTCCGGCCTTTGTCGTTTTTTTGCAGACAGTTGAGATTGACGACGACTGTAATCTGGACAATACTTACTAATGTTGTACCAAGAAGGTAAGTATGGAATGGAGAGATGGATTTACCGGATTATCTATTATTGTTTCAACACTGGTCGTGGTCGTTGGATGGTTTGTTGCTCGACATAATGATCGTGAGCATGAGAAGCTCAAAATTCGTCTCGCTAAGACGGAAGAGATTGCTGAGGCAGTCATCAATCGTAAGCTATTCGCTGATCATCTCGAAAATGTATTGTGGTGGCAGAGACTATTCTTACTTGTTCAAGTTTATGGATCAAGAGCGGTGCAAAATGCATTCAATGAATATGACGGAGTATTGAAAAGAAAAGGTACGCTGGAAGAGCAAATTTCAACACTGAATAAACTCCAAGACCTACTGGTTAAATCCGTTCGTTCAGACCTCGGATACAAATAAACAGTATTATTGGTTAGATGTGCAATCAAATTCCGACCATGAATATCAGTAGCCAAGCTTAAAATCAACTCACCGGATCACATGAATCGGCACGCCCACCTTCAAGTTTTTCCAAAGCTGTTCGGTAGTATAGACCGGAGCCTTGAGCGTGATCGCCAGCGCCAAACATGACCGATCTCCCAACGACAGACCGTATTTTTCCGTTGTTGCAATCAGGTCACCCGCGATTCTGGCTTGATCGCTGGTGAAGGGCTCTTCCGCAATGACGAGCGATAGAATTTCCTCCCAAGCTTCCTCGGGATCGCGCCCCTTCTTGACAAGCTTGGACTGCACCTCGGCAAGGTTCACCGTGCCGGCAACAGCATGATCGAGTATCTCTTTGGTCAGATTCTCCGCGCCACGTTCCTCTTGAAGATAGGCGAGCATGGCAGAGGCATCGAGCACGACCTCATTCATACTTGGCCGCCTCACGCCGCTCCGCGCTCAACTCGTCGGCAAGCGAGACTCCCGGTGGGATATTTTGCCGAGCCCATTCCTGAGCACGCCGAAGACGGCTTTCCCTCGTTGCGATGCGCAGCTCACCATCCACCACGCGCAAGATGAGCATTTCGCCCTCGACCATTCCCAGCGCCTCACGCATCGCTGACGGAATGATAATCCGGCCTTTTTCACCGATCCGAATCCGCGTACGAAGTTCCGCTGTCGCAGGCTGTCTGGCGAGTTCCCTGCGCTTTGTGCGTTCTGCAGGCTTTGCGGGTGCCACTGTTCCCATAATTCCCACCTCTAGCTATCCGTGCCACTATTATGCACTAGTGGCACAATTCATGCAAGTGACACATTTCATAATATTCCCACCACGCGGAGCCATACCAGTCCGCCGGCCAGCACACCGATGGGCGAAATCGCCACGAGCGTCAGCGCATACCAGATGGGCTGCTTGCCCCTTGATTGTAAAGCGCTTAGCGCGGCCAGCGTCAGCACGACCATCCCCAGTGCCAGCACATGAATCAGGGGGTTGGCCACGGCCGCCCAGGCCGTTACATAGCCGCCCGCCGCTGACGCCAGAAACGAGAACCCCAGGTTTACGAAGGCGTTACCTGGCTGCATCTTGCCGGCCGCGTCTGTCCAGCTCGGGACCAGGCGTTTGAGCAGCGCCGACAGCACCGTCACCAGCATAACCATCGTGGCTAAGCCCGCCGCCAGGGCCAGAAATGCGTGCAGAATCACCATAGCCCGCCCTTCTTTTCCGGCTGCGCGCCCACCTCGCCGCGCTCAATGCGCTCCAGAAACGCCCGCGCCAGTTTCCGTTCGCCGGGATGATATTCGCCGTGCATGGAGCACAGGTCAAGAAACTCGTCGCAGAGCGCATTCCGTTGTTCCTGCTTGTTCAAAATCCCCTGCAGCGCCACAGCCAGCTCACGCAGCCGCGCTGCCTCCGGCCAGGAATATTCTTCGTTCTCGCCGCCCACGTACTCGGAAAACAGACCCTTCCGCCCCCTGGCGCACTCATCGAGACAGGCCATCAGTTGCCCGCAGAAGGCCTGCGAAAGCATCTCCAATTCACTGGGGTCCATCTCATCCCGCGGGTCCACGAATCTCCTCGATGAGGCCGTGCATCAGCACAAAGGCCATTCAACAAGCCTCATGGACCATGCGGCGGCTGTCAAGTGGCGTGGCAGCTGGAAAATAAGGATTAAAGCTTAGCCGTAACCGCCTGCGCTTTATTCGCATCCTCGGCCAGCAACTGATGGAAGGCATCGGCGGTCACGGCGCGACCGAAGAGCCATCCCTGGCCCAGAATCGGCCTGTCCTGCGCGGCAAAATAATCTGCTTGCTGCCGGGTTTCAATTCCTTCCGCAATCACATGCAGGTTGAGCGTTTCGGCCATGGAAAGAATCTGCGGAACAATCCCCGCGGTCACCGCATCCGTGCCGACGGATTGGGTGAATGACTTGTCGATCTTGATCACATCGACCGAAAGATCGTGCAGGTAGGAGAGGCTCGAATAGCCGGTGCCGAAGTCGTCGATGTGAATGCTGTGCCCCAGATCCTGAAGGCGCTGAAGGGTTTCCAGGGCCGCCTTGTATTTCACGGTAGCTCCTTCGGTAATCTCGATGACCAGGCTACGGGCCTGTACCCCCGCTTGATCCAGGGACTGCTTCAGCATGGGCAGAAACCCGGAGTCGCCCAAGTCGGCGGCCGCCACATTGATGCTGAGATGAAAATCGGGGTGGGCGCGTAACGTTGCGGCAAAATCGCGCAGAACGTGGCGCACAATCAGACTGGTGATCGATCCCACAAAGCCCTGCTCCTCGGCCAGCTTGATAAACACATCAGGCCCAACCACATTGCCTTCCTCATCGGTCCAGCGCGCCAACGCCTCGGCCCCCACAATCCGTTCATTAGCCAGATCGATGATGGGTTGATATTCCACGCGCAGCTTGTCTTTGCGGATGGCCCGGCGAAGCTGCTGTTCCATGCTGCGATTGCGCTGGTAAAGTAAGGCAAAGATAAAACCGAGGAAACCGCCGGTCAACCCGCCCAGAGCAAGCAAGGCCTTCTGTTCACCCTTGTTGGCCCGCAGCGCTTCGGATATTGATAAAGAGGCCGTCATGCAGAAGTCATCGTGAGGAGAACAGCGGGTCGAGTACAAGGTGTCCCCAATGCGGAAGTCGCCATCCCGAGCAGGTATCGTGCGCGTATGGTTTATGTCATTATTCGCCGGATGAGCGAACTGACTTTGCGCAGTGCTGATTGCAGCGCCCATAAAATGCACAGCAGTGCTTTCCCGAAGGCTGTAGATATAGGGATTGAATACCACATAGGAATCGCCCGCTTGCAGACTGGTGACCATGATGCCGTCCAAACGGAACTGCGGAGGCTTCATGTACACTTTGACGCCATCCGCGCCGATGTAATCAGGCTGGGGCTGCTTGATGCCGGGCAGAGGCAGCCGCCCCAGCGTCGTCGAGCAGATGATCCTACCGTCGCGCATTCGCCCGGCTTCTTTCAGATAATGCGAATGGTAGACAAGTTCGTTGAGCGTCGCCATATCCTTGTCGGAACAGAGGGGAGCGGGCAATGCGTTCATCGCATCCAGCACGGCGTGCGCATCACGGGAAAACGCCGCACTATCGCTGATGGCGCGCGTCGCATAGTAGCTCAGACTGCCCGCGGTCTGGCGCACCGCGATTGTCCGCCCGATCCAGTAGCCGGCCAGCAAGCCGCACACGGCCGCAGCTATGGTGGCGGCCAGGGTCATAACTACGCGCTGCTTGAGGGTGCGCTTCATTCAGAATTCCCACCGCCCATATATGTAATAGCATCCCCGGTAATAATGGTCAGCATCCCAGGCAATAATGGCTCCCGGGGAACTAGCATAACTCCTTCATCGGAGGAAAACGGGATTATCTTTATAGAAATGGTAAGAAATCCAGCCAACCGAGGGTAATCCCCCAAACTGCGCGCCGCTACTTCGCCTCCGGCTGGGCTGCCTTGGCCTGGGGAACATCGAAGAACCCTATGTGCAATTCCGAGACAGGGACAAAGTTGGTCAGGTGAAGCTGGAAGAGGTCAACGTCCGTCTTTTCCACCTCGCCATTGGCCGGCGGGCAAAAGTTGATGAAGACCTTCCCGCCGTGTTCCGGCTTCGGCCGCTCAATGATGAGCGTGAAATCCTCGATGGGCCGCTTCCAGGTGTTGGCCGAGGTAAGGATGAAATCGACCCATTGCGGAAACACGGAGTGATCACCTGATGAGTTATCATCATTGAGCTTTTGTTGTATTCCGTGAAGCATGGAAATTTTAGGACAAAAGCTGCCAAGAAATTTTAGGTCCTGGGGGGGCGGAGGATACTTGAATTTCGCCGCCTGCCGTTCATTGGCGGTCATAAGGAAAAGATCGATGGTTTCGCGCGGCATCATTTCGAATCCTACGACCGGCGAATACTCATGCCGGATGTGAACCGTAGAATGAGCCGGGAAGGTCTGCGTCCAATGGTATTGCAGATGCACGGTCCAGAGTCCGGCCTGAGAATCATCCGGGCCATCTCCATCGAACAAGTTTTCCCTGACAAGATTGTCCCTTACCGGCTTGGGCAACCGGGATAGATCTTGCGAAATTGGCTTCGATTCGTGATTCGAGCTCTCAACCCAATCAAAGTGACCGAATGTTGCAACGTCAATATGATTCGCCCTGAGGATGCCGGTAACGTCTTTCCCTTTCAGCGTTGCGGTCGCCTGAGAATCATAATGGGCAGGCTGCCCATTCACCCAGAGCTTGAAGTTTTGGAAAGACTGTTCTTCCGGTGCGGGGCCTTCCACAATTCCGTTCGTATACGGCGGCACCGGGAAGGCCACCTCGGTGGTTACATCCTGGTCGGTATCATTGCGGAAGTCGTAATCGACCACGATCTTTTTCACGCTGATCTGGAGAACTTCCCGGGCCATCACGATGCGCGTCTCACGCCGCGCCACAAGGCCCCCGGCGGCGATGGCGGCGGCCGAGTCGTCGGCCAGCGCAGCAGGAGAAGCAACCAGACCCCACCCCAGGGCAAAAATTACAGCGCGAAAAACAGCTTTTGGGTTCATGGCAGAGAGTATTGCAGATTTGCGGGGTTTGGGAAACACTTTCGTTTTGAAGCGGCAGTTATCGGTACGTCTTTTCGGAACGAATGAGAATGGCTGAGATGGCAATTGTTGCAGCGTTGCGGTCCAAACTGAAGATAATCCGATAAGACCCCACCCGCTTTCTGTAGCGGTCCTTCCACTCTGGACCTTTCAGGGGTTTCACATCTCCGGCCAGGGGGTCGGCTTCCATCTCATCGATGGCCCGGCCGATCTGTGCTTGCCGGTCGCGGGGCAGCCGCTTCAACGCCTTGACAGCAGACGCCGAAAGCTCAACGGCCCAATTCATCTTTTACCGTCCGCCAAGACTGAGAGTGCCCCGCCTTGAGCTCCGCTTCGCCGCGGCGCACTTTGACCGCGTCACTGGCTGAGAGCACAACCTCGCCAATATCCACCAGCCTCTTGGGGCGCATTTGCAAACGCCCGCCCTCCGCGCTGACCTCGACAAAATCCCCGGCGCGCAGCTTGAGCGCATCAAAGACGCGTTTGGGAATGACCACCTGCCGCCGCTGACCAATCCGGCTCACCGTTGCCGGCATGACTGCATTTCCGCTAGACATACTTTCAGCTTAGCGGAAATGCGGAAACTGTCAAGATGAATCAATGAATTGTCGCGATGCGCATGAATTGAGTCGTTCCGATGCGTACAATTGCCCCTGAGCTATTCAAATAAAGTCCGCCGCTCCGAAGGTGGTTGATTTTCCCGCTATTTTGGGCTATTGTAAGGATGCAGACGCGTTTGTCCGCCAGGTATTCCGTGAACGCACCGGCTGGCGGAGAGATGAGTGGGCTTACAGCCCACTTTTTATTTGGGCCATTTTTCGGGGTAATACCAACGTTTTGGCCTGGGTTCTTAGCGGTAGGACCGCCGGAAACGGGGTTATTTCCCGGAGTGGCAAAGGCGGGTTCTTGTCGTCAGGGTGAACACGGACGGCGTTGAATTGGGGTTCCCAGCGAGCGATGTTTGCCCGATGGGGTGCAGGTACGATGGCAGTCAGGCTGGAAGCAATCCGGACGGCGGCAAATCGCGTGGCAGCCTCGCATGGGCTGGACGTGGTGGAGATCGAGTTTATCGGGCCGGCCAGGGAACGCATTCTGCGCGTCTACCTTGAGAAAAACGCCGAGGGACGGGCAAAGCTGAAAGCGGCAATCGAAGCCGGATCTGCGGGGGATGGTAGCGGGAAGCTTCCGGAGCGGCTGATTCAGGAGACGCAGGCGGGCAACCTCAAAATCGAGCAGCTCTCCGGCATCACTCATGAAGATTGCGCTGCATTCAGCCGGGATTTTGGCGTGCTGCTGGATGTGGAAGACCTGGTTCCGGGCGCGGAGTACACGCTGGAAGCCAGTTCTCCTGGGCTGGACCGCAAGTTGACCAGACGCGAGGAGTTTCAGCGGTTCGCGGGCTCTCTGGTCAAGGTTCAGACCTTCGAGCCGGTCCGCAACAACCGCCATTGGCAGGGACGGCTGATGAGTTTCGTTTCCCCGGTCCCCAAATGCGAGGGACCGGGGGCACCCGTCTCTGAAATTGGTGAGACGATAACGCTTGATCTGAATGCGGTCAAGCAGAACAGCAAGAGCCGGAAGGCCGGCGTCAGCACGGTAGAGATTGCGCTCGCAAACATCGAGAAGGCGCAATTGGTACCGGAGATTTAGGAAGAACAGGGAACAGTGAACAGGGAATAGGGAACAGGGAATTGGGAATAGTCCCGCGTCACTGGACCCTACTTTAAGACGAACCCCAACTAAACCGGCCTGGGCCGTGCATTGTGCCCGCGCCGAGAGACTAACGAGAGAGCAAGCAGAGTATGGCCAGCGTTTTGTACCAGAGCATCGAGCTCTTGAGCCAGGAAAAGAGCATTGACCCCGCCATCGTTGTGAGCGCGGTCGAGGAGGCCATTGCCCTGGCCACGCGCAAGTTCTACAAGACCCAGGAGAATATGCGCGGCGAACTGAACAAGGAAACCGGCGAGATTTTGGCCTACATCTATAAAACGGTGGTGGCCGATGACGATCCCCTTGAGGACCCGCTCAACCAGATCACCCTCACCCAGGCCAAGGAACTGGCGCCGGACGTAGAGGTGGGCAGCGAGATCCGGCTCTACCGCGACACCAGTCCGCTGGGGCGCATCGCCGCGCAACTGGCCAAGCAGGTGATCTTCCAGAAGGTGCGCGAGGCGGAGCGCGAAACAGTCTTCAACGAGTATGCCCACCGCGAAAAAGAAGTGCTCAACGCGACGGTCAAGCGCATCGAGGGCCAGGACTACGTCTACGACCTGGGCAAGGCCGAAGCCCGCTGCCCCAAGCGCGAACAGTCGCGGCTGGAGCAGTTCTCCATCGGGGAGCGCGTCCGCGTGGTCCTGCTCAAGGTGGACCGCGCCGCCAAGGGGCCGCAGGTGATTGTCTCGCGCGCCGCGCCGGAGCTGGTGCAGAATCTATTTCAATCTGAAGTGCCTGAAATCTATGACGGCACGGTGGTCATCCGCGCCATTGCCCGCGAGGCCGGCGAGCGCACCAAGATCGCCGTCCAGAGCCGCGACAAGGATGTGGACCCGGTGGGCGCCTGCGTGGGCATGAAGGGAATGCGCGTACAGTCCATCATCCGCGAGCTGCGCGGAGAAAAAATCGACATCATCGAGTTTTCCGACGAGATTACCACCTTTGCCGAGAAGGCTTTGCAGCCAGCCAAGGTCAGCCGCGTCTCCATCGCCGACCTGACTGAAAAGCAGCTCGAAGTCATCGTAGACGACACGCAACTCTCCCTGGCCATCGGCAAGAAGGGCCAGAATGTGCGCCTGGCCGCCAAACTGCTCGGATGGAAGATCGACATCAAGAGCGAAGAGGAGAAGCGCCAGGAGGTCGAGCAGCAGATGCAGGATCTGACCGGCGGGCCTACTACGCCTATCGAACAGGTGACGGAGCTGTCCGCTGGCGTTCTGCAAAAGCTGGTCGCGGCCGGCATCACCACCGTCGAGGGACTAGCCGATATGACCCCCGAGCAGCTCGAGGAGATTCCCGGCATCGGCGAAAAAACCCTGGAAAAGATCAGCCTCGCCGTGCGCAACTACTTCGGCCAGTTTGAAGAGGGCGAGGCAGGCCGCGCGCCCAGCGCCAAAGATGCAGAGGCTGCTGAAGCAGTGGTCTCCGGGGAAGAGAACGACACAATTCCGGCAACCTCCGAAGCGGCAATCGAGGATATTCCTCCCGCGGCCGAGGCGGAAGCCGCAACTTCGCAAGACCAACCGGCCGCGGCACCTGAGCAGAGTGCTCAAGATGCCGAAGAGCCGCAGCAGCAAGAGAAGCAAACCGAAAGCGCAACTACGGACGAGCAGGCAGACAAAGAGGGTGGCGCGTAAGATGCGCCGCCACTTTCAAGCCTTATCAGACGATTACGGCAGTTTTACGAACAGCCAATGCCATGAGGTAGCTATGAGCGACTAAGGGCTTTGGGCGGCAGATTTTGAAAAGAGGCGGATGAGTAAGGTTCGTATCAACGATCTCGCGCGCGAGTTGGAAGTTAAGCCTCGCGCGATTATCGACATTCTTCCGGAACTGGGCGTGGACGCTGTGAAAACCCACTCCAGTTCGCTGGAGGACCATGAGGCCGACAAGGTTCGCGCTCATTTTGAGAGTGGCTCGCGGCCCGCGAGCACGGCAAGCACACCAGCCTCTCGCGCTCCGCAGACCATTGCGCCTAAGATTGATCTCTCGCATATCTCCAAGCCCGGCGACGTGCTGAAGGCTGTCCTGGCCAAGAAGCAGGAAGATGAAGCCGCCGCGCGTAAGAGCCGTTTGCCCGTGAAGCGAACAGCCGCCGAGCCTGTCCCGGAGCCTGCGCATCAGGCGCCGGTAGTTGCAGTTGCCGCCAAACCGCCCGCAGCACCGGCTAAGCCGGAACCGCGCAAGATTGTTCCTCAGCCCCGCACCGCGCCGTCCATAGTTGCCCAGCCGGCGCCGCCCGCTATTGCCTCTCGTCCGCCCACCAAGGCGGTAGTCGCCAAGGCTCCGGCAGGCGCAGCCGCCGCGCCGCGTCCGGCCGTCGCCGCAACACCGCCGACAGTAGCCGTCGTAGTCAAACCGCCGGCCAAGACAGTTAAACATCCGGTTGCAGCTCCTGAACCCGTTGAGCCTGCCGAGGCTCCAGCAACGCCACACGCCAAAGGCAAGGCCGCCAAAGCTGCTGAGCATGCTGCTGTTCCAGTTCCGCCGTTTGGTGAAGCAACTGTCCTGGAACCCAAACTGGAATCTCCTGCCGGCGGCGATTTTGCCGATCTAGCCGCTGCCGCGGCAGCGCATCCTCCTGCTCACCGCGGGAAGGGGCACGCGCACGCGCCGACCCCAGCACTGCCCCCCCGGCGCATGGTGATGCCGCAAACCGGGCCTCGGCCGGTCTATACGGCGCCCCCGACGGCTGACCTTCCACCTTCAACAGGCGCCGGCACTGCCGCTGGAGGCATTCAGCGCGGCCGCCCGATCTTCGAGCGCCCTCGCCCAGGCGGCTCTGGCAGCTATTCCCAGCGCACGCCCGGTGGCGCGCCCGGAACAGGCCAGTTCCCTGGCGGTCCGCGCCCCAAGCACCCCACTCGTTCCACCTCTGGCGGATACGCAGGCACAAGCGCGCCAGGCGCACCCGGAACACGTCCCCCTTATGGCGCACGCCCCGGCGGCGGCTATGGCGCTCCTCGCCCCGGAGGCCCACCCCGGCCCGGCAGCGCTCCTCCAACCGGCGAAGCCCCGCGCCCGCAGCGCGCCTCGTCTCGTGGCCGCGGAGGACGCCCGCAGTATCCGAAAACAAAAGAAGGCCCGATGAAGGGCTTTGTACCGCCGCCACGTTATGCAGGCATTCAAATTGGCGGCGAGCCCCTTCCCATCACCCGCGAAATCACCGTCACCGAGGGCATCAGCGTCAAGGACCTGGCTGAAAAGCTCGAAGTGCGCGCCAAGGACCTGATCGCCACGCTGCTGATGAGCGGCATCTTCGTCACTGTCAACCAGTCCCTCGACGCTGAGATGGTCAAGGATGTGGCCGCCAAGTTCGGCGCTGCCGCTACCGTTATCAGCTACGAGGAAGAGATCGCCAACCAGGCCATTGAAGAAGTACTCGAAGCTGAAAACACCGGCGAGTTAGAGGTTCCCCGCTCGCCTGTAGTCACCGTCATGGGCCACGTCGATCACGGCAAGACCTCGTTGCTCGACGCCATCCGCGAAACCGACGTAGCCGCTGGAGAAGCCGGCGGCATCACCCAGCACATCGGCGCTTACAAGGTGAAGTTCGCCAAGGAAGGCTCACCTGCCTCCGGCCGCGAGATCGTCTTCCTCGACACCCCCGGCCACGAAGCCTTCACCCGCATGAGAGCCCGCGGCGCCAAGGTCACCGATATTGTGGTCATCGTCGTCGCCGCTGATGATGGCGTCATGCCCCAGACTCTGGAGGCTATCGACCACGCCAAGGCCGCTGCCGTTCCCATCATCGTGGCTCTCAACAAGATCGATAAGCCTAACGCCAACCCCGACCGCGTCAAAAAGCAGTTGGCCGACCGGGGCCTCGTTCCCGAGGAGTGGGCAACCTCCGGCGAAGGCACTGTTTTTGTCGATGTCTCCGCCAAGAAGCGTCTCAACCTCGACCTGCTGCTGGAAATGATCTGCCTGGTCTCCGACATTAAAGCGCCCAAGGCAACTCCCGGACGCAAGGCCGTCGGCAGCGTGCTCGAAGCCAAGCTCGACCGTGGCCGCGGCGCCGTGGCCAGCGTCCTGGTGCAGGACGGTACCCTCCGCCTCAACGACAGCTACATTGTCGGCAACACCTTCGGCAAGGTCCGCGCCATGTTCGATGATCGCGGACGAGCAATTGAAGTTGCCGGACCCTCCACACCTGTCGAAGTACTCGGCCTGGAGGCCATGCCCGACGCGGGCGATACCTTCCTGGTCGTTGCCGACCGCGACAAGGCCAAGGGCATCGCCCAGTATCGCAAGATGAAGGAGCGCGACGCCCAGCTTGCCAAGAGTTCCAGAGTTTCATTGGAAGGCCTGGCCGAGCAGATTCGCACCGCCGGCGTGAAAGACCTGCCGCTTATCATCAAGGGCGACGTGACTGGATCTGTTGAAGTGCTGGCCGATTCGCTGGTTCTGATGTCCACCGAGAAGGTGAGGGTCAAGGTCATCCACAGCGGCGTCGGATCCATTACCGAGAGCGACGTACTGCTGGCCACCGCCTCCAACGCCATCATCATCGGTTTCAACGTCCGCCCGGAGCGCAAGGCCGCGGAGCTGGCGCAGCAGGAAGCCGTACAGATTCGCCTGCACTCCATCATCTACGAGTTGCAGGACGAGATGCGCCTGGCCATGCTGGGGCTGCTCGAGCCTGTCTTCAAGGAGAACTACATCGGCCGCGCCGAGGTGCTTAACATCTTCAAAATTCCGAAGGTCGGCACCATCGCCGGCTGCCGCGTGCAGGACGGCGTCATCCGCCGCGATGCCGAGATCAAGGTTATGCGCGACGGCGCGCAGCTCTTCAAGGGCAAGGTGGTCTCTCTCAAGCGATTCAAGGACGACGCCCGGGAAGTCACCAACGGAATGGAGTGCGGCATCGGCCTAAGCGGCTTCAACGACCTCAAGGCGGGCGACCTGATCGAAGCCTTCTCGACCGAGAAACTGGCCGCCGACCTGGGCACGCGAACCTCCGCCAAGACGTAACGCAACGTTCAAACAATCCTGGCTCGACAAAGACGGCCTGCTGCTCACGTGAGCAGCAGGCCGTCGAGTCTTTGCCCTTTCTCATTCCTTCGCAACTGGGAAACGGACTACGATACATTGTAGAAAGAAATTGGAATTCTTCTTTATTAGCGTTACGGGTTGGCAATTCATCAGACAGGAGCATCATGATAATGCAGAACAGTAATCGCAGGGATTTTTTGAAGGCGGGGGGCGCGGCTCTTGCCGCATCTGCCGTCTCCTGGAACGCGCGCAGCTATGCCGCCATCCTCGGCGCCAACGATCGCGTTAATGTCGGAGTTGTCGGCTGCGGCGACCGCATGAAGCAATCCTTGATCCCCGCCTTCTTGCAGCACTTCAAAGAGCTGAACTTCCAATTCACCGCCATCTCCGATCTTTGGAGCCGCCGCCGCGAAGAAGGCATTGCCTACATCGAGAAGCTCAGCGGTAGCACCGTTGAAGCGGTGCGCAACAACGACGAGCTATACGCCCGCAAGGACGTGGATGCTGTACTCATCGCCACTGCCGACTTCCAGCACGCGCTGCACGGCATCGAGGCAGTTAACGCCGGCCGCGATGCTTATGTCGAAAAGCCCACCGCGGACTCTATGGCTGACGCCCGCAATTTTCTGGCAGCCGTAAAAAAGACAGGTAAAATCGTGCAGATTGGAACCCAGCGCCGCTCCACACCTGCCTATATGAAAGCCGCCGAGTACATCAAGTCCGGCAAATTCGGCGACATCGTCATGGTGGAGATGACCTGGAACGTCAATCAACCCGCCCGCTGGCGCCGCCCCGACGTTGTGCCGCTTTTGAAAGAAAAGGACACTGACTGGAAACGCTTTTTGCTCAATCGCCCTTACGAGTCCTTCGATGCCCGCAAGTATCTTGAGTTCCGCCTCTTCTGGCCTTACTCCTCCGGCATTCCCGACCAGTGGCTGGTCCACCAGATCGACACCGTGCATTGGTTCACCGGCCTGCCCCATCCACGCAGCGTCGTCGCCAACGGCGGCATCTATCTGTGGAAGGATGGCCGCACCAACTGGGACACCATGACCGCTGTCTTCGATTACGGCCCGCTCGACGACCCTACCAAGGGCTTCCAGGTGCAGTACTCCTCGCGCTTCACTAACTCCGCCGGCGGCGTCAAGGAACTCTACTACTCCAACGGCGGCATGATCGACATGGACAAGCAAACGGTTACGCCCACGGGCGGCCTGCGCGCCCGTGAAGCCGCGGCCATGGGCCT
>Ga0326727_10008937_pt1 | contig 25043 bp, 27 predicted proteins | sample MB2enrmetagenome_FD_207643 | JGI IMG/M metagenome (GOLD analysis project Ga0326727, IMG submission 207643) | Lab enriched peat soil microbial communities from McLean, Ithaca, NY, United States - MB29MY | ecosystem: Environmental > Terrestrial > Soil > Wetlands > Peat | place: USA: New York... | reverse complement strand
AAGATTCCCGGCATCGGTTTGGCGACAGCAACGGCCATTTTGACGGTTTGTTACCCCGACATGTTTACGATCCTAGATTATCGTGTGTTGGAAACGCTTGATCTAGAACCCAGCAACACCGATAGCTGGACGGCAGAACAGTATTTCGAAGAATATCTTCCAAGGGTAAAGGAACAGTGCGGGCAATGGGATTGCACATTGCGCCAAGCGGACCGGGCGCTTTGGGGACTTTCGGTGAGGGACCAGATCAAGAACATCACTGGCTAGGGAGCGCCGTGTAAGGGCCATCGACGCACTTTTCAGACACTACCCATGCTCTGGACGGGGCGGCGTGTGGTGCGGGATACTGTAAGATATGGTGAAGTCGGTCGAAGGGATCTACCGCAACGGGAAGGTGGAGTTGGTGGACCCTCTGCCGGAGGCCGAGGGTTCACGCGTCATCGTGACGTGGACCCATCCGGCCGAGCCGGTCGATCTGCGGGAAAGAGGAATCGACGAACCTCAGGCGGCCGATTTGCGCCGCCGGCTAGCCCAGTTTGCCGAGGATTGGGACCGCCCCGAAATGGCTGCCTACGATGAACTGCCGCCGCAGTGATGTCGTCTTGGTCCTTTTTCCGGACTCAAACCTGCGGACGTCGAAGCGGCGGCCTGCGCTGGTTGTCCAAGCAGACGGACTGGACGCACATCTGCCGCAGACAATCGTGGCCATGATCACCAGCAACATGGCTCGTGCCGGACATCCAAGCAGAGTGATTGTGAGAGTTGGCAGCGGAGGCGAGCGAGCGTCGGGTCTCTTGATGGACTCCGTTATCATGACCGACAATCTCGCCACCGTCCACCATTCGGAAATCGACTCCGTCATCGGGACCTTCACAGGGATGAATCAAATCGACGCCGCATTGCGAACGACGCTCGCATTATAGCTGGGAGGCGCCATGTCCGACGGTAACGCGAACCGGCGCCGGTTCCAGTGCTGGCCGGCCTACCTGGAAGGCGAGTACGGCATCCACAACCTGTTCGTGGGCGTGCCCGTCAAGCTCGGCGCGCAGGGCATCGAGAAAATCTTCGAAGCCAGGCTGACCGAAGAGGAACTCGCGGCACTGCACAAGAGCGCGGCTGCCGTTAAAGAACTCGTGGACGTGATGGCGCCCAAGCTCGGCTGACCTGACCTCGGTTGGCAGGCGGGGTACCCTCTGGGTCCGCCTGCCCCATGGTGGGAGAGACGCTTTCGTCTGTCAACGTTGCGGTCTACCGCCACGAAATCCTCAGATTGTTGTGAATCGCGTCATGCCTGTCCCGCCGCCGTGCGCGCCAAATTCATTGAGTAAAAGACAACAAGGTGTTATTCTCCTAGATGGGACACTGTGAGCGAGAAATGCCGAACGCGAGTGCTCACCGCTTCGTTAATCCCCAATAGTTTCTTCGCACTCCTAATACGACAACTGAACACCTGTTTTCGGAGCGGTCCTGGAGACCGGCTCGAACCCATGAGATCCACCAGACGGGCGCGTCCCCGTGCGGTGCGCCGTTTACACGCAGTTGGGAGATGAACGATGGCCACCTGTCAAATCTGTCCAGCGACCTTGGAGGAGCTTCCGCGGTATCCCGAGGGAACGGAGATCCTCACCTGCCTTCAGTGCGGCATGTGTTCCGGCACGTGCCCGTACGGCGACGTAATGGATTATCCGCCGCGCCGCATGATTGCCATGATGCGCGCGGGGCTGCTGGAGAAGGTTTTCACCAGCGACAGCCTGCTTTCCTGCGTGGCCTGCTATGCCTGCATGGCGAAGTGCCCGCGGGGCATCCGGCTGACCGAGATCCTGCTGCCTCTGATGAAGGAGCAGACCCTCACGCACTTGCCGGAGCTGCCGGGCGAGTTGCAAAAAGCCTTGCAGAACACGCTGCGCTACGGCAACCCCATGGGCGAGCCTTCCCGCAAACGGGCGGCTTGGGTGAAGACCGCCGGCGTGCCAATCCGAATCTTCTCCGAGGATCGGAGACCGGCGGACGCGCTCTGGTTCGTGGAATGCTACACCTCTTACTATCCGCGCGGGCAGGACAATTGCCGGGCCACCGCCAGGGTGTTTCACCGGCTGGGAATCGATTACGCCATTTTGGGCAATGAAGAGAAGTGCGCCGGCGAGTGCGGCCGCCTCACCTGGGAACCCGGCCTGTTCGAAACCCTGATGGACTACAACATGGCGGTGTTCCAGAAGTACCAGTTCAACCGCGTCGTGACTTCCTGCCCGCATGCTCATAACGCTTTCAAGAACCGCTATCCGGCCCTCGGCTTCAACTGGGAACTGGAGCACACCACGCCGTTCCTGGGGAGGCACCTGGCGCAGCTCAAGCCGCTGCTGACGCGGAAGCTGAACTACACCGTGACCTACCACGACTCGTGCTGCCTGGGGCGGCAGAACGAGTTTTACGAGGCGCCCCGGCAACTGTTGCAGGCCATACCCGGCGTGAAATTGATCGAGATGGTCCATAACCGCCTCAACGCCATCTGCTGCGGCGGCGGAGGCGGGGGCATGTGGCTGGACACTTACTTCAAGGCCAAAGGTTACGAACGATTGTCGGAAAGGCGCGTAAAAGAGGCTGCGGCCACCGGCGCCGACGTGCTGGCCGTTTCTTGTCCCTATGAGGTTTCCCGGTTTGAAGACGCACTAAAGGTGCTGGGCTACGATAAACGCATCATTGTCCGGGACGTGACTGAACTCCTGGCTGAGGCGATGGAGGAATAAGACATGCACATTCTTGTTCTTTTGAAAATGGTGCCCGATGTTGTGGAGGACCTCGAGATTGCTCCCGACGGAAAGGCCCTGGATCTGGAATATCTTCGCATGATCTTGAGTGAGTCCGACGACCATGCGTTGGAACAGGCGCTGCTGCTGAAAGAGCGCCACAGCGGTAAGGTGACGGTGCTGGCCCTGGATGCGCCGGAAGTGGACGATGCCCTGTTCACAGCCGTCGCCAAAGGGGCGGATCGGGTGGTGAAGGTGGTGGGAATGGACGCCGGGCTGACCACCCGGCAAGCGGCTAGCGTCTTCGCACAAGTGATCCGTAGGGAGACCGGTTTGATGCCGGCCGACCTGGTGCTCACCGGGGTTCAGGCCATCGACGACCTGGACGGGCTGATTGCGCCCCTGGTGGCTCACGAGCTCGGATTGCCGTACCTGGGGATCGTCACGCGCGTGAGTTTCGACGCTCCGGGCCAGTTGGTTCAGGCCATCAAGGAGTACCCAGGCGGGGTTCGCGGCGAATTCGAAGTGAAGCTTCCCGCGGTCTTGGGCATGCAGGCGGCGGAGAAGCCGCCCCGCTATGTCCCCGTGGCCAAGGTGCGCACGGCCATGAAGTCGCAGAAGATCGATTGCACACCGGTGCCCACCCTTGCGGATGGGGGCTGGTTGTCGATCGAGGTGGTAGAGATGAGACGGAACGAGCCGGCCGGACACGCCGAAATGCTGGAAGGAGATCCCGATCAGGTGTCCGGCAAGCTTTGTGGCATTTTGGCCGAGCGAGGGCTGTTCTAGGAGGCGATCATCATGACCGGAAACGTTTGGGTAGTGGCCGAGCAATGGAGAGGACACCTCTCCGAAATCACTTATGAAACGCTGGCGCTGGGAAGAGAGGTCGCGGACGGCTTGGGCGTTCCGCTGACAGCCGTCCTGGCCGGTTGCGGCATCAAGGAACTGGCGCAAACCCTGGGCTGCGCGGACTCCGTCCTCTACGTGGACCACCCGTTGCTCGCGGAACCGATCCCCGAGCTTTGCGCGGAAGCGCTGGCACAACTGATCGAAGCGAGGAAGCCGAGTGTTCTGCTGGTCCCGCTCACGAATGTGAGCCTGGGCGTGGGCACCCTGGTGGCGACTCGCCTGGGCAGTTCGGCCGTCAACTTCTGCAAAGACATCAAGATCGTGGACGCCAAGTTGCAGTTGATCTGTGTCATGTACGGCGGGAAGATCGAGGCCGCGGTCGAACCCGCCGGCGATCTGGCGATTGTAGGCGTCTGGCCCGGCGCGAGACCGGCCGACAAGGGCCGGTCGGAACGATCGCCATCCATCGAGGAAGCCACGGTCACGCTGGAAGATTCGCGGGTGCGCCTGAAGCGATACATCGACCCCGAGGCCGGCGATGTGGATCTTACCAAGTTGGACGTGCTGGTGGCGGTGGGGCGCGGCATCCAGAGCCGGGACAATATCGCCCTGGCGGAAGAACTGGCAAAGGCGCTGGGCGGCGCGGTGGCCGGCTCGAGACCGGTAATCGATCAGGGATGGCTTCCGCTCTCGCGCCAGGTCGGCAAATCCGGTCTGGCCGTCAAACCCAAGCTCTACGTGGCGCTGGGAATCAGCGGAGCGCCGGAGCACATCGAGGGCATGAAAGACGCGAAACTGATTGTCGCGGTGAACAGCGACGCGCGGGCGCCGATTTTCAACGTGGCGCACTACGGGATCGTGGGCGACGTCCTGGAAACGCTGCCCGCTTTGACCGAGGCCATCGAGGCCCGCAAGACGGCGAGCCACCATGCCTGATCCGGCGCTCTACCTCTGGATCCTGACGCTGGCCGCCTTTGGACTGTTCGGGCGCCGGGTATATCGCTACGTGAAAGTGCTGCTCGCCGCCCGCGCGGATAAGCGCTGGGACCACATTGGGCAACGGTTGAGACTGGTTCTGGTGAACGTGCTGGGGCAGCGGAGGTTGTTGGAGGAGCCGGTCGCCGGCGCGGCCCATTTTCTGATCTTCTGGGCCTTCGTCTTTTATGCCTCGAGTTTCTTCTGGAACCTGGTTTGCGGGTTGTTCCCGTTCCTGCCGATCCCATCCGCCGACCAGGTGGGGTGGGTGCGCGCGGCGCTGGCGGTGTTCGGCGTGCTCGGCTTGGCGGCGCTGGCCGTGGCTGCCGTGCGCCGCTACTTCTTTGCGCCTCCCCGGCTGGAGAAATCCAAGGACGCCACCATTATCCTGGTGCTCATCGCGGTGGTGCTCATATCCGCTCTGGTGGGGCTGTGGTATCGCACCTCGGCGCCGGAGGTTTCGCGGGCGATGTGGTGGGTCCACATGGTCACAGTGCTTGGGTTCCTCGCCTACCTGCCTTATTCCAAGCACATGCATCTGCTGGCCTCTCCGTTCGGGGTGTTCTTCGGATCGCTCCAGCCCGGAAGCGTGCCGGCGGCTTCGGAAGGCGCGGCCAGCCGCGACGAGTTTACCTGGCGGCAATTGTTGAGCGGGCTGGCCTGCGCGGAATGCGGGCGCTGCGACCGGGCGTGCCCGGCGTTTAACAGCGGTTTCGCGCTTTCGCCGAAAATGCTCATGCACCACATGAAGCTGCTGGTGCGCGGCGATGTGCCCTCTGGGCCTAGCGATGGCGACGGAAACGGCTTCATCGGCGATGTGGTGAAGCCGGAAGAGATATGGGCTTGCACGAGTTGTCTGGCGTGCATGACACGGTGCCCGGTGATGAACGAGCATGTTCCCGTGCTCGTCGAAATGCGCCGGCACCTGGTGGGAAGGGGTGACATGGACAAATCTCTTCAGGAAGCGCTGAAGAACCTGACGCGTTACGGGAACTCTTTTGGAACGGCCCCGCGGGCCCGCCCCAAGTGGACTCAGCAATTGCAGTTCTCCGTCAAGGATGCCCGCAAGGAGCCGGTCCACTTCCTGTGGTTTGTGGGCGACTACGCGTCGTACGATCCGCGCGTGGCGGCGGCGACTTGCGCGGCCGCGCGCGTTTTTCGCAAAGCCGGCCTCGACTTCGGGATTCTCTACGAAGGCGAGTACAACTCCGGAAACGACGTCCGGCTGGCGGGCGAAGAGGGACTGTTCGAGACTCTGCGGGATAAGAATCTGGCCTCATTCGCCAAAGCGCATTTCGACGAGGTCGTCACCACCGATCCGCACAGCTTCCACGTGCTGAAGCACGAGTACCCCGCCACCAACGGCGCGCGCTCGGTTCGGCATCACACGCAGCTCCTCAGCGACCTCATCCTGAGCGGAGAGCTGCCGTTGCGAAAGAAGCTGGGGATGACGGTGACGTACCACGATCCGTGCTACCTGGGGCGCTACAACGCCATTTTCAACGCTCCCCGCCGCGTCATGGCTGCTTTGGGATTAAACCTCGTCGAGATGCCGCAGAACCGTACCTACGCCTATTGCTGCGGCGCCGGGGGCGGCCGGATCTGGATGGAAGACCCGCCCGTCATCAAGGAGCGCCCGGCGCTCACCCGCGTGCGCGAGGCGGCGTCGCTCAAAGGTGTTCATACCCTGGTGGTGGTCTGCCCGAAGGACCTGGTGATGTTCCAGGACGCCATCAAGACAATTGGATTGGAAGACAAGCTCGAAGTCAAAGAACTTTCAGAGCTAGTGGAGCAAGCCATGGGGTAACTGGCGACAAAGTGCGCATCGGCGTCTACATCTGTCACTGCGGCACCAACATCGCAGGGACCATCGACGTTCAGGCTCTGGCCTCATACTGCGGGAGTCTGCCCGAAGTGGCGGTGGCCAGGGAGTACAAGTACATGTGCTCGGATCCCGGCCAGGAGCTGATCCGGCAGGACATCCGCGACCACAAACTGGACCGTATCGTCGTGGCGGCGTGCTCTCCACACCTGCACGAAAAGACGTTCCGGCATGCCGTGGCCGAGGCGGGCCTGAACCCTTACTTCTTCCACATGGTCAACCTGCGCGAGCACGATTCGTGGGTCCATGTGGATAAGCTGGCGGCGCTCGAAAAGGCCATGGACCTGGTCCGCGCGGCCGTGCGCCGCGTCAAGTGGCATGTGCCGCTGGAGCGCCGGGAGGTGGCGATTCACTCCGAGGTGCTGGTGGTGGGAGGAGGAATCGCGGGGATCGACGCCGCCCTCACCCTGGCCAGCGCCGGAAAACACGTGTACCTGGTGGAGCGCGAGCCGACCATCGGCGGCCACATGGCGCAGTTCGACAAGACTTTCCCGACTTTGGATTGCGCCGCCTGCATCCTCACGCCCAAGATGACCGCGGTGAAAGGCCATAAGAACATCACCCTATGGACCTATTCCGAGGTCCAGCAGGTGGAAGGATACGTGGGCAACTACGAGGTGAAGGTTCGCCGCAAGCCTCGTTATGTGATCGAGGACCTGTGCGTGGGCTGCATGGAGTGCATTCAGGCCTGCGTCTTCAAACAGGGGAAGACCTCCGATGCGTTCAACCTCGGGCTGAGCAAACGCAAGCCGATCTACATTCCCTTTCCGCAGGCGGTGCCGCCGGTGGTGGTCATCGACCGGGAAGCCTGCATCGAATTCAAGAGCGGCAAATGCAAGAAGACCTGCGTCGAGGTCTGCGCCGAGCGGAATGCCATCGATTTCAAGCAGCAGGAGCACATCGAGAGCATCCGCGTCGGCGCCATCATCCTGGCGACCGGTTTTGACGTGTTCGACGTCAGCCGGATCCCTTACTACGGGTACGGCCTCTATCCCAACGTTTACACCTCGCTGGAGATCGAGCGCTTGGTGAACGCCTCCGGACCGACGGGCGGCGAGGTGGTCCTGCGCGACGGCCGTAAGCCCGCGACGGTCGGCATCGCGCACTGCATCGGCAGCCGCGACACGCACACCAATCGTTACTGCTCGCGGGTCTGCTGCATGTATTCGCTGAAACTGGCGCACCTGATCAAGGAAAAGACCGGCGCCGAGGTCTACAACTTTTACATCGATGTGCGCGCGCCCGGCAAAGCCTTCGAGGAGTTCTACAACCACGTGGCCGAGGAGGGCGTCAACTTCATCCGCGGCAAGCTGGCCGACGTCTACCCCGAGGGGAATGGAGGCGGCCGCCTGATTCTCCAGGCGGAGGACACGCTGTTGGGCATGATCCGCAAGATTCCCGTGGATATGCTGGTGCTGTCGGCGGGGCTTGAGCCGCGCGCCGATTCCAACGAAGTGCGCCGGCTGTTCAACATCGGCTGCTCCGCCGACGGCTTCTTTCTGGAGCGCCATCCCAAGCTGGCGCCGGTCAGCACCTTCGCGGACGGCATCTACATCGCGGGATGCTGCCAGGGTCCCAAGGACATACCCGACACCGTGGCGCAGTCCGGCGCGGCGGCGGCGCAGGCGCTGGCCCTCATCGACGCGGGCGTGGTGGAGCTGGAACCGAACACCGCCTACGTTCTGGCGGAGGCCTGCTCCGGCTGCAAGACCTGCATTCCGCTCTGTCCATACAGCGCCATCGCTTTTCTGGAGGAAAAGAAGGCGCGCATCAACGAAGTTCTTTGCAAGGGCTGCGGCACATGTGTGGCTGCCTGCCCGTCCGGCTCCATCCGGCAAAATTTATTCGAAGACCAGGAGATCTATGAAGAGATTGAAGGCATTCTGGCTTAGCACAGAAATGCGGCGCAAGATGAAGTTTCAGCGGGAGGCGGACCCCCTGTGGGCGCAAAAGATTGCCGAGAGGCCGGGGTGCGAAGGGTTGTTCTCGTGCCTGCAATGCGGAACCTGCTCGGGAACCTGCCCCCTCTCGATCTATATGGACTTCGCTCCGCGCCGCATCATTGCCTTGGTGCGCGAAGGGTTCAAGGAGGATGCGCTCAGTTGCCAGACCATCTGGCTGTGCGCCTCCTGCTATTCCTGCGCGGTGCACTGCCCGCGCCAGATCCACATCACCGACGTAATGTACAGCTTGAAGAGGGAGGCAATCCAGGAGAAGCTTTATCCGCGCCATTTCCCCATTCCCGTGTTGGCGCAGGAGTTCTATAAAATGGTCCGCCGGAAGGGGCGCAGCTCCGAGTTCTGGCTGGTGCTCCGCATGGCGTTCCGCACCAACCCGATGCAACTGCTCGGCATGGCCGGGACGGGCTGGCAATTGATGCGGACCGGCAGGCTTCGGCTCCGTCAGGACCGGATCGAGAAAGTAAAAGAGTTGCAGAGCGAGCTGGCTGGCCGGGAGGTTGGATGATGGCATCCACCTACGGTTATTTCCCGGGCTGCTCGGCGCGAGGCACGGGTGTCGCCTATGAGGAGAGCCTGCTGACCTTGTTCCGGCTGCTGAATCTGTCTCTCGACGAACTGAAGGACTGGAACTGCTGCGGCGCCACCTCCTATATGTCCATCGACGAAGGATCGGCGTTTCTGCTGTCGGCGAGAAATCTGTCGCGCGCGCGCCAGGCCGGCCACCGCGAACTGGTCACTCCGTGCAGCGCCTGCTATCTGGTTCTTCGCAAGACCCAGGATTACGCGGCGCGGTACCCCGAGATCGCCAAGAGCGTTGGGGACTCGCTGGTCGCGGCGAATCTGCCGCCGCTCGATTCCGTGACGGTTCGCCACCCCATGGAGGTCTTGTATAACGACGTGGGGCTGGAACGGATTAAGTCCAAGGTGGTCCGCCACTGGCGGGGCGGGCGAGTCGCCTGCTACTACGGGTGCCAGTTGGTGCGGCCCTTCGCCGAGGCCGACCGCCCTCACGACCCAACCCGAATGGATGAGCTGCTGCAAGCCGTCGGCGTGCCCACGATAGACTATTCGCTCAAGACGAAGTGTTGCGGCGGTTCGCTCACGGGCACCATCCATGAAGTGGGCGTGCGGCTGAACTACATCCTTTTGAAAGAAGCCGCGCGCAAAGGAGCGGAGGCCATCGTCACCATCTGCCCCTTGTGCCAGTACAACCTGGACGCTTATCAGGGCGAGATTCGCAAGCATGCCGGCGAGCCGCTGGACATGCCGGTTTTCTTCTTCACCCAGATCCTCGGCTGGGCTTTGGGAGGCGATGCCCGCTCGCTGGGGTTGGGCCGCGCCATTTCGGGGCGCAGATCGATCGAAGAATGGTTCTCCAAGCACGCGGAGGAGGTGGAGAGCTATGTCTAAGGCGAACGGCGACATCCGAATTGGCGTTTATGTCTGTCACTGCGGCACCAACATTTCCGCCGTGGTGGACGTGAAATCGCTGGCAGCTTACGGCGCGACCCTTCCGAACGTGGTGGTTTCGCGGGAATACAAGTACCTGTGTTCCGATCCCGGGCAGGACCTGATCCGGCAGGATATCGCGGAACGGAAACTGAATCGCGTAGTGGTGGCTTCCTGCTCGCCGCACCTGCACGAGCAGACCTTCCGCAACGCCCTGGCGACCGGCGGTCTGAATCCATTCTTTCTCCAGATGGTGAATATCCGGGAGCAGGATTCGTGGGTCACCGAGGACAAGCAGGCGGCTACCCGGAAGGCGCGGGACCTGGTGCGGGCCGCCGCCAGAAGGGTCGCCTGGAACGAGTCCCTGGAGAGGGACCGGATTCCGATTCATCCGGCCGTGATGGTGGTGGGCGGCGGCATTGCCGGCATCCACGCCGCTCTCACGCTGGCTAACTCCGGCAAGCATGTCTACCTGGTGGAGCGCGAGCCCACCATCGGCGGCCACATGGCGCAGTTCGACAAGACCTTCCCCACCCTGGACTGCGCGGCTTGCATCCTGACCCCCAAGATGTCCGCCGTGAAAAGCCATAAGAACATCACCCTCTGGACTTACTCCGAAGTGACCCAGGTGGATGGATATGTCGGCAACTTCAAGGTGAAGGTGAGGCGCTGGCCGCGTTACATCAAGGAGGACTTGTGCTCCGGTTGCCTGGAATGTCTCAAGGCGTGTGTGTACAAGGAGGCCAAGTTCCCGGATGATTTCAACGTGGGCCTGGCCAAGAGAAAGCCCATCTACATCTCGTTTCCGCAGGCCGTGCCGCAGGTTCCGGTGATCGATCCCGAGACGTGCATCCAGTTCAAATCGGGTAAGTGCAAGAAGACCTGCATCGACGCTTGCGGCGAGCGCCACGCCATCAGTCTTCAAATGGAGGAGAAGACCGAGGAAGTCGAGGTCGGCAACATCATCCTCGCCACGGGATCCCAGCCGTTCGACGCCCGGCGCATCCCGTATTACGGCTACGGCGTGTATCCCAACGTGTACACCGCGCTCGAGGTGGAGCGCCTGGTGAACGCTTCCGGCCCCACCGGCGGGGAAGTCGTTCTGAGGGACGGCCGAACGCCCAAGAGCGTCGCCATCGTGCATTGCGTCGGCTCGCGCGACGAGGGCACCAACCGTTGGTGCTCGCGCGTCTGCTGCATGTATTCGCTCAAGCTCGCCCACTTGATCAAAGAGCACACGGGCGCCGACATTTTCAATTTCTACATCGATATCCGCACGCCCGGCAAGGGTTTCGAGGAATTCTATCAGAAGCTGCTGAATGAGCGCGTGCACTTCGTGCGCGGCCGGGTGGCCGAGGTCACGGACTGGGCCTTGGACCCCTCGGAAGAAAACAAGCTGGTCATCCGCGTGGAAGACACGCTGGCCGGCATCGTGCGGCGCATCCCGGTCGACATGGTGGTGCTCTCCACCGGCCTGGAACCGCAGGCCGACGCCGAGCAGGTCCGCCGCCTGTTCAACATCACTTGCGCGAGCGGGGGATTCTTCCTCGAGCGGCATCCCAAGCTGGCCCCCGTGAGCACGTTTACCGACGGTATATTCCTGGCCGGCTGCTGCCAGGGGCCGAAGGACATTCCGGACACCGTGGCGCAGGCTGGCGCGGCGGCCGCCGAAGCCCTGGCGCTCATCGACGCTGGATTCGTCGAGACGGAACCCAATGCCGCCTATGTCATGGAAGAAGTCTGCTCCGGATGCAAGACTTGCGTGGCGATGTGCCCTTTCAGCGCCATCGAGTTTCTGCAAGAAGAAAGAAAGGCCCGGATCAACCAGGCGAAGTGCAAAGGCTGTGGCACCTGCGTCGCCGCGTGTCCATCCGGTTCCATTTACCAACACCTGTTTGAAGACCAACAGATCTTCGAAGAGATTGAGGGGATTCTAACCAATGCCTGAAAGCTTTGAACCCAAAATTGTGGCGTTTTTCTGTAACTGGTGCACCTATCTGGCCGCGGACCTGGCCGGAACCTCGCGCATTAAGTACGCCCCGAACACGCGTGTTGTTCGCGTCATGTGCTCCGGCCGCGTGGATCCGCAATTCGTGCTGGACGCCTTCGCTAAAGGCGCGGACGGCGTTCTCATCGGCGGGTGCCACCCCGGAGACTGTCATTACCAGGAGGGAAACTACAAAGCGCTCCGCCGTTTTGTGCTGCTCAAGCGCCTGGTGAAACAGATGGGCATCGAAGAGGAGCGCCTCCGCCTGGAATGGATTTCGGCGGCGGAGGGCGAGAGGGTCAAGACCGTGGTCAACGACATGGTCGAGAAAGTGCGCGCGTTGGGGCCCCGAGTCCCCGCCCGCCGGAAGGAGGTCGCATGAAACCCAAAGTGGCTTTCTACTGGTGCGCATCCTGCGGCGGATGCGAGGAAGCCGTAGTGGATCTGGACGAGAAGATCCTGGATGTGGCCAACGCGGTAGACATCGTGTTCTGGCCGGTGGCCCTGGATTTCAAGGAGCACGACGTTGAGGCCATGCCGGATGGCTCCATCCTGGCCAGTTTCATCAACGGCGCGATCCGCAACAGCGACCAGTTGAAGATGGCGAAACTGCTGCGCGCCAAATCGCAGGTGGTGGTGGCGTTCGGGGTTTGCGCCCAACTGGGAGGCATTCCCGGACTGGCCAATCTGTCGGACGCGAAAGGCATTTTCGCGGAGGTCTTCAAGGACGGCGTCGCCCCCGTTCGGCTTCACCAGAACAACGGGCATTCCTTGTCTCTGCCCGAGTTCTTCGACACGGTGGTCGAGCTCGGCCGCGTCATCGACGTGGACTACTATTTGCCCGGCTGCCCGCCCACGCCGAAAATCATTGGCGCCGCGCTGGGCGCGCTGCTCGGCTCCGACCTGCCGCCCAAAGGCACGGTGCTGGCGCCGGACCAGGCTTTGTGCGAGGAGTGCCCGCGCAAGGACACGCGCCCCGAGAAACTCCTGCTCAAGGAATTCAAACGCGTGCATCAAGTGGTGGCGGACCAGCAGACCTGCCTGTTGGCGCAGGGCCTGGCCTGTCTCGGGCCTGGGACGCGCGCCGGCTGCGAGGCCATGTGCCCGCGCGGGAACATGCCCTGCACCGGCTGCTTCGGACCCACCAGCCGCGTGCGGGATTTCGGCGCCAAGGCGCTTTCCGCTCTCGCCTCCGTCATCGACAGCGACGACGAGGTTGAAATCGCGCGGGTTCTGGATGCTCTCCCCGACCCCGCGGGACTTTTTTATCGATATAGCTTGCCGTCCTCTTTGTTGGGCCGGCGGAGGATGGAGTAAGTTATGGACAGTCGCAGAATCACCATCGAACCGATCACCCGGCTCGAAGGCCACGGCAAGATCGAAATCTTCCTGGACGGGCAGGGCGGGGTGGAGCGCGCGTATTTCCAGGTGCCGGAGCTGCGCGGATTCGAAAAGTTCGCGCAGGGCCGCCCGGCGGAGGACATGCCGCAGATTACCTCGCGCATTTGCGGCGTCTGCCCCACGGCCCATCACATGGCGTCCACCAAAGCCCTGGACGCGCTCTACCAGGTGACGCCGCCGCCCGCCGCACGGAAGATTCGCGAGCTGATTTACTCGACGTTCTACGTGGAGGACCACGCGCTGCACTTCTACTTCCTGGGAGGCCCGGATTTCGTGGTCGGGCCGCAGGCGCCGGCCGCCGAGCGCAACGTGCTGGGCGTCATCGCCAAGGTGGGCATCGAGACCGGGCAGAAAGTCATCGCCATGCGGCGCAGGCTGCGCGAGTTGATGGTGCTGGCCGGGGGGAAAGCCGCCCACCCGGTGTTCGGATTGCCCGGCGGCGTCGCCAAGCCGCTCACCGCCGAAGACGCGGCGCGCTTCCGCGAAGTGGCGGGCGAAGCCGTGGACTTCGCGCGGTTCACGCTGGGGATCTTCGAGAAAGTCGTGCTCCAGAATTCGGACTATGTCGACCTGATCCTCTCCGACGCGTACACCCATCGCACCTATTACATGGGCATGGTGGACGAGAAGAACCAGGTCAACTTCTACGACGGCATGCTCCGGGTGGTGGCGCCCGATGGGCACGAGTGGGCCAAATTCAAGCCCGATCAGTATCTGGATCACATCGGCGAGCGCGTCGAGCCCTGGAGCTACATGAAATTCTGCTATCTGAAAGGGATCGGCTGGAAAGGCTTTTCCGAGGGGTCGGACAGCGGCGTATACTGCGTGGCGCCGCTGGCCCGCTTGAATGCCGCCGAGGGCATGGCCACGCCGCAGGCTCACGAGGCATACCTGAAGTACCACGCCACGCTGGGCGGCAGGCCGGTCCATCACACTCTGGCCAATCATTGGGCCAGGGTGGTGGAGATGCTGTACGCCGCCGAGCGCATGCTGGAACTGGCCCACGATCCCGAGTTGATCGAGCCCGACGTGCGCACGCTGCCGACGGCCGTCCCGGTTGAAGGAGTCGGCGTGGTGGAAGCGCCGCGCGGAACCTTGTTCCACCATTACAAGACCGACGAGCGAGGCATCATTACCGGGGCCAACTTGATTGTCGCCACGCAGAACAATGCCGCGCGCATCGCCATGGGAGTAGAGAAGGCCGCCAAGAAGCTGATCACCGGCGGCCAGGTTCCGGAGGGCCTTCTGAACATGGTGGAGATGGCGTTCCGCGCATACGATCCCTGCCTGGGATGCGCCACGCACGCGCTGCCCGGCAGCATGCCTCTTCTGGTTCAAGTGCGCGACCCGCACGGAGCGCCGCTGGCCATGTTGAGGCGCGATTCCGATGGAAGTATCCGCAGAGAATGAGTCCGGCGTAGTTCGCTTGCTGGGCCTTGGAAACGAGATCCTGGCCGACGATGCTTTCGGCATCCTGGTCGCGCGGGAGGTGAAACGGCGTTTCCAGGGACAAATCGAGGTTGCGCATTCTTCGGCGGCGGGTTACGACCTGATGGAGCATTTGCTGGGGGCTCGCCGCCTGTTGGTGGTGGATACCATCGTTACCGGCCGCGCCAAGCCCGGCGCGATCTCCATCTTCACCGCCGATCGCGTGCAGCCGGCGCCGGGCGGCTCGCCTCACTTTTTGGGGCTCTTCGAGGTGCTGGCGGTGGGCAGGAAACTGCATCTGGACGTGCCAAAGGAAATCATTGTGATTGCGGTGGAGGCTTCCGATTGCACGACCGTCGGAGGCCCCATCCACCCCGATGTGCAATCGGCGATTCCCGAGGTGGTGGAACTGGTGGGCCGGTTCCTGGCAAATGGGACGCTCGAAATTCCCGAGGTTTGGGAACCGTAACTGGAGGCAGAGCGATGTTGCGATTTCTTGCAATAGTCAGTCTTACGGTGGCCGGCAGCAGCGGCCTGTTGGCACAAATCACCACAGGCGATGCTTCGCGCGGCGAGCAGTTGGTGCGGGACCGAGGCTGTGTCAGTTGCCACAAACTCAATGGAGCGGGTGGCAATAAGGCCTCGGATCTGGCCACCCGGAGGTCGCGCAACTTCACCCCCGCGGGCTTGGCCGGCGTGCTGTGGAGCCACCCTCCTTCCGCGTGGGCGCCGGCCGGCGCACAGTCGCAGGGAACAACCGCCATCACGCCCGCCGAAGGGGCCGACCTGTACGCTTTCTTCGCTTCCAGACGGTATTTCGATCCGCTGGGCGACGCCCGGCGCGGCAGGCGGGTCTTCACTTCCAAGCACTGCTCCACTTGCCACGGCATCACCGACCGCATTGCCAAGGATGCCCCTGCCGTTATCGCCTGGCGTTCCTTGCGCGATCCCATCGGGCTGGCGCGCGACCTCTGGAATTGCAAGGCGGCCATGGACCCCGCCTACGAGAAAAAGGGCGTGCATTATCCGCGGCTCACTTCCGGGGAGATGAACGATCTTCTCATCTATCTGGATAACCTGGTCGGGATTCGCTCCAAGGAGCCCAAGTTCGAGCTTGCCGTCGGCGACACCGGCCGCGCTGAGTTCCAGAGCTTGCAGTGCGATAGTTGCCATAAGGACAAGCGCGCGCTGGACAAGCGTACCGACACAATCTCGCTGGCCGAGGTACAAGCCATGATGTGGAACCACGTGCTCACCACCCCGCGAGCTACGACCAAGGTGAACTATGACGAGATGGCCGGCCTGGTCGGTTATTTGTGGTCGCTGGAGCCTCGCGGCGACCCGCACCGCGGCGAGCTTGCCTTCGCGAAAAAGGGTTGCGCCGATTGCCATGCCGATGCGGCCAAGGGCGCCCCGATTTTGAACGAACGCGATCTGTCGCCGGTTTCGCTGATATCCGCGGTCTCGCGCCACGGCCCCGCCATGCGCACCGAGATGAAGAAGAAGAGCCTGGTCTGGCCCCGCATCGGCAGAGCTGAAATCGCCGACATGGCCGCGTATCTCAGGAGCAAGCAACCGTCCGCTCCCAAACAGGTCGCGGCTCGGTAAGCGGGTTGACCTTGTGGGGCAGGAAGCTCGATCTGGATGTGCCCAAGGAAACGATTGTGGTTGCGGTGGGGCCTTCGGACTGCACGACCGTCGGAGGCCCTATCCATTCCGGTGTGCAATCGCGATTCCCGAGGTGGTGGAACTGGTGGGACAGTTCCTGGCGAACGGGCCGCTCGACTGCCGCTGGCAGTCGGAGTAGGCCCGCCTGAGGCTACGCCGTCGGGGCTTCGGCCGACTCCTCGAAGCGGACCGACACGACTCCTGGGAGGGAACGGACAACCCTCTCCACCTCCTCCGCCTGCTCAAAATGGGGCCCCCGAACGCATACGGATCCCCCTTGCGCCTCCACCTCGACTTCGAGGTTAGAGGTGAATGGATCGAGGGCCAGATCGGCACGGGCGCGGCTGGCGAGGGTGAGGTCGTTCATAATCGCCTGGGATTCCGGCGTGAACTCGAAGCCGTGACGCTCGACTACCGCCGCGACGGCTTCGCAGCCCTGGTCGATACTGAGGTGTTCGAGGTTGATGACGAAATCGTAAAGCGAGGAATCCTGCCAATCGACGCCGTAGAGGAACTGGGTCCACTTGCGGCGATCCTCATCCATCTTGTGAATGTACGCGATTGCCTCGTCGGGGCTTAACTTCCGCCGCTCCCTGGCCATGCGGATGCGGAGATCGAGGGGCGCGATGATGCGCACGCGGAAAAGAGTGGGTGCTCCCTTGAGCAGTTCCTGGCCGGCCAGACCGTGATAGATCGCCTTTCCGCAGCGCACCTCTTCCATGAGGGCGGCTTTAATCAGAGCGAGGTGGACGTAGCGTTTGTGGTCAAACCTGCCCGACGCGGCAGGCGGGGCCTGCATGGCTGCCAGCAGATCCTGTTGGGAGGCCCGCCGGGTGACGACCCGCTCGATGAGGGCGTCCCGATCGACGCACCGATAGCCGAGTTTCGCACTCAAACTTTCGGCGAACATTTTGCCGCCGCTCAGGGTGCCTCTGGAAATGGTGATGATGGACATGAATCCTCCTCGTTTTCCTTCCCGGCGCTGGCCGGGTACGTTCAGGCTATGGCATCGGCTTCCTCCGGGTGTTCTTCGAACACTGGAAAGTGCTGCGCCACCACCCGGAAAACCGCAAATCCCTGGCGAACATGCCGCGCCGCACCGTGAGTTGGGCCAGCAGTGGCAGGTTCTTCCGCGTCATGAGGCTCCTATATCCTTCTATACAACTTTTCGAGGCGAGAGGCAGCCGGCTCCGAACAGCCGATGCCCACGATCGGGCGGAAACCAGCGTGACAGCAGTTCCAGCCGACGCCGTAGTTGCAGCGCCGGCAGGCAGTCCGGGCCGCTGCGAACTTCCACGTCGTGCCAGAGGCAATGGACGTACTCTGCCGCCGTTCCGGCGAAGGATGCGCCTCCATACCACTCCAGCCGCGTGCCACTGGCGGCGCTGAGACGGCTGGCCATCAGCGCGCGCTTCTCCCTCAGGGCCTCTTCGTCGATCTCACCGGCGATGCCCGCACGAATCTCCGCGTCCAGAAGAAGCCAGTAGGTTTTGCGCTGGCTGTCGGGCAGTCGCTCCCAGAGCGCTTGGCCCATACACAGCAGCAATTCCATGGAGACGTCGTGCACCTCTCGGTCCGTGGCAGCGAGGGAGATTTCCACTCCCCGGTCGGTCGCAGTCCACTGCGAAGCCAGGTCGGGGCTGCCGAGGCTGGACACGAGCGACACCTGGCAGAGGCCCAACTCGCGTGCCATCCGCGACGGAACGGCGCGCATGGCGGGCCGGATGAACTCGCGGATCAGCGGGGGCGACGCGACGCCGTTCGCAAATAGCTTCCACCCATGCGCGAGCCTGAGGCCGGCATTGTCCATGGCCACACTGCTTTCAACGAACCGGCGGCAGCCACGGGGCAACCGCTCCCTGACGTCGCGGCTCGGCACGCAGCGGTTCTGCTCAGTGTCTCTTACTTGCCGTGGCCTTCTTGATTAACGGCGCCGCCTTCTTGGCGTCGTCCTCGGTCTCGAAGCCCATCACCACGGAATACTTTCGGCCGATGACTTGTGCGACAAAAAAGGCGAAGTTGATGCCGGCGCCGGCAACTGCTTGGGCGGTGGCGTGTCCCAATCCCGGTTTGTCGTCGCCTTCCACCAGCAGCGTCGGAATGGCCGAAGGGACCAGGCCCGCTGCTTGCGCGGCGGCAACCAGCTTCTTGCCCGCGATCGGACAGACTTCAATAGCTGCCTTTCCTCCGCTTCCGTGGATACGATAGCCCATCAGCACCTTGAGGTCCGCACCCGCCTTGGCAAGCGGTCCGACTATGTTGGCCAGCGTTCCCGGCTGGTTGTCGACCTCTGCTCGCCACAAGGTGATCTTCTTTACTGTGATTGGCATGCGCGATTCCTCCAATGACTTGGCAAATTCCCTCAAACCGTCTTGGCCGGCGCCGGCGTGATGTTGGTGAGCGGCTTCCCTTGCCCCGGCCCGTGCAGCTTCGCGCACGGCTTCTTCCGGCGAGCCAAATGCAGGTAGTCCAGCACCAACTGGCGCTTGAGATACTGGATCGCCCTGGCCGGGTCCACACCCTTGGGGCACACGTGCGAGCATTCGCCCGCGTAATGGCAGCGGAAGGCGCCATGCGAGCTGCCCGTCACCTGGTTGCGGGCGCGCCGCCCGTCGTCGCGCGTGTCCGCGTTATACCGTTGCGCCGCCGCCAAAGGCATGGGCCCCAGGTATCGCGTGTCGGTGGCCAGGGTAGGGCAGGCGGCCATGCAGCAGCCGCACTTGATGCAGTAAGTGAACTGGAGGTAGGCGCCGAGCTCCTCCGGAGACTGGTAGAACTCCCCCGCCGGGTCGTCGATGCCGGCTTCGTCCGCGCGCACGATATGGGGCTGCAGCGAAACGTGTTTTTCGAACATGGTCATCAGGTCGGGGACCAGGTCGCGGATGATGTCGAAATTGGGCAGCGGCCCAACCGTCAGATCCGTGGTGGCGATGTGCAGGATCTGCGTGTTGCAGGCCAGGGTCGGCCGCCCGTTCAGCAGCATGCCGCACGAGCCGCACACACCCATGCGGCACGAATAGCGCCAGGCCAGCGATGAGTCCAGGTTCTCCTTGATGTAGTGCAGGCCGTCGAGCACCGTCATGCCTTCGCGCACCGGCACGCGATAGGTCTTCACGTACGGCGCGCGGTCGCTTTCCGGATTGAATCGGGTGACGTGGAAATTGATCTGCCTTTCCGCCATAGCTACCCCCTTGGTCCCGCCCTGAGCGTGGGAGCGTGTGCGGCGATGGCGTGCGTTGCGAACGCCGCCCAGGCGCCCAGGCCGAACAGTCCCAGCCCCGCGATCAGAAGAACCACGCTGATCGCCTTCTCGGCCGCCGGTTTCAGCGTCAGCTCGAACAGGATGGTCCGCAGGCCGTAGAGCCCGTGGTAAAGCGCCACCCCGAGCAGGAGGATATAAGTGACCAGGAAGAACAGGGTGCCATCCCGATACAAGCTGTTTGCCCGGGAGGTGGCTTCGCCGCCGTGCGGGGCGAACAGATGGGTGATGCCGCCCACGTGCATGATCAGCATGTGCAGGCCGAGCAGGAAGAGAATCACGACTCCCGCCGCCATGTGCCAGGTCCAGTATTTCGTTTCGCGCATCTCGCCTCCTACTTTGCCAGGCCCAGGAAATCATAGCCGCCTGCCGCCAGCAGAATCGCTGCCAGCGCCATCATGGCTATGAGCAGGGGCCGCTGGACGTCGAGCGACGTCTTGTAAGGATAGACCGGTTCAATCGGTTTTCCGACCGCAAATCCGAGTTCCACCAGCACCAGGCGAACGCCGTTGAGGGCATGGTAGGCAAAAGCCGCGAAAACCAGAAACTCCCCGATTTTGAACATGGGCTGGTGGAAGAATCCACCCTCGACCCACAGGTATATGCCGCGGGCGCGCAGGCTGGTGACCACAATGTGCATCAAAAAGTAGAGCAGCATGCCCAGGCCGGTGAGACGATGCAGAATGTAGGCGTAGCGCTCCGCGCCCCAACGCCCGCCCCCCAGCCATCCCCACAGCCCGAGCCGATTATCGTGCCTTTTGATTTCGGCCATGCCGGCCTCCTTCCGTCAGTACTTTCGTTCCACCGGCTTCCAGGTGGTAATTGTCACGGGCTTGTACTCCAGCCTCGGCGTGCCGCCCGTGTAGTAAACCATCGAGTGGCACAGGAATCCTTCGTCGTCGCGTTTGAGAAAATCCGTGCGGGAATGCCCTCCGCGGGATTCCTGGCGCGCCAGACCGGCGAACAGCAGAGCCTCGGCCAACTCGAGCATATTCTCGGTCTCCAACGTCTGAATCAGGTTGGAGTTGTAGACGCGGCTCTTGTCCGGAACAACAATGTTTCGGAAGCGCCGCCGCAGCTCGGCGATCTTGTTCAGGCCATCTTGCATCGATTCGCCGGTGCGATACACGCCCGCGTGCCGGTCCATCAAGGTCCGCAGCTCCCGGCGGATGTGGGCTGGATTCTCCGTTCCGTTCTGCTGCAGCAGGCCGTCGAAAATGCGTCTCTCTTCTTCCCGCGCCCGGCCTTCCGGCGCCGCGGCCGGCTTGACGCCTGGCCCCAGGTACTTCGAGATCTCACGGCCCGTGATGCCGCCCCATACCAGGCACTCGGCGGTGGAGTTGCACCCCAGCCGGTTGGCGCCGTGCATGGAGTGGCACGCCACCTCGCCCGCGGCCCAGATATTCTCCGCCTTCGTCCGGCCGTCGATGTCGGCCTCGATGCCGCCCATCGAGTAGTGCGCCACGGGCCGGATGGGGATCGCCGCCGTGATCGGGTCGATGCCCAGAAATTTCATGCACACTTCCCGGATCAGGGGCAGGCGCGTGTTGATCCGCTCGGCGCCCAGGTGAGTCAAATCGAGATGGACATAATCGAGGCCCTCCGGTCCCGGGAAACCGCGCCCCTCAAGGATCTCCGTCATCTCCGAACGGGAAACGATATCGCGCGGCGCCAGCTCCATCATTTTGGGCGCATACTTTTCCATGAAGCGCTCGCCCCGGTTGTTGCGCAGGTATCCGCCTTCCCCCCGGCAGCCTTCCGTCATAAGGATGCCCGATGGCACGAGGCCAGTCGGGTGAAACTGCAGGAACTCCGGGTCCTCCAAGGCCAGCCCCGCGCGGTACGCGATGGCCTGCCCATCGCCCGTCACGGTTTGCGAGTAGGTAGTGAATCCATACAGGTTCCCCAACCCGCCGGAAGCAATCAGGAGAGCCTTGCCCCGCAAAACGAAGAACTCGCCCGTGGGGGCATCGATCATCGTCAGGCCGGCAAATCTGCCGCCTTCGAGCAGCAACGACGTGACGAAACATTCATCGTAGCGTTTGAAGTTGTTGTACTTGACGAGGTTATCGTAGAGGGCCTGCATCTCGAAGAAGCCGGTCTTGTCGGCCGCCATGCACGCACGCGGAAACGAATGGCCTCCAAAAGGCCGCTGCATGATGCGGCCGTCCTCGCGCCGCGACCACGGGACTCCCCAGTGCTCCAGCAGGCGAATCTCGTCCGGCGAGGCCCTCACAAACCGATCCACCACGTCCTGGTCCGCCAGGAAGTCGGACCCCTTCACGGTGTCCCAGGCGTGCAGCTCGAGGCTGTCTCCTTCCTCGGGGCGCATCACTGCGGCGGTGCCTCCTTCGGCGCACACCGAATGCGAGCGCATGACCTGCACTTTCGACACGATGGCGATATCGGCCGTACCGCGCGTCCGGATCGAGATCTCCACGGCGGCGCGCAGGCCGGCGAGTCCGGTTCCCAGGATTACGACATCATGGGCTGTCTGCTGCATTTCTTGCTCCTCCGCGCTCGGCTGTAACCATTCAACAGTACAGCATAACCCACGGATACCCCTTGGGTGTTAACCTTCGATAACTTGCTGTTCCGTACTCCACCGTCTAGTATGGCCAAATGATCCAGATCTTTGAGGATTTCCTCGCCGAAGACGACGGCCAGGACCTGATCGAATACTCACTCCTGATGGCCTTCGTGGCTCTGGCCTCCGCGGGGCTTTTCCTGAAGGCCGGCAAAAGCGTCACCGGCATCTGGAGTACGGCGAACAGCCAGTTGGTCGCGGCCAACACCGACGCCTCCTAGGGGTTCCTCGGCAAACTGCCGGACCCGGAAATCTCGAAGCCCGCCACCTCTCCGGTGGCCGTGTCGTAGATCATAAACGTCGACGCCACATCGGTTCTCCCTCCGCCGGCTGAGAAGGCTGCGCCCATGATCGCCCCGGGATTGATGGCCAGCGTCCGGCCGATGCGCTCCACGCTGTAAACATGGTTGTGGCCGTAGCACACCACGTCGAACTCGCCGGAGAGCGCGATGGCGCGCGCGATGTTGTCGTAGTGGTTCACGGCCACCCGCTGGCCGTCCAACTCCCCGCGGAACAGCTCGCCGTGGATCCGCATGTGCGCGTACTGCCGCGCGTTGGCGGTGATGCGATAGAGATCGCCGTCGTTGTTGCCCAATACCACGTGGATGGGCCGGCGGAAGCCGCGTCCCAGTTGGTGCACGATGAAGGGCGAGCAGAGGTCTCCGCAGCAAATCAGGGCGTCGGCATCGCCCACCGCGTCGAGTGCCGCCGCGAGTTTCCACACGTTGTCGTGGATATCCGATAAGACCGCGATTCGCATTCCGTTACTGTATCAATTGCACGTTGATGGTGACGCTGGCGGTTACCGAGACTGTGCCGGTCTGGATCGGCGTGGTTGCGGCGCCGGCGAGGACGCCGCTCACCGTTACCGGCGTCACACTGGCGCCTTCCTGGGCGGAAATGACAACCCCGGTCTTGGCGCCCAGTCCGGCGGCGATGGCGTTCGCGTGGGCTTGCGCCTGTTTGGCCGCCAGTCCCAGCGCCTGCTCCGTGACGGGCTCGGGGTTCTGAAGGCTGAAACTCAGGTTGCCGACGCTGTTCGCGCCGGCCTGGTTGGCGGTATCGATCAGCTTCCCGATCAGCGAGAGATCGGTCGACGTCACCTCCACTGTGTTGCTGGCCGTGTAGCCAACGATCAGGGCAGTCTGCCCCGTTGTCGTGCTGTAGCGCGGCGATATGCTGTAGCTGATGGTCTGGATGGTTCCGGCTGTGCCCAGCACCCCTTTGAGAGCGTTGAGCACGGTGGTGGTCAGGGTGGCATTCTGCTGTCCCGCGTCCTCGGCGGTGGCGCCCTGCGTGACCACTCCCACGGCGAGTTGGGCCTGGTCCGGGTTGACGGAAATCGTGGCGCTGCCGATCGCCTGGATGGCGCCCGGCGAGGTTTGCGCCAGCAGCGCGCCGGCCGCGAGCGGCAGGCAGATCAAAAGTGATAGAAACCTGGGCATGAAGTACGTCTCCAGCTTGAAGTGTAGCGTTTAAACGCTCCTCGGCGCGTGCGTTTACGCACTTTTACCGGCAGCCCCACAGCTCAATCGCAGTGCCTGGGGCTGGTCTAACGCGCCCCACCCCCCGCCACGCTATAATTCCCTCAGGGCGTGCGGATGTGGCGAAATTGGCAGACGCGCTGGATTTAGGTTCCAGTTCCCGCGAGGGAGTGAAGGTTCAAGTCCTTTCATCCGCACCAGGAAGACGAGGGGTTCGATGGGGACGGCCAACCTGAACGGGCCGGCCTTGTTGATAAGCCGCACCCCAAATCGTCGCAATCGGCGGAGGCCCGCTTCAGCGCCGGCGCCCCGGCAACGCGCATCGCCACTCCAGAGCCAACTGCCGAGTCTACGGATGTGCGGCCGCTGACGGGCAAGGCGGAGTCGTCTGTATGAGTTGGCCCGGGCGGCGCGCGCCTTCACGCCTTCGGTGCCGCCCGCGCCGCCGGCCATCGGCGCCGCTCCACACCTGCGGAGCTACGCCGCCGAGACCGTTTTGCGCCAGTCACCGTTCCTGGATCTCACGCTCGCGTACACATGGCTCAAGAAACTCGGAACGCGAGCTTGAGTCAGAACAGAAGCCTTATGGCCACCTCGAGCTGGCGCGGCGTACCGCTTCCGGTAGGGCCGGTGTTCACCAGCGACGTGATTCGTCCGAAACTGGCAGGCGCCGAGATATCAGCCAACGGATTTCCGTACTGCGCCCGGTTCAAAAGGTTGAAGCATTCGCCCCTGAGTTCGAGGGCCACCCGCTCATTCCAAGAGATGCGGCGCTGCACGGCCGTATCCACCTGCCAGAGCGCCGGACCCCGGAAAGCGTTGCGCCCGAGATTACCCCACGTCCCGTTGGCCGGGACCGCGAAGGCCGCCGGATTGATCCAGAGCGAGGGCGATTGCCCTTGCGCGGGCGTTAACAGTGCGCCCTGGACGTAGTTGGGACGCTGATTCCCGCTGTTGCCGTCGGGAAGCGCGCTGGCGGACCGGTCCACCGTAATATTCACCGGCAGGCCCGTTCTGCCGCCCACGATGCCGCTCCATTCCCAGCCACTTGCCAAAACCTGCAACAAACCGGGCCGCGTGAGAAACCGCCTGCCGTTTCCGAACGGCAACTCATACACGCTGAATACGCTGAAACTATGCCGCGCGTCCTGATCGCTCGAGGAGCGGTCGCAGCGGCGGCAGGATACGTTTTCCGGAAACACGTCTTCCACGCCGCTGCCCAGCGAGGCATCGTTGATGGCATGCGACAACATGTAATTCCCGGAAATCAGCCAGCCCCGCTGCAGGTGGCGTTGCAGCGAAAGCTGCAATCCATTGAATTCGCTGTTGCTGTCTTTAGCCCTCAGCTCGATTTGTCCGAACTGCG
>Ga0326727_10008935_pt1 | contig 25045 bp, 13 predicted proteins | sample MB2enrmetagenome_FD_207643 | JGI IMG/M metagenome (GOLD analysis project Ga0326727, IMG submission 207643) | Lab enriched peat soil microbial communities from McLean, Ithaca, NY, United States - MB29MY | ecosystem: Environmental > Terrestrial > Soil > Wetlands > Peat | place: USA: New York... | reverse complement strand
TTGGAGGGTGCGAGCCGCCAACGCCATCATCGCCCTGCGCTGCCATCGCTTGAGCGGCAAATTCGAGGATTACTGGGAGAACCGCCGTGCCCGCGCAGCCTGACTCTCACAGATTTGTCGCACACCCACGCGGGATTCCCTAAAGAACCGCTCACTTCCCCTACCGCACCATGTTTAGAGGCTACCGGCGGCTACAACTGCGGATTCCCTTGCCCAAAAACCCTGCCATTCGACTCAGCGCAAGCGATTGATTCTCAAGTGCCGGTTTGAGCCGATTCCGCTGCCCGGAATCAGATGTTTGTGGGCGCAATGACAGACCCCGAACTCATCGAGCAACTTAGTTAATGCCCTACTCTATAATCGCACTGATTTGGTGTCGCAGTGGTATTACGCGAGCATTTAGGGTCAACGGTTGGCATGGCCGGCCGCTCCACAAAGAGATCCCGGCAAGCAAGACCTTATCGGTTGCTGAGATCGCTCTCGTAGCGAATGCGCATCCACTCCAGGTCAATCCGGGGGTCGGCTTTCTCTGCACATTAGAAAAACGCCGTCGTCATTTACGAGGCTACTCCGGCAACTTCAAGTCTGTTGTTCCCTGCACGCGGAGGGTCACGATCTCGAACGGTTTTATCGAGAACTCAAGACGGTGTCCGGAGACCGGTAGCGGCTGTTGATTCTTCTCCATGGCATTACAGACCCAGGCGCTTTGAAGATTGAGAATCGGCACTTTGACGCCAACGGTGCCGCGTTGCCCGTCCACTTCCACAAAGCGCAAGATCGTGCCTCGGTCGTCCTCAGCGCGCTTCCAGGTGACCAGCACGACGTTCGGCTGGTCGACTTGCAGGAAGCTGCTTTCCGCGGAATCCAGCGGGCGCGGAGGATTAAGGGCCTTATCCTGCGACTTGATTTCATTGACCTCAAGCGGGGACATCTCTTCCCAACCCAGGCGGCTCAGTGTTCCCGCCCTCAATTCCCGCCCGCTGGTGACGGCATACCGGAAGGTGTAGTCGCCCCCCTGTCCGGCCGGCCAGTTCGTCTCCCAGTAGTTGCTCATCAGGTAGGAAAAGATGGTCCCCTTGCGGCTGCCGAACTCCTTGGGCCACGCACCGCGCACGATGTCACCGAGCGTGACCAGGTGCGCATCCACAGGAACCAAGGCGGCGCTGACGTTGTCCTGATCGGCGGCGACCCAGTGTTGCACGCTGAACCACTCCAGGTTTCCGCCTTTCATGATGTCCCGGGACGGATGGACATAGCCGTTCTGAATTTCGTAGCGAAAGTCCGGACGATCCATTGCGAACGGGAAAGCGAAGTACACCGCTTCCTTGGTGTAAACCTTGGTTTTGTTGACCCGGTTGATAAACTCGATTTTCTTCTCGCCATCAAACAAAACGACTTCGGTTTCGAGGCGAGGCGTATTGACCGCCGAGCTTTCCATTTTCGCCACGGTGCCAAACGCTGTCTTCGTGACGGAGATAAGGCGGCCGCCGCCCGCGCCGTGAGGCTCAAGCACCGGCTTGGGCAGAGTCGGCTTGTACTCGAGCGCCGTGTTGCGAGGCTTGTCGGCGCCCGTGACGTAGACATATTGATTGAACCGGTAGGGGCTCGATGAGTCCACGAGTTCTCGATTCAACTCTTTGTCCAGGATGCTGCGCACCGCGCCTGATTCGGGATCCAGCGCGACGCGATAATAGGCATTCTCCAAGGTTGTCGAATCACCCTGAACCGGATCCGCAGGCCCGGCAGCCTCCGCTTGGTCAGGTATCAGGGCGTAGCACTTATAGCCGACGGAGGGAACACTTCGCGCCAGAAATCGGATGTGCCGGAAGCTCTGACCGGCGCAGATTTCCTGATATGGGACGTTTTCCTTGCTGGCGACGTCGATCAACTCGATCCCCTTGTCGATGTCCGCCTCCACCAAGCTGGTCCTCTCCCAACTCAGGGGATTGAAAACCACCAGCGTTCCGCTCGGCCGCTGGATGTCATCCGCAAGCGAGGCCATGGCGCGGTCCAGCACCTGGTCGATGAGCAACTTCGCATTGGTAGCGCGGGAATTCTTAACAGCGCCCTGGCGGACGCACTCCCCGTATTCGGGGTCCCGCCAAGTCCGGTTGGAAGTCCAGGTATGCTCATCGAACATCCGCAGGTTGTCCCAGAGCAAGGTTAAGGCCGCCGAGTCGGGGCGGATCGCCGGGTTGACGAGAGAGCTGATGGTGGAAAACTTCTCCGCGGCCAGCACCCGTTGTTCATTGGAGCGCGCCAGGGCCGTGGTGGAGGCGTCGCTGGCCAGGCCGTCTTCCCAATAGGGGCCGCCATCCGCCCGGATAACGGGAATCGAATCGCCGAGTTGGCCGCCGATATACTGCATGGCCTCGGAAAACCCCGAAAAACGAAGCTTGGGGAAGGCATAAGCCCGGTCCCATTCGTTGACCAGCGCCGCCTGCTGCGGGAACAGATCGGTGTTTTCCCCCTGAGTCCCAAATACGATCACGCCATCGGACTTGTAATCCGGGCGTTCATAAGCTTGGAGAAAGACGGGAAGCGAATCGCGCCCGGCGCAGATCTGCGGTGGCAGCCCGAAAAGGCTTGCCGCCTGGGCATAATGCCGGGAAACCCACATGAGGATGCGGCTGCCGTCCGGACCTTCCCACCAGAAGGGTGAACGCTCATTGATACGGCTGAACAAGATGATCGGAGCGCGCCAGTTGTCGCTGGCGTCCACAAAATACTTCAGACCTGCGGCGGCCAGCACCGAAGCGTACGACCATGTACAAGAAGGCACATCCGTGATGTTCGCGAAGTCGGAATCACCGCCATGGATCAGGTGAAATTGGTAGCTGGGGTAGAGCGAGCGGATGGTGTCTTCCAGGCTGGTGAAACCCGTCACGTTGGAGGCGTACTGAGCCGGCACAAAGATCTTTCCCTGCGCCACCAGGTCGAAGAGCCTCTGCCGCTGCTCGGGGCTGCGACCGTGCAGGAATTGTTCCACTGGCCAGTAAGCGTCAGGACTGTAGCGAAAGTCCGGGTGCTGGCGGATCATCTCCATGGCTTCATCAATGGCGCGACTCTGGATTTCCGCAACCTTCGTTGGATAATCCGAATAACCGATGTCGAGGTGCTCATTGGGGACGACGAAGAGATTCCACTTTTTGCCCGGAACCATTTCCACCGGAATACGGGAAGAGCGGCCTTGGGCATGGACGAGGAGCTCTCCCTTTACCGGCGCAGTGAATTCCGGAACCGCAAGCTCCACGCAATACTCGCCGAACTCCCGGTCGGAATCGAGATTCTGCGAAAACTCGTCTTTCCCCACACGCAGAGTCACTTGGCCCTTCGCAAGCCCGCTCCCGGCACGGAGAAATACCTCAACCAGTTCCACCAGCCGGCCATCCTGGGCCTTGTAGAAAATGGAGGGAACCACGTCCGCCGTCAGGCGGCTGGCCAGGTACTTTCCCTCGGGATCGTTGTCCAGTTCCAGGGCATCATAAGCCCAGCCGGAATTCCCAATCCCCGCCGACCGGGAATCGTCCCGCTGTGCGGGTTCATCGATGGCCGTCAAAACCATGCGGTTCGTTCCCCTGACGAGAAACCGGGCAGGAAAGTCGGCGAGGATGGTTCCGTAAGAATAAATGGGGATGAAGACCGAGTTGGTGTCGCCCCCCTCATAGTTGAGCTTCGGGTGCAAGTAGAAGAGGCCGCGATGCCCATTCATCTCGATTTGCATTCTGGGCAGACGGGCCATGTATGCCAACAATCCCACCTTCAGCGCGAAGACCCCTTTCGGCTCGCCCGCAAGGTCGAACATCACCGTGAAAGGATGCGGGCGAAATCCGGCTCTACCGTTCGCGGAGCCAGGCTGAAACGCCAGCCAGTCCTTAGCCGGATCACTCTTCCCGACGTAAAACACGGGATCCTCCGCGGAACCGTGATAATCAATTCCTCCGGCCCTGAATTCCTGGGAGGATTCATTGAAGGTTCCGATTTGCCACACTTTTTGAGCCGCGGCCTGCGCCGTTGAAGGAAAAATGAAAAAGAGCAGCAATAGTATCCGTTGCACCGGCGCTGGTTTACTATGCGCATGACTGGGCATGAACCCCCCTACAGGTTTAATCGAATATGCCGCATGGCAATCCGGTGGATGTATCCCTGCATCGGCTTGTCAAGCGTCGCATGATGGCCGACGGAACCGTGCCGGCGGCCTTGCGTCGCCACGTGGCAACGTAAACCGCCGCTATGATGGCCAACCACACCACTACGGGAATTTGATGGCGGAGCCATACACGCTACAGGCAATCAATTTTCCGTCCCTGTAAACGCAAAACTCCGCCGGCGTCATGGCGACATCATAGATGTGCCCGCGGAAATGGTAGCCCGCCATCTTCGCTTCGCCCATTTCCGCGTGATAAGCAGGCGAAATTTGAAAAGAGCCATCCGGCGCGGGGCGCAAGCCGAAAATTCCGAAGAGAATGGCCTGAGCTCCGCTTGCCGCGGCGATTTCCAGCGGCATGTCTTCAGGTATCTCGCCGAAAAAGTCTGTGAAGGCGTCCTGGGGAATATAAGGATATCTTTCCGTCCAGAGGCCGCATCGCGCCAGGATATTCCAGCCCAGCTCGTTGTAACCCAAGTGATAGAGCGTTTCGGCGATTCTCAGGGGCATGCCGGTATACTGCCCGCCTCCGCCCCAATCTATATCCATCAACTCCCAGTGCTTCTCATCGGATTTGGCAATCCCGTACATGCCGTAAGGCCCGAGGAATTCCCCTTCCGTAATGTGCGCGACCATCCGCTGCTGTTGGTGCGGAGAGAGCAGGCGCGTGCCCAGGATGTCAAAAAGGTGATAGCTGAAAACGAGTTGATGGCTGCCGTCAGGAAAGAGGTTATCGAACCATCCGGCTGGCTCATTCCAGAGTTTATCGTTCAAGGACTTCCGCAACTGGGCGGCCCATTGCGCAAACTTCTCGGCCTCCGGGTCGTTCCGCGCTTTCCCCCAGTCCGCTAATTGCTGGAAGGATTCCGCCGCCAGGCCGTTCGTCGCCGCCACCACATTGGTGTAACCATCCGTACGAATTTCCAGAAAGTTGTTGGAGTTCGACCCGAAATCCAGCAGGCCGTCCGGGCGTCCGTACTGGTTCTTAACTCCAACGGCTGCACGTTTCATCCACTCATAAACGGTTGCCCCACCTTCGACATGATCGAGGAAGGCAAAGTCTCCGGTCTGCCGGAGATAATCCTGCAAGATCCACATTTTGGCGAAGGGGTCTTGCGCGTAGGCAAATGCCTCCGCCTTGCCGTTCCAGGGAATGTAGGTGTGAGTCAAAAGCCCGGTGCGGATGTAAGTCAGGAACGCCTCGCGCAGCCCTGCCGGATCCAGCATGGAGAGAAGCTCGGAGGCATAGGAGGTGTCCCAGGCAATCGTGTCAAGCCACGTTCCTACCGCGTAATACGGCCGGGTGATGAAATTCTCACGGTCCCATCGCGTGTCCAGGACACTGAGAATGCTGCGATAGTAGAGGTCATCCAAATGTTTATCCGCGGTGGAGATGCGGGGAAGGTTTTCCATGGCCCAATGGAACCGCGCGCGTAGCGCGTGGTCAGCCTGTTCAATCCTTTTGGCAAGATCGGGCGCGTATGGATTCGGCGCGGGTGAACTTATTTCCTGGGGAATAATGGCAAACCGGGCCGTGCGTGCGGCCTGCGCGGGGATCTCCCAATGCCAGCCCTCCTTCAGAGGTTTTCCCAGATCGCTGACCGCCGTAACCCTGACCTTAGGACTTGCCAGCGTGAAAGCATCGAGCTGCTGACCGGCAGACCCCGACGGCGCATTTCCTTGTTCTCCAGGAATGTCCTCCCCAAGCACGGGAGCGCTTTGCTGAGGAATCACCGTCAGCACCAGCGGCTCGGAATTGCGGTTGCGGATTTCCACCTCCATATAGACTTCATCCTTCTCCGCAGAAACACTGGCCTTGGTGCGGAGGCCGAAGGAAACCCAGTGGCTGCCGAACATTTTGTGGAACGTCCCCGTGCGCACGTAGAGATTGGGTTGCCAATACGCCCGTTGCAGAAGCACCACGAAGGGTGTATGCGGGAACCAGTTGAAACCCAGCGGTTTCGTGTTCCTCCCTGTGGCCGCCAACTCTTCCTGGGCGTCGGCGGTAACGTCCTGGATCAGGACATGGTTCGTCTCGTCGCGGAACGCCAGTTGAAAGTGGTAGTCGCGCGAGTAAATGGGCGGGAACTGCAAAACCTGGAGACCGGTGACACTCCAATCCCGCACGGAAACCGTACCCCGGCCGTTAAACAAGCGCAGGCGGCGCGCACTGAAGACGATTTGCGTACGGTCCATGCCTAGGAGCTCGGGAGTAAGTTTCGACTCAACGTGAAGCGTTGGGTTCTGCGCAAGCTCCTGGGCGGCGGGAGAACCCGCACCCCTGGCTGCGCCGGCGGCGACGAGCAGGACCATCGGGAGCAGAACAAGTTTTCGACTCATCGTGAGATCCTCCAAGTAAATAGGGCATGCAAGGGCTCTTCACCGTGTCTTCGGAAATGGATCCCCGGCATCAAATCCTTATTTCTGAGTCCCCCAGCCGAGGATCGTCCATATCGTCTCAAGTACCCATGGTCACTCTTCGCGCCTTCCTCCCGCGGTGTGGAGAATCACCGTCCCCTGGGTGAAATCAGCCGGCAAAGTAACTGAACCGTCCGTGTTGAGCTTCACTTTAATGCCGTTTACCCTGGCAGTTCTCACCGGGCCGCTGCCGTCTATTTCGAGATGCAGCCGTCCCTTGCGAAAGCGAAGATTCGCCATGACGGAGGGGCTGCGGGGATAGAGATTCGGCCTCAAAACAACTTTTCCACCTTCGAACCGGACTCCCAGCCAGTGGTAAATCACGAAGAGGGTTATTTCTCCCGATACCCAGGGGATCAGGGCACTATCATGGGATGGAAGGGAGGGAATCTCCTCGAACCAAGCGCCTGACCCCCCTCCCTGCACCGTGTTCAACCATGCCAGGCTCCGCCGGCTGCGTTCGTATAGCCCCGCGTCTTGCTGCGCTCTGAGAACGAAGCACGTGGCGAGTGGCCAAGCGCCGGGCGTACCGGGTTCCGAGCTGGCATTATAGCGGCCGTAGCCTCCATCGCTCCAACGGGCGTTCCAGATTGGCTCAAGATCATCGAGAGTCTTTAAAGCAATCGATGAGCGGGGGGCGACCAGTCCCAGCGCGATCGGCAATGCCGAGGCGGTATCCGGGTTAAGCCGGTGGTAGGCCTCCGTCAGAGATGGTATATCCGGCTCGAAGTGAGCCCAAGAGGGAAGCCAATCTGCCACTTCGCCGGTCACCTTTCGCCGCTTGATCAAGTGACCCTCCACCACCAAAGAGCGGGTGGGATTCGAAAGCATGGCTTGGAGAATGCGGTCGGCCTCCCGCCTCCACCGCCCCGCCTGAGCTTCGGCGCCGAGCGCAGGAGCCATCTCGGCAGCGTCACGCAGGCCTAGTGCGACGTAAGCCTGATAGACCAGCTCATAGCCGTCATCAAAGTGGCGTTCCCAATACTCCCTCCGGTTGTGGACCATGCCCGTCCCATCACGAAACTGCGGCTGTAGCGGCCGCTCGATCATGGAGAGGAGGGCGGCGCGATGTTCGCGAATGAGGGAGTCGTCACCTGTCCAGTCCAAGTAAGCTTTCAAGGCGTGAAGGAGTACCCCCATTTGATCGAGCTCTTCCATGTCAGGTTTGTCGAAGTGGCTGGCCACCATGGTTCCGCCTTCTTTGTTGATCATGATGGTCAGGATTTTCTCCAACACATTGCGCGCGACCTCAAACATCCCCGCATGGACGGCTCCCAGGGCAGTGTTGGAACTATCACGCACCCATTGGTCTCCATACCAAAAGATGCCGGCATCCATAGTGCCGTCATCAAAAATCATACCCGGAAGGCCGATTCGCGCCTTGTTGTAGATTTCTTGAATGGTTTTGTCTCCGGTTGCGAGCACGGAAGTTGCGGCCCACGCCTGCTTTGTTTGCTCCTGTTCCTTCTGAATGCCGGAAGTCTGAAGGGTTCTGGCTTGACCGAGCACCTCATCGGCCGGGCGTGGCGGGATCTCCACGAGAAGCGCCGTTACAACGGTTACACGGGCGCGCGACGGAACCGCGATGGGACCGATCTTGAGCTGGCTCTTCGCCTCGTCAGCCCTTGCCGGTCCCTTCCCAAGCGAAACCAGGCAGGATTGAAATCCCTCTCCATTCTGAAGCAAGATCGCGCCTTCGCTGCGCAGTGTTCCCCGCGGAACCGACAACCGGAGTTCCACATTCTCTTGCCCTACGAGGTCCGCACCTTCGAGTTGGATAGACCTTTGAAAGATGCCCTTATTCCCCAGCGCTTTGATACGCTCTGTAACTCGGATTCCTCCTGCCCACCACACTGCCTCCACCGCCGGGATGCCATCCAGATCGACCCATCGCGTCTCTGTCCGGTTTGCAAGGGCCGTGAACGGAAACCTTCCCAGTACAACTTGCAGTGCGCTGGAGGTAAAGCCTCCCGCAGGCTCAAAATTGAACGCCATTTCTTTCCGATGGGTCTGGGATGGGTTCGCGGCGTCGACGAGTATAAAGGTGAAGGCAGGACCGAGGTCAACGCGGTCTGCCTGCACAATCATTTTGGCGCGCCCGCTCCTTAAGACGAAATATTCGCGGCCATAAAAGAAGGATCGTTTCTGCAAATCCAAAACGGTTGGAATGTCCTGAGCTGGCAAACATTCGGGACTTATCGCAAGAGGAAGAAGAAAAGCCAAAAGGCAAATGCGGACGCGCATAGGAATTCTCTCCAAGAACATCTTGTTCGAGTTCCACTCGACGGAGGGCGTCACGCCCAGCCGTGAACTCCGTCGTATTGTTCTCTCCATAGCAAAACAAGTTTTCGACTCATCAGGTGTCCCCCAAGTAAACAGGCATGCAAAGGGTCGTGACCCAGTCTCATGAAACGGATTCCGCCCATCGATTCCCGACTTGGTCTTCATTCCAGTCCACTGGCAGTCGCGCTCCTGCTCGATCGATGGCCCACTGGGTTAGTAGCATGACAAGGAAAAGTGCTGAGAGCCAGCCGGAGACGAGGATCCTTTAACGGACTGACAGGGATCGCCAGATCTGCGCGGCGTTGGCTCTAAGAGTCTGTCGGAAGGAGGATCTTCTCGGCCCAGGATCAACAAGGTAGAGACACGAGCAAGTCACTACCTTGTTGAATCCAGGTGCCGTCAAAGCCCTCTCCGACAAACTCCGAACCGACCCTAGCCGGAATTGCAGCTTCCAAGCCAGGCCACGGGTCTTGAGCCCCCGCCACTAGAAAATGAGCTTCGCACCCAGGGAGATAGTGCGAGCTTCGCAAGTGCTACAGATGCTGGTAATCGTGCCAACCGTGCTAGTGGTACTGATGTTCGCATTCGGATTGGCAAACTGGGGGTGGTTGAAAGCATTGAACGCATCAAAACGGAACAAGAGGCGAACCCGCTCACGATAAATGAACGTACTCTTCGACAAGCTCATGTCCCAGTTTTGCAGGCCAGGCCCAAAAAGCATGTCGTAGGCGGAATTCCCGAAGTCGCCAACGGCTGGGGTCTGAAAAGCGGAGGCATTGAACCACTGGTGGATGGTGCGAGTGGCCGGATACAACGCGGCTCCCGCCACCCGATCGGGGCGCCCAGGCGACCAGCCCGTCACCGTACTGTTGATGCTGGTTGAGAAAGGCTGGCCTGACAGGATCGCGGTGATTCCGGAAAGTGACCAGCCGCCCACGGCCTTGGCTACGGGGCCGGTCGACCCGCCCAGGAAATGCTGGTGAGGTCCGAAGGGCAGATCGTAGACGTAGGCCATCATCAGAGTATGGTGGCGGTAACCTGAGATTTCACCTTTCGAATCATCGTAGTTGTGCGGACTCAGGTAGGTCGCGTTGCCCAGAACCCTGCACCACATATACTCGGAGCTGAGCAGCAAGTTCTTGGAATAACGCTTCTGGAAGCCAATCTGCATCTCATTGTCGGTGTTCTGGTAAATATTGGCATCAACCAGACTAACGGTGCTAAAGCCATAGGGCGTATTCCAGGGCCGCACTGATTGGGGGTTGACCCCCGGTGAGGGCATAGGCCCATTGATGTCCGGGCTACCCCAAATCTTGTTGTTGCGATACCCCACATACGCCAAGCGCAGGGTGGCGTCGCGGAAGAGCTCGCGCTCGACGTTGAGATTCCAGTTCAAGGTGTAAGGCGTCTTCGGCTTGCCGAACAAGCTAGCGGTGGGATTGGCGGGAACCGTGCCGGTGGCCTGGAAGGGAGCATTCATCGAGATAGCTGGCGTGAGCGGCGCTGGCGTGCCGCCCGTCGGCACCGACGGCACCGCCGTGTTCGTATAGGTGTAGACGGCGAAAAACGGCATCTGGCCTATGTACGAGCCGGAGTTGAAACCCGTGTTCCAGACTTGGTAGTAGACCCCGAAACCGCTGCGCACCACCGTCTTATCGGTGACTTTGTAGGCCAAGGCCACCCGTGGGGCCCAGTCATTCAAGGGGTTCCCACCCATATACTGAATCATGTTGCTGGAGGACAAGCCCGCTTTGGAAGCGAGTTGAATGTTGTACTTGCTCACCAGGTATTGGTTCGTACCGTTTGGATACGTGTTCGGGGCGAAGGGGTGGGAATTAAAGACGGCCAGGGTACCGAGCGTGGGTATGAACTCGGCAGCCCCATCCAAGTAAGTTTGCAGGAAGTCAAATTCGTTGCGGATTCCCAGGTTCGCCGTCAGCTTGCGGGTCACTTGCCACTGGTCCGTAAAGAAGACCGTGTCCCGGTTCCCGCGTGATTGGCCGATATAGACGGGTGGCGTATAGAGCTGGGTATAGTCCGGGTAACCCAGCCAGAAATCCGCATAGGCGATGCCGGCGCCTTTTACCCCCAGGGCGGTATATTGCCCATTGAAATCGTACTTGCCACGCTGCGGTGATCCGGCGCCCGGGCTCCAATCACGGTTGTGGAAAAACATATATCCTGCCTTCATCATGTGCTTCCCGTGGACAATGGATACATTCTCATTGAATGATATGTCTTGATCGAGACCATACGACCCCGCCTCGCTCATAGCTTGGATATTGCTAATACTCAATTGCGGAGCTCCATCGACGGGCTGCGAGCACGGCAGGCCGGGGATGTGTGCGCAAGTGTCCATGTTCCAGTTTTGCGTCACGCGAAAGACGGTTTGGTGAAGGTAGCCAAGCCGCGACTCGCTGACGATGGACGGCGTGAAGGTATGGGTTAAGCCGAGCTGTGTATTAATGATGTGTTCGCCGACCTTCGACATTCCACCAAAGGTGGAAACAGGACCCGCAGAGGGGTATGGACCCATCCAGTTGAACATCGCGCTGCCGTTAATCTGGGTCTTACTGGATACCGCATGATCGCCACGCATGGTCCAGCGGGGCACTAACGAGGGAATGACCCATTGTTGGTAAAGGTTTACGCCCGTGCCGGACGTGGTGGGCAGGGGATAGTACGATTGGAACCAGGCGCTGACCGGATTCTCAGGGGTGGTGATGATATTGCCCGGGTACGCCACGCCCGTCAGCGGGTTGTAGATGGGCGTGGTGAACTCCGAGAAATTCCCCTGCCTCATCAGCGCAGTGGGAACCTGGGCAGAGGCCGAGTTAGGCTGATACAGCCGCATGTCTTCGTAGTTGAAGAAAAAGAACGAGCGGTTCCTGCCGTCGTAAACGCCCGGGAAATAAACTGGCCCCGAAACGTTTCCACCGAACTCGTTACGATTGTATTCCACTAACCGCTGGCTCGTGTTAAAAAAGGTCTGGGCGGCCGAAAAACGGTTGCGGTTGAATTCCAGCAGGGTGGCGTGAATCTGATTGCTCCCACCCTTGCTCAGCACGACAACTTGCCCTAGATTGGTGTATTCCGCACTGGGATTGGAGGTGATCACTTTGAATTCCTCAATGCCATCCAGCGGCGGGTACTCACCTAAACCCCGCTCGATGTTCCCCGCCTCGTTACGATTTCCATCAAGGGTGAACCCGACACCGTTGTAAGAGTAGGTGCCGCCGATGCTGGGGGAAATGCCATACGCAGGAACCTGGTCTTGCATGCCTGCATTTTGAATTCCGGGAGCCAGCGCCATCAGGCCGGTGATGGTCAGGCGCCCGTTGAGCGGCATCATTTGGATGGTGGTTGTGTCGTCGACTTTGCCGATCGTGGCATTATCCGTGTTCAGGACCGGCGCGGAGGCAACGACCTGCACCTGCTCGACCGCCTTCCCGAGTATCAAGTTGACGTCGATTTCAGCATGCTGGTTGATTTCCAGCAATATTCCTGTCTGGCGGTACGTCTTGAAACCTGTGTAGCTGACCGTCAAGGTGTAAGTTCCAGCAGGCAGGAGGGGGATCTGGTAAGCCCCAGCGCTGTCGGTGGTGGTGCTGCGGGTTGTGTTGGTGCTGACTTGGAGAGCCTCAACGGTGGCGCCCGCGACTGCAGCTCCGCTGGGGTCGCGAACTGCCCCATAGATGCTGCCCGTTACCTCTTGAGCGCGAAGACTACTTACACCCAGAAGGATGCTCACCAAACAGCAAAATGTCATAAGCCGAATAAAATATAATTTCACTTCAGTCGCTCCTCTCACTTGCGTGGATTTCCAAGACACCTGTGATGCTATCGGTGTGGGCGCCGGCGCTCGTGGCCAGCCCCCACGAACCGCAAACCCGGTAGGCAAAGGGCGTTTCGGCAAATTTTCTCGATGAGGGTTGAATCTCCTTACGCCAAATGCTACACTTTGGGCCACGGCGGCCACGTTAGGCTGCGCAAATGTGGCTGACAAGGTGAAATTACAGTGTTTTTACAGTGTGCCCACGGTGTGAGCAGACCGAGGAGCAATGAGTTCCCTTAAAGACGTGGGGCCGGAACTCCAAGCGAGTAAAGAGCTTGCCAACGATGAACGGTGGCAACTGGCGTTGCGGGTGGCGGCAAGCGAGGAATTTCGCAGGACCGTGCGGCTGCGCGATTTCCTGCTTTTTATCTGCAAAAAAACCCTTCAAGACCATCTCGAAGAAGTGCATGAACAGTACATCGGCTGTGCCGTCTTTGGCCGCCGCGCTGATTATAACCCCGGCGATGACAACATCGTGCGTGGCGAAGCGCGGGAGTTGCGGAAACGGCTCGAACAGTATTTCGCGGGCGCGGGCAAAGAGGAGCCTCTGGAGATTCGTATCCCCAAGGGTAGTTACGTGCCCGTTTTCGCGGCGCGCAGCCCGAAAGCGGAGGAACCCGTCCTCCCTGCTCAGCCGGAAATTTCTGCAACGCCCGGCAAGCTGATTCCCCGCAGCGACAAGACCTTCCATTACGCAGTCCACTGGACCAGCCGCCGCCTTACCTACTTGTTACTCGGCATGCTGCTCGTCGCGGTGACCTTCGGATTCTGGCAATGGACAGCCAACCGTAAGTTGCAAATGACGTTGGCGGAGGCAACCGGAAGAGGAGCGGCGTCCCAGAATGTCTTGTTGTCCCGGTTGTTCGATCCGAAACACGAGACCTATATTGTTTCGGCAGATGCGGGTTGGTGTTTGCTCCAGCGCCTGATGGGCAAGGAATTCTCGCTGGATGATTACGTCAGCCGGAGGGCCGTCAACAGTGTGAATACTCTGGAACTGAAACACGTCGCCAGCAGCCAGTTCTCGAGTGTGGCCGACGTCATGATTTTACCCGGGTTGCTCCGCGCCACGGCTCCATTCCAAACCCCCACACGAGTCCGCTATGCCAGGGACATATCGATTGAGGATCTCAGGTCAAACAATTTCATACTCGTGGGGAGCAAGTGCTCAAATCCCTGGGGCGAACTGTTCGAGCCCCTGAGGAATTTCCGTGACAGTCGTGACGTGGATTCCGATGTCAGTTGCTATGTGAATAACAGACCGCTGCCCGGGGAATCGGCGCGTTATTGCAACCAGGTCGGACCGGCGGGCCTCCTGCAAGCTTATTGCCTCATTTCTTTTGTGCCGAACCTCAGCCGATCGGGGAGCGGCTTGATCCTCGGAGGAACTTGCGGGGAAGGAACCCAGGCGGGGGGGGAATTCCTCACCAGCGCGGACCTTGATTCCAAACTCCGTGAGTACTTGAAGCTGCCCTCGCAAGAAACAAACTTGCCTTATTTCGAATTGCTCCTGAAAACGTCGGGAGTGCCCCACGGCCCACTGCGGGCCGAATACGTCACCCACAGGATATTGACAGTCCGGAATAATTGAAAATCAACGAAGCCCATCTACCCAATTCGTGAGAACACCCACGACATCTTGCTGAATGACCGGAGCGGCCGCGTGGGCCTTCGCAAATCACAAACATTGTCTTGACTCCCCGGCGGAATCAGGTCTTTAATTTCCTCGGCTGGTTCATTCCCGGCCAGAATATCTGGCGGCCCTCAGGAGATCACCAAGCAACGCCAGCCCGTCTTAGCATCAGAATCTGCAACCCGGGTGAACCTTTTGAGACGCTGTTCAGGCTGGTACCCTCACGTCCGAGCGCTTGAACCTCCAAGTACAGGCAAAATCCCGTGGGACAAGGGGGAACAACGGACGCGTCGGCAGGAGGTTGGCTGTCTCCATAATGCACTGCCCAAAAGCCGGATGACGGAGGGGGCATGCCTATTGATTCTCGAAGGGTCGTACAAGTCACCATTGGTCGGCGATTCGGGGCGTATCGCTACCGTCTCTTTTGTAATGTATGCCTCATCATCGCGACTTTAGCGGCGGCGAGCAGGTTTGTGGGTGTTGCACAGAGGACGCCTGAATCTGTGGAAGTGAGCATTCGCTTCGTGGACGCGATGCCCAATGCCAACTATCCCGAGCTGCTGTATTGGTTTCTGACACCTCAAACTTTGCAGAATGAGCAGTATTTGAAAGATGTGGAACACCTCGAGCGCGACTCGCCGTTCACCCTCGCATTCCTGACTGCCCGAATGGGAACAGATGTCTTCGACCCGCGTACACATGATGGCATCGCCAAGTTGGTGGCAGTGGCGCATCAACATGGCTTGAAAATCGGCCTCGAGATCCCCTTGGCCAAGAGTGGCTCACAAAGTGACCGATTGGACGATCAAACCACGCTCGACGATCAAACCACGATCTCGGAAGCAGAGGTGACCCTCGACGCCAAGGGGGAAGGCTCTGCCGTGCTCAGGGATGAGATGCGCCACGGAAAACCAGTGGAAAGCCACCTCCTCCGCGCTTACGCCTTCCGGAAAACCTCCGAGGATCAGTACGCGCCCGGATCATTGCAGGACGCGACGGCGAAGGCACATGCAGACGTCTCCGCACCGGGTGTCGTTCAGGTTCGGCTGCTGGGCAACTCCGCCATGGCGGATATGACCGCCTATATCATGGTTGAGAACACCTATGACACCTTGGATTTGTTCAGTGAGGCGTTCATCTCCCTCATCCATCACCGGCTTGACCAGTATCGTGACATCCCCTTGGACGGGACGGCCCTCAATGAATTTGGGTATATGAGCGTCCCGCACCCGTTGCACGGAAATTTCCGGGATCGTTTTGGCGGCAAGGCTTTTGCGGCGACGTTCGAGAGAGAACGGAAACTGAACTTTGCCGAGACGCTCTTAAACATGCGTTATAGCCCGACAGGTCATCCTGAGGTGCGCATACGCGCCATCGACGAGTACTGGGATCACCTTCGCGAGGGACCGCTGCGGATCGAACAGGAAGTCTATCGGTATTCGCGGCGCCTGTTTGGCGAACAGGTGTTTGCCGGGATCCATGATACGTTCCACAATCACCTCACGAATGACGAGGCGTGGGCGACGGGAATCAATTGGTGGCGTATTCCCAGGCAATACGGGCAAAGCGACGAAGACCTGTCGCTTCCGCTCCGCATGGGACTGCTGGCGTCGCATCCTGGCAACATTATGTACGACCAGTTTTATGGTTGGGATATCCCCCCATTTGCTGCGAAGGCAATGCATGATGCCCTCTATGATGCCCGCCTGGATTACCACGGCTACAATGATACGGGTCGATGGGGAAGGGACCTTTCCAGCGAGCAGTTCCTCTCGGTGATCAATCCGGTGGAACGAAAAATCAGGCTGTTGAATCAATTCGATCCGGCGGCGCCCGATCTTCCCTTGCTGATCGTTTTTGGCATGCCGGCACAGTTAAATTGGTTTCCCGACAATGCCGCGCGGAACCCGTACGACGTGAATGGGAGCCTCGACGTAGAAAACAAGGTGCGGCAGATCTGGGATGCAGGATACCGCTGTGCGGTCGTTCCGAGTGATCTCATCGATAGCGGTGCGCTGACCCTGGGCGCAGACAACCATCCCATACTCAACGGGCACAAATTCAGCGCGTTGGTCTACCTCTATCCGCAATATTCCAAGACTTCTACGCTCGCCTTCCTGGATCGTTATACCCGCGCGGGAGGGCCTCTCATGGCGGAGGGTTCGGCCACATCTGACTTTCAGGGACACGATGTGACTGAACGGTGGGCTACGATCGTCGCTCACGCCCAGGTGGACCACCTTGATCTTGCGCTGCTGGGTGAGCTTGGAATATCGAGGGATGACCTCGCACCCGACGGATCCATGCTGGAAGATGGTTCGTCGCTTCGGACCGACCTCACCTCGATACAGAAGAACGAGCCGAAGGACTTTCAGTTCAATCTGGCCGGCCGCATCTACACCGGCAGCTTCGTCGGAGCGGTCGCCCTCAAGGTCGATCAGGGGGGACGTGTGGAAAAGTTCGCGTGCGGCCAGTGCAGCGGCTTACGGCGGGACGGGAAGTCAGTCCTGCGGATAAAAGAACCACACGATCTAATACTCTGGCGAGATGCAAGCGGCTACCATCTGCTGATCCAGGGTCACGAAGATGCGACGACCGTAACTCTGACGCCTTAAGCCATCCGTAACGAATCCTGTGGTTCGCCAAAACTCTGGCCGTATGGAGGTGTACTTCGTGAAAACGCCTGAGACTCCATCCCAACACCTAAGCGGGGAAGCAGGAAAGCCGATTCCCAAGAAGGCCATTCGCGCGCCGGAAGCGCTGAGCGAAGCCTATCGATACGCCAAGCCCTCGTCGTTTTCTCGCGCTTTGCGGATCGACCTCAAGGGCATCACGATTTTGTTTATCTCGGGGACTGCCAGCGTCGACGAGAACGGTCGGAGCGTGCACATCGGGGATTTCCGCGGCCAAACTTGCCGCACTTATCGAAACATCACCGCGCTGCTGGCGGCGGAAGGCGCCACCTGGAAGGATGTGGTGCGCACCACCTGTTACCTGCGCGACATTGAACGCGACTACGAAGCCTTCAACGAGATTCGCACCGACTTCTTTCGTGAGCAAGGTCTGGACCCACTGCCCGCTTCGACTGGGATACAGGCGATTCTCTGCCGCCCCGAACTGCTTGTCGAGATTGACGCCATTGCGATTTGTGAGTCTGACCGAAAGGCATAAAGGGATCTCGATCAAGGTACAGCTACGGTTTGCGGCTTGGCACCGCGCATCTTGGCGAGGGCTTTCTGGTAACTTGCTTCGGTGCGAAGGCCTTCAAAGGCGCGGTCTCTCTCCACTTCCTCGGCGTTGGTGAAGCCCTTCTCCACGGCTGCTTCGAGGGTCTTTAGCGCCTGCTTTTGCTGGCGGTTGAGGGCCTGCGCTCGGGCCAGGTCATAAGAGATGTACGGGTTCCGCGGCGCAGCCTGGGCGGCGATTTCGAGGCACGCCAGGGCCTGGGCATTCCTGTTCTGTGCGAGCAATACTTTGGAAGCGCCGAGAGTGTGAAGGAAAATCAGCAGAATCTGCCGCTGGGCCGCAAAGCTCTCGTCAGGGTCCTTTTCTTGTGCGGCGAGCCGGCGCAGCCGCGGAATCTCCAAATCCGCGACCAGCTTTTCAATTTCCGAACGGTCATCGCCAAACTGACTAAGTTCGGAGGAAGTGCCGGGGGCACGGAGGGCGTCGGCTGGTTGCTGATTCGGCCATCCCCCTCCCCTTGCCGCAAGGCGGGCGGGATCATCAGTGGCGATGATGTAAGCGAGCACCGCGTTGAGGCTTTGTCGATAGTGGGCAGTGAGCTTTTCCTGCTTCTGCGGTGCGACGTTCTTGCGAGTACCTTCACCGGCCTGGGGATGGGCCACATCATTTAATTTGGGGTCCGCTTGCGAAGCGCTGGCGAGCGCGTCCAGACTGGAAATGAATCCCTCGTAGAATTTGGCGTTCGCGGAATCGAGCTCCACCGCTCTCTGAAAATGCGGCATGGCATCGTCGAGCTGTCCTTCCCAGAATAACGCCAGTCCCCAATTTCCCTGCGCCTGGCTTAAGTCAGGATCCACCTCCAGTGCGGTCCGGAAGTGCGTCACGGCCTCTTCCAACTTACCCTGCCGTAACAGCGCCCCTCCGAGGTTGTTGTGGGCCTTGGCATTGCGAGGATCCAGTTGCAAGACCTCGTTCCACTCGGTGATCCCCGCGTCAAGTTGGCCCTTGGCCACCAGGTCTGAGGCCAAGTCAAAATGACGATACGATTCGGCGGCGGGCACGTCGATCTTCGTCATTCCGTCCGCGGGGATGTTCACGAATTCCGGAAGATTCACCGCGCGGTTGGCCGCCGTGGCATTGTCGATCAGGATGGGAGGACTGTCATTGCCCTCCCCGTCCACGTGGGTCAGAAACATCTGCGTGTAGGGCGAACGGCTTTTTGAGGAGAAGACCAGCCAGCGACCGTTGGGGGAGAAGCTGTGCCAGGAGTTCATCAACGGAGTATTGCATCGCATCCGTCGCGCCACGCCGCCTTCCGCGGGCACGATGTAAAGTTGGCTGTCGGGGCGCATCAACTGCGCGTTGCGGCACTTTACAAACACGATCCAGCGGCCATCGGGTGAGACCTTGGGAAAAGTGTTGCTCATGCCGTTGTGCGAAGCGCCGGCAATCGGCACCGGCTGGCCGCCTTTGCCGTTGTTGAAGGGAATCCGATAAAGGTCGTATTGGATTTGGGTCTCCTGCGGGTCGTTGGCATGGTCGGGCAGCTTCTGACCTTCGATGTAAGGTTCCTTCGCATCCCCCCGGGCAAAGACCACGTATTTGCCGTCCGGACTCCAGACGGCATCGGTTTGCACGTAATGCGGATCATCCGCGCCCGGCAAGGCCCGCCTTCGGCCCGTCGCGCGGTCATACCACGCTATGGTACCGCGCGTCGGATAGAATACCTGGAGGAAACGGTAGTCCTTGAAATTCACAACGTAGTAAGTGTAGCTGTCTTTATCCAACCCCCGGAGCATGGTCAGGACGTACCTGCCGTCCGGCGAGACCTGCGACATGAAACCGACTCGCGAGGGCGAAACCGTCTCATCCCGGAGGGAACTCCACGAGATCACGTCTTGATTGCGGATGGCCATTTCCGGCTTGATGGAGGCAAGCGCGTACAGCCCCTTGTCGTTGGCAGGGCCGTCAATATCCATCCCCAGGATTTTGCCGTCGAGGGAAAAGGAATGACAATTGGCGCAGGTGTGCATGCCCGTCAGGAGCAGACGGCTGCCGGGTTCGTCGATGTTGCGCAGCCGCCAGGCGACCAGAGGCAGAAATCGTTGGGCCAGCGGCTTGATCACCCCCTTTTCCGTCTCCGCGGGCATCAACGGCACGTCGCGGAAGAAAATTGGCGCTCCTACAGGATCCGGCGAGGTTTGAATCACTACCGCCCCGCGGGAAACGCGATGGTCCAGATGTTCGTCCTGGAATCCGGTAATCGTGATTGTGGCTGGATGCTCCGTCGAGTGTCGCTGGATCGCCTCCCAGGTGGCCGAATCGGGTATCCAAGTGTGCGCCGCGGCTTGCTGCGGTGTCAGCTTGGGCAGCTCATTGGTGGCGGAAATACAACACGGGTCAATCTCGCCGATGCGCAACCGCTCGCCTGCGGATTGCGCCCGAATCTCGGCCCAGCCGTCCGTGAACGCCACATCGATCGTCCACACGGAGGCGCTGTTCGCAGCGTCGCGCCAGAGGAATGTTGGGGGGGTGATCCCCGGTGGGAGGATCGATCCATTCTCCGGATAGTCGACAGTAATCGCGGCCAGCTTCGGACCGTCAGGGTTGGACGATGGAGAAGAACCCGTGGCGTGCGCACTTGCCAACTGCTGCGCAAACGCCAAACTTGGCGCGATGGAGCCGTGCTGTGCGGCGCCCCGCCCCAGAACGACTACGGTGGCAGCAGCCACAACGCAGAAAGCCAGCCTGGGGACTCCCCATTGTCTCACCGCATCCACCTCATTCACCCGGACGACTCACGGGCTGCCGACTCAGCTCTTCAGTTCGGACTATCATACCCGCAATGTCCATTCTCGGTGTTTGCTTGAGCTCCTGTTGCTTTTTTGTGAAGGCGAAATACCATGCGTACTGATCGAAAAGCCTCCTCCTACTTACTTACGCGCAGCGGTCAAAATGTAATGAGAGTCCCCAACGGCCACCAACATACCAGTTCCACCCAATTGAGGACGGTCACCATCTTCCAATGCGAAAACGGTAAACAATGCCAGAGTGAAGTTGCCGTTGTCGCGAACCATTCTTACCCACAATCCAGATAACGCGTCCCGGAGAGTTGCCTCAAATTCTTCCAAATCGCTCTTCAAGACTTCTTTTCGCTGTGCCCCCGAGAGATTCCGTTCTTTGAAGCCTCACCAAGGCGGCACCTGTTCCTACTATGAGTGCGGCCAGCTCGACGAGTGTTGCCGATCTCAAAGGGTGCATGTGAGGTTTGCTCCCCTCCGGTTTTATGCCTTTAGAAGGCTACGGGGCACGAGAGTTCTTTAAAACCCATTCGAGGAACGTCGAACCGAGACTGAAAAGTCGCCATGTCGGAGACGGTCGCCTTGAATCCAGTCTTTCGATAGTCAGGCTGGCAACTGGCACACACCAATCGCCCTAACGCCGGCATTTTCTATGGCTCCCGGTCATTGTCCGTTGGTCTCGGATCAGCAAGCTCTCAGCCTCATTCCTTAGAAGTTGCTTGCTGATCGCCAATCACCACGCAGCCGCTGACTGAAATAATGCGATCCTCGAGTTCAGAAATCAGTGGCGCATGGCAGATGAAGATCACCTGGCGGAACCCACCCAGGTCCATAGCCCGGCGAAGCATATGCACGTGCTCCTTGCCATTGCCTGTACCGAGAGCTCCCACCGCTTCGTCTCGAAACAGCGTTTCGTAACGAATGCTCTCATCCTGACGTATATCGTAGGTGGCGATGCCCAGGTCGACGGCTTCGTTGACTAGTTCGAACTGCCCACCCGAAAGCTCATCCATAAGGTGAGTACGGTCCAGATTTCTGTTGCGGACCTCGACATCAGAATCGTCTACCATCCCCTTGCCGTCCGCCTTGGGGAGTTGCGTCCTAAATCGGATTTCGAACTAGTTGTCGAAGCATCCCTCCAACAAAGCATTGACTAGCCTGGAAACCTCCGGTCCGGCTGATTGGATTTCGCAGAGCTGGATTTCATCCGGGCCGAAAACCTTGGCGAGATAGCTGTAGTCTTCGGGTTCCGTCCTCGCCCTGTCGAGTTCGGCCTTAGTCTAACCCAGGTAGGGCCGCGCAAAAGCCAGACCAAACATGGTGGCTAAAGAAATGGTTAGCGTGCCGGCGACTTGAGGGTTCTTGTTCACTGCCCGAAAACTTGTGTTTGTGGGCGAGTTTCCCAGCCTGATTTCGCCCTCCAAGAATGAATGGCTTGCGGGGACCAGTGCGAGGGGGTTTTTGGGCAGACCATTAGTTCCGTCTCAATACGATTGGACACCTGATGTTGTCCGGCTTATGATGCCGCCATGGCTGACAAACGGAAATTAAAAATGATTATCGGGCCTGTGAAACTGGAGGCTGAGCTGTTTGATACCCCAACCGCCCACGCCATCTATGCGAAGCTGCCTTTCGCCTCCACGGCTTCCACGTGGGGAGATGAAGTTTACTTCGCCACACCGGTCCACGTGGGGAAGGAGGAGGACGCAAGGGATGTGGTCAATGCGGGGGAGTTGGCCTTTTGGGTTGAGGGCAACTCCATCGCAATCGGCTTTGGCCCCGCGCCCGTTTCACGCGGTTAGGAAATCCGCCTCGTCACGAAGACGAATATCTGGGGCCAGACCCTCGGGCCGGTCACCCAATTGCGCCAGGTGAAAGATGGCGATCCTGTCAAGATCGAAAAGGCCGGCTGATTATTCGTGTGGTTTGTCAGCCGGGTGCCTGACAACACTGGCCATTTCGTCCGTGGAGCGGCATGAATCAGCAACCGCACTACCTAGGGGAGCGGTAACAACTCGGGCGGGAACACCCAGCGCACCTCCCATTGGCCTGCTTCATCGCGGTCGAGCCGCACGACACTGGCCATCTGGAACCGCACGACGGCACGGTTCCTGTCGAGGCCAAGCAGCCGCGATGCCAAATGACTGAGATGAGGCAGATGCCCTACCAGCATAAGATTCTTCGATTCTTGTTGCAGGCGGACGCACACCGGCGCCACATCGTCATTCGGGGCGAGGCCCGCGATCTCGCGGGTGCCTTCAGCGGGCCGGAGGGACGTCGTGAGGATTTCGGCTGTCTGGCGGGCGCGCAGCTTTTCGCTATGCTCGATGCGGTCGAGACCGATCCCCAGCGGGGCGAGAGAATGCGCCATTCGCTCCACGTCCCGCCGCCCCTCGTCGGTCAGACCCCGATGCGGGTCTTCTGCTTCGCTCTTGGCTGCTCCATGCTGAACCAGGTAGAGATGCATGATGGCCCCCCTTTGTTTGACTTCTCAGCATGGAACGATTCTATCCGATTCAGGCTTGGGACGCCGAGCAGGGGTTCTAAACCCGGATTTCCGATTTAACACTCGGCCACGGAATCTCTGCTGGTCCCCGACGGCTTTAGGATCTCACTTAGCCCCTTGCAGTCCCTCGCTTCTGGGATTCTTGGGCCAAAAACGAGAGCGGGGAACCGCCTCCGGCTCCCCGCCTCAGGTGTTCGTCGTTTTTGCCGTGGCAGCGTCCGCGGGGCGTTACCAACGGTGCGCACCGCAAGAGCGGTGTGGTCATTTGACCATCGTATGCATTCCAGGTGGAGTCAGTCATACCTCCTTTCCCGTAAGCATGCTTCCTTCATACTCCTGTGCGCGACCAATTGCAACACTCTAAAGTACTGGTCGTCAGGGGGGTGGTTGCGCGAATGGCGTTCACCATAATGACACCCGTGTTCCTTCCCGACGGACACACGCTGGCGTTCGCGGCTGGGTCGGAGGAGTCTTGGACCCATCCGACAGGAGCATGCGAGTCGTGGCGTCAAGCCGGGCTATGCGGGCGGAGCTGTGGCTTGTGCCTCGCTGGCTTTTGCCTAGGCCTCTACTGTGTAAACCACAACCGCCTTTTTCCCGTCCTTCACGGCTGTCGCATGGATTGAACTCAGATTGACACCTTTTGCTGCGAGCTTCTCCAAGTGCTGCGCCAGCGCGCCGGGCTTGTTCGCCAGCTCATATTGTTCCGCCCCGGTCTCCTGGAATACAAGTTTGGCTTCGTCAAGGGCCTTCTTTGCTCGCTTGGCGTCTTCGGCCACAAGGTGGACTGTACCGGCTGCCCCTTGGGCCGTTCCCAATAGCGCCAGGATATTCACCTTCGCGCTCCCCAGTGCTTTCGCGATCGCCGCGACTGCGCCGGGTTGATTCTGAACAGTGATTGTAGACACTCTGGTCTTGGCCATCTCGTCGCCTCCCCGTGGTTATGCCGAGAGATTATACGCCTTAGAATTCAACCCGCCACGCCGGACCTGTCCGAGTGGAGCATGAGCGACCCGGCGAAGAACCCGGAGAAGAGCAAACGGCCCCTTTCAGACGTACTGCACTGGGAGAAGTACTGAAGCCTCCGTAAGCAAAATAACTCTAGCGACATTGGATAACCTCGCCCCCACTTGCGAGGCAGCTGGAAACAGGCTACGCTTCTCAATTAGACCTGTCCTGGGGAGTTATGATGGGTATGAATGAGCGCCGCGCAAGTCAGCGAATTCCGATGGAATTTCCGGTTGAAATCCGGTGGAAGACTCACGCCAGGAGCCTAAAGCAAGCTATGGGCAAAACCGGCAACATCAGCGGCAGCGGATTATTCATCGAAATTCCTATCCGCCTGCACCGGGCAACTTCCTTCATGATCAAGGTGACGCTTCCCCATGAGGTGACCCGAGTTCCATTAGAGCTTTTGTGTCAGGGACGTGTCGTGAGATCGTACCATCACGGGCAAGTTCAGGGGCTGGGTGCAGTGATCGATGAGTACGAATTTCGTCCCGTCCCTCGGTCTGGGGGCAAGCGTCTCCCCGAGAGCAATTGATTAGCATTCCCGGTCGCCCCGAGATTTCTCACACAAGACATTCCCTGTAGACTGTGATCGCAGTTATCATTCGCGGGTGATGGATCCGGTAGACCCCCAAAGGCTGTGGGGACTGTACCACCACAATCTTGGGTGGGCAAGGTAACCCTGACCGAATTGTTCGCAAAGACCCTGTGTTAGTACCTATCCCTTCAATGGGGCACAGCGCGCCTAGCTAAGGCGCTCCTTCTTCCTCGCGTCGCGCTGTAGTATCCTGATCAACCGCACAATGTCGCTTGCGTCAGCACCTGAACCAAGAGCTGCCGAGGGATGTGTAATCTTTTTGTCAGTTGAGAGGTGATAGTCGTCGTAGGCGCTGTGGGAATGTGGAAATCCGGCGATGGGTGCCGGATTTCCAAGCGCGGTGGGAACGGTGGAAAAGTCGTTCTGGTTCTTAGACTTTTCCACGGTTTCCACGGCGCGGCATTTCCACAGCGCTTTACAAAGGGACGAGGAAAAAGTAAAAGGCTCACGGACCAAGTAAGTGTCAGGCCAATGACCACTTGGAGGTGAGCCTTGCCACAGACCATCGAGGTCGTGGTTCGACTGACGATAAGCGAAGAGGATTGGGACGTCAACCGTTTGGAGGGACGAGTTCGAGCGGGGCGTGACGAAGCGGGGCGCGAACTGTTGGTCAAAGCCCTGCAGGCGCTC
>Ga0326727_10008932_pt1 | contig 25052 bp, 27 predicted proteins | sample MB2enrmetagenome_FD_207643 | JGI IMG/M metagenome (GOLD analysis project Ga0326727, IMG submission 207643) | Lab enriched peat soil microbial communities from McLean, Ithaca, NY, United States - MB29MY | ecosystem: Environmental > Terrestrial > Soil > Wetlands > Peat | place: USA: New York... | reverse complement strand
ACCAACACCACGATGGGGTATTCGTGCCCATGGTTCCCGTTGCGCGCCACGTACGATTTCTCGGGCGACGAGCGGCCATGGTGGGAGACAATCAACGCCCCTTTTTCGAGGAAATGGTCGGCCACGTCCACGCCCTGGTTCAGCAACCCGCCGGGGTTGTTGCGGAGGTCCAGCACCAGTCCCTTGATATTGTTCTCCCCCAAGCGCTTCAGGTTGTCGTCCATTTCCTTGCCGGTGGTTTCGGCAAAACTCAGAATCTTAAGGTAGGCGACCCCCGGCTTTACCCAGAAGGCATCCTCCACGCTTTTGCGGCTGATGTCATCGCGTGTGACGTTGAAGGTGAGGTTGTCGGCCGAACCTTCGCGCGAAACTACGATCTTGACCTGGGTTCCGCGGTCCCCCTTGAGCAAATCGGCGATCTCGGTGGTGTTCAGGCCATCGGTGGGCTGGTCGTTCACCATCACGATGATGTCGCCGGGCCGTAAACCGGCTTTGTAGGCGGGAGTACCCGGGAACGGCGCCTGTACCACGGTCTTGCCATTGCGCGACTGGACCTGCATTCCCACTCCGGAGTAGCGGCCTCGCTGGTCGTCGCGAAGCGTCTTGTAATCCTTGGGATCGAAGAAGGTGGAGTGCGGATCGAGGGTCCGCAACATGCCCGGCATGGCGCCTTTGTAAATGGCTTTATCAGCGGAGACGGGTTCCGCAAAGTTCTGATCCACCAGGGCGAGTACCTTGGTGAAACTCGCAACATCCTGATCCAGTTCCGCCGTATCGGAGGGGTCGGCCGGCTCCGCCTGGACCTGAGGCCCATAGAATCCGCCCGCGATGGAACAAACCAACACGATCAGCGGCAAAACCAACAGGCTGCGCCTCTTTTGGGCCATTCGGAATCCGTCCTTCTAATGGAGAGTATACCGTACCTGACAGGATGCCGAAAAAGTCAGCCGCATGGTAGGGCATGCTTTAGCTTGCCCATTCCCCGCTTGCGGGCGATTTCTTCACGCCTTTTTCAGAAACCTGCTGATGAATTAGACGTGGGAGGGGACGGAAGGGCTTCCAGAATCGGGCTCCTGCGGCTCGGAAACTGCGGGGACCCCCCGGCGGATGGCGTCCAGCACTCCGTTCACGAACTGGACGGATTCTTCGTTCGAGAACTTGCGAGCCAATTCCAGGGCTTCGTCGATGGCGATGGCGGCGGGCGTGCCGGCGTGGATCATCTCGAAGACCGCCAGGCGCAAGATGTTGCGGTCCACAATGGGCATGCGCTCCATCCGCCAGTGTTCGGCATGTTTCGATATTTGTTCGTCTATTTGGGCGGCGTGTTCCACGGTTCCGCGTACCAGGTCGGTCACAAACGGGTCGCGCGCGGGTTGCTCCTCGGAGTAGAGCGTGTCGTAGTAGGCGTCGATGGCCTCGTCCACCGATTGCCGGCGGGCGTCCCACAGAAAAAGAATTTGGAGGGCGCGCTGCCGCGACCGGCGCCGCGAGGGCATCAGGTTGTCTGCCGCAGGGCGCGCAGCAAGTTGGCCGTTTCGATGGCGGTCATGGCGGCGTCGAAGCCCTTATTGCCGCCCTTGGCGCCGGCGCGGTCGATGGCCTGCTCCAGAGTATTGGTCGTGAGCACGCCGAAAGCCACCGGCACTCCCGTCTCCACGGCCACATGGGCCACGCCCTTGGCGGCTTCCGCGGCCACGTAATCGAAGTGCGGGGTCTCGCCGCGGATCACCGCGCTCAGGCAGATCACGGCGTCGTAGCGGTGCTGGCGGGCCACTTCGACGGCCACTAGCGGAAGCTCCCACGAACCGGGTACCTTGATGACATCGATCAGGTCCGGGTTGGCGCCGGTGCGGGTGAGCGCGTCCATGGCGCCGCCGAGCAGGCGCTCGGTAATGAAGCTGTTGAAACGGCTGACGATGATGGCGAATCGCAGATCGCCGGCCGAAAGCTGCCCTTCGATTACTCTCGACATCTTATGGATCAGTGTAGCACCCGTGTGGGATAATCGTCTTACAGAGCATCCCCACATCGCATGGATCGCGAATTCATCCGCAATTTCTCTATCATTGCGCACATCGACCACGGCAAATCGACCCTGGCGGACCGCCTGCTGGAGGCGACCGGCGCGCTTTCGCAGCGCGAAATGATGGAGCAGGTGCTCGACACCATGGACCTGGAGCGCGAGCGCGGCATCACCATCAAGGCCCATGCGGTGCGCCTGAACTATCGCGCCGATGACGGCAACCTCTATCAACTGAACCTCATCGATACCCCCGGCCACGTGGATTTCTCCTACGAGGTCTCGCGCAGCCTGCAAGCCTGCGAAGGCGCGCTGCTGGTGGTGGACGCGTCGCAGGGCGTGGAGGCGCAGACGCTCGCCAATACCTACCTGGCGCTGCACCACAACCTGGAAATCATTCCCGTAATCAACAAGATCGATTTGCCGTCGGCCGAGCCGGAGCGCATTCGCGAGCAGATCGAATCCGTGATCGGCCTCGACGCGCGCGATGCCGTGCTCGCCAGCGCCAAGCAGGGCATCGGGGTCCACGACATCCTGGAGGCCATCGTGCACCTGGTGCCGCCGCCCAAAGGCTCGCTCGATGCGCCGCTGCGCGCGCTGGTTTTCGACTCGTGGTTCGATTCGTATCGCGGCGTGATCATCCTGGTGCGTGTGTTGGATGGAAGGCTGCGCCTGAAGCAGAAGATCCGCCTCTGGTCCAACGGGCAGGTGTTCGAAGTGGAGGCCCTCGGCTACCAGGCGCCCAAGGCCACCCCCTGCGACGAGCTGGCGGCGGGCGAGGTGGGGTTCCTCTCCGCCAATATCAAGACGGTCTCCGACGCCAAAATCGGCGACACTATCGTGGACGACGAGGACCCGGCCGCCGAGCCGCTCCCCGGCTTCGAAGAGATCAAGCCCATGGTGTTCGCCGGCCTCTACCCGGTGGAATCCCACGAGCACGGCCTGCTGCGCGATGCGCTCGAAAAATTGCGGCTCAACGATAGCGCCTTCAACTTCGAGCCCGAACATTCCGTGGCGCTGGGTTTCGGTTTCCGCTGCGGATTCCTGGGGCTGCTGCACCTGGAGATCGTGCAGGAGCGCCTCGAGCGCGAGTTCGACATCGACCTCATCACCACCGCGCCGGGCGTGCGCTACCGCGTCACCACCACCGTCGGCGAAGTCGTCGAAGTCACCAGCCCCACCAAGTTTCCCGACCCTTCCGAGATCAAGCAGGTCGAAGAGCCCATCATCGACGCCACCGTGATTACGCGCGAGGAGTACCTGGGCGGCATTCTGAAGCTGCTCGAAGAGAAGCGCGGCGTCCAGAAAAAGTTCGAGTACATGGGCGGCGGCCGCGTCATGCTGACCTACGAGCTGCCGCTCAACGAGATCGTCCTGGATTTCTACGACCGGCTGAAATCCTGTTCGCGCGGCTACGCCTCGCTGGACTATCATCTGTCGGGATACCGCGTTTCGCAGATGGTGAAGCTGGATGTGCTGGTGGCCGGTGAACCGGTGGACGCGCTTTCCATCATCGTGCACAAGGAGTTCGCCTTCGAGCGCGGCAAGGACCTCATCTCGCGGCTGCGCCGCCTCATCCCCCGGCAGATGTTCGAAGTGGCCTTGCAGGCGGCCATCGGCAACAAGATCGTGGCGCGCGAGAACATCTCCGCCATGCGCAAGAACGTGCTGGCCAAGTGTTACGGCGGCGACATCACGCGCAAGCGCAAGCTGCTGGAAAAACAGAAGGAAGGCAAGAAGCGCATGAAGCGCGTAGGCCGCGTCGAGATCCCGCAGGAAGCGTTTCTGGCGGTGCTCAAGGTGGGACAGGACGAAGAAGGGCAGTAGGAACGTGGCGCGGGCACTCGTGCCTGCCGTGCCGAGATTTCCGGTCTGCGGACCCGTTCCGGGCGTCTCGGCACTCCGGACGGTAACGATATGACTGGGACGGTCCACTGGTTCTTGACGCGGAATGGAGGAGACGAGACAGCGCGGCTCGGGTAGTATACACTTCGGACAGAGGGAGAGACGATGATTCGAACCGTCGAAGCTGTGATCGATGAACAGGGTAACGTGCGCCTGCTCGAGCCAGTGCATCTCCCCTCGGGGCGGCGCGCGCTGGTCACCATATTGGAGGACCGCCGAGTCGCAGGCCCGTCGGAGAGTGCGCTGCTGAGCGAGGCGGCGCTGGCCGAGGACTGGGACCGCCCCGAGGAGGATGAGGCGTGGTCGCACCTGCAGCAGGCGCAGTAATCCTGGTGCAGTTCCCATTCTCCGACCTGTCGCAGACGAAGTTGCGCCCGGCAGTGGTTCTCGCAGACGCAGGCCGCGGCGACTGGGTTTTGTGCCAGGTGACAAGCAGGCCTTACGGTGACGTGCGGGCCATCAAGCTGGAAGACGCCAGCTTCACCGCGGGTTCATTGCGTACCACGAGCTATGCACGGCCCGGCAAGCTGTTCACCGCCAGTCGAGGCTTGATGGTAGCGCAGGTTGGCAGACTGAAGCGGGAGCCATTCCAGCAGATCATCCACTCGGTGGTGACGCTTCTGGGCGCCGGTGGTTCCCAGTAGGGCCGGGGGCGTATCCGGGGTTTCTGGCGGTGCTCAAGTTGGGGCCGCTCGAAGAAGGCGAATGAGGAACGAGGAAGGCGCTCGCGCTTGACCCCATGCCATCATGGGGTCACAATAGGATCATGGCCGACGTCAAGATCCGGAAACTCCCGGAGTGGGTGGTAGTCGCCTTCAAGGATCGAGCGGCGCACCGGGGGCGCAGTCTGGAGGAGGAACTTCGGAGCCTTCTGACGGAAGCCGCCAGCCAGCCGAAGCAGGACCGCACCGCCGAGATGGCGGCATTTCGCAAGATGCTGCGCCGAAAATACGGCACGCTCGCCGACAGCACCGGCGGCATTCGCGCGGACCGCCAGGCACGCGGATGATCGTCGTCGATGCCAGCGTCGCAGTCAAGTGGCTGCTGCCGGAGCCGGGCGATGCCGCCGCACAGGAGTTGCTTGCGAGCGAGGAGCGGCTGGTGGCGCCCTCTCTGATCCGCACCGAAGTAGCTGCCGCGTTGGCGCGAAGAGCGCGTCTTCGCGAGATTGAACCGCGCGATGCCGAGACTGCCATGGGCTTGTGGCTTGAGACTCTGGGGGACGGAGTAATCAGTTTGGTTGCGGATGAAGCGTACCTGGTAACCGCGCTGGGACTTGCGATAGATCTGAGCCACCCGTTGCAGGACTGTCTCTATCTGGCGCTTGCGGAACAGCTAGGCGCGCCGCTGGTGACTGCCGACCAGAAGTTCGTGGTCAAAGCCCGTGCTTCGCATGCCCTGGTGCGGGTGCTCTGAGCCATCGGCGGCCCGGACGCACGGTTCTGGTAGCGCTTCAGCACGTCCTCGAAGAAGGCCAGCGCGCGCGGGTCGCGGGACCTGCCTAACGAGGACATGACCTGCCTCCGTACGCCGGCGTTTTGAGTGGTTTTGGCCAATTCAGTCAGCAGCCAAAACACGCGCGTCACTTGAGGATCTCCATCAGGTAGTCGGTGGCTTCCTTGCCTTTCATGGTGGAGAGGAACCGGACGATGGTCTTCTTCATTTCAGCGTCTTTCTCGTTGCGCGCCAGGTCCACCAATGCCTTGGCATTGCCATGGGCGAACAGCGCCTCGACGATGGTCTGCTTCACCTGCCGGTCCTGGTCGGAGCCGTAGAGGGCCACCAGCGCATCGCCGGCGCCGCTGCTGCCCAGGTACCGGATGGCCGCGAGCCGAAGCTCGGGCGTCTTCTCGGTCTTGGCCAACTGCAGCAGGTGTTCGGTGTCGCGGCTCGCCATGTACGCGTTCAAAATGGCGCGCTTCACGTTGGCGTCGCTGGTGGATGCGTAGATCTCAGGGAGAAGCTGCCCGTTGCCCCTCCCCTCTTGCTTCCTCCGGGCCACGGCCACGTAGGTGATGGCCTTCACCTGGAGGTCGGGATTGCCGCCGCCACGCGCCACCTGTTCGAGCAGTTGCTGCGCCTTGGGCACGCTGCTTTGAGCCAGCACAAACAGCGCGCGCTCCTTCAACTTGGGCGATTGCGCGCCCTTCAGCAGGTTCTCGAGCAGCGGAATGGCGCGCTCGGAATCCGACTGCATGAGGCCGTTGATGGCCATCAGCTTGAGATCCTCGTCCGATTCGCTTTCGGGCGACACTTTCTGGCCGGCGGCCTGCTTGACTTCGACCTCGAGCGCGTTAGCGTCGTCGAGCCAGCGGCTGTTGGCGTACGACTTGCGCAACTCGGCGATGGCTGCCACAGCTTCATCGCGGCGGCCCAGTTTGTCGAGCGTGTAAGCCTTCCAATAGAGGGCGCCATCCGCTCGCGAACCGGCGTGCGCGGCCACCTGGTTGAAATCTTCCAGGGCCTGATCCCAGTGGTGGCTGTCGAGCGCGCGCTGGCCGTCCTGGTAGAGGTAGTCGTCGTTGGCCGTGCGGCTTAGCTTGGCTAACTGGCCATACTGACGCGCGTCCTGGGCATAGGCCATGCTCTCTCCCACCCGATCGTTGAACCATTCGGGGGCGGCCATGCCGTAAGACGCCATCGGTGCAGGCGCCGGAGCCTGTGCCAGCGCCAGGGCGGCCGTCAACACCAGGCCGCAAATCGGAGTGAGTATTCGAGAGTGAATCATGATGGTTTGAACCTCTTTCATAGTGTTTGACCTTCCTGGTTCCGGACATTCGAGCCCAGCACCCGGATCTTAAACAAGATGCCTTCGGCTTCCAGCCTCTGGCGCAACTTCTCCAATTCCCCCGGCAAGAGGCGCGAGGGCGCGTGCGTGATATCCAGCAGCACCCGCTCCAGTTCGTCGAGGACGCTGGCCACCGCCGCGTCGCCGGTATGGGCCGCGGTCTGCCGGTAGAGGCGATTCTCGCTGACCAGGTCCACCGCGCGCTCCTGTTCCGAGGAGATGTCGAGCGCGCCTGGGGAGCGGGCGTTGGCCAGCTCGATCAGCACCATTTGAGAGCGCTCCAGGTAGTCGCCGACCGCCACCAGCAGGATGCGCTCGCCGGCCTGGGGGTCGGCGGCCAGTTGGGCGGGCTGGCGCGGGTGCGGGTAAGAACGGCCCGCCAGGAACGCCGCCCCTAGCAGCGCCGCGAAAGCCGCGCCCGCCGCGGCCCACCGCCAAACAGCCGGCAGGGCCCAGACCCAGCCGACGCCGCGCCGCGCCGGCAAGCGGTGTTCGATGCGCTTCCAGACCCGCTCGGCGTACTCCGCTCCAGGCTCCGGCACGGGCAGGGAATCCACCACGTTCAGCGTCCGCTGTAGCGAGCCATAGAGCGCGCAGCAGTCCTCGCATTCGCCGAGGTGCCGCTCGGCGGAGAGAGCATCCTCCTCTTCGCCGTAGTAATGCAGAATCAATTGCTCTTCGCTCAGGTGGTTCATCTTGCCCCGCTCACTAATGGTTCCAGCGCCCGCCGCAGTTTCCGCACGGCGCGGAACACGCTGTGCTTGGTCGCGCCGGGTTGGCACCCCAGGACGCGGCTGACGTCTTCAATCCGCATGCCTTCGAAGTGCCGAAGCACGAAGGCGGTCCGCTCTGAGGCGCTCAGCTCGTCCATGGCTTCGGCCACGCGCTCCCGGACTTCGCCGCTCATGGCCACGCGCTCCGGCGTCGGATCGCCGGCGGGCAGCGCGAGTACCGGCTCTTCCATCCCCGAATCGACAGGGCGCCGCTTGCGCCCGCGGATCGCGTCGAGCGAGCAGTTGGTGGCGATCCGGTACAGCCAGGTGCCGAAACTCGCGCGATCGTCGAACCTGCCGAGCCGGCGCCAGGCGCGGAGAAAGCTCTCCTGCACCACGTCCTCGGCGTCCTGTTGGTTGCCAGTCATACGAAACGCCAGGCGGAACAGAGGACAGCTATGACGTTCCACCAGCGCCCGAAAGGCGTCGGCGTCGCCCCGGCGCGCCTTGGTGACAATGGCTGAGTCGGTCAGCTCCATCCCGGCTGTCTTTTAGACTGCGGTTTTCGGCGGCGGTTAGCAACCGCCAAGGTACCACGCCTCGCCGATGGGGCTTTCCGAATCCGGAAACCAGGGTCCACGTACTTACGAGTTCTTGATAATGAACTCGTGGACGCGGTCGAGGCCCCGCTTCAGGTTTTGCAAAGAAGCGGCGTAGGAGATGCGTATGTGGCGATCGACGCCGAACGCCTCGCCGGGGACCACGGCCACTTGCGCCTCCGCCAGCAGCCGCTCCGAGAGCTCGAGCGAGGTCCGGATGCCGTTCTTGCCCAGCACCGCCGAGACGTTCGGAAAGGCGTAGAACGCGCCCCGCGGCTCTTCGCATTTCACACCGGGAATTTCGCGCAGACGCCGGACTACAAAATCGCGGCGGCGGCGGTAATCGGCGAGCATGTCGGCCACGGAATCCTGCGGACCGCTCATAGCTTCCACCGCGGCCTTTTGGGAGATGGAGCAGGGGTTCGACGTCGAGTGGCTCTGTAGCTTGGTCATGGCGGTCACGATGGGCGCGGGCACCAGGCCATAGCCGATGCGCCACCCCGTCATGGCGTAGGTCTTGGAAAGCGTTCCCGCCACCAGCACCGACTCTTTGGCTCCGGGCAGCGCCGCCACGGAAAACGGCTCGCTGTCATACAGAAAATGCGAGTAGCATTCGTCCGTCATCAGATAGATGCCGCGCGCGGAGGTCAGTTTGAAGAGCTTTTCGAACTCGCCCAAATCCATCACCGCGCCGCTCGGGTTGCAAGGCGAGTTGACGATCACCATCTTGGTGCGCGAGGTGAGGTGCGGCTCAATCGTCGCGGCGGTGAGCGCGAAACCCTTCTCCTCGTCGGTCTCGGCGAAGACGCACTTGCCGCCGGCGTAGTGGACCACGTCTTGATACGTCACCCAGTAGGGCACCGGGATGACCACCTCGTCGCCGGGGTCCACCAGCGCCTGCGTGAGGTTGAAGACCAGGTGCTTTCCGCCCACTGTGATGATGCATTCGCTGAGCTGGTAGTCGGTTCCGAAGTCCGCATTGTGACGGTCGCAGACGGCCTGCCTCAGCTCGGTGGTGCCGGCCGCCGGCGTGTACTTGGTGAAGTTCCGCTCGATGGCGCGGAAGGCGGCGCGCTTGATGTGATCGGGCGTGGGGAAATCCGGCTCGCCGGCCCCGAAATCCACCACGTCGACGCCTTGGGCGCGAAGCCTGTCGGCGTCGGCCGCCACTTTCATGGTGGACGACACGCTGATGGAAGAAATACGTTGCGAGATTCGGTTGGTTACTGCTGGCATGCCCTTGTGATCTAAGCCCCTCTCTTTTTGATTTTAGACAGCCGGCGGCGCAGCCGCGTTTCCACCACGGGCGGCACCAATCCCTTGATGCTCCCTCCCAGGCCGAAAACTTCTTTTACCAGGCGGGAGCTGATAAAAGAATAGGCTTCGTTGGCCATCATGAAGACCGTTTCAATTTCAGGACTCAGCCGCCGGTTCATGAGGGCCATCTGCAACTCGTATTCGTAATCCGAAATCGCGCGGATGCCGCGCAGCAGCACGGTAGCCGAGTGCGCGGCCGCATGATCCACCAGCAGACCGTCGAACGAATCCACCCCCACGTTGGGGTAGACGCCAACCACCTCGCGCAGCATTTCCATGCGCTCCTCCGCGGAGAAGAGCGGCGGCTCCTTGGTCTCATTTCGCAATATGGAGACGATCAGCCGGTCGAACATTCGCGAGCCGCGCTGGATCAGGTCGAGGTGCCCGTTGGTGATGGGATCAAACGATCCCGCGTAGATGGCGATGACGCTCGGTGGCTTTCGAGACAATGTAATAATTTTAGCGAAAACGGCGGGGCGGTGGGGCATGCTTTAGCTTGCCCTTCGTCTTCCCGAGCCATCGCGTGTTGCGCGCCACTATTTCTTCTTGGCGGGCGGCGGTGGTTCTGGAACGACCCCTTCAAAATGAACCACCGAATCGCTGTGATACTCCCGGCAACCGGAAAACTTAATCGCGTTTCTATGCCGGCCGCCGGAGAAGTCGGTGACGATCACTTCCGAGGAACGCGGCAACAGCGGATTCGAGGTACCGATGCGCGTGCGCGCGTAGGCGATGGTGGTGGCGATATCGCGGATGTTCATGTCCGACGGAAGATCCACGTCGTGTTGCTCGATGCGCAGCAAATCCAGGGATTGCGGATCCACCCAAAACGCGCCCCGCACGCCGACTGGTGCCTTCACTCCGCGATTCTGGACCCAGTAGGCAGCGGCCAGCGCCGACACCTCAAACTCGAACCGAAGCGGCTTTCGGCCGGACAACCCCGCCTCCGAGGGCGCGGTGATCCACGCGGCGTCACTCACGAAGAGGTTGAGCGGAGTGGCGGAAAAGTCGCCGGAGCCGATCATCCCCGCGGTGACGAAGACCGTTGGGTCGTCGCCTTGAAACTGCGTCGCGCCTTTTCGCGCGAACAGTTCTTTGTCGCCCACCACAGCCACCTCCAGGTGCAACGTATCGGTCGGCGCGATAGAGCGAGAACGGCGGTAACGGTCGACGGTTTCCAGGCAGGCGTAGTCGGGAATGTGCTCGAAATTGGCGCGCCCGTGCTCTTTGACGCGCGCCAGCAGCGAGGCCCCTGGCGGCAAGTCCTGGCCGGGCAGGGGGGCCGTCAGGAGAACGGCCGAGACAACGCCGATGGACAGCGGCTTCACTTCTTCTTCCCCGCAATCTGCCACTCTGTGAATGGCGAACGCACGCCCCTGATTCTCACGTTCAGGCAATACGGCACGCCGGAGGCCAAGGCGCGCTCAACAGCGGGGCGAACCTCCTCCAGGCGCTCGATAGTCTCGCCACCGCCGCCGAACGCCCTCATTATGGCGTCATAGGGCGTCGATTGCAACTCGCAGGCCACGGTGGCGCCGCCCGAAGCGAAGGATTGCAGCTCGCGTTCCAGGCCCCAGCCGGCGTCGTTGCCCACAATCACGACGATCGGCAGTTTGTGGCGCACGGCAGTGTCCATTTCGGCGATGTAGAAGCCTAGAGCGCCATCGCCCGTGATGACGGCCACGGGTCGCCCGGGGTGCGCCAATTGCAGGGCCAGACCGTTGGGCAGCGCGGAGCCGATGGCGCCCAGCGGGCCGAGGCGCAGCCAGCCTCCAGGCTCGCGGGCCGGGAGCATGGCGCGGCCCCATTGGACGAAATCGCCGCCGTCCCAGGAGTACAGCACATCGCGCGGCAATGCCTGCCTCAATTCGCGGAAGAGCGCGGCGGGGTGCATGGGCGAGGCGGCATTGGAAGCAGCCCGCGCGAGCGTAGCCTCCCACTCCCGACGGAGCGCGCGCAGGCGCTCGATCCAGGGGCCCGGCTGCCATGGTTGGGGACCGGCGGCATCGGCCAGGGCCTCAAGCGCCAGGCGGGCATCGGCGCAGATGGCAGCATCGAGTTGGCGATTGAGCCCCAGCTCCTGGGGGTGAATATCGATCTGAATCAACCGGGCATCCGGCGGAAACAGACGCGCCCCGCCCAAGGCGAGGCGGTAGTCGATGCGTTTGCCCACGATGAGGAACAGATCGGCTTCGCGGAAGGCTGTGTGAACGGCGTAGTTGAGCGCGGGGTCGGCGTAACCCATGACCAGCGGGTGGTCGTCGGAGACCGTGCCACGCCCCAAGGTGATGGTGTAGAGCGGGATTTGCGTCAGCTCGACAAAGCGCCGCAGAGCATCCTCCGCGCGCGCCCACCAAACGCCGCTCCCCGCGATCAGGATAGGCCGCTCGGCCGCGCGCAGCAGCCCGATCGCGCCGTCGATGTCGGTTCTTGGTAGCGCCGGGCCCAGAGGGCACCCCCTTGCCACCGGTGTTTCCTTGCTCGCCAGCCCCTTCGCCTCCAGCAGATCCACCGGAATCGTCAGATGCACCGCCCCCTTCCGTCCGCCATCGGCCACGGCGTAAGCGCGCTCCAAGTACTCCGCAATCCGCGCCGCATCGGGCACTTCCGCCGCCCACTTCACCACCGGGCGGGCCATGCTCACCTGGTCGATGTCCTGAAACGCCTGCCTGCCAGCCAGGGTGCTGGGGCGGCTGCCGCTCACGGCAATCAAAGGGCTGCCGGCGAGGTTGGCGGCGGCCACGCCGGTGAGCGAGTTGGTGTGGCCGGGACCGCCGGTCACCAGCGAGAGCGCGGGCTTGCGGTGAATCCGCGCCCAAGCGTCGGCCGCGTGGGTGACGCCGGATTCGTGCCTCATGTCAATGATCCGGATGCCGCGGCGGGCGGCGGCGGTCAGCACTTCGTTGAGGTGATCGCCGACCAGCGTGAAGATGGGTTCGATGCCCAACCGCGCCGCCGTTTCGACAAACAACTCCGCTCCGCTTGGCATAGAAGTATTCTAGAACTTGTGGCTCTCAGAATCCTGGTTACGGGCGGCGCCGGATACATCGGCGCCCACACCGTGCGCCTGCTGCTCGCGCAGGGGCACGACGTCACGGTAGTCGACAATCTTTCCAAAGGGTATCGGCACAACGTGCCCGCCGGCCGCCTCGATGTGCTGGATCTCGCTGATACCAGCGCCCTGGCCGGGCTCATGCGCGAAAAGCGGCCGCAGGCCGTCATTCACTTCGCCGCCTTCATTGCCGTGGGCGAATCCATGCGCGAGCCGGAGCGCTATTTCGCCAACAACGTGGGCAACTCGCTATCGCTTCTCACCGCGATGGTCGAGGCGGGCGTCCAGCACATGGTCTTCTCGTCCACGGCTGCGGTGTACGGAAACCCGCATGCCAACCCGATTCTGGAGACATTTCCCATCCAACCGGTCAGCCCCTACGGCGAATCCAAGGTGATGGTGGAAACGCTGCTCCGGTGGTTCGACCGGATCCACCATCTGACCAGCGTCTCGCTGCGCTACTTCAACGCCTCGGGCGCCGACCCCGCCGGCCAGTTGGGCGAAGAGCACGAGCCCGAGACGCACCTGCTCCCCCTGCTTCTCCGCGCCGTGATTACGGGAAGCCCGATCACGATTTTCGGCGACGATTACGACACGCCCGACGGCACCTGCATTCGCGACTACATCCACGTGAACGACCTGGCGCAGGCCCACATTCTAGCCGTGGAGTACCTGCTGGCCGGCGGCGCAACCGGCCAGTTCAACGTAGGCACCGGCACCGGCCACACGGTAATGGAAATGATCCGGGTGGTGGAGGAAGTGACCGGCCAGAAGGTCCCGTACGTAATCGGCGCGCGCCGGGAAGGCGACCCGCTGAGCCTGGTGGCAGCCTCAGGCAAGCTGCGGACCAGCCTGGGCTGGCAGCCGCAATACACGGAGCTGCGGACGATCGTGGAGCACGCGTGGAAGTTCGCGAAGACGCGTCCGCCAGCGGAGCAATAGAGGATCCGGAAAACAAAGGGCACTAGCGCCCCGACCGCGTGACTTTTTCCCCATCGCGAGGGCGAGGCATGCCTCGCCCCTACAAGAGTTCGGTGTAGGGGCCGGGCATGCCCGGCCCGAAGCGCCAAGGAACAAATCAGATGCCCGATGTACATATTCATGGAGATTCTGCCATAATGGCATCATGAAGCGGGAATCGGTTCGCACCACCGTCGACATACCAGTTTCGGTGTACCGGCAGCTCAAGGAACAAGCCGCCGCCCAGGGGCAGCCCGCGCGCGCGCTGATCCTGGCCGGCATTGAGAAGGTTCTGTTGCGCAACCAGCGTCCTCGCCCCAGGCGAGTGCATTTTCCTCTGATCCACTCCAAAGGCCCGAAGGTGAACCTGACCAACGAGCAGATCTATGAATACGTTGAATTTCCTTGATGCCAACGTGTGGCTGGCGTTGCTCTGGGATCGTCACGGGCATGCCGACAGGGCTCGCGAGTGGTTTCGGGGCTGCGACGACGAGCAGTTCCGGTTCTGCCGGTTCACGCAGATCACGGTGTTGCGGCTGCTCACCACCAAGCAGGTCATGGGGCGAGACGTCAAGAGCATGGTGGGCGCCTGGGAGGTGTGGGACCAACTGTGGGCCGACGATCGCATCGCAATGTTACCGGAACCAGAGGGCCTTGAGCCGCGTCTGCGTGTCTATTCGCGGCTCGGAAGCGCATCGCCCAAAGTGTGGGCCGACGCGTATCTTGTGGCATTCGCTTCGGCGGCGGGGCTGAAACTGGTCACATTCGACCGCGCATTGGAATCGCGCCCGGTCGAGGCGCTGGTTCTGTAGGCCCTCCGACAGGGTTCACTTAACAGGTGGCTTTCCGAGCCTTTCCGTACGCCGCGAGGACGACCGGTTGTGATAAAGGCCGTTGGCGACAGGGATCCACGTCAGGCCGATTTCGGAGCGTCATTTTCCCATATCGAGACTGTCAGCCGTCGCTCTCTCGCAGTCGTGCACCGACTTTCCAGCACCCGAACTTCTGGGGGTCTAGCATCCGTCCTATTTCCTGTCCGTGAATAGCTAATAGTCCAAACGTTCTTGTTATCAATGGAGTATACTGTTTTTAGTCGGTCACGACGCGACCGCATCGCTTTGCGGTTCTGCACGCCCTTGCCGGTTGGCAACGGTTCAAGAAAGATGAGGAGGCGCGCGGTGGCGGATTCAGACCACGCGGACACACTTGAGCGTCTTAAGGCTCTTGGCTCTCGCTCACAAAGGACTCGGACCTTTGAATGGTCTCCGTCGGGCGAGAACATTGCAGCGATTAACCCTCTTGGCCATTTATCAATTTGGGATGTTTCCACAGCGCGCACGTTCCGAGAAATTAGCCTCCTGGAAACGGACCTAATCTGCCTTGCATGGTCACCAGATTCGAAGAGAATAGCGCTTGGTTCCGATGCCGGAACGATCGTGTACGATGTCGATGATTTGCGTAAACTTGTAATTGCTGACCATGCAGGCCCCGTGACCTCCGTATCTTGGTGTCCAAAAGGCCACCTCTTGGCAACAGGGAGCGCCGACAAGGCTGTTCGTCTGAGAGACGGAGTCACGGGCGAGTCCAAGGCCATCATGTTCGGCCATGAGGCTTCGGTCACCGGCCTCGCGTGGGCACGCGACGGAGAGTATCTTGCTTCAGCCTCGCTCGACGGTACGCTTCGCCTCTGGACGCGGTCCGGAGAGGCCGTTGCTAATTGGGCACTGACGGGCAGGGCGGGCCTTCGCGACTTAGAGTGGGCACCGAACGACAAGATGTTGGCTGCAGCGGGCGGAGATGGATCGATCCAGATTGTTGATCCGGAGCAGATGCGGCCCGCGGCGATCCTTGAGGGACACACCGGCGCGGTGACTACCGTATCGTACTCGGCAGACGGCGGACTCCTGTTGTCCCGTGATCGGGACGGTGCCGTTAGGATTTGGTCAACGGAATCCTGGAAACAATTACTCACCCTAAAAGAGTTATCTGACTCCGGCAATTGGCCCAGTGCGAGGTTTCACCCAGGCGAACTCCAGTTCGGCTGCTTGAAGGGAAGCCAAGGGGTGCTTGAACTGTGGCGAATCGACGTACAGCGCTTGCTGGGTGCCAGCGCCAAAGCTCCGAGTGTCTACTACACCAACGCAAAGGTGGTGCTTTTGGGCGACACCGGCGTTGGAAAGAGTGGCCTCGGTTTAGTTCTGACTGGACAGCCATACGCGCCAACCGACTCGACGCACGGTCGAAAAATTTGGAAGTTCGACGCGGAGGTAGTGCAAATCGACAAATACTGCAAAGAAGTCCGAGAGACCCTTCTTTGGGACCTTGCCGGCCAGCCAGGGTACAGACTCGTCCATCAGCTATCGCTGAACGAGATGGCGATCGCAATCCTTGTGTTCGACTCGCGTAGCGAAACCGACCCCTTCGGTTCTGTGCGGTACTGGGATAGAGCCGTACGCCTTGAACAGGCAAAGCGAATCACTGCTCACAATGGAATTACCAAGTTTCTGGTCGCTGCGAGAGTTGACCGAGGTGGCATCGGCGTCAGTCAGAAACGAATCGAGCGATTTGTAGAGGAGATAGGAGCACAGGGCTACCTCGCCACAAGTGCAAAGGAGGGAACAAACATCGCCCAGCTTCAGGAACTCCTCAGGCACGCAATAAACTGGCAGGACTTGCCAAAAGTCACGTCGACAGATCTCTTCTATAAGATTAAGAATTTCCTGCTTGATCAAAAACAACAAGGCCTCGCGCTGGTTTCTTTCGATGAGTTATACCCTGCCTTTCTGACAGCCCATGGTCTCCGTGGATCCTCCCACACGAAGGCCCAATTCTTGGCCTGTACTCGCCTCGTGGATGCTCGGGGTCTGATTCGGCGACTCAGCTTCGGGGATCTCGTTCTTCTCCAACCCGAACTCCTCGACGTGTATGCCTCTGCCATGGTCAACGAGGCCCGCGAGGAGCCTGACGGCCTCGGTTATCTGACAGAGGATGATGCCAAAGATGGAAAATTCCCGATCCCGCGCGACGAACGTGTGCCGGATCGCGACGTCGAAAGACTGCTGTTAATTGCCACAATAGAGGAACTGCTCCGACATGAGGTTGCGTTCAAGGACATCTCGGGCACCGATACTCCAGTCATTGTTTTTCCGGCGCAGTTCACACGCGAATGGCCCGAAGCCCCTGATCCGCGCGGCAAGTCAGTGGTGTTTTCGTTCGAGGGCCCCATCGCCAACGCATACTGCACGCTCGTCATACGTCTTGCCAGAAGCGGTGCGTTCAGACTCGGTGAGATGTGGAAGAACGCTGCCGTATACGACGGACCCGAGGATAGTATTTGCGGGGTCTTCCTTCAAACTCAGGACGAGGGGAAAGCTGATCTGACCGTATTCTACCGAGGCACGCCGAGTTCAAGCTCCAAACTCAAGTTTGAGGAATTCGTGCACACTCATTTGCTACGGAAGACCATTGCAGCAGCCGTCCGGCGTCGGGCAGTAATAGTGTGCGAGGAATGTCAGACGGAGGTTACGGTGGCTCAGGTCAAAGGGCGACGCGAGCGCGGATATGATTGGACACAGTGCAACGTATGTGGAACTCGTGTGTCGTTGTATGAGGATCAGGCAGGTGTAAAGAGCATCGCATTCGCCGACGTAGCCAAGATGGATCGGGCTGCTGACTCACTTCGCGATAAGGATGTCGCCACGGAGACTGTGGACGGAAAGCTCGCCGTGCGGGATTTCGATGTATTCCTGTGCTACAGCTCAAAGGACAAGGCGTTCGTGCGGGAGGTATGTCGGCAGTTGAAGGACCGAGGTGTGCTCCCCTGGATCGATGAAGAGCAAATTCGACCGGGGCAGAGTTGGCAACGGGTGCTTGAGGCGGACATCAAGCGGGTCAAGTGTGCTGCTGTATTTGTCGGCGCAAATAGGATGGGGCCATGGCAGGATCAGGAAATTCAGACTTTCTTGCAGGAATTCGTGAACCACAAGAAACCCGTGATCCCGGTGATTGTCCCGAACGACGACATGGCTACGCGACCTGGACGTTTGCTGAAGAGGCCTAAGCGCGCAAGATTGCCGCTGTTTCTGAAGAATTTACAATGGGTGGATTTCCGCGACCGAGAATCCCATCCGGTTGATAGATTGCTCTGGGGGATTACAGGAGTAAAGGCTTACGGGTCGGCGACCAGTGAGGTGCGGCCCTGAAGCGGCCGAGCCGATCCCTTGACCACCGCTCCTAATGGCAATCGACCACTGGCGCCCCGCTCCACACCAGCGCAAAGGCCAAGGAGGTCCGCTTCGGGGAGACGGGTTGTTCGACGGGCCTGTTCCCGGAATCCGGCGGGCAAGCAACTGAGCTATGCCCCGCTCAGTGCGTTCAGCGAACACCATTGTCCTCAGGCCGAATCGCACTAACCGGGCGGAAGATCGCCGCGCCGATCTTCCCGTGCAGGTTCTCATCGGGCGAGGCGACGTCGCCGCCGCCGAACCAGACGCGGATGACGCCGCCCGCCACCTCCACTGTGGGGTCGCAGACCACCTTCGCATCCCATGGCTGGTTGCCGCTGAAGACCACGGGAAGCTTCCGCCATTGGACGCCGTCGGTGGAGCGCGCCAGGCCCAGGCGGCGGTTCTCGGCGGTGTCGCGGCCGGTGTAGAGCATCCAATAGAAACCGTGCGAATTCCATACGGCCGGTTCGCCCAGACCGTTCTCGTCGAATGCACCGTCGTCGCCCAGTTCCAGGACCGGGTTGGCGCGGAGCTTCTGCCAGCGGATGCCGTCCGTGGAACGCGCGACGCCGAGGCGCTGGCGGCGAGCGCGGTCCTGCCCAAGATAGAAGAGGTAGAAATACGGCTCGATGCGGATCACGTAAGGATCGGCCACGCCGTACTCGTCCCAGCTTCCGTACGGGCCGGGATCGAGCACGGGTTTCGGCTCTTTGCGCCAGGAGCGAGTGTCCGCGGCGCGGGCCAGCCCGATGCGGGGGCTCTCCCTCGGGCCGGCCTGATACCAGTACCAGAATTGGTTTTCATGCCAGAGCGCGGAGCCGTTGGCGGCAATGTAAGATCCTTCCCAGGTTTGCGGATCGGGGGAGAGGATGACACCTTGCTTCTGCCAGTGAGTACCGTCGTCGGAGACGGCCAGGCCCGTGCGCCAGGTGCGGCCGTCGAAGCCGGAGTATAGAAGCAGGGGCCAGGGGCCAGGCGGGGTACCCGCCGGGTTTGCGGGTCGGGGCCGGTGCTCGGAGATCACTGAGGGGTTGAGGACGTCGTGCGATTCCCAGCCGTCGCCCGCGGTGAGCACAGGCTCCGCCTGTGCTTCAAAGGCGAACGTCATGTTGGGATCGCCACCCGAGACCGGCGGCAGCGCAAAATCAGCGTAGCGCCCACATCCCGATAAAGCGAGAAGCCCGAGGAGCAGACAACCGCCGGCCCTCCCCGGCCCCCGGCCCCCGGCCCCCGGCCCCATCATTGCAGCGGTATCCGAAACTTCAGACCCGCCCCGCGGCCGGGGCGCGATTCCAGTTGCAGGTCCGCGTTCAGAGAGCGCGCGCGCCGCTTAAGACTGGCGGGGCCCAGCCGCAGCATCTCCAACTCTTCCAGCGTGTATGTCCCGGCGAAGTTGAAACCGTGGCCGTTGTCGTCCACCGAAATTTCCAGTCCGCGATCGGTCTTCTCCATGCTCACGGCCACGCGCGTGGCGCCGGCGTGCTTCTGCACGTTGTGCAACGCTTCGCGAAGCATCTGCAAGACCTCGGCGGTCATTTCCTGCGATAGGCCGAGGGGGGTGTTGGTTCCCAGAAACGTCACCGGAATGCCGCTTTCCTTCTGGAAGGATTCGGCGCTGCGCCGGGCCGTAGCCACCAAACTGGCGCCATCCACGTCCACCGGACGCATGCTGTGGAGGAATACGCGCAGGTCGCGGATCTGGGATTGCGCCAGCGTCTGTAACTCCATGAGGTCCAGCATGCCCGCATGGAAGTCGCGATCGAGAAGCTTGCGCAGGACCTCGAGGCGCATTTGCAGACTGATGAAGCTCTGCAGCGGGCCATCGTGGAAGTCCGAAGCGATTCGCTGGCGCTCCGCCTCGCGGGCTTTCTCCGCGTCCTTTTGCACTTCTTCCAACTTTTGGTTCAATTGCTCGAGGCGGGTTTCCCGGCGGCGTTTGTGCACCGCGCAACCGCAGGTCAGAACGCCGGCCACCAGCACGGTGGGCTCCAGGCGCCCGATCCCGTCATAGGGGAGTACCGCGCAGAAGACCGCGGCCACGGCCACAACCACTACCACTTCCACGGGCCCGTGAAACGCCAGAGCTTCGGCTAGAAGATAGAGAAAAAAAACGGAAGCCAGCCATAGGCGGCCGACGCCGAAGCTAACCAGGACCAGAAAGTAAACCGCGTCGCCGAACAGGGCCAGCAGGCCCAGTAGTCCGCCCGGCCTGATGCCGCGGATCGCCACCACGAGGCTGAAGACCAGGTACAGCAACAGCAGGCCATTGAAGATCAAAAACGGAGCCACGCGCGGGGGCCAAATGTAGCCGCTGCCCAGGGTGGCGGCTGCCAGCAGCACCCGCACCCATGCAATCTGACGCGGCCAGTCGAACTTCAGCGAATACGGCACGTGTTCACTTCCGATACAGATAGAGCGTGTGGCTGCGGCCCTCGCCGTCGTCGGCGATGTTTTCGACCTTTTCCGGCGTCCAGTTCCGGAACTCGAAATCGTGAGCCACTACTCTAGCGCCTTTTTTCAGTTGCTTGTCCAGCAGCGGCTGTACTTTGGTATTGACCGGGTCGGGCAAGAGGTAGACGGTGACCAGGTCCGCGGAACTGTAGTTTTGCTTGAGCAGATCGCCATTGACGATGTGGGCGTTCTTTTCCAGTCCGAGCTTGCGGATTTTGTCGGTGCTCTGCCTCCAGAGGTCCGCGTCCAATTCGATGCCCACGGCCTCGGCATGGAACTTCTGGGCAGCCATCATGACGATGCGGCCGTCGCCGGAGCCCAGGTCGAACACCTTCTCACCCGCCTTGAGGCCGCCGAGTTGGAGCATCTTCTCGACGATGATTTCCGGCGTGGGATAGTAGGGCGCGAGCTTCTCGGCGTCCGTGTCTTGCGCCGCCAGCGGGGCGCAACAGAGCATCGCAAGCAGACAGAGTCTTGGCATAACCCTTATGTCAGGCGAACCGTAAACAATTTACCACCTTCTCAAACCGCTAGTACCATAACTTTTCCACGCAATTGTGGAAAAGCCTGTGAAAATGTGCCCTGCAACCGGGGGAAGATGTGGCTTTGTAACGGGTTTGAGACATTCTGCACTCAAATTCAGCAATTCGTAGTTTGGCATCCGTTCCTCCGGCCGCCGCTCCGTTCAGATCCAGACCTTTTCCAGCGGCAGACCGCTCTTGCAGAGTGCGCACTCGGCGCCGGCGGCATAGTAGCTGGCCTCCAGTTTGGCCAGATAGTACAGCGGGAGGGAGCCGAAACCGCGGGTCTGCGGCGTCGGCTGGTAGATAATCACTGCCAGCCCAACCACGGTGGCCCCGCGCGATTCCAACAGCGTTTTCAGCTCCGTCAGCTTGTTGCCGGTGCGCAGGATGTCGTCCACCATCACCACCTGCTCACCGGGCTTGGGATCCAGGTACTGGCGGAAACGGAACGCCTCGGCATCGCGCTGCCGTTCGGCCCAGTAAACCTGCTTGGCGCGCATCGCTTCGCACACGCCGTATGCCACCGGCAGGCCGCCGGTCGCCGGCGTGACGATGGAGAGATGCGGCACGATGGCCCGGATTTCGGGGTTGGCGCGTAACAGCCGGCTCAATCCCACCGACAACATGCGCTGATACTGGTAGTAGCGCATGGCCAGCGGGACCTGGAGATACTCGTTGGAGTGCAAGCCCGTAGGATATTCGAAATGGCCGTCGCGCAGCGCGCCGGTTTCCCGCAGCACGGCGACGACCTCCTCTTGAGTCGGAATCAGGTGCATAATCGACCCTTTCAGTTGGCGCCGTGCCCGATCAGCACATGGGGAATGGTGCGCAGCAAAATCTTCCAGTCCAGCGCCAGCGACCAATTATCAATGTACTGCATATCCAGCTTCATCCAGGTGTCGAAATCGACGTTATCGCGTCCGCAAACGGCCCACAGGCAGGTGAGCCCGGGGCGCATCCGGAGCCGGCGGCGCTGCCAGCGCTGGTACTGATCGACTTCGCTGGGAACCGCCGGGCGCGGACCCACCAGCGACATGTCGCCGCGCAGCACGTTCCATAACTGCGGCCACTCGTCGATGGAAAACTTCCGCAGGTAGCGCCCGACGGACGTCAGCCGCGGATCGTGCGGAATCTTGAAGACCGTCTCGCGGGTGTTGAGGTGTTCAAGCGCCGGCTTGAGCTCCTCCGCGTTCTGGCACATGGAGCGGAACTTATAGAACACAAAGCGGCGCCCATTCAACCCGCAGCGCACCTGGCGAAAAATCGCGGGGCCGGGCGAAGTCAGCCGGATCAGAATCGAAATCGCCGCCATGAAGGGCGCCAGCACCACCAGGCCGGCGGCGGCGACGGCGATATCGGTGAGGCGCTTCACCAGCAGCCGGATCTCGTCGTAAGGGGCCGCCGAAAACGTCAGCAGGGGCGTCGAGCCGAACCGGTCGAGCGACACCGTGCTGTTGACGTGCGGGAAGAAATCCACCGCCACGCGCGTGCGCACGCCTTCCTCATCGCACAGCAGGAAGACCTCTTCCAGGTTGGCGAGACTCTCGCTGCCCACGGCGAAGATGATCTCATCCACCACGTGCTGCCGCAGAATAGAGGGCAGCTCGCCGATGGGCTGGACTTTGTACAGCGCGCCGAGCGCAATTTCAGCGGGAGCGTCTTCCGATTGCTCACTCAGAAAGCCGCGCAACCGGACGCCATATTCCGCGGATTCTTCCAGCGCCTCCGCCATGCGAATGGCGCGCTCCCCGGTTCCCACCACCATCACGTAGTGCGGCGCGGCAAATTCGCGGCGGATGACTCCCACCACGCGCCCGGCCGTAAGCCGGAACACAAGCAGCAGAACCCAGGCGTAGACGGAGAACAGCCCCAGGAAGGAGCGGCTGAGGTCCAGGCGCAGAAGGTATTCGAACAACACCAGGCACAGAGCGCCATAAGCGCACTGGCGCGCCGTATCGCGCAAGATCACGCGCGGGTGCCCGGATTGGAGCTTTTCGTAAATCCCGAGCCACAGCCCGATGGTGACCCAGGCGACCAGCGCGAACCCCAAGACCAGGGCCTTTTGCTCCGCGGTCAGATAGAATGTGCGCTGGAGATGCAGGATGGCGCGCGTCTGGTAAGCCGCCTCGAAGGCCAGCGCAGCCAGAACGATGTCGGATAGTCCGAACAAAACACGGGCTTTACGCGGCCGAGTGAACATCCGCAGTTAGGATAACATGGGGTGAGGCGGGAAGGGATGATCTGCGGCGATACGCTCAGCCCCGTAGGGGCGCCGGAAAGTAGCCCAGCGCGTGAGCGCTGGGGAAGCGGCCCGAAGCCTGCCAGCCCCGGCACGGGGCGTAAGAAAGCGCCGCCCGCCGATCGCGGAGGGCTGCCGTCGAAGCCCTTCTTCCGTCCCTACCCGGGGCTTCCCATGGCTCACGCCACGGGCTATTATCTTTCGCCCCTACGGGCTGATCTTCCGCGCTTGCTCGACTCGGAGGGTGACGCTGGCCGGGTCATCCGAACTTGAGCCAGTCTTGTAAGCTCACCTTCATCGCCTATCAGGAAGATCTTCGGGCCGGCCACAACACCTGAAATGAAGTGGTGGCCTCCAGCAAGTTTACGACAGAACTCCTCGGTGCGATAGACGGAGGGATTCACCTCGCGCCCAAGCTCCCGCTGTGCTTCAGTGAGGGCCGACACGACATCCTGCAACGAAATGCGCTCGCCCACAACCATCACGTCGACGTCGCTTGCCGCTGTTTCGCCGCCAGTCGCCAGTGAGCCATAAATGAAGGCGAATTGAATCTTGCCGGCCAAAGCGGCGAGACCGTCCTTCAGAACCTGAGCGACGCCGAAGGTTTTGCGAATGAGGCCGTGAAGCTCATCGAATACCGGGCACGCGCGGTTCGCTTGATAATACGTTTGACGGCCTTCCACCGTCCGGACGAGAATTCCGGCCCCGGTGAGTTGTTGAAGGTCCCGCTGCACGGCTCCCGAGCCAAGGCCGGCGATGCGGATGATTTGACGCTGATAGAAACGCTCGCCGGCATGGCCAAAAAGCAGGCGCAGCACGGCTTGCCTGGCGGCGCTGAAGAGGGCTGCGCCGATGGAGTCCGGCAGGATGGGTTCCATTGTACCCATATTAGGTGCTATCGTACCCATTATTGGTTCGTTAGTCAAGCGGACTCCTCCTGCACGGATGGTGGTCTACCATGGGGTTTTGATCTACCATAGGAAGCTCTGCAAGGAGCTCGGCATTGACCCGAGGCGGCTCTTTTAGAGGATGTGGCGATGATATACGAATACCCGGTGAGCTTCCAAGAGGACCGCAACGGCACAGTCATCGCGATGGCGCCCGATGTGCCGGGCGCGATGACGGTCGGCGGCACTCGGGCCGAAGCGCTGGAGCGGGTCGAGGGGGCGCTGATCGTGGTGCTGTCGGCGCGGATCGAGGATCGCGAACCCATCCCGCGTCCGTCGCAGCCGGCCAGGGGTCGACGTACGGTGGCGTTGTCGCCGATGGTGGCCGCCAAGCTGTCGATCTACCAGGCGATGCGCGCGCGCAGAATGACCACCGAGGAGTTGAGCCTGCGGCTGGGGTGGGAGGCCGCACGCCTGCGCCGGTTGCTGGACTTGCGCTGCCGATCCCGGCTGGAGGACATCGAGGCGGCGCTGGAGGCGATGGGCAAACGCCTCATCATTGAAGTCGGCAACGCGGCGTAGGCCGCCGCGCGGGTATCGCCCCGACGCCTTGAACCTACGTCCGCTTCTCCGCCATCTTCTTTTCCAGCGCCTGCATCAGACGCGTCTCCACGTCGGGCGGGATGGGATACGGGTCCATGCCTTTATAAATCTGTATGGTCTTCCTGGTGGTGTCGGCGATTACCCAGCAATTCGGGCACTCCGTGATGTGCCGCTCCAGCTTGGTCCTGGATTCGGCATCCAGACATTCGTCCAGGTAGTCGGTCAACTCGTTCAGAAAGTCTTTACATGTAAGCAAAGGCGTCGTCTCCCTTGCGTTTGAAGAAACGCGTCAGCCTTTCGCGCAACTGCAAGCGGGCTCGCAACAGCCTGCTCTTCACGGCCGGCACAGTGAGGCCCAGGACGTCCGCCGTCTCCTCGGTCGACAGCTCGTCGATGTCGCGCAGCACGAAAACCGAGCGGTAGGGCGGCTCCAGGCTCTGAATCGCCGAATCCAGGATGCTCCCAAGTTCCTCCCGCGAGAAGCGCCGCTCCGGGTCCTCACCCCAGGCTGCGATCTCCCGTACCACCGTGTCTTCGCCGGTATCGATGGTCTCATCGAGCGATACCGACCGGTCGGTTTTCCGGCGGCGCAGCTTCATGAGCGCCTGGTTCACCGCGATGCGAACAATCCAGGTGTAGAACTTCGAGTTGCCCTGAAACTGATCCAGGTGCTCGTAAGCTTTCATGAACGTCTCTTGCAGAACGTCTTCCGCATCCTCGCGGTTCTGCGTCACGTGCTGGGCCAGCCGGAAAATCTTGCCTTCGTAC
>Ga0326727_10008931_pt1 | contig 25055 bp, 19 predicted proteins | sample MB2enrmetagenome_FD_207643 | JGI IMG/M metagenome (GOLD analysis project Ga0326727, IMG submission 207643) | Lab enriched peat soil microbial communities from McLean, Ithaca, NY, United States - MB29MY | ecosystem: Environmental > Terrestrial > Soil > Wetlands > Peat | place: USA: New York... | reverse complement strand
GATCAGAAAAGAATTGTCAATCAGAAGGTTGACCAGGTTTTGCGCCGAGAAGAAATTGTCATAGACACAAGAACCGATCACGACCAGCGACAGAAATATGCCGATGGTTATGATCATGGAAGTATAATTAGATCTTATCCGTATCTTCACTATACCTGTCCTTGTTTCAACCACATCCGGCCGGCCAGCGCTTTCACCCTATCCGACTGCAGGGAACAAATCACAATCACGATCACGGCGTTGACTACCAGCATGATTTCCGGCGCTACGCCTCTGGAGTATATGGTTGTCCGTATGGTTTGTATGATCAAGGCGCCTATCATGCTGGCGCTCAGGGAAAATTTACCTCCGGCCATGGAATTCCCGGCAATAGCAAAAGCCAAAATAGCGTCTAGTTCTATGAAATTTCCCACCGTGTTGGGATCGGAAGACCTTACTTCGGAAGTCGTCAGAATGCCGGCCATTCCCGCGCACAATCCGCTGATCGAATAGCAAATCAAGGTAATGAGCTGGACATTAAGGCCGGAAAAACGGCCGGCAACCCGGTTGATGCCCACCGATTCAAGAAAAAGACCGAAAGGGGTGCGCTTAACCAACAGCAGGGTGATCAAAAACACGGCGCCAACAATAAATATGGAAACCGGAAGGCCAAAAAGAAAGCCGCCGCCGAAGTAGAAAAAACGCTCATGGTAAACCGTGATTACATTACCGCTGGTAATGAGCTGTGCGATACCTCGGCCAGCCACCAAGAGAATCAGGGTCGCCACGATTGCCTGGAGTCCAAAGTAGGAAACCAGTATACCATTCCATAAACCCAGCAGCAAGGCAAAGGTCAAAGTCAATAGCAAGGCGAAACCGAGGGGTATATTGGAGACGAATTGCGAATGACCATTCAACTCTACCATCTTGCCGCTTAGTAGCATGGCGATAGTCGAGCTGGAAATAGCCATTACCGACCCAACAGAAATATCGATCCCGCCAGTAGCAATCACCAGGGTCATGCCTATGGTGAGCAGCATTAAAACCGAGCCGCGATTCAATATGTCGATCACGCTGCCATAGAGGTGCCCATCTTTGAGTTCGAGAACAAAGAAATCCTTGGTAAATATGAAATTGAATAGCAGAAGCAGAGCCAGTCCGACCAAAGGCCAGAATATTTGATGGCTGGCAATGTTTTTTCTCAGCAGCGGCTTCATGGGTGCCCCACGATCAATCTTGCGATGTCTTCCGCCCGTCACGCTCCGCCTGGGGAGCGCACTGAGCTGGATCCGTAATCATGATTAAGTGCCCGCAGTGATGGCTGCGATATGCGCTCCGGAAATCGTGTGCATGATCCGCTGCTCGGTGATTTCATCTTTCCCGAGTTCCGCAATCGTCTTCTTGTCGCGATAGACGGCGATGCGATCGCAGCATCGAACCATTTCTTCCAACTCCGAAGAGATGAACAAAACCGCCATTCCTTCCCGGGCAAGACTGACAATAATGGACTGGATTTCTGCTTTGGCGCCCACATCGATGCCCCGGGTGGGTTCGTCAAGGATCAGCAGCGCCGGTTGGGTTGCCAGCCACCGGGCAATGACGACCTTCTGCTGGTTGCCGCCGCTGAGGTGTTTGACCAATTGTTCGGCGCCCGGCGTAGCTATATTCAACAGGCGGATAAACCTGTCCGCGATTTCTTCCTGGAGTTTGCGGGGAAGGGGCTGTTTCAGGCCGCGCTTCGCCTGCAGGCCGAGAATTATGTTTTCCCTGACCGTCAAATCGGCAATGATACTTTCACTCTTTCGGTTCTCCGGACAAAATCCCATGCCCAGCTTGATGGAATCTTGGGGAGAACGAATGGCAACCTCTCTATCTTCAATGAATACCTTGCCGGAATCTGCCTTATCGACGCCAAAGATCAAGCGGGCGGTTTCCGTGCGGCCCGAACCCAAGAGTCCCGCCAAACCCATGACTTCGCCCTTGGCAATGGAAATATCCAGCGGATCGATCGTGCCTTTGCGGCCAATTTGCCGGCCACAATAAAAGGTGGCGGCCGCCGAGCCGGTCTGCGCAGTAGCCGCGGCAAGGCCGGCCTGCAGCTCGTCAATCTCTCGGCCAATCATTTTCGCCACCAGTTGCACCCGCGGCAGGCTGGCGGTCGCGAAAGTCCCCACCCATTCGCCGTTCCTCAGGACGGTGATTCGGTCCGTAACCTCATAGATTTGATCCAGGAAATGAGTTATGAAGATTATGCCGATGCCTTCCACTTTCAGCTTACGCATAACCGTAAATAAGTTGGCAGCCTCGTATTTGTCCAGGCTGGACGTAGGCTCATCCAGGATCAACACATTGGCCGAAGTATCCAGGGCGCGCGAAATGGCCACCATCTGTTGAATGGCTACGGAATATTCATCCAGGCTGGCGGTGACGTCCAATCTTATATTCAACCGGGCCAGGGCGCTTTCGGCCCGCCGGTTAATCTCTTTCCAGTCGATGTGCCCGTTCTTCATGGGCTGCCGCCCGATAAATATGTTCTCGGCCACCGACAGATGGGGGCACAGATTCACTTCCTGGTATACGGTACTAATGCCGAGAGATTGGGCATGATGAGGGGATTTGGGCTCAATTCTCCTCCCCGACAGGAATATATCCCCCGCTTCCAGCGACTCTGCCCCGGTGAGCACTTTGATCAGGGTAGATTTGCCGGCGCCATTTTCGCCTACGATTCCGTGAATTTCTCCGCGGTTAAGCTGAAAAGTAACATGGGAAAGGGCGACGACACCCGGAAAACGTTTGGTAATGTTTTCCATTACTAACAGCACGCTGGGATCATTCATAGGACTTTTTTCCGGTGTTCGTTCGAGTTTAATCTTGCCGGTTCTCTTTATAAGCCACTACCCGTTGTCCGTAGGCCGTGGCGGGAAGAATGGTTTAGCGCATGGGGCCACCAGGCGTCCAGGTCGCCTCTGTGCAAAGAGCCTCTTCTGCCTGAGCGATCAAGTTCAGGGAAATGTCATGACGCCCTCCTTCATAAGGAGTGGAGTGCCAGGCGTCGAGAATATCCAAAGCCTCCAGCACGCCGGTTATCCGCCCGCCGAGACAGAGGATATTGGAATCGTTATGGGCACGGGTCATCTTTCCCATGTACGTGCTGGTGCAGAGAGAGGCACGGACGCCCCTGAACTTATTGGCCATGATGCTCATGCCAATTCCGGTAGAACAGATAAGGATTCCCCGGGAAGCTTCCGCCCGGGAGACCGCGGCGGCAACCTTTTCTGCGAAATACGGGTAGCGGACAATCTCCGTTGAATCCGAACCGACGTTATGGACCGGGAGGTTTCGCTTGGCGAGGTAATCCAGGATCTGGCATTTGAGCTCATAGCCGCCGTGATCGTTGCCAATCCACAGGGTTTGATCTTGCATAAGTCGCCCCTAAACTCCGGTCTCCACAAAAGGCAACACCATGTTTACCAGCAAGCGTTCCAACTCCACGCGGAGATTATGGAGGTGGTTGCGCATCTGGCGTTCTGCCGCGACTCCATCCCGGGCGAGAATCTGCTCCACCACGGCCTCATGCTCGCGGTTGGAGCACTCCACGCGGCTCTGCATGGCCACCCACCCGAGACGGATGCGATACCATTGATCATTCAGGTCGCGGATGATCCGGGAAGCCCGTCCATTGCCGGACATGGCGAGGAGAATGTCGTGGAGGTCAAGGTCTGCTTGCCTCCAGGCGTCGTAATTATTGGCGGCGGCGGAAGCTTTCATCCTTTCTATGGCCCGCTTCAATTGTCCGCGCTTGGCGTTATCCTCACACGCCGCCGCCTTTCTGGCCAGCAGGCTTTCCAGGTTTTCCTTAATGTCAAATATCTCCTGAATGTCTTTGAGAGAAAGAGAATAAACTTGCCATCCGCGCCGGGCGCTGCTGATCAGGAAACCTTCGTATTCCAGCAGACGGAAGGCTTCGCGCACCGGCGTGCGGCTCATGCCCAGTTCGGAGGCAAATCGGCCGTCCGCCAGGTAGGAGCCGGGTTTGAGTTCCCGGTTCATGATCTTTTGCTTGATGAGGTGATAAGCCTTCTGCTGAAGGGTCGTGGTTCGGTTGGAACCTGGCCTGCTATGCATATGCCCCTCTACTGATCCGGCGCTTGAACGGCCGTGGCCTGGGCAGTCCCCGGCGCGGATGGCTAAAGGCGGAAACCGGAAGCTATCCGGTTCCGCCTCCGCAGTTTCGCCGGAAATCCCCTCAATATACTCTGGTCGGCAAATCTTTGGCGGCCGTCGCGGCCGTATAGAGCTTGAAGTTTACCCAGTTTACTTTGGCTATCGTATTGGCCTTCCCGGCGGCTATGGTGTTCACCAACTCCACACATTTAGGCCCGTAGTTGATGGGATTCTCAATGGTGGCGTTATAGCGCCCGGCAACCATTTCCTCGAAAGTAATCTTCAGGCCGTCTACGGAAACTATAACTACATCTTTTCCGGGCTTTAAGCCGGCTTCAGCCAGCGCTTGGGCGCCGCCTATGCCCTCGTCGTCCCCATGCGACCATAGCGCGTCGATCCTCTTGCCTTGGGCTTTCAAGGACTTGATCATGGCCTCGGCGGCTTCTTTGCCTTTGGCCCGGGTGTAGTCGCCGGATTGCGAGGCGACTATCTTGAAGCGCGGATTGGATTTCAAGGTTTGGTCAAAACCCAATTTTCTTTCCACTGCCGTGCTGGCTCCGACTGTTCCCTGAAGCTCCATTATGTTGATATCACCGGGCTTGTTCTTGAAGGTGTCGAAAAGAAACTGGGCTGCTATCTTGCCCGCCTGGGTATTATCCGGTCCAACAAAAGTCAGGTAGTAATCCTCCGGATTGCCAACGCTGACGGTCAGCTTCCGGTTCACCACAATCAAGGGAATGTGTTTATCGCGAATCTCCTTCAGGACAGCATCCCAGCCGGTGGCTACCACCGGAGCCAGAATAATTACATCCACCTTTTGCGCAATAAACGACCGGAGGGCCTTAATTTGGTTCTCCTGTTTTCCCTGCCCATCGGAAAATTTCAGCGTCATGCCGGCTTTGGCAAAGGCGTCTTTCATGTTTTCCGACATGGCGGTGCGCCAGGGGTTTTCCGCGCCAATCTGCGAAAACCCAACTACCATCTTCTTGTCGGCGGAAAAAGTCAGCAGGGGCACAATTAGCAGCACGGCAATCACTAGCAAGGCTTTTCTCAGCATAGAGCTCCTTTTCGGCTTTGGAATTTGTAGCCCGTCGCCTATTGCACGGGAGGCTGTCCCGGTTGGTCGGTGAGGTTCTCAGAGCAATTTTCGTATGTACTGAATTCCCCTTGCGGCCGCCGTATCCGGATCGGGATAAGGCAGGATTTCCAGGGTGGCGAAGCCTTCATAGCCAATTTCGTTTAAGGTGCGGAGGACATCGGGAAAGTCCAGATGGCCATCGCCGGGCGCCCAACGATTGCTGTCCGCGAAATGAACATAAGCTACCGCATCTTTGGCGGCTTTGAGGCTGCCCGCGATAGACGCGTCCTCGATATTCATGTGGAAGACGTCGGGCATTAGGAAGATCTGCGGATGCCCGATCTTTTTGAGCACCTCCATCCCTTCCGCAACGCTGTTGATGAAGTTGATTTCATAGCGGTTGACGGGTTCCAGAATGATTCTGACTCCGCGTGCCCGGCCATAGTCGCCGCATTGGCGGATTCCCTCGATGAATCTGTCTTCCGAAGCCTTTCGGTCGTGGGGATCCAATGGGCCCCTGACCCGCCCGATGTTGACCATCGCGCCAAATTCGCCGGCCAGATCAATCAGGCTCTGCAGGCGCGCGATGGTCCTTTGCCGGACGGCCGGATCCGGGTGGGTAAGCCACAGCTGGGCGTCGGCAAAGACCTGGCCGGTGGAGATTACCGGCAATTCGAGACGATATTCGCGGAGCAAAGTCTTGATTTCCGGGAGATCTACCTGGCTGGAGTCGAGCAGAGCAAGCTCAACCCCATCGTATCCGAGCTGGGCTACCTTACGGATACTGGTAGTCAATTTATCCCGGAAGACTACAAAGGCAGACGGCAGCGCCTTTTCCGAAGCAATTGCCAAGCCTAGTTTTAGTTTCATTTTCGTTTGAACGCAATTCAATATCCCATGTAGCTGGGGTTGTCAAGGCAATTGTGTATGTGTTGAGGAGAAATTGAGAATACGGAAAGCCGCAACTTAGGTATACAATCCGGAGCGACCGTTCCGTGCCTGCTAGCCCGGTGCTTGTGGCAGGGAAGGGATGAGTGTATTCGAACGTACCTGCGGCCTGCCCAGATGTGCAGACGCCCAGAGAGGGGTAAGAGGAATGAAAATCGCAGTGATCAACGAGACCAGCGCCGCCAGTCGCAATGCGGATATACTTGCGGCTTTGCAGGGCCGCGGACACGAAATCATTAATGCCGGCATGACCGAGACGGGCGCTAAGCCGGAGCTGTCCTATATCCACACCGGCTTGATGACCGCGATCCTGCTCCATCTCAATCGAGTCGATTTCGTCGTGGGGGGATGCGGAACCGGCCAGGGTTACCTGAACTCGGTGATGCAATATCCCGGCGTGTTTTGCGGGCACATCCTTACCGCCCTGGACGGCTGGCTGTTCATGCAAATTAATGGCGGCAATTGCATATCTCTGGCCTTGCACCAGGGTTATGGCTGGGCGGGCGACGTCAACCTGAAGTTCATCTTCGACCGCTTGTTCAGCGTGGAACGCGGCGGAGGCTATCCCGCTCATCGGGCCGTCCCGCAAAGAGAGTACCGGAACAAACTGGCGCTGGTCTCGGGGGCGACGCATCGCTCTTTCGCGAAGATCATAAGCACCTTGCCGGACGATGCCGTGCAGCCGGTGCTCGACTACCCCGGCATGAAGGAACTGATTGCGGTAGACTCCATCCCCGATCAAGTTCTGCAGGACGCTTTCCGGCAACGCATGAAGCAGGCCCTGGGCGCACGCGCCTGAACTTATAGGATTTTTCGCTGCGGGGTAATTTTCATTCAATTACCTCGCAGCGAATCTGCTTCAAGGCGCAGAACGTCTTCAGCTCGTCCATGTAATCGCCATAGACTCCATGGATGTGATTGCTGTCGTAAGCCGCGATCAAGCCCAGCGGGTCCATGGCCACCTGCACAAACCCGTGCGGCCATACCGGGCAGGTTTCGGCGAGTTTTGCTTCAGGGAAGCGGCGGAACGTTCCTTTGAAAAGCGTGAACTTGTATTGAGCCAGCTCTCGGGAAAGACGTCCGAAAGTCATTTCGCCCTCTTTGGCAATGTATTCCACGTGGCAACCTTGGCCGCCGTATTTGGGAATAATCGGACAGAGATTGACTGACCGAAGATTGACCTCAGGGGCCTCGCTGCGCTCCGCATACCAGGTTGCCATAGCGCCGCAATTGCAAAAGACAAAGACCTTATCCGCCTCGTCATAGTGGCGGAAATCGAAGAATAAGGCGGGTTTGCCGGAGATCAGCTTCATGATCTGCATGGTCAGGGCGCCATCGGAATCGGCTTCACAGGAATAAACCACCGGTGATTTGGCTCCGTCCCAGTCGTAAGGATCGTTGCACAACGCCGCGGCCAAACACTGCGTGACGTAGTATTCGCTCAACTCGTAATGGCATTTGACGCCGACAAAGTGAAGTTTGCGTTCGGCGATCAGTTGCTTGGTGGCGATATAGCAGCGGATTTGCATCTTCAGAGATTCCGGCGTCAGTTTGTCGCCATCGTAGCGAATAGATGCCACGCGCGAGGTTAGCCAATCCAACGCTTTAACGACCTGGGCCTCATCCACCAAAGCCGCTTGGCGAATGATTTCCAACTGGTCGATGTGCTCGACATCGACACAAAAAGTCTTCATCCAAGCGTCCGGATTGACAGCCCCCGACGCCATGCCAATGCTGCGGCCGCCAATCAATCCGTAGACCTGGCCTTTCAGAGTGCTTACCGCGTACCCCGCGCGGAGGAATTGCATCACTTTGGCTAAGGTTTCCGGCGCCTCAATGTTTCCCCACACCTTTTCACACTGCTTGCCGGTCTGCCGGATGGCGTTGACGGTGGCCTGAAGGCCCCCGAGGCCCGGTAGTTTGCCGTTGATCGGCGCGATGGCCAGGCACGGCAAGGGCAAAAGATGTGCCACCAGCATGGCGTAGTTGGGAAACGCGAAGACCGGCACATTGATGATTACGGCATCGGGGTTGGCGGCCGCCAGGGTCGCGGCCTGAGATTTGGCCGACTCGGGGTCGCAGACCACCTGTGGGGCGGCAATGGTTTCCACTTCGCCGGTGGACGCCAGGGTTTGGGCGATGCGATTCGCCTGCTCCAGAATATAGGGTTCCAAACTCTGATGGACTCGCTGCCGGCCGTCCGATACGGAAAGAATGCCTACCCTGATCATAGGATCTCCACTCCTCTTCCGGATTATCCGGCAATTCTGCGGCGCTGCAAGGCAGAAATAAAAATGCGCGAACACAAAAACAGCGGGGCTTCAGCTCAGTGCTTCCACCCCTCGCAACTTTCAGGAGCAAAAAATCCTTCCCCCCCAATGTCTGTCATTCCGAGTGCCGCGCCTAGCATGACGTGGTCAGTTGCCACTCAACCGCAGGGCGCGGGGCGAGGAACCTATGTATTTCGGCCCTATCTGCCGCGGCCATTTTTGGCGACCCAGAGATCAAGGGCTACACCTCTTAGCCTCTGTGAGCCGAAAATAATTTCTAAGCGCGACTTTTTCCGCAGCCTGTTTAGCCGAAAAACGCAGAATAGAGCTGGCTTTGGAATGTGCTTTGCGTGAGAACTCAACCGAGAGCAAAGACCCTGTGTGTGTGCGGGAGCAGGGATGCATAGATCTTCACTCCGCGCTCCCGCCGACCCGCAAAAGAAGCGGGTCGGCGGAAGATGGCGCGGAGTGAAGGATGACAGTCCAGGTGACGAATAAAACCGTATTGGCTATTTCACGACCGCGCTGTAGAGCAATTCCTTGAAGAGCAGCCGTTTGGCCACGCGATCCGTCGGCGCCGCAGCCATGAATACTCCTACGATGTGTTCCTTCGGGTCGATGGTGAACGTGGTTCCGCCGGCGCCCGACCAATTGGCGTCTCCCTTACTTCCGGGGACGACTGCCATGCCGTCATCCAGGCGAATCGCAAAGCCCAGCCCGAAGCCGTAGCCGGGACCGGTCATAGGGGCGGGCGAGGCCGCCATACCCTGGAGATGGTTGGAGAGCATCAGTTGCACGGTTTTCGGGCTGAGCAAGCGGACTCCGTCAAGCTCTCCGCCGTTCAGAATCATCTGGCAGAAGCGGAAGTAGTCCGCCGCGGTGGAGATCAGGCCGGAACCGGCCATGAAGTAGCGGCCGCTCATGTCTTCGTAGGGTGGGAACGATCTCCACCAATCGGTATTCTTGAGCGGATCCGAGTCGAGCGGATCGGCGACCAGCGCGAATTGATTCCGCGGCAACCGGAAGGTGGTGTCGTTCATCTTGAGCGGCTTGAGCACCATCTCGCTGACCAGCACGTCCAGCGGCTTGCCGGAGATCCGTTCCAACAGAAGCCCCATCACGTCCATGGAGACGCTGTACTCGAAAGTGGTGCCGGGCTGGTTGAGCAAAGGGATTTTGGCCAGGTTCTTCAGCATCTCGTCGCCGGGGATACCGCCGCCAATCTGCTCGATTCTCCCTTTGTAATACGCGTCTCGAAGGGTCGCGCGCGACGCATCCAAGGAGGATCCGTAGGTGAAGCCGGAGGTGTGCCGCAGCAGGTCTTGGATGGTGATCGGCCGGGCCGCCGGCACCAGCTCATAACCGGAGCCATCGGCTTTCTTAACCTCCACCGTCATGTTCTTGAATTCCGGCAAGTATTTGGAAATGGGATCCAGCAGCGAAAACTTGCCTTGCTCCGCCATCATCATTGCCGTCGTAGCGACGATCGGCTTGGTCATGGAGGCGACGCGGAAGCGGGCATCCTTGGGCATGGGCTTGGTCTTGTTGGCGTCCAGAAAACCGTAGGCCTGGTAGTAGACGATTTTGCCGTTCCGGGCAATCAACATCACCACACCCGGGAAGCTTCCCTTGTCGATTTCCTGTTGCAGCACCTTGCCGATGTTTTGCAAGCGGTCGGTGGAAAACCCCGCCGTTTCGGGCTTGACGGGAGTTTGCGGAAAACCAAGAGACGGATACGCCAGGCTGAACATGGCAAAAATAAGGGCGCCAACGATGACTCTGGACTTCATCGAGATCTCCTTCAAGGCTCTTAGTTTGACGAACAGCGAATTATACCCTTCGGGAACCGCGGCGCAAGGCGACTGCTTTCTATGACCAGGGTTTCTCCTGCGCCGCATTCATGCCGGCAATGCGTCCGAAGGTCAGAAGGTCCGACAGGGCTCCGCCGCTTCCAATGTAGCGGCTGCCAAAGAGTCCGATCGAATCCCTTCCGGCAGCATAAAGTCTGGGAATCACATCGTCGTAGGTATCCAATACCTGGGCTTTGGGATTGATACTCAGCCCTCCGTTGTGACACACGATACCGACATTGATCTTGAGCCCGTAGTAAGGCGCGGTCTTTAATGCCGCCAACCCTTTCTTCCGGTTGAATGCCGGGTCTTTTCCCTGTGCGGCATTGGCGTTGTACACGGAGATCGTTTCTTCCAGCTTGGCGGCATCCAGACCCATCTTGCGGGCCAATTCAGCAACCGTATTGCCCTTCCACAACCGGTCGGCTTGCACTTCTTTGTCCGGATTGGCCACATCCAGGCCCAGAGCTATGGTCCGGGTAATCTCTATGCCTTTTGGCACCAGCGCCGATGCCTGCTTGATGGTTTCCGCGTCGAACACGCAATAAGCGGTGGTTGCCTTCTTGGCGATCATTTGCTCGCTGACCAGAACGTAAAATCCGCTTTCGTCACAAAACCTGTTGCCCTCGCGGGTCACGTAGATATTGGGCAGTCCCCAGATATTCACATAAACAATGCCGGCCATACTGTCGCCGGGAAAGAAAACAGAGGGTAGATAGCCGGCGCTGTTCAGGCCCTTCAACGCGGCGCCGCAGTAGACGCCCACGCGATAGCCATCCCCGGTAGCGCTCAGGGCGCCTGCGGGCACACATAAGGCGACGTCGGGCGAATAGTCTTTCAGCCAGGGAAGCGATTCGGTTCCCGACATGATGCCGCCGGTGCTCAGTACGACCGCGCGGTTGGCGCGTATGCTGATTTCTCTCCGGCCTCGCAAGGCTTTTACTCCTAGAACCTCGCAGTGGCCGTTCGCCGGCGCCGGACGGGTGATGGGCCGGGTGACTCTGGTCGCCATCACGACTCTTATAATCCTTTGCGCCTTCACCGCATTGTTCAGCACTTCGAAAAGCGCCGAACCCGTACCTTTGACGCGATGTCCCCTTTTTGTAGGCGGGGTTACCGCCGCGTATTCCGGTTCCGCTTCCATTCCGCTCATCGCCAGAAGGTCAGGGGGGAAAACGGCGCCCAGACTTTCCAGCCAGGCGACGTTCTCAGCCGACCTTTCGGCGGCCAAGCGGACCAGTTCCGGCACCGCGCGCCCCTGTCCGCAGGCCATCAGGTACTTGAACATGGCTTCCGGAGTATCGTTGATTCCGGCCTGTTTCTGGAGCTTGGTTCCGGCAGCGTAGACGATGCCGCCGGACAGGCGAGTCGAACCGCCCGGCACCTGCGCTTTGTCCAAAAGAATTACCGATGCTCCTTTTGCCGCCGCTTCGATGGCGGCGCAGGCGCCGGCCCCGCCGAACCCGGCAACTACGACATCTGCTTCCATCTCCCATTTGTCGGGAACCGGAGCAGCAGCCCGCGCCGTTGTCGCGCTCAGTCCGGCAACCGCTAAAGCACCTGAACTCGCGCCCAATGTCTTTATGAAATTCCTTCGCGTCAATGCCGTTGGGATTTTTTCAGACTTCACCATCGTCGCTCCTCTTCTTGTGTTGCCTCGAGCACACAACAAGGACCTCGTTTATATTTCAACCCTGATATTTCAACTCTGAATCGTTCGAATTGTACTGCGCAGGAGGGAATTTGCAATCAGCAGTGGTCAGCAGCAGTGGTCAGTGGTTAGTGGCCAGCGGTCAGTAGAACAGGGTCGCAGTCAGTCCTGTTGGTTTTGCTGACCACTGACCACTGGCCACTGCTGCTTATCGGCCGAATATGCCGATCAACCCCACCAGAATCAGGTAGAGCGCAACGATGTAATTGAGAAGGCGTGGGATAACCAGAATCAGAATTCCGGCCAACAAGGCAATGAACGGGGAGATGGCGGTATAACTTATCGTTACAGAACCGCTTCTGGCCTGGGCAACAGCCGGGCCTGCTATCAGGCAACTAATCCCGATGAGCAGAATTGCCAGAATGCCAGTGAATTTCAAGGTGCACCTTCCATTACGCCAACGGAGTTAAAGAAGATTCCGCGTATCGTAGTCATTGTGATTCATGAATGAGAAAAATCGCTGCATCCGCCAGCAGTAACGTTGCCAGTTTCCGGTTTCCAGCTCGTAAGACACTTGCTTCTGGTGCGGCCCGCTGGAAACTGGAAACGAGAAACGGGAAACGGGAGATCAAGATTGGCTTATCGCGCGCATAGTGCACTACTGTTCCTTGGCGGTTGTGCCGCGCTGTTTTTGTTTGGAGTGGTTCTGGCGGTATTGGGCACGGTCTTCGGGCTTCCCGAGATGCAGGCGCGTCTGCACCTGAGCTTCGCCCAAACCGGCCACGTGTTCCTGCTGACGTATCTCGGTATTTTCGTTGCCAACCTGGCGGTGGGGCCTCTGATCGATGCGCTCGGAGCCAAGCGCGTACTGCTGATTTCCGCGTTGCTGGTAGCCGCGGCGCTCGGCGCTTTCACCAGGGTGTACTCGTTTCTGGGGACCGTACCGGTAATGCTGCTGCTGGGATTGGGCAGCGGCGGGCTGTGCACCGGAGGAAACGTGCTGGTGTCGGATCACTTCGCCGAACAGCGGGGCGCAATGCTGAATCTGCTGGGAGTTTCCTTTCCCGTAGGCGCGCTGCTAGTGCCAATGCTGGCAATAGGCATCGGAGAGCGCTTTAGGATTGCCCACCTGCTGTGGTTTTCGGCCGCGCTGGCCCTGGCTTGCGGACTGCTGTACGCGACGCTGACTCTTCCTCAGGCGCGGGCGGCGGGTCGTGTGTCCTTCCTCGATACGCTGCGGGTTGCCCGATCGCCGGTGTTGGCGTGGACCGGGATTCTGCTATTTTTCGAGTCTGGGAATGAAGCCGCGGCCAGCGGCTGGACTGTGATTTACGCCCGTACGATAGGTCTGGGGCCGCGGTCAGCCACCCTGGTTCTGGCGTGGTACTGGGTCGGCACGATGATCAGCCGCCTACTGGCCCCGCGGGTGCTTCGCCGATTGGGCAAGGCGCGCACGATCCTGGCCGGCGCGATGGGATCCATCGCCGGTTGCATACTCCTGCTGACCGCCCGCTCAGTTGCGACATTGGCCGTGGGTGCGACGGCCGTAGGGTTCTCATTTGGCCCGATTTTTCAGACCGCATTGGGTATTGCCGGCGACCGCCACCCGGATCACTCAGGCAGTGTGTTCGGCCTGATGTTTGCTTTTGCGCTGCTGGGGGCGATGGCTTCGCCGTGGGCCATCGGCCAAATCTCACAGAACTCGACGGTGCGTTACGGGATGATGGTTCCTCTGGTGGGCGCAGTCTGCATCTGCCTGATGGCTGTCAGGCTGGCGCGACAGGAAAGAGGTTAAGGTTGGGCCACCCTTGCGCCACCGTAGCTCTGTATCAGTCCGCGCTTTGCTGAAGGCCGCGCAGGGTGCAGGCTTTAGACCGCACCTGCCTTGGCAAACATGGTGATTCCCGGAGACGGTTGCGAAGCCGGTTCCTCTTCTTCAAATTGGGCAGAAAGGCGGCGCAGCAGCTCGCCCTCAGCCAGCGGCTTGGCGAGAAATTCACAACAGAAGCCTTTGCTCCTCGCCCGGTCTACTAGATCCGCGGCGCGCGTGTCATAGGAAGCAAACAGGAACTTGCATTGCGGCGCGGCTTCGTATACGGCCGTCAGCAGCTCAATACCGTTGGTGTCCGGCATGAAGAACTCCGCCAGCACACAGTGGGGAACAAAATGGCGAGCCAGGTGTACGGCATCCTCGCCGGAAAAGGCAGGCAGGGCGCAATAACCATGCCGTTGCAGGATATTCACCACTGAGTTTGCCAGGGTGCGTTCCTTATCCACTACCACGATCTTCTCGCGATTGGGAGTCCGCTTTATCCTCAGCGGCGTCAGATAATCTTCCTGCGGCGGCACCGCTGCCGGGAACATGCCATGCCGTCCCTGATTTCTGGCTTCCGATTTCCGGTGTCTTACGTTTGCTTTCATAGGGTTGAATCAAAGCCTCGCAGCGTTCGTTCTGGACAACATTCGGGCCAAGTCTACCCGTTATCCCAGGATCTGTGTTCGGGAAATAATTACCACGCAAGAGACCGCGGGGCGGCGGGTCGTCTTTAGCGGTCCCTGGCCCGGATCCTCGCGCCGAGCCAGGAACCCGGCAGCGGTTGCAATTCGCATCTCCCCAATGTCTCGACCGTTCGGCGGTGGAGAGAGGGTGTTCTCTCATTGAGGAGTAGTCCACAGCTGCGAGATTGCGTCGCGCCGCTGCGTGATTTTGAATTTTCAACTGCCAACTACACAGTGCGAAAAGGAAACCCATTTATGTCGATGGGGAAAATAGGGAAGAAAGTTGCCGCCGGGAAAATTGTTTTGTGGATTCCAGTCCCATTTTGGGAGAGAATTTGTCGCCCCTCTGTCTTGACCTGTCATTCCTCTTCTTGATTTGTCATCCTTCACTTTGATTTGTCATTCCGATCCCGCAAAGCGGGAGAGGAATCTGCAGTTCCTACCTCCGGAGCGGAGAGGAGACCTGAATAGTCAGGAAGTAAAGGCCGAAATTGGTTCCGGATTTGCGTTTGTCACCGGAGATCAGCGGCAAACTTTGCGCCAAGCTTCGGGATTATGCCAAAATCAATCTTAAGCTCTCATGTCTGATCCTAAAATCCCAGAACCGACTGCCAATCCTGACCCCGATGAGTCGTTCAACGATCTTCTTGTCCAATACGAGCGGAGCCATGCACGCCCGGCCGGAGGGGGCGGCAGGGGGCTTGAAGGCACGGTAGTTGCCATCTCCGGCGACTCCGTGTTCCTCGATATTGGCTTCAAGACCGAAGGCATACTGCCGCTGATCCTGTTCCAAAGTGCCGGCGAAACCGTACAGTGCGGCGACAAGCTGCCAGTTACGATCAAGGGCCGCAATGACGAAGGCTACTACGAATTGTTGCGGGGCAAGATCGAACGGCCCAAAGACTGGGCGGCCCTGGAGAAGGCCTTTGCGGAAAAAACGACCATCGCCGGCACCGTGACGGGAGTGGTCAAGGGCGGATTCAGCGTGGACATCGGCGTCCGCGCCTTCATGCCGGCTTCGCGCAGCGGGGTCCGCGAGACGGGTGAAATGGAAAAGCTGGTGGGGCAGGAAGTCCGTTGCCGCATTATCAAACTGGAAACGACGGAAGAAGATGTCGTGGTCGACAGCCGCGTCGTGGCCGAAGAGGAAGAGCAGGCCAGGAAACAGCAGCGCTATTTAGAGATTCGGGAAGGTGAGACGCTGGAGGGCGAAGTGCGCACTTTGGTGGATTATGGCGCTTTTGTCGATATCGGCGGGGTGGACGCGCTGCTGCATGTGGCGGATATGGCTTGGCGCCGCGTAGATAACCCGGCAGACATGCTCTCCGTGGGGCAACAGGTCGAGGTCAAAGTTTTGAAGGTCGACAGCGAGAAGCGGCGCATCTCGGTGGGCCTGAAGCAGCTTCAGCCGGATCCCTGGGATGCAGCGGCCCAGAAATACAAAGCAGGCGAGCGCGTGCGCGGCGCCGTGACCCGCGTGGTCGAGTTTGGCGCCTTCGTGGAACTGGAGCCGGGCATCGAAGGATTGATTCACGTTTCGGAGATGTCGTGGTCCAAGAAAGCCCGAAAGCCGGGTGACATGGTGAAACCCGGTGAGACCGTAGACGTGGTCATTTTGGCGGTGAACGCCAACGACCGGCGTATCTCTCTCGGTTTGAAGCAGGCGCTGGGCGATCCCTGGGCGGAGGCGCCGCAAAGGTTTCCGGCGGGCTCGGTCGTCGAAGGGCCGATAACCAGCCTGACCAAGTTTGGCGCTTTCGTGCAGTTGATGGAAGGCGTGGAGGGCATGATTCACGTCGGTGACATCAGCGCCGAAAAACGCATCAATCACCCGCAGGACGTGCTTAGACTTGGGCAAGCGGTCAAAGCTCAGGTGCTGGAAATCGATACGGAGCGGCGGCGCGTGCGCCTGGGTATAAAACAACTGCTGCCCACCAGCCTGGAAGAATACATTGCCGAACACCGGGTCGGGAATGTCATCACGGGTCGCATAGTCGAGATCGCGGGCGGGCAGGGGCGCGTGGAGCTGGGCGAGGGCATCCAGGGTACGTTGCGCGTCAGCGCGCAGGCAGCGGAGGAAAAACCAACCTCGTCGGGCAAGCCGGACTTGTCATCGCTCAGTTCCATGCTGCAGGCGCGCTGGAAGGGCGGCGCTGCCGGGGGCGGGTCGAAGCCGGAGCCTGTCCGTGCCGGGCAGGTGCGAAACTTTCGGATTGCCAAACTGGATCCGGCCGCGAAGACTATCGAATTGGAACTGGCATGAGCCGGCCAAGTTTAACACCTAACGCAGAGACGCAGAACCGCAGAGAAAATCGACTTAAGAATTTTTCCCTAATGTGTTCTGCGCTTCTGCGGTTCTGGGCTGGGTGTTAATGGTCCTGGAACTGCATGAACAAACAGATGCCGAGTGCGGTGTTTCTGGATCGCGACGGAGTGATTAACGAGGAAGTCGGCCTGCTCTACCGGACCGATCAGTTGCGGCTGATCCCGGGGGCGGCGCAAGCGATTCGTAAGCTGAATGCCCTCAACCTGCCCGTTATCGTCGTTACCAATCAATCCGTAGTGGCGCACGGGCTTTGCACGGAAGAGGCCCTGGCCGGCATCCACGAGGAATTGAAACGGCAACTGGCGGAGCATGGCGCCAGTCTCAGCGCGATCTACTACTGTCCCCATCATGAAGATGGGGAAGTTGCCGAATATCGGCGCCCCTGTGACGATCGCAAGCCGGGCATCGGCATGTTGCAAGCCGCAGCCGCGGATTTTGGGTTCCAGTTGCAGGATTGCGTCCTGATCGGCGACCGCCGGGGAGACATGGAGGCGGGCAAGGCCGCCGGGTGCCTCACCATACTGGTGGAGACCGGTTTCGCCACCCCGGCGACTTGTCAGCCGGCGGTGCCCGACCGAGTCTGCCGCGATCTGGCGGAAGCAGTCGAGTTCATCGCCCACAACGGGGACGAAGACGGCAGGGTAGGACTCAACTCGTTCCACGACTTAGGGCCCAGTTCTGGAGTGGGAAAGGTGGAGTAGCACTGCCGTCCTGGGTAAGCTGCAAAAAAGAAGAGGACAAGTCGCGGAGGGACTGCGGAAAGGGTTCTCAACTGGCGCCGTGGACGGAAAGCCACAGCGGCATCTTCGTAGGGGGAATGCTGTAATGTCGTCAAACCGGAGCTTTTTATTGTTAGCCTTGCCACTACTCTTGCTTGCGGGGTTCTTTATGCATGTGCGCACTATCACTGCGGCGGAAACGGATGAAGGCTGGAAGAAGGAACTGCTGTCCTGGCGATCCAAGCGGGCGGAAAACCTGCAAGCCCCGGAGGGCTGGCTATCTCTCGTGGGGCTGGATTGGTTGAAGGCCGGCGACAACAGCTTCGGCTCCGCGCCGGATAACACGATTTCCCTGCCCGGGGGCGCGCCTCATTTGGGTATATTGCGCCTCGACCACGATACGGTTCAATTGCTGCCTGCAGGCGGCCATTACCCGGATGGCCTGCTGGTTGACGGTCGTGGCCCGGCTAGTCCGCAGATTCTGGCGACCGATGCCGCCGACCAGCCTGCCAAGATTACGGCGGGAACGCTCACCATGATCGTTATCCGGCGCGGCGAGAGGTTCGGACTGCGCACCTGGGACCTGCAGGCGCCCACGCGGGTGAACTTCCACGGGCTCCGCTGGTATGATCCCGATCCGCGCTATCGCATCGAAGCGCGATGGGTGCCGTACAACCCGCCCAGACAAATTTCTCTGGCAACTATCGTCGGAACGGAAGAAGAGGGTAAAGTTCCCGGCGCCGCCGAGTTCACTTTCGAAGGCAAATCTTTCAGACTTGAGCCCGTGCTTGCGGGAGCGAACGAACAGCGGTTGTTTTTCATCTTCCGCGACGAAAGCAGCAAAACCGAAACCTATCAAGCGGCCCGTTTCTTATACACGGACCTGCCGGATCATGGGGCGGCAAAACCGGGAAAACTGGTGCTGGACTTCAACCGGGCCATGAATCCGCCGTGCGCCTATACCAATTTCGCAACTTGCCCATTGCCTCCCAAAGGCAACGTGCTGGCCGGCGCCATCGCGGCGGGAGAGAAGCGATATCATTGACATGGTTTCATAGGCCGGGGAGGTTTTTGGAGCCGCCATTGATTCCCGGCTATTCCGCAATTAGAGTTCTTCTGAGACGATATGAACGAAACTCTTCCTCTTTTATACGGGCATCGTAGCGACCGCAGTTTCAATGACCAACCCGTGAGCGACGAAGCCTTAGGTTCCATTCTGGAAGCCGCGCGACGGGCGCCAACCTCCACGAACGCACAACATGTCTCTACGATCGTGGTGCGGGACGCGGTCAAGCGCGCATGTATTGCCAAGATCGCGGGCGGACAGGGCTGGATTGCAGACGCCCCGGTGTTTATTGCCGTCATCCTGGACTTCTACAAAACCGCGATCGGGGTCGAAATGGCCGGCGAAAAACAAACCGTGCATGAGACCGTGGAAGGCTTGCTGGCCGGCGTGACCGATGCGGGGATCGCCTTGGCCACCATGATCGTTGCGGCACGTTCTCTCGGGCTGGGCATCGTGCCGATCGGCGGCATCCGGCGCAACCCGCAAGCGATGATCGATCTGCTGGAGCTGCCGCCTCGCTCGTTCCCCGTTGTGGGCTTGTCCATCGGGCACGTGGACCAGCCCGCTTGCCAGAAGCCCCGCCTGCCCATGCAGGTATTTCGGCACGACGAACGTTATCACACAGAAGGCATTCCGGAAGCGATCGCCGCTTACGATGCTATCCTTTTGGACCATTGGAAACGTATTGGCCGCGCCGACGGAAAAGCGTGGTCACGGAATACGGCGGAAGCTTACCAGCAATTGTCGCGCCGGCAGGTGAAATCCGTGCTTGAAAAGCAGGGACTGACCCACGATAAGTGAGACAATGCCCGCGATTAGGACAAGCCGATGACTGCATCTCGAGTAAAGCTGGCTGCCGCCCAGGTTGGCTCGGTGCTGTTCAACACGCCGGCCACGCTGGCCAAAGTGGAAAGCATGAGCCGGCTGGCCGCCGCGCAAGGTATGCAACTGGTGGTGTTTCCGGAGGCGTTGGTGGGCGGCTATCCCAAGGGCGCCGATTTTGGGGCGAAGGTGGGCAGCCGTAGCGACGCCGGTCGCGATCTGTTCCGGCGCTACTGGGAATCGGCGATCGTTTGTCCCGGACCGGAAACCGGCCAGATCGCCGCTTGGGCCGATGAACTCGGCCTCCACCTGGTGATTGGCGTGATTGAGCGGGAACAAGGAACGCTTTACTGTACCACCTTGATTTTCGTGCCGGGGCGAGGTTTGGCCGCCAAGCATCGCAAACTGATGCCGACCGCCAGCGAGCGGCTGATCTGGGGATTCGGCGACGGCTCGACCATGCCGATTGTAGACACGGAGATTGGCCGGCTGGGCTCGGCGATTTGCTGGGAACACTATATGCCCATGTTCCGCCAGTATCTGTATGCCGGAGGGGTGCAGATCTGGTGCGCGTCCACGGTGGATGAGCGGGAGATGTGGCGGGTTAGCATGCGTCACATCGCGTATGAAGGCCGCTGCTTTGTGGTCAGCGCGTGCCAGTATATGACGCGCGCGGACTGTCCCCCCGATTTCGAGCCCATTCCCGGGGCAACGCCCGAGACGGCGTTGATTCGCGGGGGAAGCATGATTGTCTCCCCCTTGGGGCAAGTCCTGGCTGGCCCGCTGGAGGGACGCGAAGGCCTGGTCTCTTGCGAAATCGATTTGCAGGATATCGCCCGGGGCAAATTCGATCTCGACGTCACCGGACACTATGCCCGGCCCGATGTTTTTCGCCTGGTAGTTAACACCTCCGCGCAACCCGCAGTAGTGGTGGATGGCAGCAGCGCGCCGCCGGCGCGCAAGGTCACTTAGTTGGCGGAAAAGGTGGAAGCGTCGGGCTTCAGCCCAATACCGTTCAGTTAAGAACTCAGGCGACTACGAGCGAAAAAGAAAACTCCGGGTCATGTTGTTGAGGGCACGGAAGAAAGCAGATCCCTTCGACTTCGCTCAGGGCAGGCTCTTCGTTACGCTTGATTGTATAACCACGACGGCTCCTAAGGTCCGATACTAGGTTTGCTGAAAGACCAAGCACTCGGACGAAAGGAGCCAGTCGCATGGTGATTATAGGCTGTGATTTTCATCCGAGTGGGCAACAGGTATACGGCATCGAGAGCGAGAGTGGCGAAGTGGTGGCGGAAGGCTGGATCGCGCACGGCGGCAAAGAGGTAGATCAGTTCTACGCCGCGTTGCCGGCGGGGGCGGTGGTGGGCGTGGAAAGCAGCGGCAACATGTTGTGGTTCGAGCGCAAGCTGGCGCAGTACGGGCATCGACTGCGGATCGGGGATGCGGCCCAGATCCAGGCGCATGAGGTGCGCAAGCAGAAGCACGATCGGCGGTCAGCGGAGTTAATTGCGCGCTTGCTGTGGGAAGGAACGTTTCCCGATCTACGCTGGGTGCCGTCGCTGGCCGAGCGCGATTTGCGCCAGTTGCTGCTGCATCGCGACAAGCTGGTGCGGATGCGAACGCAAGTGAAGAACCAGCTGCAACACATCGCGATGAACCAGGGACAGCAGAAGAAACGGCAGCTGTGGAGTCAAGGCGGTCGCGAGCTGCTGGAGAAACTGCCCCTGGAACCGTGGACAGCGCGGCGGCGGGACGATCTGTTGCGCTGGCTGGACCAACTCGACCAGGAATGCGCCAGCCTGGACGAGGCGGTCGAGCAGGCCGCGGCGGCCAACGCGGAGGCGCGGCGGTTGCGGACGCATCCGGGGATCGGACCGGTGATCAGTCTGGCTTTTGTGCTGACCATCGGGCCGATCACCCGCTTCCAGCGCAGCCGCGAACTGGTGAGCTATCTGGGATTGAATCCCAGCGAGCAATCCAGTGGAGAGCGGCGGCGGCTGGGCGGGATCAGCAAACAAGGCAACGTGTTTCTGCGGCGCTTGCTGATTCAAGGAGCGCAAACGGCAGTGCGCGGCGATGCCGAATTAGCGCGCCAATATCGGCGCCTGGCGGCCAAGAAACATCGGGCGGTGGCCAAGGTGATGGTGGCGCGGAAGCTGGCGGTACGCATGTTCTGGATGCAGAAGACGCAGCAGACGTATCCAGAACTGGTTCGTACGCGGGGTAGCTCGAGTCATCCTGGGGTCAGCAAGACCGTTCGCTTGAGTGAGCGCCCTGCCTCCCCACAAGGTCCAGCCGTGAGCTAGACCGGAGGATGGGGAGTTTGCATTCGGAATCATGGTCGTCAAGACCGAATAGATGGGGAGTGGGGCCAGACGGCACCCACCGGTGATTCAAACGCAAAGGACGAGCTGCTTGGTCTTACAGCAAAAACAACAGCAACACCCAAAGCAACCCCTTTCTAATAAGGGAAAAGCAACGGCAAAACCATTCCTGCCATTGCCACGGATTAGTGTTGCCAAAAACCCGGTTGACAACGCCGTCGTGGTTATAGATGGTTATAGACAGGATGACCCACTTTGCAATTGGGTGCGTAGTGCATAACTCGGTGCGCACCTCTTATTAACTGAACGGTATTGGGCTTCAGCCCGACGAACCCAAAGCTTGCCTAACCTTGGCCTTCAGGCCCGGTGGCGCAGGATCGACTTCCAACGCTCTGCAGGCCGAGCTGTGGGGATTGAACGTCCGAACTTCTCGGGACGCCGGTTGCATGGAGCGCCTCCCAATCGCTGGGAACGGCATACACCGGGCCCGCGTCGAGGGAACCTTTTGTCACCGGGCTAAACAGGCTGCGGAAAAACTCTCGTTTAAACATGATTTTCGGCTCACAGAAGCTAAGGGGTATAGCCCTTGATCTCTCGGTCGCCAGAAATGGCCATGGCACATAGGGACGAAATACATAGGTTCCTCGCCCCGCGCCCTGCGGTTGAGTAACAACTGACCACGTCATTCTGGGCGCGGCGCTCGGAATGACAGATATTGGGGGTAGGTTTTTTTTGCTTCTGAAGGTTGCAAGGGGGGGAAGCGCCGGGTTGACGCCCCGCAGTTTTTGTCTCCCTGCACGGGACGATAGTCGTGCCCTGATAGAAAGCCGATTTTTTCCGCAGCCTGTAAAGCCCGCTGCAGGCCCCTTTCGGCTCCTGCGCAAGGTACAAAAGTAAGTGACATTGGCCGCCGGCGCGGCCGGTTTCTGCTAAGGCCGGCGGATAACCGGCAAACATCAGCTTACAAACAAATTACGAAAGCCGGACATCTTCGCTTGCGCATTCCGGGAAAACTGCAGATCCCTCTCCCGCTTTGCGGGATCGGGATGACAAGGGAGGTTTTCGTTTGATGACAAGGGAGTCGTATGCAGGCAGGCGAAGTATTACCGTTCAGGCCAGCTCATCCAGTTGATGGTTGGTTTGGTCAGGCGCAGATTCTTCCGCTTCATCGAAGAGTTCGAGATCCGGATGCTTGCGCCGGCGCGAGGGGGTATCGTCAGACGAGGCACTTCGCCTTTTATCTTTGTCGATCGGAACCGTCGATACCCGATTATCTTTGTCGATCGGAACCGTCGATTCCGGAAGCCTCGTGATGGCAAATTCATCCATAAACTCGCCCCGTACCGCCACCAGATCCGGACGAACTGTCTTTGTTCCCCCGGCGACAGCAGGGCGAACCCTTCTACATACCTATCGGCAGAAACCTCGCTGAGCTTTATACTCAGGGATACAACGGGCCCGACGGGTCCAGCCACGAGGGATGAAGACGAAAAGCGGACGATCGCAAGTTATTGATTCTACGTGAGCGAACGTCCCTTTTCGACCGGCAAGAGGAATAAGGAAAAAACCGATTCGCCAGAAGCGTTTCGTTGCGAACGGAGGAGAAGGTTATGGGCGGTTACATGGGGAAACTGGCGCGTATCGATTTATCCGCCGGCAAAATCCAGGTAGAAGAGATTTCCGAAGAGGTACGCAGAAAATATATAGGCGGCACCGGACTGGCCGCTCACCTTCTGAGGCAAAGCCCATTTCATTCGATCGATCCGCTGGGACCGGAGAACATTCTGATATTTTCCACCGGTCCCCTGACCGGCGCTACCGTTCCTACTTCGGGACGCTATGCGGTTGCGGCCAAGTCTCCGTTAACCGGAGTTTGGGGGGAAGCGGACAGCGGAGGAAGGTTTGGGGTCGCCCTCAAAGCCGCGGGTTATGATGCCATTGCCATTACAGGGAAAGCGCCGTTTCCCGCGGTCCTAACCATCCTCAATGGGGAGATTGCGATCGTTCCCGCCGGAGCGGTGTGGGGGAAAGACACCTACGAGACATTCGATCTGCTGACGGAGAAGTATGGGCGCAGAGCCGCCATTGTCTGCATCGGCCCCCCGGGAGAAAGGCTGGTTCCCTTAGCCAACATTATGAGCGAAGGGGCGCACGGCCGGGCCGCCGGCCGCTGCGGACTGGGCGCCGTGATGGGCTCCAAGCAGCTAAAGGCCGTCGTGGCCGAAGGGACGCAGCCAACCCCAGTCGCACATCGCAAGGAATTGCTGGACGACATCAAGGCAATGACCCCGGTCATACTGGAGAAGATGAAGCGCATGCGCAACTTCGGAACCTCCGGCGGCACCGTGGGCAATGCGGCCATGGCCGACTTGAGCGCCTTCAATTGGAAAGATGGAAACTGCAGCAGCGCGGTGGAGTGCCTCAGCGGCGAAAACATGATGCGCGAGTACGGGGAGTCGAGCAGTTACCACTGTCCACCCTGTGTGGTCGGCTGCGGGAAAAAAGTGCGCGTTCTCCAGGGACTTTCTGCGGGAACTGCGGCGGGGGCGCCGGAATACGAGACCATCGGCGGATTCGGTCCCCAATGCGGGGTTTTCGACTGGAAGGTCATCATCGAGGCCAACGATCTCTGCAACCGGCTGGGCATCGATGTAATTTCGGTGAGCGGAGGCGTCGCCTTTATTTTTGAAGCCGTGGAGAAGGGCTTGATTCAGAGTCCGCCCGCCGGGCCAAAGCTGGAGTGGGGCAACGGCGCGGCCGTAATCGCTTTAATACATGAAATGGCGACTGGCCAGGGCGTAGGTGCGCTGGTACAAGGCGGAGTGCGTCCGGCTGTAGAGCAACTGGGTCCCGAGGCAGAGAAGTTCGCGATGCACGTGAAGAACCTGCAACTCCCCTATCATGACCCCCGAGCGATCGCCAGTTTGGCGGTGGGATATGCGACGTCGCCGCGCGGCGCGTGCCACCGGGGTTGCACCCATAACGTGGAGCGGTTTCCGATGCCGGGGATTGGCTATACCAAACCGCTGGACAGGTTCGAGCAGGCCGGCAAAGGCAAGGCGGTGGCCCTGGTCCAGAACCTTGCCGAGTTATTTAACTCCCTCAAGGTATGCCAGTTCGCCATGTCGGTCTTCGATGTTCCCGTGCTGCTCAAGTGGACCAACTACGTCACTGGCTGGGATATGGACGACAAGGAATTTCTCCGGGTGGGCGAGAGAAACTTGAATGTAAAACGGCTGCTGAACATTTCCTGTGGCCTGACGAGGGCGGATGACAGTTTGCCCTACCGGATTACTCACGAAGCTTTCCCCTCGGGGTCGGCCGCCGGACGTCTTCCTGATTTGCCTCCGATGTTG